>Ga0193702_1000047_pt1 | contig 51330 bp, 53 predicted proteins | sample U3a1metaG_FD_143060 | JGI IMG/M metagenome (GOLD analysis project Ga0193702, IMG submission 143060) | Soil microbial communities from a riparian zone of the East river system, Colorado, United States - U3a1 | ecosystem: Environmental > Terrestrial > Soil > Riparian zone | place: USA: East River... | reverse complement strand
GCGATGCCTTCTTTTTGACATTCCTGCGCCAGTTCCATTAACGGATCCTTATGGTAGGGTGTGGCATCAACAATATTGTAGGGCGAGGCTTTGGTGCCGAACATGCTGAAACCATCGTGATGGCGCGCGGTGATGGTTATATATTTCATACCGGCACGTTTGGCAAATTGCACCCACTCTTTGGCGTTGAAGGCCTGCGGATTAAAAAAATCGGCAAGGCGCTTGTAATTGTTGTAGGGGATATTTTTCTCGTGCATTACCCATTCACCCGCACCCAGTTCGCTGTAAATTCCCCAATGGATAAACAGGCCAAACTTCATATCCTGGAATGTTTCGCGGGCCGCAAGGTTATCTGTAGTTGGTTTGTAAGCCGTTGTTTGCGCTTTTGCGTTGATGCAGTAAAGCAGGATGGTGAGCAGGATGAGTCTTTTTATCATGTTTGAACTAAGATTTATAGGATTAGAGGATGACAGGATTACTGTCGCCTGTAATTAGCGTTGTCGGGATGTTTGGTATTATATACTCTTTTAAATTCCATGCTTTTGCTTCCAAAGTTTATCAGTAGCCCAACAGGTAAATTATAAACCTCCAAATAATTTATGGCCTGAGCAAGATGTAAATCTTCAAGGCTTGAAACAGCTTTTAATTCAACCATGATCTTATCTTCTACAAAGAAATCAACCCGTCGGGTGCCAATAGCAATTTCATCATAAAAAATAGACATCTCCTTTTCGCGTTCAAATCCCAAGCCTTGCCGCTCCATTTCGTGTAACAATGCCCGCTGGTAAATCACTTCCTGGAAACCATTGCCAAGTGTGCCATGTACTTTCATTGCACAACCTATTATTTTATGAGTTATTTCTTCATGTTGCATTGTACGAACTAAGATTTATAGGACTGGAGGACGTTTGGGTTTGAACGTATAATATTAGATAATAATCCTTTAATCTTCAAATCCTATAAATCTTAGTTCAGACAAAAAAAAAGCCGCTACCTATCAGGTAGCGGCTTTGAAACTATTTGCTGATGATTATTACCTCAGGTCTTTTTTACCAAAGTCAACAATAACCGGTGTAGCTATACAAATTGATGAGTAGGTACCAAAACATACCCCTATCAATAACGCGAATGAGAACCCGCGGATAACATCGCCACCGAAGATGAACAATACCAGTAATACGAACAATACGGTTAAAGCGGTAATAATGGTACGGCTTAAGGTGTTGTTAATAGCGGTATTAATAACCTCTTTCGGGTCGTCTGTTTTAGCGTGGTGCATCTCTAAGAACTCGCGGATACGGTCAAACACCACCACGGTATCATTAATAGAGTAACCTATAACGGTTAATATCGCCGCGATAAACGCCTGGTCAATTTCAAGGAAAGGCAATACATTCCTGAATAACGAGAAGAATGATAATACCATTAACGCATCATGCGCGGTGGCTACCATGGCACCTAAGCTGAACTGCCATTTACGGAAACGGATCAATATATAGGCCGAAATGATTAAGATGGCGAACATAACCGTCCATATAGCAGATGTTTTAAGTCCTTCTGCAATAGTAGCCTCCACCTTCTGGAATTTTACAATGTCCTTTTGGGTAAGGTGCGTTACCGCTTTTTTATTTAACGCGGTTATCAATTGGCTTTCAACCTTATTATCTGTGTTTACAGAGTTATCCTCTATCAGGTAATTGGTAGTTATTTCAATTTTATCGCCCAAAGTTTTTACTTCGTTACCGTGGCCAAATACGTCATGCTCAATAGCATCGCGTACATCCTGCGGCGTAGCGTTTTTATCCTGGAACTTGATCACGTATGAACGGCCACCCTGGAAATCGACCCCATAGTTAAAGCCTTGTGTAGCCATGGATACAATACCGGCAATGATAAACGAAACTGAGAAAATGTAGAATTTAAAACGGTTTTTAACAAAGCCGTAACGGGCATTTTTAAAGGTATGTGAGCTCCACGGGTTTGAGAATTTAATATCCCATCCTTTTTCCAGCATCCACTCAAATATCAACCTCGAAATTAATAATGAACAGAATAACGAAGTGATGATACCGATCATTAAGGTAGTGGCAAAGCCTTGTATAGGGCCGCTGCCGAAAATAAATAAGATCAAACCGGTTAAGAAGGTACTGATGTTTGAATCTAATATAGAAGATAGCGCATGTTTAAAACCATCGTTAACCGATACACGGATAGATTTACCTAAAGCCATTTCCTCGCGTATACGCTCATATATCAATACGTTGGCATCAACCGACATACCAAATAATAAAACGATACCTGCAACACCGGGCAGCGTTAATACGGCATGTAGGCTGGTTAATACGCCCATCAGGAAGAAGATGTTAACCACAAGGGCAACAACTGCAACGGTACCTGCACGGTTGTAGTAAGCAACCATAAACACCATTACCACCAGTAAACCTACTAAACATGATGCTAAACCATCGCTAATAGATTGCGCGCCTAAGGTTGGGCCCACAACATCCTGGCCTACAATAAGGGCAGGGCACTCTAAACGGCCGGCTTTTAATACGTTGGCCAAATCCTTGGTATCATCAATAGTGAAGTTACCGGATATGGAAGATACACCGCCTGCTATTTCGCCCTGTACATTTGGCGCAGAGTAAACATTATCGTCCAATACAATTGCTACCGCTTTTTTACCAACGGCCGCTTCTGCGGTAACTGTACGCCATTTTTGAGCGCCTTCAGAGTTCATGGTCATGATCACTTCAGGGTTTCCTTTTTGATCATTATCTGCGCGGGCATCATTTATTACGTCGCCCGACAATACCGGCCCATTTTCTGAACCCGCTAACTTAATGGCATATAATTCAAATATTTTGGTTTTCTCCATTGGTTTTACACCCCAAAGGAATTTCATGCTTTGCGGAACGATGGACTTTACATCAGGACTGTGTAAGTATTTATTCACCATTGCCGTATCTTTTACAGCGGCCCAGCCTACTATCGGTCCCGGGCGCAATTGTTGCTGCCCGCTTTGATCGGGATAAGTTACCGGTGATAATATGGAAGCTAACGGATGTTGAGCAGCCAATGATGCTTTTCCGGCTAATGCCGAAGAATCTTTAGCGCCGCTTTTTTGCACTTTATTTAATAAAGCTAAAGCGCCTTTTGCAGTGGCAACAGTATCTTTTTTACCGGCAACAGTTTTTGTTTTTGAGGTATCTTTAGCAGCCTGGCTGCTTTTTGCACCTAACAGCTTATCAATACTTGCCAGTACCGGGTAAGCGTCCTGGTTCTCATAAGTCTGGTAAAATTCCAGCTTGGCGGTACCTTCTAATAACTTGCGCACACGGGCAGGGTCTTTTATACCCGGCAGGTCTATCAAAATGCGGTTGGTATTTGCCTGTAGTTGTATGTTTGGCTGTGTTACGCCAAACTGGTCAATACGGGTATGTAAAACGGTGTATGATTGTTTTACTGCCGAGTTAGCCTCATCTTTTAAATAAGTTTCAACTTCGGCATTGGTTGCATTGAATTTTAAATGCGCCTGGTTGTCTTTAGTAGAGAAAATAGCAGCCAGCTTTCCGGTAGGGTTAAGCTTTTCGTATTGCTTTACAAATAAGGTAATATAATCCGACTGGCTTGTCAGCACTTCCACATTGGCGTTAGCCAAAGCCTGGTTAAAAACTACATCGGGGTTATTGCCTGATAATGTTTTTACCAGTTCTACCAACGAGATCTGCATGGTTACGCTCATACCACCTTTAAGGTCGAGGCCCAGCGCCAACTCGTTATTTACGCAATATTGATAGTTATGGCCCAGTATAGGATATACCGGAAGTTGTGAAACAGAATCTAAATATACCTTTTCCTTAGCTGTATCGCCCTTGGCATATATACTTGCCTTGTTCTCTACATTATGAGCCACCCAGGTGAACGAAAGCTGATAGATACACGCGATCGCCAATATTATAGCAAAAAATTTAATAACCCCTTTACCTTGCATCGTTAATTTATATGTAATTAATTAGTTTATAAGCGTTTTAAACAAGACGGCAAATCTAATAAAATTTCGTAACGCAGAAATTTAAATGTGAAAATAGTGAGTGGTGATTAGTTATTAGTGATTAGTCATTAGTTGGTGATGGTGTAAAATAAACGTTTACAGGGAGTTATAGGGTGGCGATAACTCACCCGACCTACGCTTCGCTGGGTCACCCTCTCTTCGCCTGCGGCGGAAAGAGGGTTGGGGAAGTGGTTAAGTATGCCCGTGATAAGTCACCCCCCTTGCTCTTCGTTTTGCCTATCCTTCTGGAACTGCCTCAAAAATCAATCTAAATGAAGGCGCTAAATTACATTCTGCCTTTGTGAGCTTTGCGCATTTACTTCGTGGCCTCTGTGGTTCCTAATAAAGCAGGCTATTTAACCACAAAGGGCGCAGAGGGTTTTCACCGAGAACACAAAGCCTGGATTGTTCAAATGTAATTTCACCGCCTTTAATTAATGAAATTTACTTTTGAGAAAAACTTATCACGGTTGGTCTATTGCTTTTTGATTTAGCACACGGCAAATTCTTTTGCCAATGCGCCAAAGTGGGGCATGTTTTCCCGGTTATGGGAAAAGTTGCCCCACTTTTATTGTGGCATGCCGCCGTTTCTAAGCTAAGTTTCGATTGGGTCGTTTTTTGCCTATAATGAAATGCCCGTGAGAATATTAACTATGAAACAACTATTTTTAATCTTATTATCAGTGCTGTTAACCGGCTGTTTAAAACAGGGGATATCGCCTGTCACTGTAAAAAGTAATGTTATTGCTGCCAAGACTGATAGCTTAAAAACTTATGATTGGTTTAACGGGACAACCGGCACCGCCCTGGTACAGGTAACCTGTACCGACTGTACTGCCATAGCAACCATAGGCGAGGTTTCTACACCATTTATATTTAACGCACAAGGCTTAGGGCAGCTTAAGTACACACCTGTTGCAGGCCTGTCTGTTTATATAGCGGTTTGCCCGGACGGTGTTAAACCCATTAAGGCTGATATTTTCGACAAAACACACGCCTCGTTATATTCGTTCGCCGGTAACAGCGGGAATTGGAATTATACTTATATAGTTAAATAACTGATAGGGAAATTAAAACTGGTGTAAAGCAAAGAGCTACTAAAGCATGGTAGCCCAAAACGCCGACCTCATTAATAAAATTTCTTCTCTGTGTCCTCTGTGCTGCCCCCGTGTCCTCTGTGGTTATTAACCAGCAGACTATTTAACCACAAAGTTCGCAAAGGAATTACACAAAGAATACAGAGGAACTGTCTAAAAATGAGATGGTCATGCTGAATTTATTTCAGCATCTCATTTGAAAAGTGTGCGCTATGCAGCTGGATTACCTGCTTGTGAGATCCCGAAACAAGTTCGGGATGACCTTAAATCGACTATTTCTTTTCAAATGTTATAAATGAGTAGGGCAGCGCGTTTTTTGCATCCGGCTCATGGTCATCGCGGGCAGTTTCGTGCCAGTCGTTGGGGTTGATCTCAGGAAAATAGCTATCACCGTCAAAATCTTTATGTACAATGGTTAGGTAGATGCGGTCGGTTAAATGCATCGACTGTTTGTATATCTCGGCACCGCCAACTATAAAAACTTCGGCTTCATCGGCGCATAAGGCCAATGCTGCTTCGATGGAATTAACTACCTCGCAACCCTCAATTGTTATATTTTGGCGGGTGATGATGATATTCCTGCGGTTGGGCAATGGTTTGCCTACCGACTCATAAGTTTTGCGCCCCATAATAACGGTATGCCCGCTGGTGATCTCTTTAAAATGTTTGAGATCATTGGGTAAGTACCATAAGAGTTTATTGTCCTTGCCTATTGCGTGGTTTTCTGAAATTGCTACTACTATTGATGTGATCATGTTAAGAATTTGCGATATTTCTACAAAGTGAACGGAGATTTTTTAACTCAGAAAGAGCTAATCTGTTTTTTGAAATATTTAGCAATGGATTGTATGTGTCAATCAAAGTAGTTTCTACTTTCTCTAAGTCCCCTCTAAATGAAATCCAATTAACACTTAAGTTTTTATTAATCCAATCAACTATTTTTTGATTGTCGGTGTCAATAAACGTATAGTTTGTTTTATTTTTTTTATTTACCAGAGAACCTTGCAATGGCCGAAATCCTAAAATACCACCAATGCTTCTAATGAAAGTCCCATGACCTTTTATGCGAAGTTCCTGATTTAATAATCGTGTATTTAAACATTTCTTTGCTATACCGACATATAATATTTTGTGATTCTTTTTAATAAGAATTTCTTTAAATGGGTCAGGAAAAGAATCTATATTGTCAATGCGTATGCGATATAAACCACATTCATTTACGGGAACAAGACCGTCTATTAAGTTTACCGGCTTAAAATAAATATCATTCATAAGATATTTTTCGACCACAGAAATATTGTAGGTGTTAATTATGGGCTTCTTAATAGCTATAGTAGGTGCTTTTGAAATTACGAAGCTTTTCAGTAATGTAGAATCAGGTATATGTAACGAAACTTTTATACCATCCCTTTTAAAAAGATGAGCATAATTTTTTGTTCTTCCGTGAATCTGATAGGCTGTTATGACAGAGTTATCTTTTTTTTTATACCAATTATTAGAATTTAACTTTTCTGCTATTTCATTTATAGTCAAGTAATTGCCATTTACTTCAAGCAGTTTAGTTATGGCTTCATGTAGTTTCATTGCGCAAGCCGTCTTAAAAGCCCATCGTCTTCCTTGAAAACTTTGTCAATAAATTGCATTAGCTTTTCTTTATCGTCCGATAATTGTAAGATGGTGTTTAGAAAATTAAGAACTTCGGGTAACTTATTTTCAGGTAGATTATCTATTTTCTTATTTATCTCCGATCTTAATTCTAAGCTGGTCATATACAAAAATACAAAATAGTTAATATAAAACTTCTTTTGAAAACGGCAATATTTGCACGTATGTATATTGAATAACACACCCCTGCAACCGCACAATCTACGCGCCCCCTCTCAAGAGGGGAATTTGACATTATACTGCTACCTCCCCCTTAATGTGCGGCCAGGGGTCATAATTCTCCAAGGTAAAATCTTCAAATTTAAACTGGAATATATCCTTTACATCCGGGTTTATTTTCATGGTAGGCAGCGGGCGGGGTTCGCGGCTTAGCTGTAGTTTGGTTTGCTCCAAATGATTGTTATATAGGTGTGCATCGCCGAGGGTATGTACAAAATCGCCATACTCCAAATTGCAAACCTGGGCTATCATCATGGTCAATAACGCATAGGACGCTATATTAAACGGTACGCCCAAAAATATATCCGCGCTGCGCTGGTATAACTGGCAGGATAATTTGCCATCAGCTACATAAAACTGGAATAGATTGTGGCAGGGGGGGAGCGCCATTTTATTTACATCGGCCACGTTCCATGCCGATACGATCATGCGGCGCGAATCAGGATTGTTCTTAATTTGGTTAATGACCTGGGTTATCTGGTCTATATGCCCGCCATCAGGCGTTGGCCACGAGCGCCATTGGTAGCCGTAAACCGGGCCGAGGTTGCCATCTGCATCGGCCCATTCGTCCCAAATACGCACGCCATTTTCTTTGAGGTACCTGATATTGGTATCGCCGCTCAGGAACCATATCAGTTCGTGTATGATCGATTTTAAATGCAGTTTCTTAGTGGTTACCATCGGGAAGCCATCCTGCAGGTTAAAGCGCATCTGGTAGCCAAATACACTGATGGTGCCGGTGCCGGTACGATCGTGCTTTTGCGTGCCGGTTTCCATTACGTGGCGCATGAGGTCGAGGTATTGCTGCATTTCTTAATGAGTGATTGAGTGAATGATGGAATTAGTGAATGTTTAATTCTGCTACAAAGAAAATTAATCTATTTTTGGTATCCTACGGATGTTTAAAAATAGATGCCGTGTTAATCCTTTTATGATCACATTTCCTAACGCCAAGATAAATATAGGCCTTAATATTACCGAGCGGCGCGCTGATGGCTACCACAACCTGGAAACCATTTTTTACCCGGTAAAGATAAATGACGCGCTGGAAGTTATCGAGAGCAATAAACTTAAGTTTGAATCATCCGGGCTGGAAATTCCCGGCAGGATGGAAGATAATCTTTGTGTTAAGGGCTATCATTTGCTTAAGAAGAGCTTTGATCTGCCGCCTGTGGCTATTCATCTGCATAAGCATATCCCGATAGGCGCGGGGCTGGGCGGTGGCTCGGCCGATGCGGCGTTTTTCATTACGCTGATGAATAAGAAGCTTGAGCTTGGGTTGTCGGTTGAGGATATGCAGGAGTATGCCCGGATATTAGGTGCCGATTGCGCCTTCTTTATTGAGAACAGGCCGGTATTCGCTTTTGACCGGGGAGACGAATTTGAGCCGGTAAAGATTGACCTGTCTAACTATAAGATCGTAGTGGTTATGCCGCCGGTGCAAATATCAACTTCGGAAGCCTTTAGGGGCGTTAAGCCCATGCCTGTCAAAGACTCACTGATGGAGCTGATCTACCTGCCGGTTAAGGAGTGGCGGAAGTACATCAAGAATGACTTTGAAGAATCCATCTTTAAGAACAATGCGGAGATACGCGGGGTAAAAGCTTCGTTGTATGAAGCCGGCGCCTTATACGCCAGTATGAGCGGGAGCGGTTCCTCGGTTTTCGGAATATTTGAAAATAAACCCGACCTGACGTTTTTGGAAAAGGGCAATACCGTATTTTATTAATCTCAGTAATAGTCCATTTTTAGTCGTTAATAGCCGATAAGCATCACCTAATAGTCGAATAATAGGAGAGTATTAGTCGAGAATACGGCGGTATTAGTCGAGAATTTAACGTTTAGTTACGAGAAATTGACGCGTAGTTAGCTATAAATATCAATTGATGTATTCCCTGTCTTCGTCACTTAGTGTATTGGGATCGTCTTTGTGAAGATCATCATGATATCGCCCGATATCATATTTTGCCTTTTTAGGTCGGCCAACCAAAATGCCTAAAACGAATGCCACTGCCGCGACAACGGCCATCACCACCAGTTTGGATATATGCACCTCGGTAAACAATAAAGTGAATTTTACCGGGTCGGTATTTTGCATCAGGATAATGGTGAGCAATACGGCAACAATAACAATGAAGATAGTTTTCAGGCTCATGGCATTTAGGGATTAGTGACTAATGCAATATCCGATTTTTTCGCGTCTTTAAAAAGTGGCCCTGAAAGCAAACTGAGATCGGTGAAAAGAGGGGTGGCGCTGATGGTTTGAATTTTGTATAGTTCAAAAACAGGGTGGGTTACGCGCGGCTTTTTTTGATCGGATATTTTGGGGCGATAGTAGTTTATGTAATAGTGATTTCAGGAGGTGAAAATTTTCGTGAAAAATTCAGGAAATTTTAAAGGAGATTTTCAAAATGTAAAAAGGAGGGATGCTTGTCGCCGATTATTGAAAATTCACTTTTTGTACTTCGGTACACTATCAGGCTAATTTATCCTCATTTCCCTTGACATAAATATAAACTCGATATAAATATGTATAATTATTTGATTTTTAATGTAATATAAATTAAAAACCTACTTAAAATGGATATATGCTAAATTATTTAGCTTTGCATTTTGTATTATTGGTTTTTTATCTAATATTTAACTTTTAGTAAATTAAATATATGTTTGATTTGTAATTATTTATATAAATGTATCTTAAAATAAATCTGCAAATGTAAATTAGATAAACAGCTTTTTTTAGTTCAGAAATAAACAAAAAATCAGATATTTTGAGTGTAGTGTTCGGTACACTATTTAAAAATGATATTTGGCGCATAATCGCTTGAATTGTGCCGAAATGTGTACTATGATGGCTTTAAATTTAAGTCGCTTAGAGAGGCTTAAAATGCGAATATGTATACGGAAATATATCCCCTACCCTGCGGAAAAAAAGGAAGAGCACGAAAATTTGATGAACAGATGGGTTATTTTGATAGTTATATTACCTGGTTTTTCTTTTACTGATCTGCTTTTTAGCGACCGGAAAAAGGAAGATTGTTGACAAGATAATTAACGCGCCTATCCAGAAACCGGTGGTCATTTTGTTCATATCGCCAAAGAAAGCGAAGGACATCAGGATGCCGTAAACCGGCTCCAGGTTGGTGATAAGAGCCACGCGGAAGGCCGAAAGTTCGCGCATTACAGACACCCCGGCAACATAGGCAAGGGAGGTGCAAACAGTGCCCAAGAGGAGCAGGTAGCCGATATCTGAATTTTTTAGCAGTAATGAATTGTTGAATCCATGGGTGCAAAGCAAGTATAGGGAAGCCCATATAAAAGCGCCAATTAACTCATAAAAAGCAATAATAGGCGCTTCATATTTCTTTACCTGCCTGGAATTAATGATGGCAAACAGGCTTGCAAATACAGCGCTGGTTAATGCTAATATAATTCCCTTAGTGTATTGGGTCTCGAATTTGAATATCAAAGCGATGCCGGAGATGATCAGCAGCCCCGAAATGATCTCTAATCGGGAGATCCGGGTCTTATTTATGAGTGGTTCAAATATGGCGGTGAACAAAGTTATGGACGAAAGGCATACCAAAGTTACCGGCACGGTTGACAATTTAATGGATGCAAAGAACAATATCCAATGCCCGCCCACCAATGCACCTGTAAAGAAAAGCTGCAGGAAAGTTTTGCGCGAAACCTTGATTATGGTCTTGTTGATCTTAAAATATAAGAACAGCGATACAAATGCGATAAGCACCCTATACCATACCAATTGTACGGCAGATATGGATATAAGTTGACCTAATATACTGGTAAACCCCCATATAAATACCGTAAAATGGAGTATAAGCAGGTTTTTATTTAATCCGGAAGAAGCTGCATTTTGCCGGGACATTACTTAGGCGCGTTTCTGAGTAAAAGAAGCCCTAATATACCAAATATGCCATTAGGAAGAAATACCGCTATAATAGGTGGCAAGCTGCCTTTTATAGCAAATACAATGGCAAATTTATCTACTACAACATAGGCGAAACATAGAAACAGCCCTATTCCCAAGGGCAGGCCTATGCCGCCCCTAACTTTCCGCGAGGATATGGATACGCCTATTAATGTGAGTACAAACGAGGATAGCGGGTACACAAAACGCCTGTATTTTTCGTTCTCCAGATCTTTCAAGTCACCTGCGCCCCGTGTTCTTTCTTTCCTGATACCTTCATTTAATTCTCTTAGTGACATAGCCGGATAATTATTATTTACCACAAAATCGGTAGGCTTTAAGTCTAAAACAGTGTCTTTTTGCGCAATACTGGCGCTCAGTTTTTCCCGCATCCCGTTAATGTGCCGTACGGTATAATTGCGGAAAGACCACTTTCTTTTTACGGTATCATACACAATGGTATTCGCTATCAGCTTTTCGCGGAGCTTGTCGCCGTCAAATTTTTCCAGCGTAAAAAGGTAGCCGGTATGGCTAAAATTATCGTAAGATTGTACATATACATAAGTCTGTTTATCCAGCTGAAGATGTACATCATTTTTTGAAGCATCGCCATAAAACCCATGGCTATTTTCAAAATTTAATTTTAAAGCATTGGTAAAGGGTATAAGATAAACATTGGCAAAAAAGGATATTAAGAAAATAACAAAAGCCGATACAAAATAAGGGCGTAAAAAGCGGTTAAAGCTTACCTTTCCGCTTAATATAGGCACAATTTCTGTCTGATTGGCCATTTTAGCCGTGAAGTAGATAACCGCCAAAAAGTTGATCAGCGGCGACAGCATATTCATGTAAAAGGGAATAAACCCCGCGTAATATTTAAAAACGATGTCCTTAAATGTCGCGCGCCCGGATAAAAAATTATCCATGTGTTCTGATACATCAAACACAACAGATATCACCATAAACAGTAACAGCGTAAATACAAATGTGCCCAGGTATTTCTTGATAATATACCAGTCAATGAGTTTTAAATACCTGTCTAAAAATGCGTTCATTTATAGTCTTTGGCCTAAGCGGTTAACCATTATTTTTTTCCAGTTATAGAACTCGCCTGCTATGATTTTATTACGTGCCTCTTTAACCAGCCATAAATAAAAGTGCAAGTTGTGTAAGGTAGCTATTTGCGCGCCCAATATCTCGCCCGAATGTATTAAATGCCGTAAATAGGCTTTGGAGTATGCATTATCTGCAAATAAAGTACTATCAGTTTCAATTGGCGAAAAATCATTCTTCCATTTTTCGTTCTTGATATTTATTATGCCTTCTTTGGTAAAAAGCATACCGTTGCGCGCATTGCGGGTAGGCATTACACAGTCAAACATATCAATGCCCAGGGCAATGTTCTCTAATATATTTACCGGTGTACCCACGCCCATTAAGTAACGGGGTTTTTCTTGCGGTAATATATCGCAAACTATTTCGGTCATGGCATACATTTCTTCAGCTGGCTCACCAACGGATAATCCGCCTATGGCATTGCCTTCCCGCTCAAATGACGCAATAACTTCTGCCGATTTTACCCTTAAATCTTTATAAACCGACCCCTGCACAATAGGGAATAACGTTTGACTATACCCATATTTAGGTTCGGTAGTATCAAACCTTTCACAGCATCGCTTCAGCCAGCGGTGCGTCATTTCTATCGACCTGCGGGCATAGCCATATTCGCACGGATAGGGTGTACATTCATCAAACGCCATAATAATATCGGCGCCGATGATGCGCTGCGTATCCATCACATTCTCGGGCGTAAATAAATGCTTAGAGCCATCTATATGTGAGCGAAAAGTAACGCCTTCCTCTTTTATTTTACGTACATCGGTAAGCGAATAAACCTGGTAACCGCCGCTATCGGTTAAAATGGGCCCATCCCAGCCGTTAAATTTATGCAGGCCGCCTGCAGCTGCGAGTGTATCCAATCCCGGCCTTAAATATAAATGGTAGGTATTACCTAATATGATCTGCGCCTGTATGTCATTTTTAAGCTCGTGCTGATGTACGGCCTTTACGGTACCCGCCGTACCAACCGGCATAAAAATAGGCGTTTGTATGGTGCCGTGGTCGGTTGTTATTTCGCCTGCGCGGGCTTTTGAAAGCGGATCTTGTGCTGTTAAGTTGAATTTCATTATAAGTGCGCAAAATTAGCGTTTTTTGTTGCAGATGTTGTAAGGGTTGTAAAAGTTGTATTTAAAGCGGTTTTACCCCCACCCGGCCTCCCCCTGAAAACAGGGGGAGGTGCTATCATTTTGTCAGGATGTCTAATAAATAAAAATCAGATAAAAAACTGGGTCATGTGCGATACCTTTCCCTGATTTCAGGGAAAGGAGGAGGATAGGGTAAAAGTAAGTGCTGAATATTAGCAACGTGTTTAAAACCCATTGCTATGTAATTTGATAAACTACAATGTTTATAACGGATTACAACTACTCCAATTTTTTACTCCAAAACACAAGTTTTTTTAACAACTTTGCGCTCATATTTTAGCTTAGTTTGGAAACCTATATAAAAGTCGCGCTCCTGATTTTACTTCTGCTGTGTTTTATCATCCAGCTTTACTTTTTAATAGCCAAACAAAATGCGCTTGCCGCTTATACCCCGCCCGAAGAATTACCGGTAGTTAACCTGCCCATATCTGTAATCATCAGCGCGCGTAATGAAGAGGCGAACTTAAAAGAATACCTGCCATCCATCCTAAACCAAAACTATCCCGATTTTGAAGTGGTGGTGGTTAATGATTGCTCGTCCGATTCATCCGACCTGGTTTTAGAAGCATTTCAAAAAACTTATCCCCGCTTAAAGGTGGTTACCATTACCGAGCATGCAAGGTTTAAGACAGGTAAAAAATTCGCGCTTACTCTGGGCATAAAGGCTGCAAAAAACGAACATCTGCTGTTTACAGATGCCGATTGCCAACCGGCTTCAGAAAACTGGATAACCCGTATGGTTGCTAATTTTGCAGGGCCTGTTCAAATTGTATTAGGGTACTCTCCATATAATAGGACCAAGAATTTTTACAATTCATTCATCCGTTTCGAAACGGTAAAGACAGCTATAAACTATTTATCGGCAGCTTTAAATGGCGATGCCTATATGGGTATCGGGCGCAACTTGGCATATACCAAAACCTTGTTTTTTGGCGCTAAAGGTTTTGCAACGCACATGCACGTTATGGCGGGGGATGATGACCTGTTTGTAAACCAAAATGCAACAGCTGATAATACCGCAATTGAGATACACCCCGATACCTTTGTTTACACTGACGCAAAGTCAACCTGGGGCTCGTTATACAAACAAAAAAAACGGCACATGGGGGTTGGTAAGCTATATAAAGATAAACACCGCCGGGTATTAAGTGTTGATGCACTTACCGGGTTCTTATTTTACGCATTATTGATCTGCTGCCTGGCGGTAAATTTTGAACCGTTGCTGGTGCTGGGCCTGTTTGTTTTCCGGTGGATTGTGCAGGTAATTATTTACCGCAGGGCATTTAAAAAATTAAATACAACATCCTTGTTGTGGTACCTGCCGTTTTTTGATTTGGTTTATTATCTTTACGTGAATGTATTTGGGTTAATCGGGACATTTGTTAAAACCACTCAATGGAAGTAAACGTCAATTTCTCTGAAAACGCTAAAAATGATTTTCATTTAGTAGTTAAAGCGCGCGAGGGGAGTCAAAAAGCTTATGCCGACTTAATGCAGCGGTATAAAGATTCTATCTATTTTATGGTGCTTAAAATGGTGAACAATAAGGAAGATGCAATGGACCTTACTGTTGAAACCTTTGCCAAAGCCTTTGAAAAATTAGATAAGTATCAGCCCGAATTTGCATTTAGCACCTGGCTGTTTAGGGTGGCAACTAATAACTGTATCGATTTTATTCGCAAGAAAAAATTGAATACCACATCAATTCATGGTATGTTGGATGATGACGGGGATGAAAAACCTTTGCAGATTAAGGCAGATGTTTTAAACCCTGAAGAAAGTTCTATCAAAAAACAACAGACAGAAGAATTAAGATTAGTGATAGAAGGCTTGCCTCCCCGTTACCGCAACCTTATTACCCTGCGCTATTTTGATGAATTATCATACGAAGAGATAGCCCAGCAGCTCGACCTTCCGTTAGGCACTGTTAAGGCACAATTATTCAGGGCCCGATACTTATTGGGAAATATCATGAACCGGTTTTCAAGGGATGACATCTGAGCAATTATTTAAATATTTCCCCGGTCTAACGTCCATACAAAGGCAACAATTTGAACAGTTGCCCCAATTATATAACTTTTGGAACAACCAGATCAATGTAATATCCCGCAAGGATATTGACGAACTATTTGAACGGCATGTTTTACACTCGTTAGGCATAGCTAAAGTAATTTCCTTTTTGCCCGGCGAAAAAGTATTGGATGTAGGCACCGGCGGCGGTTTTCCAGGCATACCATTGGCTATCTTGTTCCCCGATACTGATTTTTATTTGGTTGATTCTATCGGCAAAAAAATAAAAGTGGTGCAGGAAGTTGCCGCGGCGTTAGGGTTAAAAAATGTACGGGCAGCACACCTGCGGGCCGAGCAGGTAAACGAAAAATTCGATTTTGTTATATCACGCGCTGTAACGCGTTTAAAGGAGTTTTATCCCTGGGTTAGGGGCAAGTTTAATAAATCAACACAAAATGCCTTACAGCCCGGCATTTTATACCTCAAAGGCGGCGATCTGCAACAAGAGATAACAGAATCCGGTTTAAAGGTTCAGCAATTTTATTTGAAAGACTATTTTACCGAAGAGTTTTTTGAAACAAAACAGGTTATTTACGTAAAGTCATAAGTCTATTGTATTCCCCGACTTAGGAATTCTGACTTACAACTACAGACTATCTACTTCCCCGGTGGTGTTGGCGGTGGCGGTGGTGTTGTTGCCGGTGCCGGCGTTTTTTTCTTAAACAAGTTTAAGGGGTTTGGCGGCGGCGGTGGCCCTCCCGCAGGTGGTACAGGTACCGCAGCTACAGGTTTAACCGAATCTTTTTTATCTGTGGTTGGCTTTTTCTTTTTAAACAAACTTAAGGGGTTTGGCGGTGGCGGCGGAGGTGGCGGTGTTGCACCCTGCGCAAATGTTTTTGAGCCCATTATCATTAAACCAACGCTTAATACAAGCCCAAAGCTGTATTTAGCTTTACGAGAACGTTTTTTTGTGTTTGGCATAACAGTTTGATTTAGTGATATAAACTTAAATAATATTCTATTAACCGTCAAAATTAATTTTGGTTGAGATTTATTTTTTTGCCAAAGCATATTCTCCCCAAAAATCAGTAGGTTGTGTCCTGTATAAGTCGTTGGGGTTAACATTACCGCTACCCGGCACATAAACTGTTTCCGTCATACTACTTATTTCGTGGCCAAACTTATTATACATTTTAACAGGGGGCAATCCATTTAGCTTAATATTATAGCTAAATTTGTCTGCATTACTAACCGATAGCCCGAGATATTTTAAGGAGATCGCTAATTCGCAGGTAAAATCCATTTGCCGGTTAAACTGGCCCATTGTTTTTATTCCATCGTTGTTATAAACTGAAATTAGCGTATCAGGCTTTTTTGCACCGGCAATTTTTATCAGCTTAAAGGCATGTGCCGCATTGTAATTTGCAAAGGTGTATATGGAATCATGTTCTTTTATTTTGTGGATCGTATCCTTTTTGATGGTTTCATATTTTAATAAAGTTGAAGTAATAGACAATCGGTCTTCCTTATCAAAATACGGAAAGCTGACGGCGATGTTGTCTGCATTTTTTTCCCTGTTCTTTCCTATAGTGTGGCTGATGGTCAGCGTAATATCACCCTGTAATATTTTGTCAGCGGCAAACCTATACGGTGCCCTTATAGTTAAGTACAGGTTGTTATCATCATTGCATACTGTATACCAAATATCATCTGTATTATTATAAGCCTGTAGTTTATTGCCCGGCCATTCTGACGTTTTACCGTCTATGTTTATAGCTGCCGGTGCGCGCAGGCTTGCCTTTTGAATATTGGGCTGACAATAGGCAGTTATTGAAAAAGCGATAAGACAAAATAAAACAGCAGCAAAAGCCGGTTCGGCAATGGGTTTTTTCATGATAGGAAAGATAGCGAATCTTTACTTACTTCTTTGCTAAAGTGTATTCGCCCCAAAAGTCTGTAGGGTTATGCGTATATAGATAATCAGGGTCGGGTATGCCCAACCTATCCATTATGGGCAAGGTAGACGGGGTTGCAACCTGTGCTGTAACAGTGGTTGACACAAATACCGGGGCCGAATTATCCGGGGCACCGTTTAGTCGAATATTATAACTGAATTTAGCGGCGTCATTTACAGAAAGTCCGAGATATTTTAAAGGTATAGCCAATTCATACGTATAAAACATTTTACTGTTAAACTGTCCTGCTGCAAGGATGCCTTCTTTATTGTATACAGAAATAAGCGGATCGGTAATTTCATTCACGCCGATAACCTGTATCTCTTTAGATGATCTCATGGCCTGTTTATTAATTGCTACTATCAGCGAATCTAATTTTTTTCTATTAGCCAGGGAATCGTTTTTTAGTTCTGTATATAAATTGTTGCTTGCCAGCATAGTTTCAATACTGTTGGGGTATAGCATCGGGAACCTGACAGATATATTATCCGCATCTTTTATCCTTTCTCTTTTTTCTGTTTTATGGCTTATGGTGAATATAATACCACCCATCAGTATTTTATCGTTGGCATGAGGCCCAGCTGTTTGAATAGTTAAATAAAGCTTATTATCATCATTAGATATCGTATAATAAATACGGTCGGCATAATTGTAAGCCTGTAGCCTGCCGTCCCATTCCGTTAACCTGCCATCAATTTTTATATTATCAGGAGCGCGCAGGCTTAATAGCTGCACTTTGGGATATTTTTGCGCAACTACTGTAAATGAAATAAGCGAAAATAGAAAAACAGGCAACGCCAACCTGGTGGGAATGAAGCTAATTGTTTTCATGATGGGAATGGTTTTGAATGTATCATTAAAGTTACATACAAATATTCCTAATTCAATGTGTTTATAAAAAAAATATAAACCGTAAGCAATTGAAATTCAAAGCAATCAAATTTTTACTTTTTTGCTAAAGTATATTCTCCCCAAAAATCGGTAACCGCAATAGATGTCATTATCATCGGTGGCGGTGGCGGTCCATCCGCACGTGAAGGATGGACATCTTCTGGTTCATTTATTTTAATGTTATAGCCAAAAGCATCAGCTCCATTATTGGGTAAGGCTAAATATTTTATAGGGATAGCCAGTTCATAAGTATACCAGAGTTGTTTATCAAACTGCGCTGCCGCCTTGATCCCTTCCTCGTTATAAACAGATATTTCCTTGTCGGTAATGTCTTTTATTCCTGATAGCCTGATTGTTTTTGAATTTGCATCAAGCACTTTATTAAGGTCATCAACAGCCACATCAGCCCCATTTACATCCCTCTTTGCATTTTCCTTACGGGCAAGCATATTAGTTACATCAGATTGCCCTGATGCGCTGTAAACAGGATAAGCGACAATTATATGCTCACCATCTTTTTTATTTAAAGTATGATTGATGATAAGGCTGATACCGCCCCTCAATATTTTGTCGGATATGTCATGGTATTTGGCCTGTATGGTAAAGTAAATATTCTCATCATCGTTTGATAAGGTATAGTAAATGTCTGTTGCCTTATTATACGCCTGGAATCTTCCATCCCATTCGGTTGCCTTTCCATCAATTTTTATATTAACAGGAGAGCGGATACTTGTTTTTTGTATGTTAGGCAGGCTTTGGGCGCTTGCGTAGAATGAAGCCAATGAGAATAACACGAAAAATAATTTTTTCATAGAATTGGATTTGATAGAGTTGTTTTTTTTAATTGTGATAAGGTTTAGTAGGCGATGATCAATCCTTTTGCGTTCCGTATGCCACTACAACTACTTCGTTTAATTCAACATGTGGGTTACCCACTTTAAAGTTACTTGTAATTGCCTGCATAGGGGGAGCATCAGCGCCATTATAACCACTTAGGGTAAAACGGATCGGTATAGTATAAACCACCCCCGGTTTTGTGCCCTGTACCAAATTACAGCTTTTTATTGCCCTGGCTACTTCATCATTCATTGTGCCGGATGGCCCATTAAGTACTTTTACCTCTTCAACTTTATTGTTGGCATCTACGGTAAAACTGGCAAACACACGCCCGGTAATATTATTTTCACGGTCTGTTGCCGGGTAATGGATCGATTTGGTTAAATACATGGAAAACTTATCGAAAATAGCAGAAGTATCGTATGGCTTAACTATTGGCGGCGGAAACTTAACCTGGGTTACTTTCGGCGGAGCCGGGTTATGATCTGGTTTAACTATTGGTGGCAGAAACTTTAGTTGTTCCGGCACTTTTGCCTTTGACGGATCTGGTTTAACTATTGGTGATGGTTCCATTAAAGATATTTGGCCGGCATAATTGTGATCATTATATGCTTCAGCGTCAGCTTTTGGATATCGTCCATTTGTATAAAAACTTACTATTATGTTGTGGTAACCCGGTGTATCGGCAATAGTTCCATTAAACGATTGAAAGGCTTTAAGGGCTGATTTGTCAAAAATATCACCACCGCTTTTTTCAATTTTCATGTCAGCCAACTTATGGTTTTCAGTAACAGTGAAGCCAACTATTACCACCCCGGTTTGATTATGTTGAAGTACGTTTGCGGGATATTTGTAGACTTTATATACATGAGAAAACAAATTACCATAATTTGCATTTTTACTCACCGCAGGTGGCGCAAACTTAAGCCTATCCATGTTTCGCTTTGGCGGATTTTGTTTAACCACAACTGTCGGGCTCTGACGAAAATGGGGTGTTGGTTTTTTAACCATAGTTGCATCTCGCGGCACCAGATCTACCCATCCATAAGTTTTACTAAAGCCTAATGTGGAAACACAAAGCAGCCCGACGCATAGCGGTATGGCCACAAGATACTTTAGCCTAGCTAAACTACCCGAACGTTGTTGATTTAACATAATAATTCTCTTTTTTAAAAGGTTGTAATTGAAAAATGAATGGGTAATGGATGAGCCGCTGATGCCATAGGCATTATCGACCAAAAAGGAAGAATAGGTGAGGGCATCGCCATCTTTAGCCGCGGTTTGCTCATCGGCTATATATTCATGCACGGTTTTAAGGCTGTTTTGCAAAAGATAGATCAAAGGATTAAACCAGTTCACGATCTTAAAAAGTTCCAGCAAAATAATATCAACCGAATGTTTTTGATGGATGTGAACCAATTCGTGCCTTATAATGGTGGCCGCCCCGGGCGCTTTTGTACCGATAAACAGGTAATTGAAAAATGAAAAGGCGGTGTTTGATCCATTAAGGTAGATCAATTTATAGCCATCGGCAGTTACGGTATGCTTTGCGCGGCTTAATAGATATAGCTTATAAAGCTTAATTGCCATTAGCACCAGCAAAATTGCCGCGCCAAGCAGGTAAGCATATAAAATATAATCCTGCAAGGTAAAATGAGCTGCTTCAGCTGCCGGGGCAACGTTAACAGGGGTTTGAATAGCGGGTGCAGCATCAAAACGATTATTGGGTATAGCGGCTACTGGATTTAAAGTAAGGGCATGTTCAACCGGTTTCAAAATACCAATTTGCAGCAGCGGTAAAACAAAAGATATGACACAGCTAAACAGCAGGTACACCCGGTTAAGCGTATAATGCGTCTCTTTATTTAAAAACAAACAATAGCATAAGTAAAATATACCTAAGTATAAATTAGCCTCGCCCAGGTAATATAACCAGTTCATGATCTTTTGTTTTAGGGTTAATTAATTGCTTTGTGTTAATTATTGCTTATCGGATCTTACAACCGGTGGTGGAAATTTAACTACATCGCTGGTTTTAGCATTAGGCGGCGCAGGCGGTGGCGGCGGAGCTTTTTTGCCTTTTGCGGTAACCGGTGGCGCAGGTGGTGGTGGCGGAGCTTTTTTGTCCATTGCTGCAACCGGTGGAGCTGGCGGCGGTGGAGGCGGTTTTTTATGATTTGATTTTACAGCATGTGGCTTGGGTGGCGCGGGCGGTGGAGGCGGAGGGACCTGCTTAACAGGTGCCTGTATTGCAGCTTTCTGCGGCCCGATATCCCAGCCATAAGTTTTGCTAAAGCCTAATGTTGATTCACAAAGCAGCCCCGCGCATAGCGGTATGGCCACCAGGTACTTTAGCCTGGCTAAACTACCCGAACGTTGTTGGTGTAACATAATAATTCTCTTTTTTAACAGGTTATAATTGAAAAATGAATGGGTGATAGATGAACCGCTTAAACCATAGGCGTTATTAACCAAAAAGGCCGAGTACGTTAGCGCGTCAGTTCCTTGCACCGCCGTTTGTTCGTCAGCAATGTATTCGTGTACGGTTTTTAGGCTGTTTTGCAGCAGGTACACCAGCGGGTTAAACCAGTTGATGATCTTAAACAATTCCAGGAAAATAATATCAGCAGAGTGTTTCTGTTGAATATGTACCAGTTCATGCCTGGTGATCAGTTCGGCTTCCGGTGCATCTGTACCAATAAATAAGTAATTGAAAAAAGAAAACGCGGTGGTTGACTCTTCGAGGTATATGAGTTTATACCCATGGTTCACCAGCGCAGGTTTTTTATGGGTGAGCTTCTGTAACTGGTATAATTTAATTGTAAACTGTATAGTAAAAATCAAAACTCCGGTGACATAGCTATATAAAAGCCCGTCCTGCCATGTAAAATGCGCAGCAGCCACCGGAACCACTACATCTTGAACCGCCTGTTCAGCCGGTTTTAACCAGCCAATTTGTATTAACGGTAATATAAATGATGCAACACAGCTAAACAGCAGGTATATACGGTTAAGCGTATAATGTGTCTCTTTATTTAAAAATAAACAATAGCAGCAATAAAATACAGCTAAGTATAAATTAGCCTCGCCTAAATAATATAGCCAGTTCATGATCTTTTGTTTTTAAGTTTATCTAATAACGCGGTTAATTCATCCAGCTCTTTTATGCCCAATTTCTTCTCATCAGCAATAAACGATACCAGGCTTTTGTAGGAGTTATCAAAGTAATTGTTCATCATTTTATCAAAAGTGAACTTCTTATACGCCGCTTCGCTGATGAGCGGAAAGTAAACATGAGAGTTGCCATAAGCCTTATGGTCAATAAACCCCTTGCCCTCTAAAACCCTCACGACTGTTGATACCGTGTTGTAGGCCGGTTTAGGGTTGGGCATACGCTCGATGATGTCTTTTACAATGGCTTCATTCAATTGCCATAGTATTTGCATTACTTGTTCCTCTGCTTTGGTTAGTTCTTTTATCTTCATAGCAAACTATTTTTGTAGTTGGGTTAAGTGAAGGTATAAACTATTTTGATAGTTTGCAAACTATTTTTGTAGTTTTTTTGAAAAAAAATAAAAAGTCTCCCCTACCGGGGGAGATTTAGAGGGGGCTTAAGGCATATGGCTAATTTTAATAAGTATTTTTTAGTAATAATTTTGCATTTCATTTGCACATCTGCATATTTGCACATCCTCACATCCGCAAATGTCATTACTTCATAAGGTAGGTTTAACGTATATCACCAGCATTGGCTCAGCATTAGCTAAAAACCTGCTGGCTTATTGCGGCAATGCGGAAGAAGTTTTTAAGGCCGGGGAAGCAAAGTTGTTTACCGTTCCGGGTATGGGCGATAAAAGAATTGCGCGGCTTGATTTTGATGAAGCCCTGCGAAAAGCCGAAGAAGAGCTAAAGTTTATTGAAAAGAATGAGATAGATGTGCTGTTTTATACCGATAGCCGGTATCCTAAACGTTTAAAAAACTGCCATGACTCGCCTATATTATTATATAGTACAGGCAACGCCGACCTGAATAATTACCGCATCATAAGCATTGTAGGCACCCGTAACGCTACCGATTACGGCAGGCAGCTATGCAGGCAACTGGTAGAAGAATTGGAGCAATACAATGTTATAATTGTAAGCGGCCTGGCCCATGGTATTGATGTAGCCGCACATAAGGAATGTTTAAAAGCCAACGTGCCAACGGTTGGCGTGCTGGGGCATGGACTGGATAAGATATATCCAAGCCAAAACCGTTCAACTGCCGACAAAATGCTGGAAAATGGCGGTTTGTTAACCGAGTATCCATCAGGTACTATCCCCGGCAGGGAAAACTTCCCGCAACGCAATCGCATTGTGGCAGGTATTGCCGATGCCACGGTGGTGATAGAAGCCAGCGTAAAGGGCGGCGCATTAATTACCGCCGAAATAGCCAACAGCTACAACCGGGATGTATTTGCGTTCCCGGGCAGGGTAGGAGATGTTTATTCTGAAGGTTGTAATTTTTTGGTAAGAAATAATAAAGCCGCTTTACTTACTTGCGCTGCTGATTTGGCCTATAGTTTAGGGTGGGAAAAGCCCGATGATTTAAAGCCTACTGCCGAACAGCAATTTATGCTGCCGATAGATTTATCTACCGATGAGCAAACCATATATAATGTGATCCAACAACACAAACAACCGCTTGCCATTGACGACCTAACCATCAAAACCAATATGCCTATGAGCTTGCTGGCCATGAATTTGTTGAATATGGAAATGCAGGGATATATCCGTTCCTTACCCGGAAAGACTTACCAGGTAAATTAAGAAAGAATCAAGAACCAAGAATTTTGCATAGCGTTTACCTTGCTTGATTCTTGATTCCTGACTCTTAGATCAAGCCCTTCTTATCAGCCCCAACAGCAATGCTATAACAGCTATTACTAACAGGATATGAATGATACCCCCGGCAGAATAATAGAAAAATCCTAATGCCCAGCCTATAATAAGGATGACGGCGATAATGTACAATAAGCCTCTCATGTTGTAAAGTTTTAGTTTGGTAAACGTTACACTAAAACCATTCCAAATGGGGTAAAACACAAAAACCCCCGGTTATCCGGGGGCTTTTGCTAAAAGGAGTGTATCAATTAATATTCATCTTCATTAAAAAAGAAGTCATCTTTGGTAGGATAGTCCGGCCATATTTCTTCAATATTTTCGTAAGGTTCGCCATCATCTTCCAAAGCCTGCAGGTTTTCAATAACCTCTACAGGTGCGCCAGAGCGTATAGCATAATCAATTAATTCGTCTTTGGTTGCAGGCCATGGTGCATCTTCAAGGTGCGATGCGAGTTCAAGTGTCCAGTACATATTTTCTCTTATCTTTTTAAGTTATCGGTAATTTTCAATTTTCGCAAAAGTATAATATTTTTAATTTGATTATTGATATTTTTTGTAAAATTTTCACAAACGTGATATCCATTGATTTTCAGGGATATGATGTTCATGCCCAAGTTTACGTGCTAAGGTGAACAGGTAATCGCTTAACCGGTTCAAATAAATGTTCACTTTTTCATCAACGGTACTTTCTTCGGCCAAATGCACGGTTAAACGCTCGGCCCTGCGGCATACGCAACGGGCTAAATGGCAATAGGAAATCATATTGCTTCCGCCGGGCAAAATAAAATGTTTCAGTTCGGGCAGCGTTTCGTTCATCCGGTCCATTTCTTTTTCCAGCAGCTCAATATCTTCCAAATTCAAATCCGGGATAACCATACGCGATTTTTCCGGGTCGGCAGCCAGCGATGAGCCAATAGTAAATAACCTGTCTTGTATTTGTTTTAATAGCGCTTTATCGTGGGCGCTTATTTCTTGGTCGCGTATTAAACCGATGTAAGAGTTCAATTCATCAACCGTTCCGTAACTTTCAATACGCGGGTGGTGTTTGGGTACGCGCGTACCACCAATTAATGAGGTATAGCCTTTATCGCCGGTTTTGGTATAGATCTTCATTCTTATTTCGGATGTCGGATTTTCATCCCGATAGTTATCGGGATCGAATTTATGATTTTGGATCAGGAATAATTAATTAAAAATCAAGAAAATCCTCAAATCCCATAAATCTTGGTTCAGACAATAATCGAATTAATTATTTGAATTTTAGCGACTATATTTATTGCCTGCAAAGGAAACACAATATAGTTATCAACGTTAATTATTTATGTTATCATTATCATTTAATCAAAATCCGACCCCGATAACTATCGGGATGAAAACCCGGCATCCAAAATATATGAGACTATTGCTTTTAATGACCATATCCTTACTCAGCTTTAACTGCGGCAATAATACCGCCGCAGCTATCAAAGCCAAATCTCCCGCTCCGTTTAATTTAATTACAGAAAAGCAGTTTAATGACCTTTTCCCACAGCGCAAGCCATTTTATACTTATGCGGCGTTTATAAAGGCCGTACACGAGTTGGGTAATATACAGGTAAAAGTAAGCAGGCACTCTACCTCTTTTTATCAGTATATCCGCACGGATAAATCTACCGGTAAAACAGTTACCGTTCGGCAGGATGCCAACTGGAATGAAAGCTGGGCAAAAGCAAAAGCTGATAGTGTTTATACAGTGGATTACAGTAAATTTTGCACCGAAAAGGATGTACAAACCAATAAAAAAGAACTGGCCGCCTTTTTAGCGAATATCGCCCACGAAACCCGCGATGGTGATTATGGCAAATATATTTATGGTTTGATGTACACGCGCGAGATAGATACCTCTAATATGTATATAGCGCCAAATGACGCTTATTTGCCGGTTGCCGGTAAGCGGTATTATGGCCGTGGACCCATGCAATTGAGCTATAATGGTAATTATGGCAAGGCATCTGATTTTATTTTTGGCGATAAAAAGGTGTTGCTTAACAATCCTAAACTAATAGAAACCGACCCGGTTATAGCTTTTGAAACAGCTATTTGGTTTTGGATGACACCCGAAACCAACAAACCATCGGCACATGATGTAATGATAGGGAAATGGCAACCCAATGCTACAGATAAGGCCGAGGGCCGTACACCCGGCTTTGGCATGACCGTTAATATTATTAACGGGCCCATAGAATGCAACAAGGGCGATAACCGCGGCATGAACGATCGAATTGGCTTTTACCAGTACTTTTTAAAGCAACTGGGCGCAACAGACCCCAACTGCGCCTGCTCATGCGCTAAGATGGTGGCTTACCATTATTAATTAGTGAATTAGCGAGGGATTGAATTATTGATTGTTAATGATTTAACAGATTAATTTTTCATATTTGAAAAGCGGGCGCTGTTAAGACCAGCGCCCGGCATATGTGTTAGACCATGTTGATGGCGCCGATTTTCAGCATATAAGGGCCCAAAAATCAACCGGGGCATCTGCATTTATGCTGAAACAGGTAAAGAATTTTAATATTTATAACAGCGGCCCGATACCTAATACCAAACTGGCAGAAGCCGATGGCAAGGCATTGTAAGACAATTGATATTTTTATTTACTTTAGCATCAAATGAATTACCCTTTTGATACAACCGGCCTTAGCGCGGATGAAATAGACAGGTTCCAGGATAGCTATGAAACGCTGAAAAGTAAGTTCACTATAGAGATTCCCGGTCATATCAATTTCCATTTAGAACAGTTTGAGGTGTTTAAAGGTTACCTCGGTATCAATCCGAGGGGCAGCTATGTAATAAAGCACCTCAATAATAACAGCTATATCTTTTTCATTGAGAATAATTTTAAATCAACGCCTATAAAAGGCCGGGTAGAAGATTGTTATGAATGTCAAACCTGGGCACTGGCCTATTTAAAACATGATTTTGGCCGGGTGCTTATCCGCCGCGAAACGCTGGCCGATAAAATTATCGAACTGGTACATCCGGTAGAACTTGATTTTAAGGAAGACAAAGCCTTCAGCGATACTTTTTATGTATTGGTTAACGACCATCAAAAAGCGCTTGCCGCCATTACCCGCAACTTCCGCAACGCGGTAATGGATATAAGGGAAGATGATTTTATAATTGAGATAGTAGACCATACCCTCATCATTGGCAGCCGTAAACAGGTATCGCCCGAACGGGCCGCTTATTTGGCAGAGTTTGTGGCGAGGGTGAGTTCTATGTGTTAAAGATAATTTTATTAATAATTGTTTATTAAGCTAAAACTGTCTATTTTCGATAAACCTTATAATTATATAATTAATTATCACCTAACCTTCAGGTAATTATCACCTAACCTTCAGACCATGAAAAAGATTTATCTTTTAATCGCAACTATCTTTTGTTCTGCAATTACTTTGGCACAATCTAAAATCAATGATTACCAATCTGTATATTTTAAAAAATCATATGATATAAATGCAAGCCAAGATAAAAACGATACTAGCAAATATTCATATTTTATAGATTGTGCTTCACTAGATAAATTACATAGCCGTGTGTGTTTAGATTTTGAAAGTCAAAAATTGAATGATTTTATTACCTACTTAAGGTCTGCAAAACAAACTTATGCTAAGTGGATGGAAACTGCGAAAACCAATAATGTCACAGAATTAGACAAAATAATAGATATTAAAGATTTTAACTGTACAACAGCTTTTATTTATGGTGATTGGAATTTTGATTTTAGTGTTTCATTAACACCTAAAGTGAAAATAGTAGATGGAAAAACATTATTAATAATTACCAGCGGTGAACTGCAATCTTCTAGTAACCAATTTATGAAGCATGATGGATTAGCATTAGTTTTTATGAAACCGGAAGAGGTTGAAGATTTTATAGCTAAGATTGATTTAAATAATGTCAAAGCTTTTTTTAATAAGAAAAATAAAAGCGATTCTTTGTTCAAAAATTGAAACGGAAGATAAAATCAATAACTCAAATAAAACTTAAATACTTGGAATAGCATGCCTGTCTACCGTTTGTATATTGGTATTAGCAAAATCATTTTCTATCAATCCATCGCGCATACGTACAATACGATGGGCATGCAGGGCAATATCCTCTTCGTGTGTTACTAATATAATGGTATTGCCTTTGGCATGGATATCTTCTATCAGCCCCATTATTTCAATAGAGGTTTTAGTGTCCAGGTTACCGGTCGGCTCATCCGCCAAAATGATGGAGGGGTTATTAATCAAAGCACGGGCCACGGCCACACGCTGGCGCTGGCCGCCTGATAGTTCATTAGGCTTGTGGTCAACACGATTACCCAAACCTACATTTTCTAAGGTTTTCCTTGCGCGTTCCTGTCTTTTTTCCTTGCTGATACCCGCATAAACTAAGGGTAACGAAACATTATCCAACGCGCTGTTACGCGGCAACAGGTTAAACGTTTGGAATACGAAGCCAATTTCAGAATTACGCACCTCGGCCAGTTCGTTATCCGTCATGTGGCTAACATTAATGCCGTTCAGGATATACTCGCCCTTGGTAGGCGTATCCAAACATCCTAAAATGTTCATCAATGTTGATTTGCCCGAACCGGAAGGCCCCATTAAAGCCACAAACTCACCCTTGTTAATAGTTAACGATACAGATTTAATGGCGTGAATAGTTTCGGTACCTATGATGTATTTACGCCCGATATCGTTAATGGTAATTAGTGGCTCCATGTTTTATTGCTTTGACTGTAGTATCGTGTTAAATGTTACAAAATTTTAGTCCGGAAGTCGGAAAAGTCCGTAAGTCCGAAAGATTGCACCCGGTTTATTGCATTTTAGGTTGTCTTTCGGACTTTCCGTCTTCCTGACTTCCCGACTATTTCTCTATCACCTTCGGAACCAAAAAATATTTATCATCATGTTTTGGCGCGTTTTCCAATGCTTCTTCCACCGTAATCTCCTGCTTCACCACATCCTCTCTAAATACATTTACCTCGCTGCTCATATATACCAACGGTTCAATACCGGTAGTGTCTACCTCATTTAGCTTGGCCATAAAGCCCAATATTTTATTCATATCGGCAATCATTTCCTGCTTTTCATCGGCGGCCAGTTCCAGCCGCGCCAGGTGGGCTATTTTATCTACGGTTTCGCTGTCAATATTCATGTAGTATGAAATTTCTGGTTAATTAAAGCATGTACCTCATCCCTTAAAGCATCGGCATCATCTATTGTTAAATGCGCGGTTTCAATGGGTTTGTGCACAAATATATTACAAATACCCGGCCTGCTGCCATATTCTTTCCCGTCATTCCACAATACTTTCCAGGTATCTATTGAGGTTATTGGCAGGATAGGTATCCCCAATTCAATAGCCAGCCGGAACGCACCGTTCTTAAACGAATGTAATTGCGGCGGGTATTCTGTAGGAATAGTCGCTTCGGGGAAAATTACAACACTAATGCCTTGTTTCAATTTCTCGGCAGCCAATTTAAACGCCCTAAATGAGGATATTTTACTATCCCGGTTAACCGTAATATCAATGGTACTAAAGAAGAAACCCAGCACCATATTGCTTAATAACTCCTCTTTACCAATAAAAGCATGGTTGTTTTTTGCCGCTATGCTGATGGAAGATACATCTAAATTAGAGGTATGGTTGCCGCATATAATATAGGTGCGTTTCCAGTCTACCGGGTCTTCATAATCGATATTGAAAAATATCCCCGAAATTAAAGTGCTGCAAAGTATAATGAACCGCCTAAACCGGTTAATGTATTTATACCGGCTTTGCTTACGCGACAGGAAATATAATATTGGCCAAACCAGTATAAAAAAGAAAGCAACGCTATACCTGTAAAAATAAGTATGTATCCTTTTCAGCGTAATTTTCATGCTCACCAAAAATACAGAAAAGATGCGTACAGGCGCAATACTTTGCATCTCTACAATTTGCTGCAGATAATATGATAAACTTCCTCCCGCAAAGCATCCGCGTCATCAGCCGTAAGATGCGCTGTTTCAACAGGCTTATGAACGTAAATGTCACATACGCCGGGTCGGGTGCCATATTTAGTGCCATCGTCCCAAAGCATTTTCCAGGTATTTGCAGACGATACCGGGATGATAGGCACCTTTAATTCAATAGCCAATTTGAAAGGCCCGTTTTTAAATTGGTGCAATATGGGCGGGTATTCATCACCAATTTTTCCTTCGGGAAAAATGATCATGGTGGTTCCGTTTTGCAACCTTTCTGCCGCCTTTTTAAATGCGCGGAACGCGGACATATTGCTGTCGCGGTTAACCGGTATATCTATAGAACGGAAAAACAAGCCGGTAACCAACCCATCCTTTAACTCTTCCTTGCCCATAAAGCTGCAATTGTTATTAACTAATACAGACATTGTGGAAATATCAAGGTTAGACGTATGGTTAGGGCAAACAATATAGGTTTTACTCCAGTCTATAGGCTGCTCATATTTAAACCGGTAAAAAAAACCAACAGCTGCCGAACTTAAAAATCCCCATACCCGTCTTAACGCGCTCATGCTTTTATAACGTGATGGCTTACGTGAACAATAATAGAGGGCCGGCCATAACATAAAGTACCATAAAGCAACGCTGGCCACATAAAGATAACCGTGAATTTTTTTTAAGATCAACTTCATCGGTACCAAAAATATAAAAATTCCTTACTTTCGCCCACATGGAAACTGTTGTTAGTGGCATCCGGTCTACCGGGAACCTGCATTTAGGGAATTATTACGGCGCGATACAAAATTTTGTAAAGATGCAGCATGAATACAAATGCTTTTTCTTTATTGCTGACCTGCATTCGCTAACCACCCATCCAACCCCGGCCGACCTGCATAACAATGTAAAAAATGTGCTGATCGAATATTTGGCTGCCGGCATCGACCCGGAGAAAGCTACCATTTACGTACAGTCGGATGTGCCCGAAGTAGCAGAATTATATCTCTACCTAAACATGAACGCCTACCTTGGCGAACTGGAACGCAGTACTTCATTTAAGGATAAGGTACGTTCGCAACCAGATAATGTTAATGCCGGTTTATTAACTTATCCCGTATTAATGGCTGCCGATATTTTATTGCACAAGGCAACCAAAGTACCCGTAGGCAAAGACCAGGAACAGCACCTGGAAATGGCGCGCACCTTTGGTAACCGCTTTAACCGTTTATATAATAATGATTACTTCCCCGAGCCGTACGCTTTTAACTTTAGTGCTAAACTGGTAAAGATCCCAGGGCTTGATGGTAAGGGCAAAATGGGCAAATCAGAAGGAGAGGGCAATGCCGTTTTCCTGTCAGATAGTCCGGAAGTTATCCGCAAAAAAGTAATGCGCGCGGTGACAGATAGCGGCCCGACCGTTGAAAATCAACCAAAGCCGGAGGAGATCCAAAACCTGTTCGACCTGATGAACGTGGTATCCACACCAGATACTTATAATCATTTTGATAACCTGTACAACACCTGCCAGGTGCGTTACGGCGACCTGAAAAAGCAATTGGCAGAAGATATGATCATCGCAACCGCCCCAATCCGTGAACGGATAAATGAAATTGCTAAAGATGAAGTTTATCTGCGCCAGATATCCCGCTACGGTGCTATGAAGGCCCGCGAAAGCGCTGCGCAAACCATCAAAGAGGTTAGGGAGATAATTGGGTTTAAGCGGTTTTAGTTTAGTTCATTGTTGATAGTTCATGGTTCATGGTGTATATTAGTCGGAATTTGAGTTCAGATAGTTTTGTATTTTAAATAATCCTTGTTTTAAAGACATAAAACTATTATCTATGAACTATTAACCATGAACTAAAAAATGCACATAGCTATAGTAGGAAACATAGGAGCCGGTAAAACTACGCTCACCGAAATGCTGGCCAAAAACTACGGCTGGGAACCCTTATACGAAGCGGTTGATAATAACCCCTACCTGGAAGATTTTTACAGCGATATGAAACGCTGGAGTTTTAACCTGCAGATATACTTTCTGAACAGCCGCTATCGGCAGATTTTCGACATCCAAAAAAGCGGGCGTAATATTATACAGGACCGTACCATATATGAAGATGCCTACATCTTTGCCGAGAACCTGCACGATATGGGTTTGATGACAAGTCGCGATTATGAAAACTACGAGTCTATTTTTAAAAACATAACTGAATACATCAAACCACCCGATCTGTTGGTTTACCTTAAAGCATCTGTACCTACTTTGGTAAATAATATACAACGCCGGGGCAGGGAATATGAAATAGGTATCCGTATTGATTACCTGTCCAAACTGAACGAAAAGTACGACAAGTGGATAAAGGGCTATAAGCTGGGCAAGCTGTTGGTATTAGATAAAGACAACCTCGATTTCGCCAATAATACCGAAGATATGGCCGATATTGTGCAAAAGATTGAGCGCGAGATAAACGGGTTATTTTAGCGTTTAGGTTTTACGTGCTACGTATTACGTTTTAATTGCACAATTGATAAACTTTAATCCAATCCCTAAACGTATTACGTATAACGTCAAACGTACAACATAATGAATATCCTCGCCATCATACCCGCCCGTTACGCTTCTTCCCGTTTCCCTGGCAAGCCGTTGGTGGATATTGGCGGCAAGAGCATGATACAGCGGGTTTATGAGCAGGCCAAAAAATGCGACCACTTAACTGAGGTTATTGTAGCTACCGATGACGACCGTATCTACGACCATGTAATAACCTTTGGCGGTGTGGCGGTTATGACCTCGCCCCACCATCAAAGCGGTACCGACCGCTGTGCCGAGGTTGCCCTCATGCATCCGCAATATAATATTATCATCAACGTACAGGGCGATGAGCCTTATATCGACCCGGAGCAGATTACCAAGCTGGCCGTTTGTTTTAATTCGCCGGATGTGCAAATAGCTACATTAGTAAAACGTGTAAAAGACGATGTGGAACTGCACAACCCCAACTCGCCTAAAGTGGTGGTAAATAAGCTGTCAGAAGCTATATACTTTTCTCGTTCGGCGCTGCCGCATATAAGGGGAGAAGAGCCGCAAAACTGGCTGGAGTTTTACCCTTATTTTAAGCATATCGGCATTTACGGTTACCGTGCCGATGTATTACAGCAAATTACCAAACTGCCCGTATCCTCGTTAGAAAAAGCTGAGAGCCTGGAACAGCTGCGCTGGATAGAGAACGGTTACCGCATAAAGGTGGCCGAGACAGAATTAGAAACTTATGCCATTGATACGCCGGAGGACCTGGAGCTACTAAAGTAAAGCATAAGCTTACCTTATTTAAAAATCGAATATTTCCTCTTTTAATTCACAGCAGCCAGCACGTTGCCTTTATAGGCCCGCTTTTGTAACTCTGTTTTTATACCCCCGAAAATTTTTACCGGGCCCTCTGTTACAAACATATTTACCAACCAGGATGGCAGTGTGCCACCCGGGTCTAAATGTATAGAGTATTCAACTTTTATTTGGTTGTTACCAGTTGGCGCAATAACCCATTTGCCGGTGGCATCGGTAATTCTTATTACACCTTGTTTTTGAGGAACCATACCGGTTACGGTTGGGCCGGATATAGTTACAACTTTCGTTTCGGGGTCGCGGGTAACTATTAAGTGCGAAATAAAATCGCGGTTGTGTACCGGCCATGGCAAATTAATTTCCGAATAATAATAAAGCTCATTAGCCGAAACCTGTTTTATTAATGCAGATGATTTGGTATGATATAACCAGTCGGCAGCGGTATTTACATCCATCAGCAGGGTAACCAATTGTTCAGCAGTGGCATTAAAAAAGCCTTCTACCTTTACGGCCTTAACTTTCGATTCGGGTAGTATGCTGGTGTATATTTTTATTCCGTCCTTGTCAGAATTGAATTTCCAATCGGTTTGCGCGTTTGCCGGGCTAAAGGACCATACAGCCAGCATTAGGATTAATAGCAGAGTTTTCATTTTGTTGTGCATTACTTTTTGTGAGGACAAAGTAATAGCATAAATAGAGGGGCAGTTTCATTCGAATGTCACATTAGTCAATCGATTGATTAATAATGACAATTTGGTGAATATTGGTGGACTGGGCGGAAACATCTTCAGGTTTCAACAATCCTTTTGGCTAAAGCCATTATTTTGACATAACACTCGTATCCGTTGGTTGAAACCAACGGCAATGAAGTATTAAATTCATTGCTGTCCCATTTATGGGGCGGATAAAATGAAAACCGGTAGGGGCTTTAGCCAAATAACCCATTGCAAATGAGCAAATAAAGACGCATATTTATTGAATTGTACCTTCTGGCTGGCGCACACGCACCGCATGTGCTATCAAGAACATCCACCAAACCTTTTCAACAAATCTCCCCAATCCCAAAAATTTTCCTACTTTTGTATCCCGTACACAAACAATTGGTATCGGCCTAAAACCGCTGCCCAATTCATACAAAATCATGACTAAATACATATTTGTTACGGGCGGTGTTACCTCGTCGTTAGGCAAGGGCATTATTGCGGCTTCATTAGCCAAATTATTACAAGCACGCGGTTACACCGTAACCATTCAGAAGTTCGATCCCTACATTAATATTGATCCCGGAACATTAAACCCGTACGAACACGGCGAATGTTATGTTACCGAGGACGGTGCCGAAACAGACCTTGATTTGGGCCACTACGAGCGTTTTTTAAACACGCCAACCTCCAAAGCCAACAACATTACCACCGGCCGCATTTACCAGAATGTGATCAATATGGAACGTGAAGGTGCTTTTTTAGGCAAAACCGTGCAGGTTGTTCCACACATTACCGATGAGATCAAAAGAAACATCCGCATATTGGGCGATACCGGCCAGTACGATATTGTAATAACCGAGCTGGGCGGTACCGTAGGCGATATTGAATCGCTGCCTTACATCGAGGCGGTTAGGCAGTTTAGATGGGAGGTAGGCTCGGGCAACTCGGCCGTTATTCACTTAACACTGATCCCATTTTTAGCTGCCGCAGGCGAGTTAAAGACCAAGCCTACCCAACACTCGGTAAAGATGTTATTGGAGTATGGTATACAACCGGACATACTGGTTTGCCGTACCGAGCATCACCTCAATATGGACATCCGTAAAAAAATTGCATTATTTTGTAACGTTAACATCAATGCAGTTGTCGAATCAATAGACGCATCTACAATTTACGATGTGCCTTTGCTGATGTTAAAAGAGAACCTGGATAAAACCGTATTGTCCAAATTAAAGCTGCCTACCAAGAACGAGCCTAACCTGGTGAACTGGAAAGCATTTTTGGGCCGATTGAAAAACCCTACGTCCGAAGTTAGAATTGGGCTGGTGGGCAAATACGTTGAGCTGCCTGATGCTTATAAATCCATCATCGAATCATTCATCCACGCGGGTGCAACCAATGAGTGCAAGGTACGGGTGGAATATATCCCGTCAGAACATTTAACGCCGGGTAACGCGATTGAGCGTTTACGCGGATTACATGGGGTATTAGTTGCCCCAGGTTTTGGCGAGCGTGGTTTTGAAGGCAAGATAGAAGCCATACGTTATGTACGCGAAAATAATATACCGTTCTTCGGTATTTGTTTAGGTATGCAATGTGCCGTGGTTGAGTTTGCCCGCAACGTGCTGGGTATGAAGGACGCCAGCAGTACCGAAATGAACCCTGATACTGCCAACCCGGTAATAGCCATGATGGAAGAGCAGAAAAAGGTGGTGAACAAAGGCGGAACCATGCGTTTAGGCGCTTATGCCTGCGAAATTAAAAAAGGCAGCAAGGCGGCTTTGATCTATGGCCAAACCAGCATTACCGAACGCCATCGCCATCGTTACGAGTTTAATAACGATTATTTAAAAAAATACGAACAAGCGGGGCTTATCCCATCCGGGTTTAACCCCGAAAATAACCTGGTAGAGATAGTGGAATTAAAAAATCACCCGTTTTTTGTAGGTTCGCAGTTCCATCCCGAATTAAAATCAACAGTTGCAAATCCGCATCCACTTTTTATTAACTTTGTCGCCGCTTCGCTGGCCTATGCCCGCAAGAAATAGCATATAGTACGATACACACATAATGGATAAAAATACGTTTACAGGATTATTCCTGATCATGCTCATCATAGCCGGCTCGGTTTATTTTATGAAGCCGTCGCCCGCCGACCTAAAAAAAGAGCAGGCCCTACAACACCAGGATTCACTGAAAAAAGCCGGCTTAGTTCCTGCAACTACCGCTGCAATTGCCACTAAAACAGATTCTGCTAAAGTTGCAAAAATAGATACCGCTGCCTTAAAAAGCCCGTTTGGCACTTCAATTGTTGGTACCGAAAAGTTTATTACGCTCGAAAATGATTCTGTCCGCATAAAACTAAGCACCAAAGGTGGCCGGGTTTATTCGGTAGAGTTGAAGCCTTATAAAACCTTTGATAAAAAGCCGCTGATATTATTTGACGGTGACCAAAACAGCTTTGGCTACACGTTTACCGCAGGTAATACCATCGTTAAAACAAACGACCGGTACTTTACCCCAAGCGGCGGCGATTTGAAAGTCACCGGTAAAGATTCAAACTCAATCACTATGCGTTTAAGTTATAGCCCAACGCAGTATGTTGATTATATATACACCTTAAAAGGTAATGGTTATACATTGGGCTTTGTTATAAAACCGGTTGGGTTGGATAATGTAGTTGCCAATAACAGCAACATTAACTTAGACTGGGCTACCAGCGTGCGCAAGCAGGAAATGAGCATGGTGCCAGAACGCCAGTACACAACCGTATGGTATTATAAGATGGGTGATGGTGTAGATTATATCAGCGAAACCAAGGATGACCAGAAAGAAATTACTGATGGTAAATTACAGTGGGTAGCTTTCAAAGCGCATTTCTTTTCTAATGTGCTAATTAGCAAAGCGGGTTTTAGTAAATCCAATGTGGCGGTAAGTATCGATACTGCTAACCACCAGGACATTAAGGCCATGAAGGCTAATTTAGTGCTGGCCCGCGATGCAAATGGTACCTATCCAATGGAGTTTTATTTTGGCCCTAACCGTTTTTCTACCCTGCAAACTTATCCTTATGACCTGCAAAAACTGGTTTATATGGGATGGGGGCCGTTAAAATATATTAACCGCTGGGCGGTAACACCGGTATTTAATGTGCTCAATAAATTTGGTTGGAACTTTGGTCTAATTATCCTGGCGCTTACCATTATCCTGAAACTGTTTTTATCGCCCCTTACTTACAAGTCATACCTTTCTATGGCTAAAATGCGGGTTTTAAAACCCGAAATGGACGAAATTAAGGGTAAGGTAGGAGAGGATAACCCAACCTTATTACAGCAGGAATACCTTAAGCTCTATAAAAAAGCGGGCGTAAACCCTTTAGGCGGATGCTTGCCATTGCTGATACAGATGCCTATCGTTATCGCGTTCTTCCGCTTCTTCCCGAGTTTGTTTGAACTGCGCGGGCAAAGCTTTTTATGGATGCATGATTTGTCCACCTACGATTCATTTATAACATTTGGTGTAAACATTCCCTTTTTGGGCGACCACTTAAGCTTAATGTGCGTGTTGATGACCATATCAACATTAATATATACCTACTTTAACAACCAGATATCCGGTGTAAGCGGGCAGATGAAATACATCGGCTATATTACACCGGTGATATTCCTGGGTGCTTTGAATGGTTACCCCGCAGGTTTAAATTATTATTACTTTTTGGCCAATATGCTTACCTTTTTACAGCAATACATTATCCGTTTAATGGTTGATGATAAAAAGATACATGCGCAGATACAGGAAAACAAAAAGAAACCTGAAGACCCTAAAAAGAAAAAATCCGGCTTCGGCGCCAAAATGGAAGAAATGATGCGCCAGCAGCAACAAGTGCAGGCGAAGAAGAAGTGAGTAAACACTAATTAAGACGAATTTATACGAATTTCACGAATTGACTTAACGGTTTTAATTCGTGAAATTCGTTCTAATTCGAGCCATTCGTGTCATTAAAACTCTTACATTTACCTCCATGTATGCAATTGTTGATATCGAGACCACGGGAGGGCATGCCAGCGCCAACGGCATAACAGAAATTGCCATTTGCATACATGATGGCACCGATGTGGTTAAACGCTACTCAACCCTTATAAATCCACATAAAGAGATACCCATTTACATACAGGCCCTAACCGGTATCAGTGACGCTATGGTTAAAAACGCACCCTCGTTTGGGCAGGTAGCGCATGAGATATATAAGCTGTTAAACGGGCAGATATTTGTGGCCCACAACGTAAATTTCGACTATTCGTTTGTAAAATATCATTTGGCCATGGCCGGGTACGATCTGCAAAGCAATAAGCTATGTACCGTTAGGCTTGGCCGCAAAATATTGCCGGGACACCCGTCCTACAGCCTGGGTAAACTATGCCGTAGCTTAAATATTGAAAACGACAGCCGCCACCGTGCAATGGGCGATGCCAATGCTACCGCAAGGTTATTTTCGATGCTGCTGCAAAATGATAAGGAAAACCACATTAAAGCAGCGCTAAAACAAAACTCGAAAGAGCAGGTATTACCGCCAAATTTGCCTAAAAAAACAATAGTGCAACTACCGCAGGCGCCAGGTGTATATTACTTTCACGATGCCAAAGGCAAAGTAATTTATGTAGGCAAAGCCAAGAATATAAAAAAACGGGTTAGCAGCCATTTTACCGGCAATAACCCCGGTTTGCAGCGGCAGGAATTTCTGCGCAATATTCACCAGATCACCCACCAGGTTTGCGGCACGGAACTTATCGCCTTTGTACTGGAAGCTGTCGAAATAAAACGCCTCTGGCCAAAATATAACCGTTCGTTAAAACGCTTTGAACATGCGTTTGGGATTTATGTTTTTGAGGATCAGCGCGGGTTTTTACGTTTAGCGGTTGATAAGCACCGCAAACACCATCAAACTGTTTATACCTGCAATAGTCTGCTTGAAGGTTACGCTTTGCTAAACCGCCTCATTGAAACCTTTGGCCTTTGCCCAAAACTCTGCTTTATACAAAATAATAACCAGCCTTGTATAACCGGCCTCGAAAGCGGCTGCGCCTGCACGGGCCATCATTCTGTTGATGACTACAACCGCAAGGTAAACTTTGCGCTGGATGAATTAAAAGAGGCACTGCCAACATTCGCTATCCGCGATGAAGGCCGCACTCATGACGAGCATAGTTGCATCCTGATAGAAAAAGGGCAGTTCTATGGCATGGGCTATATAGCCGATAATGCCGAAGCCAATAACCTGCACCAGCTAAAAAATTACCTTACGCCATATCCCGGTAATGATTATATCAAAACAATGGTGCATAATTATGCGGCAAGGTATCCGCATCGCAAGGTTATGTTTGCGAGTTAGAGATTGGAGATTAGTTAATTAGAGATTGGTTGGATTCTCCTTGCATAACTTGTGCCATCGGCACACCCCCTTTGTAGAATTAATTTAACAATTTTAAAAGCGTGCCATAGGTACGCAACATATGTTTATAGAGAAACTTGCGAAGTTTTCAAAACTTCGCAAGTTTAAATTTGCTGTACGCAATCGATTGTAATTATATGAAATTTGTATATTGCGGTCTATAAATAATCATCTAAATATAACAACATCATGGCAGGAAAATTAATCGGGAAGGTTGCAATTATAACCGGCGCAAGTGCAGGTATAGGCAGGGCAAGTGCGATAGCATTGGCCGAAGAAGGCGCGCATATCATATTAACCGCACGTCGGGAAGAACGACTGAACGAGCTGGTAGCCGAAATAAAAAAATTAGGCTCAAACGCATCCGTTGTTGTTGGCGATGCACGTGAAGAAAGCACTGCGTTGGCAACCGTTAAAGCTGCACTTGCGGTTACCGGCAAGATCGACATCTTGCTAAACAATACTGGCATGGGTATTTATAAAAACCTGGCAGATACAACTTTGGAAGACTATGATACGATGATGGATACCAATATGCGGTCGGGCTTTTTATTTACAAGGCATGTGGTCCCCGAAATGATCAAACAAAAAAGCGGAACGATATTGATGTTATCATCAATGGCAGGTGTTTATGGCTTTGCAGGCGAGGCAGTTTATTGTTCAACCAAATTTGCGCAGGTAGGTTTTGCCCAGGCGCTTGATAAAGAACTAAGGCCACACGGAATAAAAGTAGGCGCAATATGTCCAGGCGGAGTAAAAACCGAGTTTGCCATCGGCACAGGTCGTACACAGGAAGGTGTTGATCAATCCGGAATGCTGGAAGCAGAAGATGTGGCAGGGGCGGTATTGCTGGCTTGTACACAATCATCAAACTCCAGAATTATCGAGATACAGATGCGCACAATGGCCGAAGCGCTGACATAGAAAACACTAATAAGCACGAATTGGATCGAACTTCACGAATTTTTCGCCTTGAGATTAATTCGTGAAATTCGCCTTAATTCGATCCAATTCGTGCTTGTTTAAATTATCCCCGCGTTCTCCAATTCCACCTGCATCTGCTGCTGAATATTCAAAGCCTCGGCCCTTGCCGCATCTGCAAAATCTTCGCCATTACCTGCGTAGATAATAGAGCGCGATGCATTCACGATCAAGCCACAATCCTTATTCAGCCCGTATTTACAAACCTCTTCCAAATTACCGCCCTGCGCGCCAACGCCCGGAACCAGTAAAAAGTTATCCGGCGCAAACTGGCGTATATTAATAAACTCGGTGCTTTTAGTAGCGCCAACAACATACATTATACGGTCGGCACCGGCCCAGGTATTTGCTTTTTTTATTACAGCTTCGTATAAAAAGCCTTCATCGGTTCGCAGGTATTGAAAATCCTTACTGCCCACTGATGAAGTAAGCGCCAATAATATCACCCATTTACCCTCATAAGCTAAATAGGGGGTAACGCTGTCATTACCCATATAGGGCGTAATGGTTATAGCATCAAAACTCATTCCAGATGCTTTTTCATCAAAAAAAGCCTTGGCATATTTATCAGATGTATTGCCAATATCGCCGCGCTTGGCATCAATAATATTCAAAGTGTCTTTAGGTAGGTATTTCCAGGTAGCAATTAAACTTTGTAGCCCCGCTACGCCCCGGCTTTCGTAAAAAGCGGCATTTGGTTTGTAGGATACACAAAGGTCTTTTGTAGCATCAATAATACGTTTGTTAAATTCCAGGATAGGGTCGGGGTATGCTAATAAAAATTCGGGTATTTTTTCTATATCCGTATCTAATCCCACACATAAAAACGACTTTTTTTGTTTGATCTGAGCTATTAACTGTGCGCGGGATACCATGAAAGAATATTTATTTTTTTGAATGCTCAAAAAAACTAAAAATTAAACTAAGTGTTGAGATAATAAAGATATTTTTTTAAAGTTTTGATTATTTGAAATATTTTGAGTAAAATTGCAACGTTTTCCATAGAATTTTTCTTGCGCTAAAGAAACAATTTAAATTCCTTGTTATTTATCATAGCTTACCAGGTTTAAATGTTGCCATACGCCCGCAATTAATTTCTTTCAAATAAAATATCTTCATGTATAATCATATACATCGTTTTTATAACTATAATTTCTAATAAAATCTTTTTGAATCATAATTCATATCATGTCTGATACAACCGAATTGAACGACAAACTCGTTTCAGAGTTGCGCGAAATTGCCAAAAGTTTAGGTATTGCCGAAGCTGATGAGCTTCGCAAACCACAATTAATTACCAGTATTGTTGAACAACAACAGCTAATTGAAGCTGCCCGCATGCAACAACAAACTGTAGAAAATAATTATACCGAAAATAAGGCAACACCTGCTCCCAGCAGCGATAAAACCCGTAAAAGGATACGTGTTGTTAAACCAAGCAATCAACCCCGTGTTGATGTGCCTTTGGATGATACCAATCTTTTTGACTTGCAGGACGATGAGCCGCAGACAGAAGAAGAGGAAACCGAAGCCGTACCGGCAGCAACTGAAACAGTTGATGAACAACAACAGGAAGGCGAAACAGCTGCAAAAATTGAAGAGCAGGAAACAGGCGCCCGCCCCCAAAAATTTGACCGCCGTGTAAATAACCAAAATACAGGCAATGGCCAGCAAAAAAACCAGGAACCTGCCATTAACCTTGATTTTGATAATGTTATTGTGAATGAGGGTGTGCTGGAAATTATGCCCGATGGCTATGGTTTCCTGCGCTCATCTGATTATAACTACTTAACATCTCCGGATGATATTTATGTATCGCAATCACAAATAAAGCTATTCGGCCTTAAAACCGGCGATACCGTTCGCGGCAGCATCCGCCCGCCAAAAGAAGGCGAAAAATATTTCCCGCTGGTACGTGTAGAAGCCATAAATGGCCGTATACCGGCTGAAGTGCGCGACCGTGTTCCTTTTGATCACTTAACGCCACTTTTTCCGTCAGAAAAATTGAGCTTGTTTACAGATCCGGGTAACTATTCTACCCGTATAATGGACCTGTTCTCGCCGATAGGCAAAGGGCAGCGCGGTTTGATCGTTGCGCAGCCAAAAACAGGTAAAACTATGCTCTTGAAGGATGTGGCCAATGCCATTGCCAAAAACCATCCGGAAGTTTACTTGATCATCCTTTTGATCGACGAACGCCCCGAAGAAGTAACCGATATGGCCCGCAGCGTACGTGCAGAAGTAGTGTCATCAACATTTGATGAGCCTGCAGAGCGCCACGTTAAAATTGCCAATATCGTATTAGAAAAAGCAAAACGCATGGTTGAGTGCGGTCACGATGTAGTTATCCTGTTAGATTCTATCACCCGTTTGGCCCGTGCTTATAATACGGTTGCACCGGCATCCGGTAAAATATTATCAGGTGGTGTGGATGCCAACGCATTGCACAAACCAAAACGTTTCTTTGGTGCCGCCCGTAATATTGAAGATGGCGGCTCGTTAACCATTATCGCTACCGCGTTAACAGAAACCGGCTCGAAAATGGACGAAGTTATCTTCGAAGAATTTAAAGGTACCGGTAACATGGAATTGCAACTGGATAGAAAATTATCCAACAAACGTATATTCCCTGCTATTGATATCACTGCTTCAAGTACCCGTCGTGACGACTTGCTGCTCGACCGCGAAACGCTCCAACGCATCTGGATATTACGTAACCATTTGGCCGACATGAACTCGCAGGAAGCTATGGAGTTCTTACAAAGCCAGATACGCGGTACAAAAACCAACGAAGAGTTTTTGGTGTCGATGAATTCGTAGATATATAATAAATAGCGATGGGTTTTAAACCCATCGCTATAATATTATAATCATAAAACCTAACCACATATTATTGGTTAATTAATATAATACTTATACCTTCATCCCCGAAATGAAGAAGAGAGTAAAGAAACATCTTCCCAATGCCATTACCTGTGCTAACTTATTCAGCGGCTGCGTCGGCATCGTTTTTGCATTCCAGGGCGATTCAATTGTAGCGGCTTATGCCTTGTTCCTGGCAGCCATTTTTGATTTTTTTGATGGGTTTGCCTCCCGCGTGCTCCAATCATTTTCGGGCATAGGTAAGGAGCTTGATTCGCTGGCAGATATGGTGAGCTTCGGTGTTTTACCATCCGTTATTTTATACGAATTGTTTTTACAAGCTCCCCCGGTTTCCGGCATTGGTAGTTATCTTAATTTCATTGCCTTCCTGATACCCGTATTCTCGGCGTTAAGGCTGGCAAAGTTTAATACCGATACACGTCAGGCCGAAAAATTTATCGGCCTGCCTACACCGGCTAACGCTATCCTTATTGCGTCGTTCCCTTTAATTATAGACCAACACCCCAATTTATCGGTATATATATTGAACCCCTACATTCTTTCTGTTTTTGTAGTGGTAATGTGTGCCTTACTGGTAGCCGAAATACCGCTGATGTCGTTAAAGTTTAAGAATACCGACTTTAATAAAAATATTTATCGCTATTTATTGTTGTTGTTTTCGGCAATATTGGTTCTGTTTTTTAAATTTGCCGCCGTACCGGTGGTTATATTGATCTATATCACCTTATCTATAATTCAATTTAAATTCGCAAATAATGAAGTTCCAGGCCGAAATTGACGTAATGCCCAAAAAAGAAATACTTGACCCGCAGGGAAAAGCGGTTACAGGAAGTATGAAAAATTTAGGCCTGGCCGAAATTCAAAATATACGTATTGGTAAACACATTTCGTTAGAGATTGATGCCGATAGCGCCGAAACCGCCCATGCTAAGGTTGAACTGGCCTGTAAAAACCTATTAGCCAACCTCATTATGGAAAGCTATAGCTTTAAGATAGAGAAAATTTAGAGCCTCGCTTCTATTTCTGCCTTTAGTGTAGTCAATGTTACCATGTTGACAGCCAAAATTACCTTGGCCTGTATGAACTTTGCAGAGATATTATCCGGGTTTTTATTGTATTCCTTGCATCCCGACTCTACCTGCTCAATTAACGATTGTGTGTTGAACATGCCGAAAAAACCAAGCGTGGGTTTCAATTTATGTGCCGTAGAGCTTGCTTTTTCCCAATCGCCCTGCGCTATATAACTGCTCACTAATTGTAACAGTTCGGGTGTTTGCCTCAAAAACATATCTATCGACTCTACAACAAATTCGTCACTGCCATCAGCAATTTCATTTAAAAGGGTAAGGTCAAGATCCTGGCCGGGGAATGTATCAGACATATTATTTCAAAAATATAATTTTTTTATTAGCAAGTTGTCTTTCAACTCACTTTTAAGTTGCAATATGGTCTTATTTAATACCGGGTGAATAAAAAGAGGGGCAATTTCGGCAAGCGGCTCTAATGTAAAACGCCTGTTCTGCAATTGAAGGTGCGGAATTTGTAGTCCCGGTTCATTTATCACATCCGAGTTATAAAATAAGATATCAATATCAATTGTTCTCGATCCCCATTTTTCTTCGCGTACACGGCCCATTAAGAGTTCAATTGATAATATTTCCCCCAAAACTTTTTGTGCCGGTAATTCGGTTTGCAGTAATATTACCTGGTTCAAATAATCGGGTGAGTCTGTTTTTCCCCATGATTGTGTTTCATAAATGGCGGACGCTTTTATAACCCGGCCAACCCCGGCTTCCATGTACCCTATGGCTTGCTGTAGCAATAGTTCCCTATCGCCCAAATTACTGCCCAATAATAAAAAAACGTCATTCATGTTGTAACAAACATTATAGATCAGGCTCTTAACATTATCCCGTTCGGATTTATTAAGTTTGCATAGATATATATATTTCTAACATTAAATGAAAGAATTTTTCAAAATTGTTTTTGCCAGCATGGTTGGCGTTTTTTTTGCAGGTATTTTAATTACAATTATAGGTTTCGCATTAATTGCAGGTATAATAGCAGTAGCAAGCAGTGATAAAAAAACAGATGTAGAACCAAACTCGGTTTTACATATAGCCATAAATTATAATGTTAGTGAACGCACACCCAACAACCCATTGGCGGGTTTAAGCTTTTTGGGCGATGGCGATAAATCTATAGGGCTTAAGGATATATTGGCAAACATTAAAAAAGCCAAAACCGACAGCAATATAAAAGGTATTTTTTTAGATGAAAGCGCCATGGAAGCCGGGCAGGCAACTATCGAGGAAATGCGTAACGCGTTAATCGATTTTAAAACCTCAGGGAAATTCATCATTGCTTATTCTGAAGTTTACAGCCAGGGTTTTTATTACCTGGCATCTGTAGCTGATAAAGTTTACCTAAACCCAAAAGGTATTTTTGAATTTAAGGGTTTCAGCTCACAGGTCACCTTCTTAAAGGGAGCGCTTGATAAATTAGGTGTCGAAGTGCAGGTTATTAAAGTAGGTACTTACAAAAGCGCAGTAGAGCCTTATTTCCTTACCAAAATGAGCGATGCCAACCGTTTGCAGGTTACATCTTACTTAGGCTCATTATATGATCATTTCTTAACCGGCATCAGCATCAGCCGTAAAATTAATAAAGACACCTTATTTAACTATGCCAACACCATGCGTATCCGTGAACCGGAAGACGCCTTAAAATATAAATTGGTTGATGGCTTAAAATACAAAGACGAGATATTGGATGAGCTTAGGCAACGTACCGGCTTAGGCAGCAAAGCTGATATAAAAGGCGTTGAGATAGGCGAGTACACCAATACCGATACCAAGGCCGATGACGGCACTTCTAAAAACCGCATCGCCGTTGTATATGCTTCCGGCGAAATTTCGGGCGGGGACGGCGATGATAACAGTATTGGGTCCGAAGGAATTTCAAAGGCGCTGCGAAAAGTGAGGCTGGACAATAAAGTTAAAGCAGTGGTATTACGTGTAAACTCACCCGGTGGCAGTTCGCTGGCATCAGATGTAATTTGGCGCGAAGTAATGCTCACCAAAAAAGTAAAACCTATTATTGTGTCAATGGGCGATCTGGCCGCATCCGGCGGATATTATATCTCCTGCGCTGCAGATTCAATCGTTGCCGAACCCAATACCATAACCGGGTCAATTGGTATTTTCGCTATTCTGCCCAACATGAAAAAATTATTCAACGATAAGCTGGGTATTACTTTTGATGGTGTTAAAACAGGCAAATATGCCGACCTGGGCGACATCAGCCGCCCATTATCGCCCGATGAAAGGCTGATACTGCAAAACGAAGTTAACCGCGGCTATGACGAATTTACCAAAGCCGTTGCTGAAGGGCGTCACAAAACACAAGCCTATATCAATTCCATAGGCCAGGGCCGGGTGTGGACAGGCGAGCAAGCCATAAAAATTGGTTTGGTTGATAGGTTAGGTAATATTAATGATGCTATCAAAATGGCAGCAAAAAAGGCTAATCTAAAAGGCTATAAGCTGGATAGCTACCCGATGCAAAAAAGCATATTTGATAAATTTGGTTTGGGCTTAAATGCCGAAATAAAAGCCCATATGCTAAAATCAGAACTGGGCGAAAACTATAAATACTACCAGCAAATAAAAGGCGCTACCCAACTAATGCGTACCCCGCAGGCAAGGATGCCGTATGAGGTAGAAATTCATTAATATCTTTTATAGCGATGGGGTTTAAACCTGTCGCTATAAAAATTATAAATACTCAGCCTCATATTTTTCAGCAGCAGCCTGCATTTGTTTTAATTGTTCAACCTCTGCCGGAGACAGGTCATCCTCACCTCTTTCCTGCATCTCAAAAATGGCAATCATCGTTTCCTGGTAGTTTTCTTCGGTTGATATTAAAAGGCCCTTTTCCATTTTATTTATTGTTAGTAAACTAAGATAGTATAATTTGTGCATTTAGTAGCTATGAACCATGAACTATTATGTATGAACTAAAAAGCTTTTTGTATTTTTACCACCACCAATTATGGAAAATAAGCCAATAGCCCGTAAGCTTCGCCTGCTATCGCAACTCATGGAACTGCATGAGGTTAATCCCTTTAAAATAAAGTCTATTGCCAACGCCGCTTTTACTATAGACAAGCTGCCCTATGCGGCCGCTGATAAAACTTTTGAAGAATTGGAGAAGATATATGGCATAGGCAAAAGCGTGGCCGCTAAAATTGTCGAGATTGTTCAAACCGGCACCATGGTAGAACTGGAGGAACTGCTGGCAGCAACCCCACCGGGCGTGGTTGATATAATGGCAATAAAAGGCATTGGCGCTAAAAAAGTAGCCATTATATGGCATGACCTGGGTATTGAAACTATAGGTGAGCTATACTATGCCTGTAACGAAAATCGGCTGATGGAAGCAAAAGGTTTTGGCTTAAAAACGCAGGATGAGATACGCAAGGTCATCGAATTTAAAATGGCCAGCAATGGTAAATTCCTGTATGCGCAGGTGGTGCCCGAAGCTAATGCCTTGATGGACGCGATTAAAAGCACTTTCCAAAATGTATTGATTGATTTTGCCGGTGAGTTTAGGCGTACATGCGAGATCATCACAGAACTCATTATTGTTTTAGGTACCCGCGACCAGGAAATTGGATTGCAAACCGTTTTAGAGTCGCAATTTATAAAAGATATTAATGTTGAAAAGGAATGTGTTAGCGGCAAAACCGAAAATGGTTTATCGGTAAGCATTTATTGTGTCGAAAAAAGATATTTTTATAAAACATTATTTATCCAAACAGGCAATGATGAACATGTAAAAGCTGTTTTTGCCCGTATTCCGGAAGTACCTGATCAACCCGAAAGTGAAGAGCTGATCTATCTCAAAGCGGCAATGGAATTTATAAAGCCCGAACTGCGCGAAGATGATAAGTTTATCCCAAAAGCGATAAATAACGGGCTACCTACACTGATCAGCTACCACGACCTTAAAGGTACATTGCACAATCACAGTACCTGGAGCGATGGGGTAAATACGATAGAGCAAATGGCCGTTTACTGCCGCGATGAATTAAAGTTGGAGTACCTGGGCATGTGCGATCACAGCAAGAGCGCGTTTTACGCCAAAGGCTTAAGCATCGAGCGGGTTTTACAGCAGCAGGAAGAAATAGATCATTTGAATAAAAAACTAAACGGCTTCCATATATTTAAGGGAATCGAGTCGGATATTTTAAATGACGGCTCGTTAGATTATCCGGATGAAATATTAAAAAAGTTTGATTTTATAGTAGCTTCTGTCCATTCCAACTTAAAGATGGGTGAGGAAAAAGCGACCGAACGTTTAATAAAAGCAATTGAAAATCCGCACACTACTATATTAGGGCATCCAACCGGCAGGTTGTTATTAAGCCGTAATGGATACAGTATTGACTATAAAAAAGTAATTGATGCCTGTGCCCAAAATAATGTAATAATCGAAATTAATGCCAACCCCTTGCGGCTCGACCTGGATTGGCGCTGGCACCAATACGCGTTGGATAAAGGCGTTTGGCTATCTATAAACCCCGATGCGCACCGGAATGAAGGTTTTTTAGACATGCATTATGGTATATTAGTAGCCCGTAAAGGTGGTTTATATAAGGAAAGATGCCTTAACGCGTTAACCTTAGCCGAAATAAAAAATGTTTTTGAATTGAAAAAGCAAGGCAAAAAATGGTAATTGAAGAATTGTATAGCCACCGCGAACTGGTGCAAAAAGTAATAGAAACGCTTTCTGGCGATATTGAAATCGCCTGCAAAATGATGACCGATGCCATAAATGCCGGTAATAAGGTATTGATTGCAGGCAATGGCGGCAGCGCTGCCGATGCCCAGCACATAGCCGCCGAATTGACTGGCCGTTTTGTAAAAGACCGCAAAGGATTACCCGGCATAGCCTTAACTACTGATACCTCTGCACTTACATCCATTGCCAATGATTATGGGTATGAACATGTGTTTTCGCGCCAGGTGGAAGCATTGGCAAGGCCGGGCGATTTGTTTATCGGGATATCTACAAGTGGCAACAGCCCGGGTATTTTAAAGGCCTTTACAGCGGCAAAAGAAATTGGCTGCAAAACACTGGGCCTTTCCGGTCGCGATGGCGGCAAAATGAACGGGCTTTGCGACTTGAATATTGTTGTTCCATCGCCAACTACCGCAAGAATACAGGAAATGCATATATTAATAGGCCATATTTTATGTAAAGCGATTGACGATCAATTTTAAAGCCTTTAAGAAGATTATTTGCTCCGTTAGGAGCAAAATGTCTGTAGAATACAGCAAATAAATATTTTTTGCGCCGTAGGTGCAACACTTGAACAGGATATTAATGAGAAGCAACTTAGAGCAAACGCTATTAAATAAAATATATGATCTTCAATCACTTAAAACCAAACTTACAGATTGGAAAAGCGAAGGCAAAAAAGTAGTATTTACAAACGGTGTATTTGATCTTTTACATATAGGCCACATCACCTACCTTGCAAAAGCGGCAGAATTGGGCGATAAACTTATCATCGGCCTAAACTCAGATAGCTCGGTAAAACGGATAAAAGGCGTGAACAGGCCGGTTAATGATCAAAATAGCCGCGCTATATTATTGGCCGCCTTATTTTTTGTTGATGCCATTGTTGTTTTTGAGGAAGATACCCCTCAGCAACTAATCACCACATTATTGCCTGATATTTTGGTAAAGGGAGCAGATTATGCTATTGAGAATATAGTGGGCGGCAAGGAAGTATTAGCCAACGGGGGAGAAGTTAAAACCATTGATTTTGTTAGCGGCTATTCATCCACAGCCATCATTCAAAAGATCAGGGGAAAGTAAAAAAATGCTGCTCGGGGAAATTACGTGTGCCTGCAAACAATAATTGCCCAAATTTGTGTAATAATATTCCTTAATCTGTTAGCATGAAAACACTATTGATCATTCGCCATGCAAAGGCGGTTCATGAAAACGATTACACTGACTTTGAAAGGCCGTTAAAACCATCGGGCCTGCGTGATGCGGGCATAATGGCGGCCCGTTTGCAGGAGTATTCCATTATCCCGCAACTATTAATATCCAGCCCGGCTTTACGGACACTAAGCACTGCAAATGTATTTTCAGAGCATTTATCTCTGCCGCAACCGCAAATTGATAAAAGTATCTATGAGGCCAGCCTGGATACACTACTTAGGATCGTTAATGAACTTCCCGATGCTCAAAATTTTATTGGTATAGTTGGGCATAATCCAGGCCTAAGTCACCTGCTTTATTGCTTAACCGATGAAGTTAGAAATATGGAAACCTGCGCTGCCGTATTAATTGCATTTGAAGTAAATGAATGGGCCGCTATTGGTAAAGGTTCAGGGAGTATTGCCTATTATAGCTTTCCTGGAGAGGAAGAATAATAAATCTAACAGCTTATCCTTTCAATAGTACCTCTGCAATAGCAATATCCTCCGGGAACGTAATTTTAATATTCCTGTAATTTCCTTCGATCAGGTTTATTTCAACCCCGGTTTCTTCAACCACGCTGGCATCGTCTGTAAACTTTGCATTATAAGGCTGTTGATAAGCTTTTTTTAACTGTGCTGATTGAAAAGTTTGCGGTGTTTGGACTAAATATATCTCATCACGTACCAGGCTTGTGGATTGGCTATCTTTAAGTTGCCTTACCGAATCGCGGCTTTTTACCGCAGTTACAGCATTACCATGTTCGGCAGCATAATTATAAGATTGATCTATGATATGCGTATCGGTTAATGGCCTTACCGCGTCATGTATAGCAATTATGGCATCCGTATCTTTAATAATGTCGAGGCCGTTTTTTACGGAATGGAAACGTGTTTCGCCGCCATTTACCAGTTGATGGGGGATATGAAAATTATATTTACCGCAAAGATCCTCCCAATAGTTGTGAAAATCGCGTGGAAGGACCAATACAAGCTGCGGCTTAAATTTGCTTTGTTGAAAAGCACGGATAGTGTGCATTAAAACGGGGATACCGCCAAGCAGCAAAAATTGTTTCGGCACTGCCGACAACATCCGGTTGCCTGAGCCGCCGGCTACTATAATGGCGTATTTAGAAAGGTCGTTGGTCATCGTGTCATTAGTCATTAGAT
>Ga0193702_1000046_pt1 | contig 51706 bp, 31 predicted proteins | sample U3a1metaG_FD_143060 | JGI IMG/M metagenome (GOLD analysis project Ga0193702, IMG submission 143060) | Soil microbial communities from a riparian zone of the East river system, Colorado, United States - U3a1 | ecosystem: Environmental > Terrestrial > Soil > Riparian zone | place: USA: East River... | reverse complement strand
TTGGCTGATACGGCCAGCAAAAACGAAAACGCGGGCCCTGAGATAGGTGAGATAAAAAACATGGTGAGCGACCTGTCTGTAAAAATACGGGAGGTTATCTGGAGTACCAATGTGGGTAATGACAACCTGGAGAACTTGCTTTATTATACTTATTACCAGATCAATAAACTATTTGAACATTCTAAGATCAATTTCGTTTCGGAGTTGCCTGATGATATTATTGATTTGAAAATTACGGTATTAAGCCGCAGAAATATCTACCTGTTAGTTAAAGAGCTGGTGCACAACGCCATTAAGCACTCCAAAGCAACCACCATAGAATTAAAAATGTTCACAGACGAGCAAACGCTGTTTCTCGCCATTAATGATAATGGCGTAGGGATAAATCCAGATAAGGGCCGACCAAACGGTATGGGGCTTGGAAATATCAGGTCGAGAGTTGAAAAATTAAATGGTAACCTTTCGATAGAAAATAACGAAGGCGCCCATATAAGCATTAAGATACCGCTTAGCGCACTACAGGTTGTTGAATTTGATAAAAAGCTAAACAAATGGCAGCTATTTATTACAAGCCTTTTAAAAACCCCATCAGATCCACAGCAGGATAAATAAAGTTGAGCACATCCCTTTAAAACAATGATTATGCGCCGGTTAGGCTTGTTGTTGATATTATTGCTGCCGTTTGCCTGGTTGCAAGCCCAGGTAACGCATGGAAAAATAGTGGATGCAGATGACGGTAAACCAATAACAGGGGCCAGTATTTATTTAAGCGGCACTTACAAGGGTACAACATCCGATGCCAACGGTGATTTTGAATTGCGAACCGATGAAAAAAACATCGCTATGGTGGTAAGCTATGTAGGCTACAACTCTGAAACTATTACTGATTATGCCGGTAAAAACTTAAAGGTTTTACTAAAGCATAAACCGAATATGTTAAAAGAAGTGACAATTGGCTATGATGCCATGAGCCGGGAAAAAGAGATGAAAATATTTATGCGTGAATTTATAGGTGATGACCATAAATGCACCATCAAAAACCTTGAAGATATTAGCTTTACCTATCATAAAAAAGATGACGTGCTTGAAGCATTTGCCGATAACCCACTTGTTATTGAAAATAAGGACCTGGGTTATACGGTTACTTATTTTTTAGACGGCTTTAGCTATAGTAATAATTTGGCCGGGTTTGGGGGAGATTTTTATTTTAAGGAGGACACTGCGGGATTAACGCCCAAAGAAATTAAGAAAATATTAAAGGCCAGGGACAAAGCATATTTTGGTTCGAGAATGCATTTTATACGCTCGTTATGGGCCAATGACCTCAACAAACAAAATTTTAGCATAAACGTAAACGGCGACGATATTACCTACAAAGATTTAGTGATAGAGCTAAACGGCGAAAAATATATGAAGTACGTTTACAAAATGACGATTATCTATAACAATTATAATGGGTCTTATTTACAACAGCCCGAGCCATTAAAGGCAACTTTTATAGCACGTAATGGGTTTTACGATCATCGCATAATTTGGCAGGGTTTTATGGCCCTGCAACGTGTAGGCGATTTACTGCCATTTGAGTTTCAGCCGCAAAAGCATTAAATTTTCTTTTATATTAATCAGACAAATTTAAAGATCAGCCGGTCATCCGCCATCCGGTCAATAGTATTAAAAAAGGCCGATGGATGATCGCCCGCAAATTTCCTGTAAACCTTAATAAAATAAGATTGGTCATAAAAATTACTTTTATAACCGATCTGGGTAAGCGAACTACAATCTTCGCCAGTTAATTTATTTTTAAGGGAGTACCTGAAACGGGCAATTTGCCTGTATGTTACCGGTGAAACTGCGAAATGTTTATGGAAAAGCCTGTTTAACGTGCGCTCATTTAATGATAATAAATGAGCTATCTCTGCAATGGTGTGTTCTTGTTGAAAATCGGCCAACATTTTAACAGCCTGTTCAAGAATATGTACTCCAACAAGCGGAGCGTATTGAGTTAGCAAAAAAGCTTCAAGCGCATCGATCCTGTTGGTATGTTGATTTGTGCCATAAAACGAATTTAGAAAATTTAAATAATGTGGACTATCATCCCACGAGCTAAATACCTGGGCAGGCCTTACAGCGATGTCGCCTAACGAAGGCTTTATAAAATGGTTAAGTCCAAGTGGTTTAAACCCAATGGTCACTTTATCCAGCCTACCTTCCAGTTTAACCTTAATGGGATGATCGTATTTCCCTTGTAGGATGCACAGATAATTATTAGCCGGGTCGTGTTTTACATTAACGGAATATCCATTGATGGAGCATGATGCGTCCCTGTGTATGTTTAAAGAATAAACAGTATTTGGAAACGAATAATAGGTACTGCAAAAACCATCCGTGCCGGTATTCAAAAAATAATAATAGTCGATGTGTTTCTGCAGTAAAGCGTTCTTTGGGTAAAATATCTCTAATTGTTCACTATCCATTTACCTGCGTTTAACTGATTGTAATTTACAACAAAATGATAGTCGTTCAAAATATGTAGTTCAATCAGCTTGTTTCCTTACACCTCAACTAATTACGCCCGGAAACTTTACCATTGTGCTCATTTATTTACAATTTCACTTAACTCGGCAATACGCATACCATCTTTACCAACTATGTGCTTCTCTTTAACCAGCATACCGTGTTCATCAAACCATCTTTCATTGTACACATCTTTTGAACCATTTAAAGGTACACTTTTAACCAAATAACATGTTTTCATCTCTCCTAACACGCTAATGCTTTCTTTTCCCAGGTAAGTGTACGCAACGCTAACCCGGTCGATGGACTTAGTGGTGAAATTCTTCATGATCCCGCCAACGGTTACAGTTTCGTTCACCTTGGGCATATGCTTCCAAAACCATAAAGTGGTTATATCTTTAAGATATTTGGCTGTATTAATCAAAACCGTGGTATCCTTTCCTTTAAAATTAAGGCGTATACTATCCTGGTATATTTTGGTGAGCCCTTCTGTCTGTGTAGGAATCCCGTTCGCGTCAAAACAGGAACTATATGCAGGTTTGCTCATATTATTGGGGGCGTAATCGATTAAACAAAAAGAACCATCGCTATTGTTGCTTCTGGAATACGCTCTTGTAGATATTATCTTCGCCGGTTCTTCGGGATAGTAATATTTAAGGACATAAATTGCCGTGGATTTTGTATCATCATTAGGAAAATTGTTTTCTTTTGATTTGGATACCTGCGCCTTTACCCCTTGGGTAAAAATGAGAAATAATATGAGGCAATACTTCATTTTTGTTTTTTTGTTACAAAAATGAGTTTAAACAATAAAACATAATTGTATAATTCAGACACGGCTGAGACTATATACTTCGCTACCGCAAGCTCAATGTCATTAAGTTAAGCAATTTCAAGTCCCGGCGGGACTAAATGTCGGTAGAAAAATATTGAATTGATATTCGGTGCCGTAGGTACCGCACTATGTTACGTACCGATGGCACGCTAATTCTTCGCTTTTGCTTTTTCTACCGACATTTTGCTCTTACGGAGCATTGTTTTATTCCTTAACTTAATGACATTGACCGCAAGCGTCCAGCTTGTGGCAAAACAGCGGTAGCAGTAGCCAGATTTGTAATCTGTGGCGGATTACTTCTTCTTTAAGGTGATCACGGTAATCTCCGGCCAGATGCCTACGCGGCCCTTTAAACCTATAAAGCCGAAACCACGGTTTACATATAAATATTTATCCTTGCGTTTATAAAGCCCGGCCCATTGCTTATACACATATTTTACGGGGCTCCATTTAAATCCAAATAACTCAATACCAAATTGCATCCCGTGTGTATGGCCCGCCAGCGTAAGGTCAATACGTTTTTCGTGTTGCAACGTTTTAGCCTCCCAGTGTGACGGGTCGTGCGATAGTAAGATCTTAAACTGGTTGTCCGGTACGTTTTGTGCAGCCTTTATAAGGTCGCCATATTTATGAAAACCACCCTTGCCCCAGTTTTCTACGCCTATTAAGGTTATGGTTGCGCCGTCTTTTTCAATTTGTACGGCCTCGTCCAGCAGCAGCCGGAAACCTATTTCTTTATGGGTGTTTTTTAGCTGCCGCAGGTTTGCCTGTTTATCGGCGGCATGGTCCCATTTTATATAATCGCCATAATCATGATTGCCCAAAACCGAATATTTTCCAAACGGCGCGCGCAGCCGTGCAAAGTCTTCTATCCAGGGTTCCATTTCACTGGCCTTATTGTTCACCAGGTCGCCGGTAAATAACAGCAGGTCGCTATTTTGCGCGTTTACCAGGTCAATACCTTTATTCACCCCTTTAACACTGGTAAAGCTACCGGCATGGATATCAGATAATTGCGTAAGCGTAAACCCATCAAAGGCTGCGGGCAGGTCTTTAAAATATAAAGTTTCCCTGTGCACCACATAATGGTGCCGCCCCCGGGTTAGCCCAAATAATAATCCTAAAAAAGGGACAGCGGCAATGCCTGCTGCCAACTGGCTTACCCATACGCTCCGTGGCGGGAAACCGCGAAACAGCCGCGTTAGGTCCTCCAACAATAATACCGGCAAGGCAAACAATTTTGGTACAAATACCAGCAGCATAGCGGCCATCAGCCACGAAATTAGTTGCGGTGCCCGCCTGCGTAAGTCGCCAAAAAAGGCAAGCAGTACGCCGCAGGCCAATAATACATCAAGCAGCCAATAGCCAAACAGCACCAACGGATTAGCCGTTAGCGTGTGCACCACATTAAAAAAGTAAATATCGGCCAGCAGCCAAAGCAGCAGGATAAACGGAATTCTTTTCTTCATTTGTTGTAGTAGACGATCCGGCGCGGCAAATATTTCAAAGAAAATCGTGCGGCCCGTAAGGTGCCCGATGTTTATGACATTTGCCTGTTATTTCCTTCCCGGCCCGAGCATTTGTTTGTCGGGCCACCGGCGGCAATTTAATATTTGTTTAGTCCGTATGCAGTTTTATCACACCGGTGTTTGTTGGTTTTTTAAGGTTAATGCCATTAATACTTACCTCATTATAAGTTAAATTTTCTGCATTGTCTATAATCTCGTTAACAGGGGTTTTATGGACGGTAACCTTTTTTAGAGTGATATTTTTAAGCGGGTTGCCTTGTACCCCAACAGCGTATATTCCTACTTCGCCGGACTGCCCGCAGGTCACATTTTCAATCAGGAAATTATTAAACAGGGTAGGGTAATGCCCACCGCGCGAACCATGATAGTTATTTTCGAACCGGATGAATGCCGATATAGCCGTATCGCATTTTATATCATGTACATGAATATTTTCAATAAAACCGCCGCGGTCCAGGTTCGATTTAAAGTAAATTGCAGACAGGCACCTTTTTATCGACACATTGTACATATAAATATTTCGCACACCTGCAGACATTTCGCTGCCTATGCAAAGCCCGTTTGTTTTTGAGGTGAACTCGCAAAAGCGCACTATAATGTTTTCTGTAGGCTGGCCTATGCGCCAGCCATCCTGGTCGCGGCCGGCTTTTATAGCCACACCATCATCGCCGGTTTTAAAATTGCAATGCTCTATCAAAACATTGGTGGATGATTCGGGGTCGCAACCGTCATTATTTAAATTATGGCTGTTGATAGTTACCTTTTGTACGGTAACATTATTGCACAATACCGGGTGAATGACCCAATAAGGCGCATCAAGTATGGTAATGCCCTGTATTAATATATTTTTGCAACCAAAAAATTGGATCATATCAGGTGGAAGATGGGCATTATCGCCAAACAACCGCTGGTAAACAGGCGTACTATCGTGCCCCATTTGCCGTAGTTTGTTTTGATCGGCAGAACCTTGCGGGCGCCATTTAGAAAAGTTTTTGCTTGCAGAGCCATTGATGGTGCCGTTACCGGTTATAGCGATGTCTGAACATTGATAAGCATAAATGAGTGGAGAGTAATTATATAGTTCTGTCCCTTCCCATAAAGTAAGCACGGCAGGGAGATAGTCCTTTGCATTAGATGAAAAAATAAGTTCGGCGCCATCATTCAAATGCAGGTTGACGTGACTTTTTAACACGATGGGCCCAGCTACATAAAATTTACCTTTGGGCACTATAACTTCACCACCGCCACTTACACTGCATTGGTTAATTACTTTGTCGAAAATTGCTTTGGTATCAGTCTGCCCCTCGGCTATGGCACCAAACGTGGTAATATCATAGCTTGCTTTTTTAAATTGCGGGGGATGGATATTTTTTAATATCCCGGCAATAGCCGCTGCCTCTGGTCCGGACTTTTGCGCCTTTACGTTTATAAAACAGCATACCATAAGTATGACCGATAAAAACAAACTTGCTTTGGAACAATAAGCGTTTGGTATTTGTAATTGAGTTTTAAATTGCATGGACATAGCGCTAAACTACTGTTTTGCTTAATGTTTATTAATAGTTTCGGGCCTCAAATTAAACATTAATTTAAAATAACCGCTTTTATTACTGACAAACCATTTAAGTGTGTTTAAATATGAACACCTATTATCCTGCGCCAACATAAGCGATAGTTAATTGTTACCTGCTTTGTGAAGTCCAAATTGTTTCTCTATATCTCGCTTTTTGCTGACCTGGCCATTGCGGTGGCTAAATTTACAGGCGCCGCATTCACGGGGAGCGCATCAATGATATCTGAGGGCATACACTCGGTAATAGACGCGCTGAGCCAGGTGCTGCTGTTATGGGGGGTGAGAAGCAGCAAAAGGGCGGCGGATGCGAGCCATCCTTTCGGTTATGGCCGCGAGCTATACTTTTGGTCGTTCATCGTGTCGCTTATATTGTTCTCGCTGGGCGGCTGTATTTCGTTGTACGAAGGATGGACACGTTTTCGCCGCCCGGTGTTTGACGGGAACGCCGGGTGGAACTACGCTATCCTGGGTATCGCCTTTGTGTTTAATTGCATCTCTTTTGTAAGCGCGCGGAAAGAATTCAATAAACACCGCCTGTCGCGCTCATTCTGGAAAGCAGTGATCCGTACAAAGGATCCGTCTACCATTATTGTACTGCTGGGCGATATTGCCGACCTGCTGGGGCTCTTGGTTGCTTTTTTGGGGATATTTTTGGGAAGGCTGTACCAAAACCAATATTTTGATGGTGGGGCCTCAATGATAATCGGGGTCATCCTGATCTTTATTTCGGGCCTGCTCATCAGGGAAAGCCAAAGCCTGCTGATGGGCGAAACCATCGCGCTTGAGCATTTGAAGCTGATCATCGCTGTGGCCGAGGATGACGCCGCTATTGTGCGCGTAAAAAAACATTTTTCAATTTACCGCTCACCCGAAGATATTTTATTGCAGCTGACGGTGGTATTCCGCGCCGGGCTCTCTACCCGGCAAATCACTACATCCATCGAAAATGTGATCCGTAACATTCAAACCAAATACCCCCATATCCGGCAGATCTTTATCGAGCCGGTGCGGAAATAAGTATTTATTTTATACCTATTCTGTATATTTTACCATTATCAGTTTTCTTTTCTTTTCTACCATTTGAAACATTGCGGGTACCGCCTTGTTGGTTTGCTGTTACTACCTCTCTCCAAAGGATTATTCAAACGGAGCTTACCTTTTAAATTATGAGAAAATTAGTTGTTTCGGCCTGGATTAGCCTGGATGGAGTTTTTGATGCAGATACTATGGCGCAGTGGTACACACCATTTGACAGTGAAGCCCGGCAAACCTATATCCGCGAGGGTATTTTAGCCTGTGACGCGCTACTGTTTGGGCGCACTACCTATGAAATGCTGGCACCGTACTGGTCGTCCCTGCACAATGATGAGATGGGTGTAGCCAGGAAACTAAACAGTGCACCGAAATACGTGGTTTCAGCTTCGCTGAAAAAAGCGGACTGGAACAATTCCACGATCATTGGCGAAGACGTGGTGGCCGAGATCACGCGGTTAAAAGAACAGCCTGGAAGGGAAATCCAGATCGAGGGTAGCGCTACACTGGTTCAATCCCTGATGGAAGCCGACCTGGTAGATGAGTACCGGTTATTGGTACATCCTATTATTGCCGGAAAGGGGAAACGCTTTTTTAAAGAGGGTATGACTACTGGTGGCTTAACATTGGTTAAAACCCAGCCATTAGATAAAGGGGTTTTGGTATTATACTATGAAAGAACCTTATAAAGTACTGGCCTTTGTTGGTGTTAAAATCCAAACAATCGCAGTAGTATTGGTAAACAAATTATTTATAGGTTTATTTGTATTACAAATTATAAACTATGCGAGGCCCCTTTCTTCTACTTATACTACTGTTTCCGTTCCTTGCATTTTCAACCACAAAAACCGATAGCCTGTTTGATCAGCTTAACCGCGAATTAAATAACAAGAATATTTACGATCAGCATAAAGAAGCATTTATTCAAAAATTAAAAGGATCGTTAAAGGCTACATCCGCCAATAATTTACAAGCCCGTTTTGATGTTTGCGCCAAACTTTATGACCAGTACAAATCCTATCAATACGATTCTGCCTATGTGTATGCCACAAAAATGCAGGATATAAGCCACCAGTTAAATGATAAGGTGAAAATTGATTATAGTAAAATTAAGATCGGCTTTATTTTACTTTCATCGGGGATGTTTAAAGAGACCTTTGATAATTTAAAAGGGATAAACGTTAAATACCTGGATGATAGCGTTAAAATAGAATACTATTCAATAATGACACGGGCGTATTATGACCTGGCCGGTTATGATAATGACAAACATTACACGGTTGAATATAATGCCCTGGCTAATAAATACATTGATTCTGCCATTGCATTAAGCAAAGCCAACTCTTACGACAATATCTACCTCACGGGTTATAAAAAGCTCAAGAATGGACAGGTGCAGGAATCAGCCGGCGACTTTATTACGCTTTTAAATCAGCATAAACTAACCATGCACCAGCAGGCTATTGTAGCTTCTACCTTAAGCGCTATCTATGCCAATTCAAAAAATCATCAGCAACGTATCGACCTGCTTATACAAGCTACCATTGCCGATATTAAAACATCAACCAAAGAAACCGTAGCGCTTTTTTGGCTGGCGCAATTATTATATAAGGACGGTGATATTAAAAACACCTATACCTATTTGCAGGCGGCATTAAACGATGCCGACTTTTACGGTGCGCGCCAGCGAAAAATTCAGATCGGCACGTTGCTGCCCATAGTGGCATCAGAAAAACTGAATTATGTGGAACGCGAAAAAACCCGGTTTCTTATTTATCTCGGTTCTATTGGCGCTTTGGCGTTGCTGGTTATTGTGGTTTCAATTATGCTGTTTAAGCAGTTAAATAAATTAAAGATCAAAGAAAAGATCATTGACGATAAAAACGTTCAGCTCGAAAAGATCAATGAGAAGCTTACAGAAGGCACAAAAATTAAGGAAGAGTACATTGGTTACTTTTTTGATGTGATATCCGGGTATATTTTGCAGCTGGAAAAGCTGAAAAGAACAATTGATATGAAGCTTACTATTAAAAAGTATGACGACATACAGCTGATAATAGATAAGATAAATATTAAGAAAGACAGGGATAAGTTATTTTACACCTTTGACCATGTGTTTATTAAAATATTCCCCAATTTCATAACCGATTTTAACGCGCTGTTTCATAAAGAAGACCAGATTTGGCCCAAAGAGGATGAGGTGTTAACTACCGACCTCCGGATATTTGCGTTGATAAGAATGGGGATATCTGATACTGAAACTATTGCCAAAATATTAGAGTATTCAGAAAAAACGATCTATGTTTATAAAATGCGGATGAAGGCCAAGGCCATTATGCCCGGCGACCAGTTTGACCACGACATTATGGCCATTAAAGCGGTTGATGGTAAATAGCCCCATAGTCCCCATCGTTGTTTGCGCCGTTAAACGATTGCAATTTTCATAAAAACCACCTATTATTTAAGGAAATTTCTATCGATTTTATAATATTTAGCCTTAAAATTAAAAATTTCATTTATATTTTTTCAAGTGCTTTATTTTTCAAGTTTCTGATTGTCAGTTAATTAAGAAATAAAAAGGGCATTTTTTTTTAAATTTTTTATAAAAAAATAGCATATAGCGCTATCTGCATACAACTTTGTATAGTTATTGCATTTGTTGCAGAGCCCCGCAAAGCAGGCGGGTTTATAGCAGCATTAATTGTAACAACACAATAAAACCAATTATAAAAAATTCAGGATAAGTATTACAGCATTAATTATTGTTAAGGGTTAACCTATACAATAAGGTTTGTTTGGAGTACCACAATTTATTAATAGTAATACTTTGATTGCGCTTTTATTTTAATTATAACTATTTGTACAAGAAATATGTCTGATTTTACAATAGGTGAAGCTTCTTTAACAGTAACATTGTGTACCAATTAAAATGCCATTTACCAATTAGTCATTAAAACCCCTTAAGTATGATTACACACCCTACATAAAACTGTTTACACCAATCCGAGGTCATTATAGGCCAAACCAATTTATTTTTTAAACCAGTAAAGCTTTTGCCATAAACCAATTATAACAAGCTTTATAACCACCCTAAATTAAATTATATATGAGAAAAATTTACATGAAGCAGTATTTGCTTATTTGTGCATTTTTAATGTTATCTGGTATTTCATTTGCACAAACATCAAGCATTACGGGTAAAGTAGTTGATGAAACGAATCAGCCTCTTCCTGGCGCAATAGTTACCGTAAAGGGAACTCAAAAAAATGCCCCTACTGACGCGAACGGAAATTACAGGTTAACCGGGGTCTCTAACGGAACGGTTACCTTACAAGTTAACTTTATCGGTTACCAATTATTAGAAAAAACCGTAAACGTTACCGGTAGCGCTGTTGCTAATTTCACTATGGTGCCTCAAAACACGGACCTGAATGAAGTAGTAGTAATTGGTTATGGTACTGCATTAAAGAAAGACCTGACGGGATCGATCTCAACGGTTACCGCGAAAGATTTTAACACAGGCGTTTCAACTACACCGGAACAATTGATACAAGGCAAGGTTGCCGGCGTTTCCATCACAACAAATGGCGGTGCGCCAGGTGCCGGAAGTACCATTCGTATCCGCGGCGGTGCTTCTATAAACGGGCTAAGTTCGCCACTTATTGTAATAGATGGCGTTCCGCTTAGTAATGATGGTATTGCAGGCGCAGCTAACCCGCTCGACCTGATCAATCCTAATGATATAGAAACCTTTTCGATATTAAAAGATGCTTCTGCCGCCGCGATATATGGTAACAGGGGGTCGAATGGTGTAATTATTATCACCACCAAAAAAGGCCAAAGTGGCAAAGCCCGCATTGATTTCAGTACGCAAGTCTCGGCATCGGCTTTACCTAAAGAAGCGCCTATACTTACAGCGGCCCAATTTCGCGCCTATGTTACAGCTAACGATAATAGCGCAACTAAACAATATATTGCCTTGTTAGGCAATGCTAATACCGATTGGCAAAAGCAGATATATCAAACAGCTGTTAGTACGGATAATAACTTAAGCGTATCTGGTACAGCAGGCAAATTGCCTTACCGTGTTTCTGTTGGTTATACAGACCAGGATGGTATATTGAAAACAAGTTCGCTGGAACGTTATAGCAGCAATATCAATTTAAGCCCGAGTTTATTTACCGACCACTTAAAGATCAACTTTAATTTCATCGGTTCGCAGGTAAAACAAAGGTTTGCTGATGGGGGCGCTATTGGCGGTGCCAATAGTTTCGACCCAACGCAACCCGTTTATTCTGGCAATAGCAATTTTGGTGGGTTTTATGAATATTTGGACCCTACGGCTACAGACGGCTTAAAGGCCCTTGCGCCGATAAACCCACTTGGCCGGTTAATGGAAAACAATAACCGGAGTACTGTTTACAGGGCTATAACCAGCTTAGCTTTAGATTATAAATTTCATTTCTTCCCTGATCTTCACGCAATAGTGAATGTATCTTATGATGGGTCAAATGGCCAGGGATATGATATTATACCAGCTTATGCCGCATCACAATTCCCAGGCTCTGCTGATGCAAATAAAGTTAATCAAACAGGAAATAACTCGAAATACAAAACGGTTGTAGGTAATACGACATTAGAAGGCGATTTAAGTTATTCGCACGAGTTTAAATCAATAAAAAGTAAAGTAACTGCTTTGGTAGGTTATTCAGAACAAGATTTTTCTTCTACAACCAATAATTATGTAAGCTATTTTGCTAACGGCGAATTGAAACCGTTGTCAGTGCCAAATTATCCAACCAGTATAGCGCAGCATGACCTTTCATCTGTTTACGGCAGGGTAACTTTTGGTTATGATGATAAATATTTACTTTCCGGTTCAATGCGTTCTGACGTTTCTACCAGGTTTGCGCCAGGCATTCGGACAGGTAATTTCCCTGCCGCATCTGCAGCATGGGTTATCAGCAGGGAGGATTTCCTTAAAGGTAATACTACTTTGTCAAACCTTAAATTACGTGTTGGCTATGGTGTTACAGGTAATGAAGGCGGAATAGGCAATTATGATTTTTTGTCTGACTATTCTTTAAGTAATGCCAGTGCACAGTATCAATTGGGTAATACCTTTTACCAGGCCTATCGCCCGGGTGCTTTTTACTTTGGCAGGACATGGGAACAATCTGCAACAACTAATGCTGCTGTAGACTTCGGTTTCCTTAATGACCGCATTACCGGTAGTTTAGATTTTTATACTCAAACAACAAGTAAACTATTGGCTACAATACCTCAGCCTGCGGGTTCAAACTTTGGTAATACCATTACCGGTAACGTAGGTAATATGACTGAAAAAGGTATTGAATTGAATATTAACGCTAAATTGATAGATAGAAAAGATCTGTCATGGAACGTTGGCTTAAACGCAACATTGGCCAGGAACAAGATCACCAACCTATCTTTAATACCAAACCCTAATTTCCCGGGACTCAAAGTTGGTGGTATTTCAGGTGGTATCGGTCAAACTATCCAGATAGACCAAATTGGGTATCCTAAAAATACTTTCTATACCCAGCAAGCGGTGTACGGCGCAAACGGGAAACCACTGGACGGTGTGTTTGTTGACAAGAATAAAGATGGCATCATTAACGATTCGGACTTGAACCTAGGTCAGTCACCTGACGCGCAGGAATACTTTGGCATCAACTCGGACGTTACCTATAAAAAATGGAATTTCGGTTTTGTAGCACGTGCAAGCCTGGGCAATTACCTTTATAACAACCTGGCTTCAAGCACAGGTATCCAGCGTAACTTTATCAATCCGCAGGGTATTGTATTCAATGGTTCAAATGCCGTATTGACCAGCGGCCTTACCGGTAATGGCCAGAATGATGTATTATCTGATTATTATGTTCAAAATGCGTCATTCTTCAGAATGGACAATATGCACATAGGTTATAATATTGGTAAAGTATTTAAAAACCGGGCAACCCTAAGGGTAAGCGCCAACGTACAGAACGTATTCACCATTACCAATTATACTGGCGTTGACCCCGAGCAGTTCGGCGGCGTTGATAATAATCAATACCCACGCCCGCGCACTTATTCATTTGGCTTAAATCTTAGTTTATAAAATTTGTAATTGATTTACAATAATAAATGTAATATGAAAAGAAATTCGATAAAAATTATGTTGATGACGGGTTTATTAACCCTGTTCATAACATCTTCATGTAAAAGAAACCTGGTACTTACTCCAAATGATCAGCTTACGTCTGTACAGGTATTTAGTACACCAGCTGGCTATACCCAGGCAATGGCAAAGGTTTACGGAAGTTTTGCACTTACCGGTAACAGCGGTGGCGCAGGCTCGGGCGATATAGCCGGTATTGACGAAGGTACGTCAGACTTTTTCCGTTTATTCTGGAACTGCCAGGAATTAACCACAGACGAAGCAGTAATTACTTATGGTGACCCCGGTGTACAAGACCTGCACAATATGGCATGGGGGGCAGGTAATGCCATCAGCCAGGGTTTATATTATCGTGCAATGTACCAGATCACTTTATGTAATAACTTCATCCAGCAGTCAACCCCAGCTTTGTTAGCCAGCCGCGGCATTGCCGGGGCAGATGCTACAAACATTGGTTATTACGCTGCCGAGGCCCGTTTTTTACGCGCTTACCAATACTGGGTGCTGATGGATCTTTTTGGCAACCCGCCATTTATAACTGAAACAACAGAAATAGGTACAGTTATCCCTCCGCAAACTACACGTGCTGCGCTTTTTACTTATATAGAAAGTGAATTGAAAGCAATAGATCCTTTGTTGCCCGCACCTAATAAAAACCAGTACGGTCGTGCGGACGAGGGAGCTGTTTGGGCTTTATTGGCGCGTATGTACCTAAATGCACAGGTTTATACCGGCACAGCCCATTATACAGATGCCATCACCTATTCTAAAAAAGTAATAGGTGCCGGTTATGGATTGATTCCTAAGTTTACCAATTTAATGCTTGCCGATGACAATTTAAACAGTATACCGGGCGGGGGCGCCATAGGCGAATTTATTTTGACCATTAATTACGATGGGTTAAAAACACAGGGTTACGGGGGCTCCCAATATTTAACACATGCCCCTGTTGGCGGCTCAATGCCGGTTACCAAATTTGGTATATCAGGCGGCTATTCAGGCTCAAGAACTACAGCTAACATTATAGCGCTTTTCCCAACCCCGCCGACAACTGATGCAACCAACTTTCCAAATAACAACAACCCTGATACCCGTGCCCAATTCTGGTACCCGGGCCAAAACCTGGTTATAAACAGCCTTACTGCATTTACCGATGGCTTAGGTGTAACCAAATTTAGAAATGTTACCAGCGCCGGAGTAGCAGGCCAGGACCCAACATTTTGCGATGTTGACCTACCTATATTCCGCTTGCCAGAACAATACCTGATCTATGCAGAATCGGTTTTACGTGGAGGTAGCGGAGGCGACGCGGTAACCGCGCTTAGTTATATCAATTTAATACGTACACGTGCATATGGAGGCAGCTTAGCCGGCAATATTACAGCCGGACAGTTAACAACGCAGTTTATACTGGATGAACGGGCGCGCGAATTATTCTGGGAAGGCTTTAGAAGGACAGACCTTATTCGTTATGGATTATTTACAAGCGGAACTTACGTATGGCCATTTAAGGGCGGGGTGAAAGCGGGTACGTCGGTTCCTGATTACAGGAATTTATTCCCGATACCTTCGTTGGATCTTTCTGCCAATCCTAACCTTCACCAAAACACAGGTTATTAATAATAGATATATTGTTTACGTGCTTATAAATTAAACATTAAATAAAAAATATTAAGATGAAAACATTACTAACAAGATTATTAGCATTTAGCGCCATAGGGTTGCTGCTGCTATCGGGCTGTAAAAAAACAGGAGCCCTGGTTACGTCAAACGGAGGGACGCCGGGCGCACTTACCGCCTCTGTGTCAACCCTTGTGCTTGACAAGACTAAAGTTAATGATGTTACTAACGCCGCTGTAACATTCAACTTTACCCAGCCAAACTATGGTTTTAGCGCCGCCGTAACCAACACATTACAAATAGATGTACCGAGCGATAACTGGGCGAAACCAACATCCGTAACTTTGGGCATCAATGTTTCAACCCAGTCTTATACCACTCCGGACTTTAATGCCCTTTTATTAAAATTAGGCATAGCGGGAGGTACAACTGCAACTATTAACGTGCGTGTTGCATCGTCAATAAGCGCAACCATTACACCGGTTTACTCAAACGTGGTATCGATGACCGTAACTCCGTTTAACCTGACGTCTTACTTATATGCGGTGGGTGCTTTTGAAGGTTGGAACCTTTCAAACGTTGATAGCCTGGTATCTGTTACAGGTAATGGCATTTATTTGGGTATAATTAACTTTACAGCCGGTAATAACCAGTGGTTACTTCTTCCTCAAAAAGCCAATTACAATAACAAATACGCTACTACAGATGCCACTCCAACAAACACAACTGTAACCGTTAATGCCAGCAATAACTTATATGCTCCCTCTACCGCAGGGCAGTATTTAGTTACATTTAACTCCAACACCCTTAAAATAAACTATGCTCTGGCAGATTATTACAGTGTTATTGGCGATGCTGCGCAGGGATGGAGTACAGACATTCCGATGAAATACATAAATGACGGTACCGGAAACTGGATTGTCACTACTACTTTTCTCGCTACCGGTGGATTTAAAGTAAGGCAGGACAACGGCTGGACTTATAGCTGGGGAATTCCAAACTCAGGTTCTGCCGGATTTGGCGTAGCTAACACGCTGAATGATAGTGCCAATGGCAATATTCCAGCTCCGACAGCTGGCACTCATACATTTACATTTAACGTTGGCGCTACACCTACTACCACTACCCCTGCCGTAACTCCACCAGTTACTGCTACTTATATATTAAAATAATATTTAATTACATAAAAATAGAGATACTAACCCGGTTTATGCCGGGTTAGTATTATATACCCTTTTTTTAGAAGATTTTGTGCGCGGTATGACCTTTATAAATAAATATTACGTAAAGTTTCGTTTATGTTTTTCTTTGATCGTTTTTGGAGTGATAGCTTTCAATATAGCAGTTGCACAAAACCCTGTAAAAGGTATTGGTAAAATTGCATCTGTAGCTATTAACGGGCAATCAGTCAATATCACCACGGAGAATGCTTTTGCCAATATTACTGTTTATAGCCCAAACGTTATTCGGGTACGTATAGACAAGCAAAAATTAGCTAAAGATTTCTCGTACGCGGTTATTGACCAGTCTCAAAAAACAAAGGCAACTATCACGCAAAACGCGCAGGAAATAAACATCCAAACAGATTCCTTAAAAGCAGTAATTAAAAAAAGCCCGTTTGCCATAACCTTTTATACAATAGGCGGCGAAACTATAAATGAAGATGAAACCGGGTTAACTACCTCGTGGGTAAATGAATCGGTAACCACCTACAAAAAAATGCAGGATGGAGAGCGTTTCATTGGCCTTGGCGAAAAAACCGGCCCGCTGGATCGGCGCGGCAATGGCTACACCAACTGGAATACAGATGCTTTTGGCTATACTACCGGGCAGGACCCCATCTACTCAACCATTCCATTTTATATCGGCATACACCATAACTTGAATTATGGGATATTCATGGATAACACCTACCAAAGCGACTTTAACTTTGGTGCAAGTAATGACCGTTTCTCGTCATTTGGTGCAAGGGGCGGCGAGGTGAATTATTACTTCATCTACCACAAACATATAGCTGATATTATTACCTCCTACACAGCCTTAACGGGCCGAATGAAGCTGCCACCGCTTTGGAGCCTGGGTTACCAGCAAAACCGGTATAGCTATTATCCCGAAACTGAAGTTTTCCGGATAGCACAAACATTAAGAGAGAAAAAAATTCCGGCCGATGGTATCACGCTTGATATTCATTACATGGATCACTATAAAGTATTTACCTGGGACAAGGACCGTTTCCCCAACCCGTTAGCCATGACCAACAAGTTAAAAGACATGGGCTTTAAGCTGACAGTTATTGTCGACCCCGGTATTAAGGTTGAAAAGGGATACGGTGTTTATGACAGGGGGTTAAATGAAAACATATTTATTAAATATCCCGACAGCACCAACTACAAAGGCGAAGTATGGCCGGGCTGGTGCAATTTCCCTGATTTTACCAATCCAAAAGGGCGCGCCTGGTGGGGAACAGAAATGAAAAAATACGGCGCAGACGGCATCAGCGGTATCTGGAATGATATGAACGAGATTGCCACGTGGGGACAAAAAATGCCGGATAATATCATTTTTGACTATGACGGCAAAAAAGCATCGCACCTGCAAACCCGCGATGTATATGCATTAAACATGGCAAGGGCCAGCTATGAAGGCGCAAAAACAGCATTTAACAAACGTCCGTTTGTACTAACCCGCGCAGGTTATGCGGGTTTACAGCGTTATACAGCTATATGGACAGGAGATAACCGGTCTGAAGACAGCCACATGCTATTAGGCGTGCGGTTATTAAATAGTTTAGGCTTAAGTGGTGTGCCATTTACAGGCATGGATATTGGCGGTTTCACAGGCAACCCATCTCAATCTTTATATGCAAGATGGATACAGGTAGGCGCGTTTAACCCATACTTCCGCAACCATACCGCAGTAAACACCAAAGCGTCTGAGCCTTGGACCTATGGCGAAGAGGTTTTGGAAATAGCAAGAAACTATATCAGTCTGCGCTACAAGCTAATGCCCTACTTATATTCCACATTTTACGAAGCCACGCAAAACGGGCACCCGGTAATGCGGTCGCTGGCTATTGATTATACATTTGATAAAAATATTTACAAAGACGATTTCCAGAATCAATACCTGTTTGGCAGCGCATTTATGGTTGCGCCGTTTGAAGGCGATGCCAAATTTGGCAAAATATATTTCCCGGCAGGTAAATGGTATGACCTTTACAGTGGCGCGGTTGAAACCGGCAACCAACAAAAGATAGTGGATATAACTATGCACAAACTGCCCGTTTATGTAAAGGAGAGCAGTATTTTCCCCATGCAATCATTGGTGCAATCCACATCGGAAAAACCGACAGACACCCTTGCCATCCATGTGTACAAAGGTGATGTCAATAACAAATTTGTTTATTACGAAGATGACGGTGAAAGCTATGCTTATGAAACCGGCTCCTATTATAAAAGGATTATCAGCTATAACCCTGCAGCAAATACCATCACTTTTGATAAAGTGGAGGGTTCGTTAACTTCTAAATTCAAAAACATTAAACTGGTATTGCATGGATTTAATGCTGCCACTACCGTAAAATTAAACGGCAACCAGGCAACGCTTAATGATGATTTTATATCCTTTTTAACCCCCATATCCAAATTTGATCCGCAGGGGGCTGCCAATTCTATTGAAGGCGAAAGAGTAAAAAGCATCCTATTTAAAAATGAGAGTAATACAATTTCAATAAATTATTAGCAGAAGAAATGAGGAAAATAAAATTAATTGTATCCCTGTCGCTTATGCTATTAGCCGTTACAGCTTTTGCGCAGATGCCCGCATTGGAGCGTGTAGAACCCATGTTTTGGTGGGTAGGGATGAACAACCCCAAGCTGCAATTAATAGTACACGGCAATAAAATAGGTGAAAGAGCTGTGAAGTTTACCTATCCTGGCGTTAAGCTGGTAAAGGTGAATAAGGTAGAGAACCCCAATTACTTGTTTTTGGACCTTGAAATTTCATCATCAGCCAAACCCGGCGCATTTGATATTTCATTTTCCAAAGCAGGAGTAGCCGACCTGCAATACAAATATGAGTTAAAAACGCGTGATCATTCGCCCAACCGCGCGCAGGGGGTAACCAATAAGGATTTAATATACCTGTTGATGCCCGACCGTTTTTCAAACGGCGACCCGTCAAACGATTCAAAACCGGGTATGCTGGAAACCGTCATCAACCGCGATTCGATTTATTACCGACATGGCGGCGATATACAGGGATTAATGAACCACCTGGATTATTTGAAGGATTTAGGCGTTACCACGATATGGATGACACCCGAAATTGAGAACGATGAGCCGCGCGCTTCGTATCACGGTTACGCCGTTACCAATCATTATTTAACCGACCCGCGTTTTGGCACCAATGAATTATATAAGGCCTATGTAGAAAAATGCCATGCCATGGGCCTGAAAGTTATTAAGGACCTGGTTCATAACCATGCCGGTACCGAAGGTTATACCATTAAGGATATGCCCATGAAAAGCTGGGTACATCAATGGCCAAAATACACCAAATCCAATTTCAGGGACGCGGCAGTTATGGATCCGCATGGGGCAGCTACGGATAAAAAACAAATGCTCGATGGCTGGTTTGACAGGCGCATGGCAGATATGAATGAAAGCAACCCTTATGTTCAAAACTATTTAACCCAAAACCATATCTGGTGGGTAGAATATGCAGGGGTTGATGGCTTCCGGCTGGATACCTATCCGTACAATGATCCTGCTTATATGGCCGATTGGGCGAAAAAGGTAAAAGCCGAATTTCCGCACCTATCCATTTTTGGCGAAACGCTGGTATGGTCGGTAGCTAACCAGGCTTATTTTACACAGGGCAATACCGTAAACCGTGGCTTTGATACTCATTTACCGGGGGTGACAGATTCGCAAATGAAAGAAGCTATTGCAGAAGCGCTTAATGGCAAGGAAGGATGGACAGATGGTGTTAACCGGTTATATGCCGTGGTAGCGCAGGATTTTATGTACCAGGATGCCACCCGTAACGTGGTGTTTTTAGATAACCACGATATGAGCCGGTTTTACTCGGTAGTGAATGAAGATTTTATCAAATTCAAATCAGGCATGGCTCTGTTAATGACCATGCGCGGCATACCGCAAATGTATTATGGCGATGAGATATTGATGAAGAACTATTCTAATCCTGACGGATTGGTGAGGCTTGATTTTCCCGGCGGATGGCCGGGCGACAAAGCCAATAAATTTACTGCCGGTGGACGGACATCACAAGAGAATGAGGCTTTTAACTATGTACGCACCCTGGCTAATTATCGTAAAAATACAACCGCACTGCAAACCGGCAAGCTGATGCAATATATACCGCAAAGAGGTATTTACGTGTACTTTAGATACGACGCGAAAAAAACGGTGATGGTGGTTTATAATGGCAATGAAACGGAAAACGAATTAAATACGGCCCGTTTTGATGAGCGGATGACAGGATTTACAAGCGCAAGAAATATTATAACCGGTGCAACGGTTGATACACATAGCGGGATAAAGATACCCGGTAAAACCACATTGGTTTTAGAATTAACGAAAACTGCAGGAGGAAAATGAAGAAGGTAATAGAAAGGCCGAAGCTAAGTTTTTGGCAAATTTTTAACATGAGCTTTGGCTTTTTGGGTATACAATTTGGTTTTGCGCTGCAAAATGGCAATGCCTCACGCATACTGCAAACCTTTGGTGCCGATGTGGAACATTTGTCGCTTTTTTGGCTGGCAGCGCCTATAACCGGTATTATTGTTCAGCCCATAATTGGATACTATAGCGACCGCACGTGGGGCCGTTTAGGCAGGCGCAAACCTTATTTTTTAACCGGGGGTATACTGGCGGCTATTGCCCTGGCATTTATGCCCAATGCATCGCTGCTTTTATTCCTGCCGCCGGTATTGATGGGCGCGGGTGTGCTCATGATAATGGATGCCTCGTTTAATGTAGCTATGGAGCCCTTCAGGGCATTGGTTGCAGATAACCTGCCCGACAGCCAGCGCGGGCTTGGCTTCTCTATACAAACGTTTTTAATTGGCATAGGCGCAGTTGCAGGCTCGTGGCTGCCGTATATATTTTCTGAATATCTGGGTATTTCAAAAACCGCTGCACCGGGCCACGTGCCGGCAAATGTTATATTTTCATTTTATGTCGGCGCGTTTATCCTGATAACAAGTTTACTGTGGACCATCTTTAAAACAAGGGAATATCCGCCCGCAGAGTACGCTAAATTTTATAAAGAAGAGCCGGAAGAAAAATCAAAAGGAATATTAACCATATTTTCAGATTTCTCTAACATGCCCAAAACCATGAAACAATTGGGGCTGGTTCAGTTTTTTTCATGGTTTGCCTTGTTCTCTATGTGGGTTTTTATGGCCCCGGCAGTGGCGCAACACGTTTATAATGTGAGGCCCGGAGACACCTCATCCGTAAAATTTGCTGACGCGGGTAATTGGGTGGGTGTCTTATTCGGCATATACAATGGCATATCCGCTATTTACGCGCTGTTTCTACCCGCGATAGCACGATTAACAAGCCGGAAACTAACACATGCGTTCTCGTTAATAGCGGGCGGTATAGGTTTAATGTCTATATTTTTTATAAGCAATCCCAATATATTAATTCTTTCAATGGTTGGCATTGGGTTGGCGTGGGGCAGTATTTTGGCTATGCCTTATGCTATATTATGCGGTTCTATCCCCGCGAAAAAAATGGGGGTTTATATAGGTATTTTCAATTTCTTTATTACCCTTCCTCAAATTATAAATGGCTTCTTTGGCGGATGGATAGTGAAGAACATGTTTGGCGGCCAGGCCATTTATGCCATTGTGTTGGCAGGTATATTTATGCTTTGTGCAGCTGTATCTGTGCTATATGTTCAAAGTGATGAAGAGGTTAATTTTTCAGAAGCACAGGTTATTAATCAATTAAATTAAGGAAGATGATGAGAAGGATTTACAGTTTATTGGCAATATCCATGCTGTTGTTTAGCATGGCTTGTAAAAAACAAACCGATGGCGGCAACACTACCGGTACAACACAGGGTACAACTACAATAATACCCAACGGAAAGACTTTGCCTACAGGTGCGGTAGATGGGGTGACATTTATCAACTCGGGCACATCGGTTATATTTAATTTATATGCACCCGGAAAAAACTCGGTGAGTGTAATAGGCGAGTTCAATAACTGGCAGCCCACAACCATGAACGAAACACCCGATGGCACGCGTTGGTGGGTACAAATAGATAATATTACCCCTTCTACAGAATACGCTTATCAATACCTGATAGACGGCACGCTCAAAGTTGCCGACCCATATACCGAAAAAGTATTGGATCCTAATAATGATAAGTTTATCCCGGCTTCTGTATATCCTAATTTAAAAGCATATCCATCTGGCCAAACCGGTATAGTAAGTACCTTTTGGTACGGCCAGCCAGCTTATAGCTGGAAGGTTACCAACTTTACGCGCCCGGCTCAAAAAAACCTGGTGGTATATGAACTCCTTCCGCGCGATTTTGTAGCCACCCATAGTTATCAAACCTTAACCGATACCTTAAATTATTTGGTAAACCTGGGCATAAATGCTGTCGAACTTTTACCTGTAAATGAGTTTGAAGGTAATGATTCATGGGGGTACAACAGTAACTTTATGTTTGCGCTTGATAAATATTATGGTACTAAAAATGCCTATAAAGCCTTTATTGATGCCTGCCATGCAAAAGGCATTGCTGTAATACAGGATATTGTGCTCGAGGACCAGTTTGGTTCATCACCATTGGTACAAATGTATGCTTCTTCTAACGGTGCGCCGTCAACAAGTAACCCATGGCTTGCCCCTACTACCACTCACCCCGATGGAGTGGGCTACCAAATGAACCATCAAAAAGAAGCTACGCAGTATTTTACTGAGAATGTGATGAAATACTGGATGCAGGAATACCATATTGACGGTTTTAGGTTTGACGAAGCAAAAGGATATACACAAGTAGTATCTACAGACGAAGCTACCTGGGCAAATTACGACGCCAGCCGCGTAGCATTATGGACAAAATATAATGCCTACATGAAAAGCCTGGACCCCAATTTTTATGTCATATTAGAAATGTTCTCGGCCAATAATGAAGAAACAGTATATGCCAACCAGGGTATGATGATGTGGACCAATTTAAGCAGCCCAAGCTCGCAGGCGACAATGGGATATCCAAGTGGCCCTACCTGGGACCTTTCGGGCCTGTTTTATGATGGATACGGGTTTACCGCCCCTTACGGCTTAATGGCCTATTGGGAAAGCCATGACGAACAACGCAGCATGTTTGATAATGAAAGTTTTGGCAACATTTCCGGTAGTTATTCGGTTAAAGATATTCCAACCGCTTTAAAGCGCGAAGAAATGGCATCGGCATTTTTAATGTCATCGCCCGGCCCCAAAATGATATGGCAGTTTGAAGAATTAGGGTACGATATTGACATTAATCAAAATGGCCGTACAGGCGATAAACCTATCCTTTGGAACTATAATACCGATGTAAACCGGAAGCATTTGTACAACGCCTATGCAAAGATGATCAAAATGAAGATCAAGAACCCGGTTTTTGCTACTACCAATTTTAAATATAACTTATTCGGCCCGATTAAAACAGTGCAGTTATTGGACGCTACTGCTAATGTTGAAATTGTAGGCAACTTTGACGTGACCAGCACTTCGACAGTTATCACTTTTCCATCAACAGGAACCTGGTATGATAATTTTAGCGGGACAACTATTAATGTTACTAATGTAAGTTACCCCATAACGTTGGCTCCCGGCGAATACCATGTTTATAGTACAATACCATTAAATAATTAGCCGCAATAACAATTTGCGAATGACTGATCTGTAAATAATTTATATTTATGAAATATCCGGGTTTTATAATAATTGTCATTTCGGTCATTTTGCTTACATCGTCTAAACCTGCGCAACAAATTTCATTTGATGATTACCCGGTGTATACCGGTAATGACCTCGGTGTTAGCTATTCGCCGCTAAAAACAATTTTTAAAGTTTGGGCACCTAAGGCATCAGCGGTAAAATTACGTTTATATGCTGCGGGAGATGGGGGACAAGCCATTAATACGCTCGACCTGTTAAAAGGCAGTAACGGCATTTGGCAGTTGACCGTTAACAAAAACCTGAAAAACAAATACTATACCTTCCAGGTAACGCAGGATGATAAATGGTCGTTAGAGCGGCCTGATATTTATGCAAAGGCAGTTGGCGTTAATGGCAACCGCGGTATGGTGGTTGATTTAGCCTCAACAAATCCCGCAGGATGGCAAAATGATAAAAAACCGTTGCTTAAAAACTTTACCGATATCATTCTTTATGAATTGCATATCCGCGATATTTCTATCAGCCCAAACTCGGGCATAAAAAACAAGGGTAAATTTTTAGGATTGACAGAAAGCGGCACTAAAAGCCCTGACGGCGAATCGACCGGGCTGGACCATATTAAGGAGCTTGGCGTAACGCATGTACACCTTTTGCCATCGTTTGATTTTAACTCAGTAGATGAAACCAAACCACAGGCTAATCAATACAATTGGGGATATGATCCGTTTAATTATAATGTGCCCGAGGGCAGCTATTCAACCAACCCCTACGATGGTAATGTCCGCATAAAGGAATTTAAACAAATGGTGCAAGCCCTGCATGAAAAAGGATTAAGGGTAATTTTAGATGTGGTTTATAACCATACCAGCGATGTAAAAGGATCAAACTTTACGCAGTTTGCCCCGGGATATTTTTATCGGCATAATGCGGATGGCTCTTATTCAAATGGTACCGGTTGCGGTAATGAAGTAGCTTCGGAACGGCCTATGGCGCGTAAATTCATGATAGAATCTGTTGTGTACTGGGCTAAGGAATATCATCTGGATGGCTTCAGGTTTGACTTGATGGGGGTACACGATATTGAAACGATGAACCAGATCAGTACCGCCCTGCATAAAATTGATCCGACTATTTTTATTTATGGCGAAGGCTGGTCGGCAGGAAATACCCCGATGGCCGAGGATCTGAGGGCCGTTAAAAAGAACGCCGCAAAGCTTAACCGTATTGCGGTATTTAGTGATGATATCCGCGATGGTTTAAAGGGTAGTTGGAATAATTTGGAAGAAAAAGGCTTCGTAAGTGGCAATATAAAAAAAACAGAAAGTGTAAAATTCGGGATAGTTGCCTCTACGGAGAATAAACAAATAAATTATAGCCAAGCCAGTTCAAAGGCGCCCTGGGCGGCACAGCCCTATCAAACTATAAGCTATGTATCCTGCCATGATGATAATACATTATTCGACCGGCTTAAAATTTCAAATCCCACAGCTAAGGAAGATGAATTAATAAAAATGGATAAGCTGGCTAATGCAACGGTGCTAACATCGCAGGGGGTTGCGTTCCTGCATGCGGGAGCCGAATTATTGCGGACAAAACAAGGGGTTGCAAATTCGTATAAATCGCCCGACTCCATTAATGCAATAGATTGGAGCCGCAAAACCCGGTACAAAGAAGTATTTGAATATTATAAAGGTTTGGTTAACCTCAGGAACCGCCACCCGGCTTTCAGGATGCCTTCGACCGCGATGATACAAAGCCATTTAAAATTCCTGGAAACAGGCATACCGGGGTTGATCTGTTATGAGATTGACGGCCATGCAAACGGTGACAAGTGGAAGAACGTAATCGTGATATTAAATGGCAACGATACCGGTAAAACGGTTATGCTGCCGGTTGGTAATTGGACTTTAGTGGCAGACGGCGAATCAATTAAAGAAAAAGGAATAAGAAATAACCTGTCAGGAAATATAAATGTAGCAGCTACGTCTGCTTATGTTTTATGTAGTGATTAGTAGTTTATAGCATAAATAGTAGTTCGAACGAATAGGGTTCAGTCTATAAATCCTAATAATAAGTCTGAATATACAAGGATAGGTTTGGGCATAAATAGATATTTGTGTGGAATGCTTTTTGAAGCTAATTATTAAGATCGATTTATGAAGAGGGTTAAACTATTAAGTTATATTTTATTCACCGTGCTGTTGGCAGATTGTTCTAAAAGCGACCCGGGAAGTGGTAATACAACAACTACGCCACCGGTTGTTACCCCGCCGGTTACTATACCTCCTACTACAACCGTATTTGCAAAAGGGGCGGATATAGGGTGGCTGTCGCAAATGGAGGCTTCAGGAAAGAAATTTTATGATGCCAATGGTAGCGCTATGGATTGTATTGCGCTTTTAAAAAGCCTGGGAATTAATTCCATCCGGTTAAGGGTATGGGTCAACCCATCGGGCGGATATTGCAATAAGGCGGATGTATTGGCAATGGCCATGCGCGCTAACGCGGCCGGAATGCAGATTATGATCGATTTTCATTACAGCGATACCTGGGCCGACCCGGGCAATCAAACCAAGCCCGCCGCATGGGCAAGCCTAAGCCTTGCCGATCTTGAAACGGCAGTTTATAATCATACTTTTGATGTATTGAGTACCTTAGAAGCTAATGGGGTTAAACCTAAATGGGTAGAAACGGGTAATGAAATTAATAACGGCTTATTATGGACAACCGGCGAAATTACAGGCACAGGTGCAGGCGGCGGCGCTAATTACGCGGCCTTAATTAACAGCGCGTACAACGCGGTAAAAGCGGTTGACCCTAATATATTAACCATCCTGCATATCTCTAATGGTTTTGATAACAGCTTATTTCAATTTAATTTGGATGCACTGAAAAGCAACGGCGGTAAATGGGATATTACCGGTATGTCGTCCTACCCGTCAACAAGCGGATGGGCAAGTAATAATACCATGGTGTTAGCCAATATGCAAAATATGATAAGCCGTTATGGTAAACCTGTAATGGTTTGCGAAACCGGGATGGATGTAACCCAGGGGGCTACGTGCCAGCAAATGCTTACCGATATGATGACCAAAACGGCATCGCTGGGTACTAACGGGCTTGGTTTGTTCTATTGGGAACCAGAAGCATACGGCGGATGGCAAAGCTATAGTATGGGTGCTTTTGACAGTACAGGCAAGCCTACAGTTGCCATGAACGCATTTGCAACAACTTATTAATTAAAGACTATTTTCTATTTGATGGCAACAGCTAAAAACCTTCGGCTTCTTTGTGTTTTCTTACTTATTGCATTTGCTAAAAACGCATCGGCACAAACCAATAAACCCGATGTGAAAAATGAAGTGTATGTAGATCAAAAAGGCATAATGCGGTGGACCAAAACCAATGAAGAAGCGTCATTTTTTGGTGTAAACTATACTGCGCCGTTTGCCTATGGCTACCGTGCGGTTAAAACGGTTGGCGCAGATGCCGAAAAATCAATTGAACAGGATGTTTATCACATGTCGAGGATAGGTATTGATGCATTCAGGCTGCATCTTTGGGAAACAGAGTTTACAGATACTTTGGGGAACCTGATACAGAACGATCACTTAAAACTATTTGACTACCTGCTTTTTCAACTTAAAAGGCGGCATATTAAGGTTATTATCACCGCTATAGCATTTAATCCAAATGGTTATCCCGAAAAGGATGAAAAAACGCCGGGGTTTGCTGGCATTTATAAAAAAGGCGAGGAAGCAACAAATCCAAAGGCCATACAAGCAGAGGAAACTTATATTAAACAGCTTTTTGTCCATATAAACCCCTACACCAAACAAGATTATAAAGACGACCCCAATATTGTTGCGGCAGAAATAAACAATGAGCCCAGCCATAGCGGACCAAAAACTAACGCCACGGCATATATCAACAGGCTAAGCAACGCGTTAAAGGGAATTGGGTGGACAAAACCAATATTTTATAACATAAGCCAGGGGCCTTACTATGCAGATGCAGTTGCTAAATCTGATGTAAACGGGTTTGCCTTTCAATGGTATCCGTCCGGCCTGGTATCGGGGCATTGGTTAAAGTATAATTTCCTGCCTAATGTGGATAAGTACACCATCCCGTACGATACCATTCCGCAATATGCGAACAAGGCCCGTATGGTTTATGAGTTTGATGCGGGCGACGTTTTAGGCTCGTATTTATACCCGGCCATAGCACGCAGCTTTAAAACGGCAGGCTTTCAATGGGCAACCCAATTTGCTTATGACCCCATGGTTACGGCTTATGCCAATACAGAATATCAAACCCATTATTTAAACCTGGCCTATACGCCATCAAAAGCAATTAGTATGCTAATTGGCTCAAGGGCGTTTCATAAATTACCGCGTGGAAAGAGCTATGGCACTTACCCGGCTGATAGCAATTTTGACGTTTTCCGGGTAAGCTATAAAGAACAATTAAGCTTAATGAATGCCGACCAGGAGTATTATTATTCAAATAATACGGAAGCCGCGCCGGTACACCCTGAAAAACTGGAACAAATTGCAGGCGTTGGTAGTTCGCCGATTGTTAATTACCAGGGCTACGGCGCTTATTTTATGGACAAACTGGAGAATGGCGTGTGGCGGCTGGAAGTAATGCCCGATGCTATTTCTATACGGGACCCGTTTGAAAAGCCATCCCTTAAAAAAGAAGTGACCCGCATACAATGGGAACCGGAACCGATGAACATTTCATTGCCCGATCTGGGGAATGATTTTACAGCAAAACCATTAAACGCTGGCAATACTTACAGTACTGTGGCAGCCGGAAAAGATATTACCATTAACCCCGGAGTTTACCTGCTGGTAAATAAAGATCACAAAAATTTAAAATGGACGGCTGATAGTAATTGGGGCACGTTGAGCTTAGGCGAATATGCTGCGCCAAAGCCGTTTGATAATTCGGCATACGTGGTGCATAAGCCATTTGCACAGGTTACAGCAGGGCAGCCGTTTACCCTTAAGGCTAAAATGGTTGGGTTAAATGTAAATAGTAAGGTTACGCTGGTATTGCGTAACTCGGCAGGGGGAAGGCCGCAAACCATTGCAGTGATTAGGAAGACGGCTTATGATTATGAAGCACAAATAGGTAAAGAGCTATTGATACCGGGCTTATTAAGCTATAAAATAGTTATTCAAAACGGGGTAAATGATTTTACCGCTTTCCCCGGAAACCATCCCGGCAACCCTGCCGATTGGGATAATTATAATACCGAAGAATGGGAAACCTATGTATCGGCAGAAAATACACCACTGGAATTATTTAACGCGAATGATGGCTGGAACAAGATCGATGCTGCGGCGCAAGGTGCTACCCTTATTGCTACATCAACACCAAAGCAATTAGCGCTGAGCATGACATCAAGAAATGGGAGAGGGCAACAAGGGCCAAACCCAATCGGCTTCCATGTTTATTTAACGGATAAATTAGCCGGGCGGCAAAGCGAATTAAACAGTTTCAGTAAACTAATAGTAAAGGCCAAAACCCAAAATACCGAGCCTGTTAAAATGAAGATAGCCCTGGTTGATGATGAGGGCTCGGCATGGTCGGCGTATGTGATGGTGCCCGGCGGTTTTGCTGATATAGAGATACCTGTAACCAACTTACAAAAGGACAGCTATATGTTATGGCCAAAGCCTTATCCCGGTTTTTTACCGGCATCGTTTAAAAATGATGGTAATACGGTATTTAATATGAGCCGTATAAATATGCTCGAAATTGTAATAGGGCAGGATGCCCCGGCGGGCCAGCCATCTAAATCTTATAATTTGGATATAGAATCGGTAGTGCTACAAAAATAGATTATCCTACTTGTAGTTCATGCCTTGTATAAATTAGGTAATTATAGTATTTTAGCTATCTCTACCTTAATAAATAGTATTCGTTTATACACCTACTTAATATTGCCATTAACCAGCAGATGCCGATCAGATATTTTTTGTTTATTGGGCTGTTAGTTACCATTTGCACGGGCAAGGGGTTGTCACAGGCACCTATCTTAAAATTTAAGCACATTACCGATGACCAGGGCCTGTCTAATACTTCTGTTGAATGTATTTTGCAGGACAACCGGGGCTTTATATGGTTTGGCACGCTGGATGGGCTGAACCGCTATGACGGCTATAAGATCACCGTTTACAATAATGATCCAAAAGATACCGGCAGCATCAGCGATAATACTATTCGCTGCATATATGAAGACCATAAACATCGTTTATGGGTAGGAACGAGCAATGGATTAAACCTGTTTGATCAAAACACCGACAAGTTTATCAGGTATAAGCACAGCACCCGCGTAAATTCTATCAGTAACAATAAGATCAATGATATTTATGAAGATGCGGCGCATAATTTATGGATAGCCACAGCAGGCGGCGGATTAAACTTATACGATGCCGAAAAAAACACCTTTACCCATTTTGTTCACCAGGCTAACCGGGTTAACAGCCTTAGCAGTAATGAAGTAAATTCTGTTTGCGGGGATAAAAAAGGGAACCTTTGGGTAGCAACTAACAATGGGCTAAACCTGTTTAACCCAAAAAATAACACTTTTCGTTTATATCAAAACTTAACGGGTAAAGGGGAGGCCAATAACGGCGATTATAATAATATACAGCAAGTAAGAAGCGATCATCAAAATAACTTGTGGATGATTATTAATGATCATGGGCTGGTATATTTTGATCCCGCAAAAAATATTGTAAAACATTTTACGCACCAGGATAATAGCCCAAATTCCATCGGCAGTGATATTTTAAGGGATATACTGGTTGACCATGCCGGGAAGATATGGATAGGCGGCGTTAATGCAGGCTTAAATCTATACGATGAAAAAAACGATGTTTTTTTTAATTACCATCACGAGCCGGATAACAATACCAGCTTATCGCAAAAAAGTGTGCGGTGTACCTACGAAGATAAGCAAGGCAATTTATGGGTGGGCACGCTTAGAGGCGGGGTTAACTTATATACGCCGCAGTTGGGCAGGTTTAAACTGTATAAGCAAACTGTATCGGCGGTTAGTTTAAGCTATGATGATATACGGTCATTTCACCAGGATAAAAGCGGTAATATCTGGATAGGAGCAGATGGTGGCGGGCTCGATCTCTTTAATGAGGCGGCGGGTACATTTAAACATTACCGGCACGATCCTAATAACCCATCAAGCATAAGCTCAAGCGCTATCATAAGCATTACCGGTGACAGTGACGATAATTTATGGGTATCTACATGGAACGGTGGCCTGAATCTTTTTAACCCTAAAACCGGAATTTTTAAACATTACAAGCATAGCGCGACAGATAAAAATTCGATCAGTTCGGATTTTGTGCGAAAGGCGTTTGAGGATAGTGAGCATAATATGTGGATAGCAACAGACGTGGGCGGCGTGAATATGTTTGACAGAAAAACACAATATTTTTCGCGGTTTATACAAGGCTCACAAAATAAGACCAGGTTATGGGGTAACAACATAATTGATATTAATGAGGACCATCATAAAAATATATGGTTCCTTACGCTTGACAGTGGTGTAAACTGTTATAACCTTGCTACGAAACACTTTTCGCACTATTTATACAACAAGAAAGAGACAGCCGATATTGCGTTTGCTTTTACCGATAGTAAGGACCGGTTTTGGATAGGCAAAAAAGGGTTATATTTATTTGACCGGGTACGTGATCGTTTTATACCCTATACCAACTTGGCAGGGTTGGATAACGAATATATAAAGGGGATACTGGAAGACGGTCATGGCAATTTATGGATATCAACATCAAACGGGATAACCAAATTTAACCCGGATACCAGGGAGTTTAAAAAATTTAATATTGGCGATGGGTTGCAGGGCCTGGAGTTTGAGGTTAGCTCCTGCATGAAAGCAAAAAATGGCGAACTGTTTTTTGGCGGCGTTAACGGGTTCAATGTTTTTTACCCGGACAACATTAAATTAAATTCGGTTATCCCGCCGGTATATTTAACGGATTTCGAAATATCCAATAAAAGCGTAATAGTGGGGGGTAAGGATTCCCCTTTACAAACGGATATAGGGTCAACCAGGGATATATACCTGGATCATAATCAATCTGCTTTCTCGTTTTTGTTTTCGGCATTAAACTATGTTGTCCCGGAGAATAACCAGTATATGTATAAGCTGGACAACTTTGATAAAAACTGGATAAGGGCCGGTACAGAACGAAAGGCAAGCTACACTAATATTGATCCCGGAGATTACACATTCAGGGTAAAGGCATCCAACAATGATGGGCAGTGGAATGAAAAGGGGACCGAGGTCAAGGTACATATTACACCGCCTTATTGGTCAACGTGGTGGTTCAGGTCGGTGATATTTATCCTGTTATGCGGTTGCGCCTGGGTCATATTATATTTCAGGCGGGCATTTGAATTAAGGCTTTTGGAGGAAAGAAAAAGCGAAGAAATGCACCAGATACAATTGCAATTCTTCACTAATATCTCGCATGAGTTCCGCACCCCTTTAAGTTTAATTTTAGGGCCGCTGGAAAAAATAACGCACGAAACGTCGCAAACTAAAATCTCTCATTATTATAATACAATTCACCGCAACGCCAACCGATTAATGAGCCTTATTAATGAGCTGATGGATTTTAGAAAGGTGGAATCAGGCGCATTAAAATTAAAGGTACGCAATGCCGATTTGAATGATTTCCTGACGAATATAGTTGAGGAGTTCAGGGACCTGTCTGCCAGTAAAAAAATAGAGCTGGCTATTAGCGACCCTGAAAAATTGGAAAATAGCTGGTTTGATAGTATGTTGCTGGAAAAGATCATCCTCAACCTATTAAATAATGCTTTTAAATATACCGGTGAGAACGGCCAAATTGAGGTGAAAGTGTTTTATTCGATGGATGAATTTGCGCCATCGTTTGAAAATGAGCTGGTTATAAAAAATGCCCAAAGGGCCGAAAATTATTTTTACATCCTGGTTAAAGATAATGGCATAGGCATTTCAAAAGAATCCATCAGCCACTTATTTGAGCGTTATTACCGCATTGCATCGGCACATTTAGGGTCGGGTGTTGGGTTAGCGTTTGTAAAAAGTCTGACCGTGCTGCATAAAGGGGATATTTATGTTTACAGTGATCGTAACAAGGGTACAGAAATTATAATCGGCCTGCCTTATGGCATTGATAATTATAACGAGGATGAAAAGTGGACCGAGGTATATAAAGAGGGCGGCATTAGTTTAGAATCGCCCGCGCCTAACATAATTACCCGCAGCATTATTGAAGAACCTGTTTTAAACGGGCACGATGAAAACCTGCTTAAGCCCCGCATTCTATTGGTTGATGATAATAACGAGCTAAGGGATTTTTTAAAGGGCGCATTGAACGCACAATATGAAATACTGGAGGCAACGGATGGTAATTCAGGCTTAAAAACTTTGGGACAGGAGTATGTAGACCTTATTATAAGCGATATTATGATGCCTGGTATGAACGGCATTGATTTTTGTAAGGCTGTTAAAAACGATTTCGAAACCAGTCATATTCCCTTCATCCTGCTCACAGCTAAGGATGCGCTTGAATCAAAGATAGAGGGTGCAGAATCGGGCGCGGATATTTATTTGTCAAAACCTGTTAGTATAAATTTATTGCTGCTCAACATCAGGAACATTTTTGAACAGCAGCAAAAGCAAAAGGACCGCTATTTGAATGATTATTATGCCGAGGCCAAAGGATTGGTTAATTCATCAAAGGACAAGGAGTTTATGGACAGGTTGATCCAGATCATCGAGTCGCAGCTGGTTAACCCGGAGCTTGATGTTGAATTTTTGTGTAACGAGATATACATGAGCAAGACCAAATTGTACCAAAAAATAAAAAGCATTACCGGCCAGTCCATAGCCGAGTTTGTGCGCACCTTCCGTTTGAAAAAAGCTATCCAGATCATGACACACGAAGATGTTTTACTTACAGAGGTAACTTACCGGGTAGGCTTTTTAGATGCCTCGTACTTTAGCCGGGTATTTAAAAAGGAATACGGCAAAACGCCCACCCAATTTTTGCAGGATATTAAAAGGCATAAATAGTCGCTTAATTTTTCATTCCATCGGCCTTAATAAATTTCATATCAGCCAACCATAGCCTAAACTGCTCGGGCCATTGCGCAACAGCGCCTTTATTGGTTTCCCTTATGCCAAAGCCATGCCCCACATTGGCATAAATATGCAATTCGGCCGGAACGCCCACCTGTTTAAATTTTAAATATAACCGGGCAACGCCCTCAGAAATATCCGCCCTGTCCTGGTAACCGCCCGCGATAAAGGCAGGTGGAGAGGATTTTGTTATTTCCAGCCGGTTTAAATTACCGGGATAGATAAGGCCCTGGAACGCTGGTTTATCATTCTCACGGTCAATTGGATCATTGGCCTTTGTATCTGCCGGCGAAAACCGCATCGCCGCCAATCCTGCTAATTCGCCCCCGGCAGAAAATCCCATAACGCCAATCTTCGCCGTATCAATGTGCCACTCTTTTGCACGATTGTGCACCAGCCTTATGGCCCTTTGTATATCTGCTAATTCATCCTTATCCACCGTGTAAGTTGAACCCTTTTCCATAGCCAGCCTGTATTTTAAAACAAACGTGGCAACGCCATGGTCACGTAGCCAATGTGCGGGGTTATAACCCTCGTGCGTTATCCATAATTCGCTATGCCCACCGCCGGGGGCAATAATTACGGCAACTCCGGTTGCGTTTTCTACCGCGGGTAAATAAGGAGTGATGGATGGCTTGTGAACAGATGATATTACAACGTCCGCCTGGTCGGTAACGCGCGATTTTTCCGGGCCGGTTTTACCCTCTGAGCCGGGCGCGCCGTTTGGCCAAAGCAGTATTTCTTTTGGCTCGGTTACTACAATCATTGCGCTCAAAAGCACAACTGCAAAAGCCCCCGCTAATAAATGGATTCGTTTCATTTTGAATGATTATTAATATAATTAAGAAAGAACCTGGCTATTATGGCATTAACCATTTAAAGGTCATATCAAAAGTACAAATGCCATGGTTAAATTGTGCATACTTTTGGTGTCTTTGGTTTTATTTAACAACGACCGTGACGAACCGAAATTGATTTCTCTATTTTTACTATATGAAATTCATCGGCAGTAAAATTCTTAGCTATTGTTATATCCCCGTTATTTTAATTGGCGTGGTAGTATTTGCTTGCGGCTGGTCGGTGGTTCATGAAAAAAGCCCGGATAATGGCCCGGTTGCCGGGCAATCATGGAATTTGCCTTTGCCAGCCAATACGTCACTGCCGATGAACTGGATACCGCCTGGTAAATTTACTATGGGCAGCCCGGCAGCAGAGAAGGGCCACAAAACTGATGAAGGGCCGCAAACAACCGTCACCTTAAGTAAAGGCTACTGGTTAGGGAAAACGGAGGTTACCATAGGCCAGTGGAAAGCTGTTACAGGCCTTAGTTTAAGGGATAAAGTAAATAAAATGCTTAATGATGAGACATTGTATGATTTTGAAGGGAAGCAGGCAAAGATAAGGGATTACATGAATTTTGACCGCAACATGCCAGACAAGATAATGGCCAATGAAGATGATGGGGTGCCAATGTGTTTTATCAGTTGGAATGAGGCGATGGATTTTTGCCGGAGATTGAATGAACCGGAACGCGCTAACGATAGGTTGCCTAAAGGTTATGAATACACATTGCCAACAGAAGCGCAATGGGAATACGCCTGCCGCGCCGGGACAACAGGGGCAACATTCGCGTTGCCAACTAATAAAGATACAAATGACGCGGACCTGGATGCAATTGCCTGGTATGGTAAAAACAGCCCGAATGGATATACCGGCAGGGGTTTGAGCAGTCTGATGGCCGGCCCAAGAAATGCGGGAACTAAACAGGCCAACAAATGGGGCATGCAGGATATGCTGGGAAATTTATGGGAATGGTGCCGCGACTGGTACGGGCCGTACCCTGGCGGGAATGTTACCGACCCGGTTGGGCCGCCAACCGGCATTGACAGGGTAAACCGTGGCGGAAGCTGGGGAAGCGGTATAAATGATGAACGGTCTGCCAACCGTGCTAAAAACCCGCCCAATGAAGACAGCGCGTGGCGCGGCTTTCGGCTCGCTTTGTGTGCAGTGCAATAAATGGGAATAAAACCAATTAGACTAAATATTTGACCAATTGTACAAACCAATTGCTTCAAATAATCATTCATTTGTCTATGGGTTATAATCAAGGTAGCCAAGTCAATAATATGCGCTGAATATTATTTGAAACCTGACCAATTATGAGAAATACTTTTTTAATTAGCCTGTTAGTAGTACTGTTCAGTTACGGCGCTTATGCCAAAACGCCACAGCCCGGCCGGTATCATTTACTGATGGATAGGGACTGGAAGTTTTTATTGGGCGATGAAAAAACGGCTTCGGATATTAATTTTAATGATAGCCAATGGCGGTTATTGGACCTGCCGCACGACTGGAGCATTGAGGGGGAATTTAAAAGTACCGAACCAACCGGGGGCGGCGGTGGTTACTTGCCAACCGGCATAGGATGGTACCGTAAGCAGTTTGCATTGCCATCATCGGTTAAGGGCAAACAGGTGAGCATCCAGTTTGACGGTGTTTATATGAACAGCGAAGTATGGATAAATGGGCACCACCTCGGTAAGCGACCCAATGGCTATATCAGCTTTGTTTATGATCTGACACCCTATCTTACATCCGGCAAAAATACCCTGGCTGTACGGGTAGATAATTCGGCCCAGCCCAATTCACGGTGGTATTCAGGTTCGGGGATATATCGGCATGTATGGCTCAATATTACCAATCCGTTGCATATTGCACAATGGGGCACTTATGTTACTACGCCCGAAGTTACTGCTGCATCGGCAACCGTATCCATCAAAACTAAAATCGAAAATACAGGCGCTATAACCAATAATGCAACCTTAACATCAACCCTAATTGACGAAAACGGGCATGAAGTCGCTTCTAATAATGTTCCATTCTCCTTAAATGAAAAGGCTATGGGCGAATTTACGCAGCAGATACCGGTTACCGCACCTGCGTTATGGTCGGTAAACGCGCCGCATTTGTATACGCTGCATTCGGTCATTAAATCTGGCGATAAAATTATTGATGAGTTTCAAAGCACATTTGGCATTCGCAAACTGGAATACAGCGCTGTAAACGGCTTTATGCTAAATGGAGAACGGGTAAAAATGAATGGCGTATGCCTGCACCATGACGGCGGCTGTGTTGGGGCGGCCGTACCCATTAAAATATGGCAGGAAAGGTTGCAGCTTTTAAAGAATATGGGTTGCAATGCCATCCGCACCTCGCATAATCCGCCTGCACCCGAGTTTTTAGACCTATGCGATAAAATGGGTTTCCTGGTAATGGATGAAGCTTTTGATGTATGGGAAAGCGGCAAGGTAAAGAATGATTACCATCTGTATTTTGATGAATGGTCGCAAATTGATGTAGCCGACCAAATACACCGCGACCGTAACCATCCATCGGTAGTATTATGGAGCGCGGGTAATGAGATCCCCGACCAAACTAATGATAAGGGAGTTGAGCTAATAAAAGGTTTGTTGGCAACATTTCACCGCGAAGACCCAACGCGTCCCGTTACTACAGCAAATGATGACATTGCCGCGGATAACCATTCTACCAAAATTGAATTTATGGATGCCGAAGATATTGTGGGGTATAATTATGTTGACCGCTGGCATGAACGGCGCGAATTGTTTTATGCAATTGACCATGCCGATCATCCGAACTGGAAAATGATAGGCACAGAAGACGATGCGGTGAGAAATGCTGCCGAATACTCATTAGGGAAGGACATGAATACCGTTAAGGCAAACTATGCGGCGGGTATGGTACGGGCCGAGCAACTATGGAAATATATTGCTGTTCATGATAATGTGATAGGTGATTTTATGTGGACGGGCATTGACTACCTGGGCGAAGCAAGATGGCCGGGTAAAGGGGCCTCATCCGGTGAAATTGATATGATCAATAACCCCAAGGATGGTTATTATTTTTATCAAAGCCAATGGACTAACAAACCGGTGCTGCATATCCTGCCGCATTGGAACTGGCCGGGCCGCGAAGGGCAGATAATGCCGGTATTGGCTTATACCAATTGCGATACGGTGGAGTTATTTATTAATGGCAAATCTTATGGTATAAAAGTACAGGAGTTTCCGCGCCAGGGTAATTCGGGCGCGTGGAATAAATATGCGAAACCTTATGTGAATATCACTACTGCCGATCTGCATTTAGAATGGGATGTAGCCTATCAGTCCGGCACCATAAAGGCAGTAGGCCGGAAAAACGGCAAACAGGTGGTTGTAGACGAGATACACACCACCGGTAAGCCCGCAGCCCTGCGTTTAACTGCTGATACCGGTAAGGTAAATGCAAACGGCAGCGATGTGGCGTTAGTTAAAGTTGACGTAATAGATGAGAATGGTAATATAGTGCCAAACGCCAACAACCCCATTCATTTTACAGTAACAGGTAATGGTAAATTGCTGGGCATTGATAACGGTAATCAGCAGGACGATGCCTCGTTTAAGTTAAGTGACCGTAACGCATTTAATGGACATGCCTATGCGGTAGTACAGGCTAACCGCAAGCCGGGCGAAATTATGCTGGCTGTATCGGCCGATGGGTTAAAACCGGCCACGGTAAATATAAACACACGGCAGCCGGTTTCATCAACCTTAGCTTTTGAAGATTTAAAATAAAAACATGGAAAGCAGAAAATTAACCCAATTATCGTATGCCGCTTTCGCCCTGGTATGCTTTTGTATGCTATGCGCGTTCGCAGCGCTTAAACCCGCATTTGTTAAAAGCGGGCATGTAAAGTTTGATAAAATATTAGGCGCGGATATTTCTTTTCTTCCCTCGTTGGAGGATGCCGGGCGTAAGTTTTATGATAACGGTGCGCAGAAAGACATGATAAAAATACTTAAGGATCGTGGTTTTAATTATATACGGTTGCGCATATTTAACAACCCCAGGACAGACAGTGGTTATTCAAAAAAAGGCTATTGCGATTTGGAAAATACCTTAAAAATGGCCATCCGCATTAAAGCTGCCGGCATGGGCTTTCTGCTCGATTTTCATTACAGTGATAACTGGGCCGATCCGGGCAAACAGCATAAACCGTTGGCGTGGAAGTCGTCAAATTTTCAGCAATTACAGGACTCATTAAGGGTATTTACCAAAAACACGCTGCTGGCATTAAAAAAGCAGGGAACGCTGCCAGATATGGTACAAGTGGGCAACGAGATAAATCATGGAATGTTATGGCCCGATGGGGGGACAAAGCATTTAGACACATTGGCGGCCTTTTTTAAGGCTGGTATTGAAGGGGTTAGGTCGGTGGATAAGTCAATCAAAGTTGTATTGCATATTGCCTGCGGCGGGGAGAATGCCGAATCAAGGTACTTTTTGGATAATATGATCAAACGCGGTGTAAAGTTTGATATTATAGGAGAATCCTACTACCCAAGGTGGTACGGAACGCCTGATAGCTTAAGAAATAACCTAACTGATCTGACCGCCCGTTACAAGCAGGATGTGATTGTTGCCGAATATACCCAGCTTAAGCAGCAGGTAAATGATATCGCGTTCAGCCTGCCGGGAAATAAGATAAAAGGCACTTTTATATGGGAACCCATTAACACCGGCGAACCCATTTTTGACCGTGACGGCAAAAGCAATGCCTTTATGGATACTTATCCTGCCATCAGTAAAAAGTACAACATCCCGCAATAAGAACCTAACCTACTATATAACACTTTATAAACCAGGTATGAAAACAAGATATTTAATACTAACCGCATTTTTACCCTGCCTATCGGTTATCGCCACGGCACAAACAACTACAGGTGCAGGCCAGCCCTCCGAAATTGTTATTACGCCTTATAAAACTACCATGATAGCCGATGGTAAAGACGAGGCGCTGATAAAAATAAGTGTTATTGATAAGCAGGGAAACCCGGTTACCAATGCGACCAACCTGATCCATTTTAAAATAACCGGGGATGCAAGGATAGCCAGTATCACCAACGGAAGCGATGCCGCGCATGATCCGGGCCAGGCCTTACAGGAAAACCTGGGCAAAGGACAGCTCAGCCTGCATTTACAGGCGGGCAAAAACAGGGGCATTGTTAAATTGGATGCTACCGCCGAGGGTTTAATAACCGGATCGACCGAGATACATACCATACAGCCTGGTGTGGCACATCCCATTAAGTTAACTACGCCAATAAAAGCCATCAACGTTATAAATGATAAAATTATAGGGGCCGATATTTCTTTTCTGCCACAACTGGAAGACAGGGGAATGAAATTTTACGATAAGGATGGGCAGCAGGGCGATGTATTGAAGATGTTAAAAGATCATGGTTTTAATTACATCCGCTTACGGATTTTCGACCACCCTGAAAATTCAGTCGGCTATTCGCGCGGAAGGGGCTTTTGCGATCTGGAGCATACCAAACAGATGGCAAAAAGGATAAAAGCCGCAGGAATGAAGTTTTTGTTAGATATCCATTATTCTGATACCTGGGCCGATCCGCAACGGCAAAATAAGCCCGTTGAATGGACCAAGCTTGATTTTAGCACCTTGCAGGACTCGGTATATACTTATACCAAAAACATTATGCAGACATTGAAAGACCAGGGCACTGCGCCCGAAATGGTGCAGATAGGCAATGAAATAAACCACGGCATACTTTGGCCCGATGGGGGGATAAACAACCTGGATAGTTTGGCCAATCTAATCTATGCAGGTGAAAGAGGAGTTAAGGCGGTAAGCCCTAATGCCATTATTATGCTGCACATCGCGTTGGGCGGGCAGAATGATGAGGCGCGTTTCTTTTTGGATAATATGATCAAGCGCAAAGTGCCTTTTGATGTGATCGGTTTATCCTATTACCCAAAATGGCACGGCACGCTTGACGATCTGAAAAGCAACATGGCCGATTTGGCCAAACGATACAATAAATATGTCATGGTAGCAGAGTATTCGCAGCTTAAGCAGGAAGTTAACGATATATCCTTCACGGCGCCGGGCAATAAGGCGCTGGGTACATTCATTTGGGAGCCATTAAGCACATGGGAATCATTTTTTGACAAGGGTGGAAAAGCAAATGCTACACTGGATGTTTACCCGCCATTTGCTAAAAAATATAACGTTCATTAATCCTATTACATGAAGCATTATTTAGTTTGTCTGCTGTTTATTATTGTAAGTATTTTTGATGTGAGGGCGCAAAAATTACCTGCACCGGTTACGAGTTTTAATAATAACTGGGAGTTTGTTAAGGATATTGATACCGCTAACGCCGCGCAAGCCTTAAGTTTGGCAAAGGCAGGTCAAACTGCATGGGAAAAGGTTTCGCTGCCCCATACGCCGCGTATTGAACCGGTAAACAAAGTTGATGAACAATGGCAGGGCACCTGCTTTTACCGTAAATTTTTTACCATCTCGGCAGCAGATAAAAACAAGCACATCGCTATCCAGTTTGACGCCGCCATGCATGAGGCGGATATATACCTTAACGGGAAACATATTTATAAGCATGTTGGTGGCTACCTGCTGTTTTATATAGATATATCCGGCGCAGTAAAGATTGGGCAGCCTAATTGTATCCTTGTTAAATTAAACAACCAGGACAACCCGGTTATTCCCCCCGGAAAACCTATCAAAGACCTTGATTTTAACTATTATGGCGGCATTTACCGTAATGCCTGGTTAATTATTAAGGATAAATTATACATCAGCAATGCTGTGCAGGTTAACCGCGAAGCGGGTGGCGGTATATTGGTGCATGATGAAGACGTAAGCGCTAAAGTGGCTAAAGTTGTTGTGAAAACTGATGTTAATAACGATTACGGTCAGCAACAAAAGACTAAAGTAAAAATTAGTTTAGTCGACAAGGAAGGGAAAACCATCGCGGCAATCACATCAAAAGAGCAACCGGTAAAGCCAAATAGCTTTGGAACATTTGAACAAACGTTGACGGTGAATACGCCAAAACTATGGTCGCCGGCGCAACCTTATTTGTATACGCTTAAGGTGCAGGTTTTGCAAAACGGGAAAGAGATTGATGAACAAACCATCAAAACCGGCATCAAGACTCTGAAAATTGAACCGGGTGGGTTTTATTTAAATGGGAAAAAGCTGAATATTGTCGGTACCAACCGTCACCAGGAATACCCTTACATTGGTTACGCCTTGCCTGACAACGCTCAATACCGCGATGCATGGAAGATAAAACAGGCGGGGTTTAATTTTGTAAGATGCTCGCATTACCCGCCATCTCCGGCATATTTGGATGCCTGTGACGAACTGGGCATTATGGTGATGGATGCTATACCCGGCTGGCAATTTTTTGGTAACGCGGAGTTTCAAAAAAACAGCTTTCAGGATATACATGATATGATCCATCGCGACCGCAACCACGCGTCAATTGTTTTATGGGAAGCCTCGTTAAATGAAACGGGTATGAGCAAGGCTTATATGGATACCGCCAATAAAATTGTCCATACCGAGCTTCCTTTTAAAGACGTTTTTTCAACCGGATGGAAGGATTATGCCTTTGATGTTTTCAACCCCGCGCGCCAGCATTTGAAAGCCCCCGACTATTTTAAAAAATACGATCAGCCTAAACCTTTGTTGCTTGCCGAATATGGCGATTGGGAATATTACGCGCAAAATGCCGGGTTTAATCAGAAGGAATATGCCGGGCTAAAAAGCGAGGAACGTAATTCGCGGCAGCTAAGAGCGGACGGGCAAAAGAGACTTTTACAGCAAGCGCTAAATTTCCAGGAAGCGCATAATGATAACCTGTATGGTCCGGGTATTGGTGATGTTAACTGGCTGATGTTTGATTATAAAAGAGGATATGCTGCCGACCTGGAATCATCGGGTGTTATGGATATTTTCAGGCTGCCAAAATTTAGCTTTTACTTTTACCAAAGCCAGGCCGGCCCGAAGCCCGTTGCTAACGGATTTAATAAGCCCATGTTATTTATAGCTAATTACTGGAACGATGAAAAGCAAAAGGCGGTTAAAATATTCAGCAATTGCGATAAGGTAGAATTGTTGCTGAATGGCAAGTCGTTAGGAATTCAAAAGCCGGATACGGATGCAAACTCTAAAAATTTGAAACACGCGCCGTTTACATTTTACCCGGCGGCCTATCATCCCGGAACTTTAACTGCTGTTGGATATATCAATGGTAAAAAGGCGATCACCAAAAGCCAATCTATCCCCGGCAATGCGTATAAAATAGTATTGAAAGCAGATATAAGCGGCAAATCCGTTTCGGCCGGAAAGAGCGACGCGCTATTTGTTTACGCCTATATAACCGATAAAAACGGAACTGTTGTTCCTGATGCTATTAACGAGGTAAAGCTTTCGGTCGAAGGCCCCGGCTCTATAACGGGTCCATCAGCCATAAAAGCCGAAGCAGGCATTGCAACAATTTTATTAAAGACTGGCGGCACTGCGGGTAAAATCAGAGTAAAAGCGGCATCGGGCGGGTTGAAGGGTGGATTATTGGTTATGTAGGGATACACTATAAATTCCCTTTTGTCCAATATCCTTTTGTCCCGGCAGGTCTCCGTAGTTTAAGTTAAACCATAAAATTTGCGAGAGGTTCTGAGTAGCGAAAGGGTTAACATAACTTAACACAATTCAAAAATAAATTTTATAATTTACTGATTGTCAATTATTTGAAATTAAGTAGGGTTAACATAAAATACACATTTTCGCCCAGTCATCATCGGTTGCAAATACGCTGACAGCAGCCCCTGGTTTTATGGGTGAACTTAAACCGCAGGTCCCCTGAGCTGTTGAAAACAAACTTATTTTGCTTTATACCCATCAATCGCTAAATTGCTGCAATATATTGTCACGATGAAAAGATATTTCTTATTTACCGCGCTCGCTTTATGTGCCTGCATGGCCTACGCCCAAAAAAACTCAACTATAGATGGTTATTACCCTGTTTTACGCAAAGAATTTATACAAGACAACGCTTATAAAACAACCGGTTTTGTAGAAAGCCGCTGGCGTTGGCCCGCCAATAAGGGTTATAATGAAAGTATCTTTTATGTAGAAAATTTATTAAAACAAGCCGGCTATGTAAAGCAGGTAAAAGGCGATGACGACGGCCCGCTAACCTACCGGGTAGAAACACGCAATGCACTCGTCCGTACCTGGGACCCAATAAGCGCAACGGTAACTATAGAAGGCGAGCAAAAGCCATTAGAAACATTTGCTACCAATTTTAATATGATAGCGCAATTTTCTGGCAGCACTCCGGCCGGGGGTGTTACTGCCGAAGTGGTTTACTTAACCCGTGCCGAAATGGCAAGCGCTACCCCTGATAAATTAAAAGGCAAAATACTTTTTAGTGAAAGCGCTATAGGCCAGGTTTATACCGCTGCTGCGAAGAATGGCGCGCTGGGCGCATTCGGGTACTCACTGCCTGCTTATACGCAGCCCGAAAAAAATATTAACTCTATACAGTTCAGCCGCGTATCCAACCAGGATTCTACCAGCCAGGTGTTTGGGATATTATTGTCATACGCTGCTAAGGAACGATTAAAGGCGGCGCTGGCGAAGGGGCCTGTTAAGGTGCACGTAGAAACCACGTCAAAAATATACCGCGCACCAGAATATACGGTAATAGCCAATGTGAAAGGCACGGTTACGCCTTTTGAACGTTTTGTATTTAGCGCGCATGTGCAGGAGCCGGGCGCCAATGATAATGCTACCGGTGTGGGCACCCTGGCCGAGATGGCGAGGGTTACCGCCAATTTAGTCCGGTCGAAAAAATTTGATCCTAAACGTTCTATAACGTTCATATTCGGTAATGAAATTGAGCAGACAAGAAATTATATAGCGGACGACCCTGCAAGAGCCAAAGGTATTAAATGGGGCATGAGCCTGGATATGGTTGGCGAGGATGTAAGCAAAACAGGCGGCACCTTCCTGATAGAGAAAATGCCTGATCCATCGGCGATCTGGACACGCGGCAAGGACCACCATACCGAATGGGGGGGGAGGCCTTTAAAAGAAGTTGATATGGTACCGCATTATTTTAATGATTTGGTGCTTAACCGCTGTTATCAGCAAGGCAAGGACAACGGATGGGTAGTAAAAAGCAATCCATTTGAAGGCGGTAGCGACCATACCCCATTCTTAAATGCCAAAATACCCGGCCTGTTGATGTGGCATTTCACCGACCAGTTTTACCATACAGATGGCGATAGGTTGGATATGGTATCGGCAACAGAAATGAAAAACTCGGGCGTAAGCGCATTGGCTACCGCCTATACATTGACCGCCGCTACAGAACCAATGACCTTAAGCCTGATAGCTGAGCTGCAAAAGAACGCGACCGACAGGCTGCAGGACGAATTCCTGTTAAGCGCGCAGGCTATTAAAGATGGCACGCCCGCTGATGTTGAAAAACATAAAATTGACGTATGGGCCAAATGGTATACCGATGCTATTGGCAAAATGACCGATATTAATGTAGGCGGCAGTACAGCAAAGATAGACAGCCAGATCGCATCGGCACAGCAGGTAGTAAAGGACCTGAACACAAAGATGGACGCTGACCTTAAATAATAAATAACTATTTACCTAATTTAACATCATGAAAAAAAGTAGTTTATCTCTTGCAATCGTGCTGCAATGCCTTGTATTAACAGGCTATGCACAGCAATTTACACGTGATGTTTCAACGTATATTAAAGTTAACACGCCTTCAGTAGCCATAACCCATGTAAAGCTGATTGATGGAACAGGTGGCCCTGCAAAAGTAGATCAAACCATTATTATCAGTAACGGAAAGATACTGACTGTTGGTGACGCTAAAAGCACTGCTCCGTCGGCCGGGGCACAAATTATTGATGGTACCGGGAAGACTGTAATACCGGGTTTAGTAATGCTGCACGAGCATATGTATTATACCATGCCGGTGGGTACTTACTTCAATATCGCCGAGATGCCGTACTCTTTCCCCCGTTTATATTTAGCAGGAGGCGTAACTACCGCCCGAACCGCAGGCAGTATTGAACCGCAAACCGACCTGGCGCTTAAAAAAATGATAACCGATGGCAAGATCATCGGCCCCAACCTGGATGTAACAGCCCCCTATATTGAGGAACAAGGTTATGATATACCCGGCCTTAATGTAATTAAAGGTCCTGAAGATGCCCTTGCCACGGTAAAATTTTGGGCGGATAGGGGATGCACCTCCTTCAAAATGTATGTGCATGCCACCAAAGCCGATATGGCCGCTGTAGTAAAAGAGGCGCATAAACGCAATATGAAGGTAACCGGGCATATCGGCGCCGTTAGTTACCATGAAGCTGCCGAGATAGGTATTGACGACCTGGAGCATGGCTTTATGGCAAGTTCTGACTTTGATAGCTTGAAAACAGAAGATAAAGTAAATGATAATGAAGAGCGCCAGTCGCTGTTAAAGCTGGATGTTAACAGCCCCAAAATGAAGAGTCTGCAAACGTATATGATAAGCAAGCATGTGGCGCTTACTTCTACATTAACTGTTTTTGAACCATCAACCGGGCATGAGATGATACCGGGTGGTGGCGAAGCCGCACTATTGCCCGAAGTGAAGGATATGGTAGAAAAAAAATGGCAGGCCGCTCAAAACCGCGACCAGTCTACCATAGAATTGTTTAAAAAGGAACAAGCCTGGGAAAAACAATATTATGAAAGGGGCGGCTTATTAGTTGCCGGTACCGACCCGACAGGAGCGGGGCGTGTTATAAGCGGTTATTCTAACCACCGCGAAATTGAATTACTGGTTGACGGCGGTTTTACAGCTGAGCAGGCGATAAAGATCTGCACTTTGAACGGTGCTATTTATTTAGACAGGCAAAAAGAGATAGGCAGTATTGCCGCAGGCAAACAAGCCGACCTGGTATTAATAGACGGCGATTTGGATGCCGATATTAAAAACATCCGCAAAACAGAGATCGTGTTTAAGAATGGGGTAGGGTTTGATTCGCAGAAGATATTTGATTCGGTTAAAGGACACGTTGGCATGAATTAGAATAAATTAGCGCATGAAGAACATTATCAGATTAGAAGAGTTTGCTATAACACTTGCCGCTGTTTATTTTCTGTCGAAATATAATTTAGGGTTATCTGTTTGGATATGGATACCATTATTTTTAAGCCCCGACCTTTCTATGCTGGGTTATTTGATTAATACGCGGATTGGTGCAATAACTTATAACTTATTCCATCACCGGGGTATAGCGGTGGTTTTGGCAGCATTAGGATATTACCTACATAATGATCTGATAACGGCTATCGGTATTTTGCTTTTCGCCCATTCATCCTTTGACAGGATGATGGGCTATGGCCTCAAATTCCCGGATAGCTTTAAACATACTCACCTGGGTTGGCTACCTGAAAAGAAATAAAACGATGGCAACAAAAGAAACATTCTCCATAAACGGAGAGAACCTGCTCAAAAAGGTAAAAGAACTGATTGCCGAAGGCAACATAACAAAGATCACTATTGCCGATAAGGAAGGTAAGGAATTAGCGTCATTCCCGCTAACCATTGGCGTTGTGGGGCTATTGCTTGCACCTGTTTTGGCAGCAATAGGGGCCATTGCAGCTTTAATTGGTGAATGTAGTATTACCGTAGAAAGGGAAGATTAAAATATTTTAGAGGCGCTCTTCATCCCAAACGCCAGTACCGTATTAAATAATCCCGTAACAATAAAGGCAATGGCTGTTACCAGTATAATGGTCATCGCCCCAAACGCGGCGTTAAATAAGATCATCGCCCCAAAGATGATGGTGATAATGCCGCCAATTGCAAGCAAGGCCGATCTTTTAAAAAAGCCCGAAAAGCTTAGCAGGGATATCCCGCGGAATAAAAACCATATACCTACAATGATGCGCAGTATATCTACACTTGCAGCGATATTGCCTATCAGCACAATACCGAAAATTACTTCCATTATCCCCAGGAACAAATGCCAGCCACGGTTACGGGAGCTATTATCACGATATACATGCAACAGTTCTGAAATACCTGCCAGGAAGATAATCAAGCCAAACATAAAGCCCAGTGCAGCGTAACCGGTGCCCGGCGAGCAAATGATATAAATGCCTACCGCAATAAATAATATCCCTCGTAATAAAAACACCCACCAATGGCGGATGCTATGATCAACAGACAGTTCCATAACTTTCTTTTTTACAGGCAACTATAAACAGGGAGAAAAGTTTTATAAAATGAAAAAAAGTGGAAATAAATTTAAGTTAAACGGATCAGGCATCTTTAACCTGTACGGCCTTATTCCTGATAAATATAATCGCCATCAACGCGCCTAAAAAGCCAAGACCTGCGGATATACGCATGATGCCGGCATAGGCGGCTATAAAGCCTGTATGATAGGCTTTCTCAATTGTAGGTTTATCGGCACTGGTAATATTGGCGGGCACTTTGGCATTGCCCAGGTTTGCTGCTTGCGCCATAATGGCTTGTTTATCTTTTGTATTGAGTTGAATATGACCAAGTTGTTGCTGTAAAGACCCCGAAAAAAGCAGCACAGCCAATGCGCCGAATATCGCGTTAGCAAAGACCCCTGCTATACGCGTCATGGCGTTATTAATGCCCGATGCCGTGCCCGAAAAATGATTGCTGACCGAGCCCATTACGGCGGCAGTAAGCGGTGCCACGGTAAATGACATACCTAACCCAAAAACCAGTACACCCGGAAAAAAGCTTGTAAAATAAGCTGACGGCCCGGCAGTTTGTCCAATAAAAGACAGAATAAGCAAACCAGCACCCGCGGTTGCGGGGCCAACAATAAGGAACAACCTCGGGCCGTACTTATCAGCCAAACTGCCTGCATACCGGGCTATGGTTATCATTAATAGGGTAAAAGGCAAAAACGTCAACCCGGATTGCAATTGACTGTAACCCTGAACCTGTACCATATTTAAGGAGAGGAACAGCATCCCCGCACCAAGTCCGGCATATAAAAAAAACGTAAGCAGGTTTGCACCGCTAAAGGTAGCATTGGCAAATAAGGTCAATGGCATCATAGGGTGGCTGCTTTTTATTTCGATAATTATAAAGACTGCCAGGAATAATACCCCGGCTGCTAAAGAGCCATAAGCCTGTACATTATACAGTCCAACAGCAGGTATCCGCAAAAAACCAAAAGTGATCAATCCCAGTCCCAGGGCAATGGTGGCTGCACCCCAAAGATCCAGTGATTTGTTACTGCCCTCATCCCGGCTTTCTTTAACCTTTAACCCCAGCATTATCAGCGCTGCAATCCCAATAGGCACGTTAATAAAAAATATGTAGCGCCACAATCCCGCATCGGCCAAAGCGCCACCGAGAATTGGCCCGCCCATAGTAACTACTGTGGTAAATGCCGACCAGGTGCCAATAGCCTTGCCTCTTTCCTTTTCGTTAATGGAGGAGGAGATGAGTGATAAACTGCCCGGTATCATTAATGAGCCACCGATCCCCTGTAATATCCTAAAGACAACTAATAATGTGACGCTGCTTGCAAAACCGCATGCTGCAGAGCCTACAATAAATATAAGTATCCCGGCCATAAACACCTTTTTACGGCCCAGCTTATCGCCCATTGCGCCGCCTATTAATATTAACGAGGCCAGCATCAGGAGGTAGGCATTCAGTATCCAGAACAGATCGGCACCGCTTGCTTTAAGGCTTTGTTGTAAAGCCGGCAAAACAACATTTAATGCCGTGCTGTCAATAAATGCCATAGCCGAAGCTAATATGGTTGAAACCATTATCCATTTGCCTGCGGCGCTGCTTAATGAAACTGTTTTCATATCAATTTAAGGTAATTGCTAAAAGAACAAGATACGGTTTTAATGTTTTTTTGCAGTGAAAGCAGCATATAAAGCAGTGTTATAATCAAACTTACATTTAAAACCGGTTTTATTTAATATAGATCATTATTTTCGCGGAAACGTTTGCGTAAATAATAATCGGTCAAAACTTGCCAGACAACTACAGCAACAATACTTTTGACCGATTATAAACTGTAGCAATACTGTCGCCGCTTATAAACGCGGGTTGAAAATGTGTATATGAAGAATTTTTTAGATCAAAACTTTTTACTGGAAAGCAAAACTGCCGAACGGTTGTATCATGAATATGCTGCCGGCTTGCCTATTATTGATTACCACTGCCATCTTGATCCGGCACAGATAGCTGGCAATATCAATTTTAGTAACCTTACCGAAATATGGCTTAAAGGCGATCATTATAAATGGCGGGCTATGCGTGCCAACGGTATTAATGAGCAGTATATAACCGGTTCAAAAAGCGACCTGGAAAAATTTGAACAATGGGCGGCAACGGTGCCTTATACACTACGCAATCCACTGTATCATTGGACACATTTGGAACTGCAGCGTTATTTTGATGAGCATCAAATACTTTCGCCGGCAACAGCCAAAACTATATATGATAATTGCACCCAAAAGCTGCAAACACCGGAGTACAAGGTGCAAAATATCATTACCAAAATGAATGTGGAGGTGATATGTACCACAGACGATCCGTTAGATAACCTGGAATATCACCAACAAATAAAACAAAGCAACTGGGCTGTTAAAGTTTACCCTGCTTTCAGGCCAGATAAGGCCATGAATGGCGATGATATTGCTGCTCTGAACGATTATATCAATAAACTGGAAGCCGTAAGTGATACAGCGATTGGCGATTTTAGCGATTATTTAAAAGCACTAAAAAAACGCCATGATTACTTTGCTCAAAACGGCTGCACGGTATCTGACCATGGATTAGAGCAGATCTATGCCGAGGATTATACTACGGAAGAAATAGCTGCAATATTCAACAAAATACGCACGAACAAATCATTGTCGCCAGCAGAAGTATTAAAGTTTAAATCGGCGATGTTGTATGAATTTGCGCTATGGGATCATGAAAAAGGTTGGGTACAGCAATATCATTTAGGTGCATTACGTAATAACAATGCTCGTGCGTTTAGAGAAACCGGCCCGGATACCGGTTACGATTCAATCGGCGATTTTACACAGGCACAAGCATTATCGCGGTTTTTAAACCGGCTGGATACTACCAACCAACTGGCAAAAACCATTATTTATAATCTAAACCCGGCTGATAATGAGCTAATAGCTTCTATGGCCGGTAATTTTAACGATGGCACAGTTGCAGGTAAAGTGCAATTTGGCGCGGCCTGGTGGTTTTTGGATCAAAAAGAGGGGATGACAAGACAATTAAATGCACTGTCAAGCATGGGGCTGGTGAGTAAACTGGTGGGAATGCTTACAGATTCGCGCAGCTTTTTATCTTATCCG
>Ga0193702_1000045_pt1 | contig 52576 bp, 49 predicted proteins | sample U3a1metaG_FD_143060 | JGI IMG/M metagenome (GOLD analysis project Ga0193702, IMG submission 143060) | Soil microbial communities from a riparian zone of the East river system, Colorado, United States - U3a1 | ecosystem: Environmental > Terrestrial > Soil > Riparian zone | place: USA: East River... | reverse complement strand
GGGAAACCAGCCCGAATCGGCACCAAAAAATATATTGTGCTGCGAACCTTTTATTACAAATGACGACCAAAGGGTTTCGTTGCGGCCAACAATCCCCCGCCCGCTAAAGTGCCTTGCCGGGGTTGCAATAATATTGCAGTCGCCGTCAAGCATTATACTATCGCCCCAATCCAGCTCATTAATAAAGTTTCTTGCAATGCCCCACTTCTCAATATGCTGCCCAACCCCAAGCGAGCAGATGAACGGAATGGTTTTATCCGTAAAAAACTTAATGGTATTTTTATCCAGGTGGTCGTAATGATCGTGCGAAAGGATAATGGCATCCAAAGGCGGCAGCTCATCCAGCGCCATGGGCGGCTGAAAGAACCGCTTAGGCCCGAAAAAAGAACTGAATGATACCCTGTCGCTCCACACCGGATCGGTTAAGATGCGTTTGCCGTCAATCTCAATCAACAGGCTCGAATGCCCGATCAGTGTGATCCTTAAACCGGTTGCAGAAGGGGCTTTAAAAACTGAAACATCGGTTTTAAACGGACCTAACTGTTGTTTTGGGGTATTTTCGGCTTTGTTATTATAGTACTCTTTTAATATGGGGATCATTTTGCCAAATCCGGCATCTTCAGTAGGGATCGGATTTAAAAACTTGCTCCCCTTTTTACTCGCCCCTGATAAACTCATAAATAGGTGTCAAAATTATCGCCCAAATATACTACGGGCGCTTTAGTGAGATATGGATGAAGCTGAATTGTTACATTCATACCCTCGTACCCTAAACAGAAACTTCGATAGTAAGTTTAATACCGGTACAGTTATGACAAATCAATTACTTTTTCAGAAAGGCAATTACCTCCTTACAAAACTCAAGCAAATGCGCGGGCAGGTTTTGTTCTGCATAGGGGTGTGTTGCCCCAAATACATGGTCGGCGCCGGGGATAACCGAATAAATAGCATGCGGTTGTGCCTCTTTTAACTGCTCCGCATGGCTTACCGGCACGGAGGTATCCTCCTGACCATGTACAATTAGCCAGGGTTGTTTTACTTTGCCGGCATGGGCCAGGATATCAAGCTGCGCGGGGTTCCTGTCCAAATCATCAAGCAGACTAACCTTTAAAGGCATTTGTTGCCCGGTACGCTTGTTGAGCATGTAGGTAATGCCGGTTAAGCGCCATTGCTCCTCAATATCCTTAGGCCATAAATTACGGAAGCCCGATATAGATGCCATGGTAACCAACTTTTTAATCCGGGTGTCTCCGGCAGTTTTTATAATGCCCATACCGCCACCCATGCTATGCCCTATCAGGTAAACACCTGTTGCGGCCGCTATCCCCGATCCACCGCAGGCGAAATCAATAACCGCTTTCAGGTCTTCCAGTTCAATGCTGAATGTGTTATCGGCAAAGGCTATCAGGTCGGCAAAGTCAGTTGGCTTGTCGGCTGTGGTGCCATTGTGCGAAAAGTTGAACTTCAAAAACCGGAAGCCATGTTCGGCAAAGTAATTGGCCACCAGGTTATGTGCGCCCCAGTCTTTAAACCCTTTGAAGCCGTGGGCAAATATTACCAGTGGTGCATTTTTAAGGGATGTTTTATAGGTTAGGTCCATCAGCATACCACGGCCTTTAGCACCGGGAATGTTGAAGTTTTGTTTTTTAATCATAATTAACCCAAAGATATGATATTGGATGATTAATCCGTCGTATACCACCACGCCCACAATATCAGCAAAGGCTGTAAAACCACTAGCCTTACCCAGGCAATAAACGGCGTTACATAAAGACTGTCCAGCCAGAACGGCGCATGCAAAACCATATCAATATGCACCGGTATAAAGGCAATCAGCATTAAAATAATACCCCGGGCGGCCCATGGTCTGGCTCTTTGAAATATCAGCATCAAACCAAATAATATTTCAAAAAAACCAGCAAGTATATTCATAAGTTTTGGGAGCGGAATATACTGCGGAATGATGTTTATGTAACCTCCCGGCGACCTGAAGTGGTTGGCTCCGGCCGCCAAATAGCCGATTACAAGAACAACAAGGCTTGCTTTTTTTAAAAATCTCATTATTTAGGTACGGTTTTATAGGTAAAATCGATTTAATTGTCAAAAAAACACCCTTTATTTATAAACATTCTAAATACAACTGTATGACAAAGGGTTGACACTGCATCTTATTAATCCTGTTATTTTTGTCGGGTCAAATTTTAAAATAGCTTTGAAGTATCTAAAGGTAATCGCTTTTACGCATAAACAGATTGAGCTGAAGGAGTTGGGAAAATTGGTGATTTGCCAGGAAAATCTAACGGATAAGCTGCATAGGGTAAAAACACAATTCGGCATCTCCGAGATTTTTTATCTTGCTACCTGTAACCGGGTTGAGTTTGTGATGCTTACATCGCATGTGGTTGACAAAGCATTCGCCAAAGAGTTTATGGACTCTATCGATATGGGGCTTTGCCCGGTATCTACCGGCACCTTTTTAGATTCGGCTTCTATTTATGAAGACAGGGAAGCGCTTGAACACCTGCTGCGCACCTCATGCTCACTTGAAAGTTTGATTGTTGGCGAAAAAGAGATCCTTTCGCAATTACGCAAAGCCTACGAAAACTGCAAAGAAGCAGGCCTTACCGGCGACGGACTGCGCATGTTTATGAACTGCATAGTAAAAACGGCCAAAGAGGTTTACACCAATACCAATATCTCTAAAAACCCTATTTCGGTTGTTTCACTGGCTTACCGCAAGCTGCGCGACCTGAAGCTATGCACAAACGCCCGCATCCTGATCATAGGCGCAGGCGAAACCAACCGCAACATTTCAAAATATCTTCAAAAACATAAATTCTCAAACTTCTCGGTATTTAACCGCACTGTTAAAAATGCAGCCCAGTTAGCTGCCGATTTGGGTGGTGAAGCGTTTGACCTTGAAGCGTTAAAAACATACAATAAGGGGTTTGATGCTATTATTACCTGCACATCGGCTACGGAACCTATTATTACGCCCGAAATTTATGAGGGATTATTAAATGGCGATACCGGCCGCAAAACCATTGTTGACCTTGCGGTACCAAATGATACCCATCCTGACGTGCTTGAAAAATACCCGGTAAACTTTATCGAGGTACACTCATTAAACGAGGTTGCCAAAAAGAACCTGCAGGAGCGTTACGAAGAACTTACCCACGCCGAAGACATAATAAACGATAATATTACTGCTTTTATGCTGGAACTTAAACAACGCCGCATTGAGCTTGCCATGCGCCAGGTTCCTGAAAAAATAAAAGAGATCCGCAATATGGCAATCAACACCGTATTTGCCGATGAAGTACAAGGCATGGACCAGCAAAGCCGCGAGACCCTTGAAAAAATAATCAACTACATGGAGAAAAAATATATCAGCGTGCCCATGATAATGGCTAAAGATATATTGATCAATAATAACTAAACGCTGCCGCGAGTTTAGCGCAGCGTAACTCGTGGTTCGGCATTTGTTAAGCTTCCAGCTTAACAATGAATATTAATAAAATTATTCCCTCTCTTTTTAAGTTAAGTACGAAAGCTGAAAGCTTTCGCAATGCTATACCACGAGTTACGCTGCGCTAAACTCGCGGCAGCAACATTTATAAGGCTAAGCTACTACAACCCTTTCAACCTATTCCAACCCACTCTCCGTCACCCCACTTTCATATCATTAATTATCAATGTAAACATCCCCGTAAAATGTTAAATTTGCCCTTGCAAATAAATAGGCCCTTTGGATAGAACATTAATAATAGGAACCCGCGGCAGTGAACTGGCGCTTTGGCAGGCAAATTTTATAAAAGATAGCCTGGCTGCACTTAACATTTCTGTTGAGTTGAAGATCATCAAAACCCAGGGCGACCGCATCCTTAACCTCAGCTTTGATAAGCTGGAAGGTAAAGGCTTTTTTACCAAAGAACTTGAAGAAGAATTATTGGCAGGAACCATTGATTTAGCGGTACACTCGCACAAGGACCTGCCGACTGAAAACCCTCCGGGACTCATTATCGCAGCAGTTTCAGAACGGGAAGACCCATCTGAGCTACTGCTGATACTGAAGGATTGTGTTGACGTGCACCAAAAGCTGTCGGTTAAATACGGCGGCATTGTTGGTACCTCGTCAAACAGGCGCAAGGCGCAGCTGCTGGCCTATCGCCCCGACCTGGATATAAAAGATTTACGGGGCAATGTACCCACCCGTGTAGGTAAGCTGCGCAGTGAAAATTATGATGCTATAATGCTGGCCAAAGCCGGGGTAAGCAGGCTTGGATTGGATTTAAGTGAGTTTTATGTAGAGGAATTAACACCTACAGAACTGATCCCGGCACCGGCACAAGGTGCATTGGCGATCCAGATCCGTGAGGATGATAAAGAACTATTTGAGGCTTTACAACCGCTAAACCATCCGGATGTTGCCGAAGAGCTGGCTGTTGAGCGTACCCTTTTAAAACTGTTTGGCGGCGGCTGTCATTTACCTTTGGGCTGCTATTGCCGCAAGGAGGATGGCGTTTACCAGGTATTTACCTCGAAAGCTGATGAAGGCGATGAATTCCCCGATCGCTTATTTTTAGAGGCCCCTACTACTGAAGGGCTTCCACAGAAAGTAGCTTCGTTTTTTAGTAAGGACCGTAAGTTCCCGATGAAGGTTTTTATATCCCGTGAGCTTTCTGAAAAAAGCTATTTCCGTAAGGCGCTCGAGAAACATGATATTGAAGTGGAGGCCCGTTCGCTCATCCGTACCGTGGCCGTAATTACCAAACTTGATAACTATATTTTAAGAAATGCCGACTGGCTATTCTTCAGCAGTAAAAATGCCGTTGAATATTTCTTTCAGCTCGATCCGTTATTGCCTAAAAAAGTAAAATTTGGGGTGATGGGAAGCGGATCAGAAGATATGCTGCGGCGTAAGGGATACTTTGTTGACTTTACCGGCGATGGTGATCCGGAAGATGTGGCTGCCGAATTTGCGGCTTTAGCTAACGGACAAACAGTAGTGTTCCCGTCTGCAGAAAACTCTATGCGGAGCATTCAGCAGGCGTTATCTGCCGATACAAAGATCATTGATCTTACCGTATACGAAACTATACTGGAAGATGATGTAATGCAAACAGGTGCGGAGATAATGGTATTTACCAGTCCGTCAAATGTGGAAGCTTATTTTATAGATAATTTGCTCGACCCTGATCAAAAGATCATAGCTATAGGCGTATCAACCGGGAAAAAACTGGATGAGATGGGCGTAAAATATACCCTGCCCTATTCACCCGACGAACCGGGCCTGGCAGAAGCCGTGTTTGGAACAATTTGTTTGAGCCACCGATGTTAATGTAGTTCACTGGTTCATTCGCTCATTAGTTCATTGGTAGCGCACGTATATTGCCGCTTTTAATCTATAACTGAGCACCAATGAACTAATGAACAATTGAACTAATAAACTAAAAATGCAACGACCACGAAGAAATAGAAAAAGCGAAGTTATCCGCCAGATGGTGCAGGAAACACACGTTAGCGCGGCTAACCTGATATTTCCGCTGTTTATTGTTGATGGCATTGCTCAAAAAAGCGAAGTGGCTTCCATGCCCGGCATTTACCGTTATTCTATCGATAATTTGCTGCGTGAGATTGAAAGCTGCCTGAAGCTTGGGCTTAACTCTTTTGATCTGTTTCCGAATATAGATGAGTCGTTAAAAGATAAATACGCTACTGAAAGTCATCGCGAGGAAAGTCTTTATTTACGGGCCATCCGCGAGGTTAAAAAGAATTTCCCCGAAGCCTGTGTAATTACAGATGTTGCGATGGACCCCTACAGCAGCGATGGCCACGATGGTATTGTAGAAAATGGCGAGATCCTAAATGATGAAACACTGGAAGTGCTTGGCAAAATGGCCTTGGCACACGCACAATGCGGCGCAGATATTATTGCCCCTAGCGATATGATGGATGGCCGTGTGGGCTATATCCGCAAGGTATTGGATGATAATAAATTTACCAATGTATCAATCATGTCGTACTCGGCAAAGTATGCCAGTGCTTTCTATGGGCCATTTAGGGATGCGTTAAACTCGGCCCCTAAGTTTGGCGATAAAAAAACTTACCAGATGAACCCCGCCAACCAGCGGGAGGCTTTAATTGAAGCCAACCTGGATGAGCTGGAAGGCGCCGACTTTTTAATGGTTAAACCGGCCCTGCCCTACCTTGATATAATTAAATTAATAAAGGATAATACGGAACTGCCGGTTGCAGCGTATAATGTAAGCGGCGAATATGCCATGATAAAGGCAGCCATTCAAAAAGGCTGGCTAAATGAGCAACGCGCCATTACCGAGGTGCTTACCAGCATCAGGCGTGCAGGCGCCAGCGCGATATTAACATATCATGCTAAGGAGGTTTTAGAAAACAAGTGGTTGTAGAGGCCCCTAGCCCCTAAAGGGGGACAGGAAAACAAGGTGAAATAAAATAATTAAAAGCGTGTAAGTTACGCGAAAAATAAAAAGTCTCCTCCCTTTAGGGGGAGATTATTCACAGATGTTGTTAGTTTTTCATGGCGTTCATGAATGCTATGCAATTTAGAGGGGGCTATATGTTTGATTCAATAAAAAAGAAATTTACGTCGGAGGGGAATGAGCCATCGGGCACAACGGGCAAACCCGATATCAGTCGCGAGAAATCAGCTGAGCTGTATGCAAAGGCTAAGACGTTTTTTCCGGGGGGGGTAAATTCACCGGTAAGGGCGTTTAAATCTGTGCACGGTACACCGCTTTTTATAAAAAGGGGAGATGGCTGCCATTTATGGGATGCTGACGATAACCAGTTTATTGATTTTTGCTGCTCATGGGGTCCGCTTATCCTTGGGCACAACAATACCAAAGTCCGCGAAAAGGTGATTGAGGTTATGCAGAACGGCATGTCGTTCGGTGCACCAACGGCCCTGGAGAATGAACTGGCCGAGCTGATCATCAAAAACAATAAATTTATTGAAAAACTGCGTTTTGTAAGCTCAGGCACCGAAGCGGTTATGTCGGCAATCAGGCTGGCAAGGGGCTATACAAAACGCGATAAGATCTTAAAATTTGAAGGCTGTTACCATGGCCACAGCGATTCGCTGCTGGTAAAAGCTGGTTCAGGCCTGGTTACTTTTGGCGAAACTTCATCAGCCGGTGTACCCAAAGCATTTGCCGATGAAACCATAGTTGTTGCATTGAATGACAAAGAAGCTATTCAAAAAGCTTTTGAGGAATTTAAAGATCAGATAGCCGCTATAATTATTGAGCCTGTACCTGCTAACAATGGTTTGCTTTTACAGGAAAAAGAGTTTTTACAATACCTGCGCGAGGTGTGTACCAAAAACGGCACCTTATTGATATTTGATGAAGTAATATCCGGCTTCAGGATAGGTTTTGAAGGCGCTGCGGGATACTATCAAATTAAACCTGATATTATTACCTATGGTAAAATAATTGGCGGTGGTTTACCGGTAGGCTGTTATGGAGCATCGGCCGAGATCATGGGCCATGTTTCTCCTGACGGTGGGGTTTACCAGGCCGGCACCTTATCTGGCAACCCGGTTGCAATGGCAGCAGGAATTGCACAGCTAAGTGAACTGCTGCGCATGGGCTTTTACCGCGACCTGAACAACAAAACAGAAGAATTTACCGAGGCCATCCAGCGCTTTGCCACTGCACGCAATTACAAATTCAAAGTATTTACTATAGGTTCCATATTTTGGTTTGCGTTTACTGATCAGCAGGCTATCCGCAGGGCTGATGAAATTGATGCAGCAAGTATGGATAAATTTAAAAAATTACATCGCGAGCTGCTAAACCGTGGTATCTATTTAGGCCCAAGCGGCTATGAGGTTGGTTTTATATCATCCGCCCATACCAAAATAGACCTGGAGAAAGCAAAACGTGCTATATTTGATAGCCTTGAAGTAGTATTCAGAGAAAAGTAGGCAGGGAGAAAAAGTAAGCAGTTGGCAGTGAGCAGTGGGCAGTTTTGAACTATCTCTAATTAGAACTCCCTGCAAACTGAATACTGCCAACTGTAAACTGTAAAACAAACTGTTATGAAAAGATCATTCGTTATTTTTTATGCCCTTATTATTTACGCCCTGGCCGAATTAATATGGTGGGGCTATTTGCTTATTAAAATGATGCCCAGCAGTTTCGGGATGATAATGGGCGAAGGATCCATATTTATCGTGGTGTTTTTTGTTGGTGCGTATTCACTGCATCGCTCTATAAACCGGGAGCGTAAATTACAGGAACAGAAAAAGAACTTTTTGCTTTCGGTAACACACGAGCTTAAATCGCCCCTGGCATCAATCAAGATCCTTTTACAAACCATCCAAAAGCGCGACCTTACCAAAGAGCAAACCCTCAATTTTATAGGCAAATCATTAATGGATATTGAGCGCCTTGATGATATGGTTGAGAACATGCTGCTGGCTTCAAAAATTGATAACCGCAGCTATACCTTCCCTAAAGATAAGTTCAGTCTTTCAGTTTTGGTTGATAGTATTGTTAATCGCTTACAGATCACCAAATGCGAGGGTACACAGCAAATAATTGATGCCGAAATTGAGCCCAAGATTGAGATCACCGGAGATAAGTTTGCACTAACATCTGTTGTTACCAACCTGATAGAGAACGCCATTAAGTACTCCGGCCCCTGCGAAACTGTGGATGTTAAACTATTTTCGAAAGAAGGAAAGATCTTTTTAGAAGTGGCCGATCATGGCATCGGGATAGCTGATCATGAAAAAAATCGTATTTTCGATAAGTTTTACCGGGTGGGCAGCGAGGATACCCGCAACACAAAAGGTACCGGTTTAGGTCTGTACATTGTAAAAGAAGTATTGGATAAGCACCAGGCAAGTATAAAAGTGAAGGATAACCGCCCGGTAGGTAGTATATTTGAAGTAGTTTTTGATTAAATAATTAAATCACATGCCAAATAAAAAAAGAATTTTACTAGCCGAGGACGAAGAGCATTTGCTTGAGGCCATAAAGCTTAACCTTGAGCTTGAAGGTTACAAGGTATCAACTGCCACCAATGGTAAAAAGGCATTGCAAATATTTAAAGAGGAGCGTTTTAACCTGGTAATACTGGATGTTATGATGCCCGAGATTGATGGCTTTGTAGTTGCTGAAACTATTCGGCTGGAAAACTCTGAGGTGCCCATTATGTTTTTAACCGCTAAAAATACCAACGAGGACAAAATAGCGGGTTTGAAAAAAGGCGCCGATGATTACCTTACCAAACCATTCAACCTTGAAGAGCTGATTTTAAGAGTTAATAACCTTGTAAAACGCAGCCTTAAAGGTGATGAACTTAAAGAGTTTAACAGTTATAAGATAGGTGATAAAACCATTCACTTTAACTCATTTGAACTGGTTAACGGCGATGATTCGATTACGCCTTTAACAAAAAAGGAAACCATGCTGCTTAAGCTGCTGATTGAGCGCCGTAATGATGCCGTATCGCGCGAGCAGATCCTGGAAACCGTATGGAACTATGATGTTTATCCGTCAACCCGTACCATTGATAACTTTATCCTAACCTTCCGTAAATATTTTGAACCAGATCCTAAAAACCCGGTTTATTTTCATTCTATCCGTGGTGTAGGTTATAAGTTTACTGATACCCAGCATTAATGTTTGCAAACAGGACACGATTATTCATAGGCTTCATATTCTTTTTGTCGCTGCTGTTATTAGTTTACCTGCGGCAGTACATGTTTGCTTCTGTTGCCCTGATGTTTATTGTGCTGCTTGCCTGGGATTACATCAGGCAGGGGACGCTTATTGTTGCGGCCAGGTATTTTCATCATAAAAATTACGACAAGGCTGAGCGCACGCTGTTGGAGATTTTTAATCCGCAATGGCTCAGCAAAAACCGCCGGGGCTACTATGAATTTTTAATGGGAGGCGTTTGCCTGCAAAAGCAGGATTTTGAAGATGCTGAAAAACATTACGAAATAGCTGCCCAATATCCCCTGCGGTCGGTTAATGACCATGTGGCTGCATTGGTGCATGTGGCTAACATCAGCATAAGGCAGGGTAAATTTGAAAAGGCCGATGCCTATTTAAAGCTTACTGAAAAGCACCAGGATAATATAAATGCAAAAATGAAGGATGTTATTGAACGCCTTCGCCAGGAATTAAAAAAACACAAACTGTAGGGTGTGAAAAGACGCAATGCATTGCGTCTCTACATATCTATAATAAACACAAACCATGGTAGGGGCGTAATGCTTACGCCCTCATGTTTAATTATATGAGAGATTCGTTATTAATAAAAGCAGCATTTTCTGAAAAAACAGAACGACCACCGGTATGGATGATGCGCCAGGCTGGCCGTTTTATGAAAGAATATTGGGACATCAAAAACAAATATTCTTTTTTAGAGATGTGCAAGACCCCTGAGCTGGCGGCCGATGTTACCATGCTGCCGGTTGATTTGCTGGGAATTGATGCTGCTATTTTATTTTCAGATATCCTGGTTACCGGCGAAGCCATGGGCGGCGACCTTAGCTTTAACCAGGGTGTAGGCCCCAAATTTGCCAACCCGGTTCGCACTAAAACCGATATTGATAATTTGCAAACCGATGTTGGCGACAAACTGCAATACGTTGCTGATGCAATAAAAGTAATTCAACAAAGGCTAAACGGCAGTATTCCGCTGATAGGTTTTGCGGGAGCACCTTTTACCGTAATGAGTTACCTGGTTGAAGGCGGATCATCAAAAGATTTTAAGCTTACCAAACTAATGCTGCATAATGAGCCGGAAATGGCGCATCAGCTGTTATCAAAAATAGCAACCGTAACCGCCGATTATCTGAACCTGCAGATTGCAGCCGGCGTAAACGCGGTACAGATCTTCGACAGTTGGGCACAGGCTTTATCGTGGGACGATTATAAAGAGTTTTCGCACCGTTACATCGTCGAGATCATCAGCAAGCTTAACCGCAAGGATATCCCTGTGATTTCGTTTTGCAAAGGCAGCTCGGTTTTTGCACCGCTGATGGCTGAGGCAAAACCTGACGTGATCTCCATCGACTGGAATGTTGATCTGCTTGATATTAAAAAACGTTTACCTGCAGGCATAGCCGTACAGGGCAACCTTGATCCGCATATTTTGTATGCTGATAAAAAAGTAATTAAAGAACGCATCTACCGGTTATTCGACAGGATGAAGGATGAAAAAGGATTCATATTTAACCTTGGTCATGGCATAATGCCTGATATCCCGTTTGATAATGTGAAGTATGCTGTTGAGGTGATAAAAGAATGGGCATAGCCCCCCGGCCCCCTGAAGGGGGAGTGATATGCAGGAGGCTTTCAACAATAAAATAAAAAAGTCCCCCCTTTAGGGGGTTAGGGGGCTCGGCATTATGTATTCATACATTCTTTCCATACATATCATTTTTGTAGTCTGCTGGATGGCGGGGCTGTTTTACATTGTGCGTTTGTTTATCTATCATACCGAAGCACAGGAAAAGCCCGAACCCGACCGCACCATCCTCTCCAAACAATTTGAAATAATGGAGCGCAAGCTCTGGTATATTATTGCAGTGCCGTCAATGGTGTTGGTGCTGGCAGCAGGTATTACTATGCTTTGCCTGATGCCTGCCTGGCTTCAGCAGCCCTGGATGCACATTAAGCTTACTTTTGTTGTGGGTTTGATAATATATCACTTCATCTGCCAAAATAAAATGAAGCAAATGGCAAATGGTGTCTTTACCTGGACATCGACCCAGCTCCGCATCTGGAACGAGGTAGCCACCCTGTTCCTGTTCGCCATAGTTTTCCTGGCCGTATTAAAAAATGCTGTAAACTGGATCTATGGCATTGTAGGCCTTGTATTATTATCTTTAATCCTGATGTCGGCGGTGAAGATCTATAAATACTATCGCACCAAAAAGTAAGCTTTACTACTCTTTATTAAATCCCCCGTTACTTTCCTACCGGCATTTTCTGTTGCCTTTCCCGACAAACTGTGGAGTAAGTCAGCAACTGTATTTTACGCTAATTTTCATAAATAGCTGATTTTAAGCGAATGGCACATCAAATGCTTTTATGGCACCATTATGTATCATGGTATAACATCATACATAAAAACAAAAATTATATTTATGAAAAAATTCATTTTATCAGCAGCAGTATTAGTTGTAGCAGGATTAGCTACAGTTAAAGCAAACACTTTAAATACCAACATTCAACCTGTTGCTATTGTTACCCTTGCAGACAGTGTACAGAAGGCCCCAATAAAATTAGAAGCGCTTCCTGATCCTATTAAAACAGTACTTTCAAGTGATGTTTTTAAAACCTGGGTACCATCAACAGCATTTGCTGTAACCGCAGGTACAACCCAATATTATGAAGTTGATGTTAAAAAAGGTACTGAAACTAAAGCCTTAAAGTTTGACAAAGACGGAAAAATAATTCAATAAACTCCAAATATATTGTTTTATCCCTCAAAAGGCCCCGATATACCGGGGCCTTTTGTATTTTTGCCATACATCACCTACAAAAACTAATGGCAAAAATATTAATAGTTGAAGACGACCTTACTTTCTCTCAATTATTGCAGGGCTTTTTGCAAAAGCATGGTCATGAGATAATTACTGCTGCAAGCATTAAGGACGGCTTGAAATCTATCGCTCAAAATACATTTGATCTTTTATTGCTTGATTATCGCCTGCCAGACGGGATCGGCCTTGACGTACTCATCAATGCCAGGGCAACCGGCTCAACTGTTCCTGTAATTATCATGACCAGTTTTAACGATGTTCGCACCGCGGTAAAAGCTATTCAGTCGGGCGCGTTTGATTATATCACAAAGCCGGTTAACCCGGACGAGTTGCTGATGATAATGAGCAATGCGCTGAGTGAGAAAAAAGAGCCAGCAGCCGCAGTTCAGGATGATGACCAGCCCGAATTTATAAAAGGCAACAGCCATGATTCCGACAAATTGCATGAGCATATTGATGTGGTTGCACCAACAGACATGGCCGTGCTGATCCAGGGCGAAAGCGGAACAGGTAAAGAATATGTGGCCCGTACCATCCACCGGCAAAGTAAACGCTCTGCAAAGCCTTTTGTAGCAATTGATTGCGGCGCGCTGTCAAAAGATCTTGCCGCAAGTGAATTGTTCGGTCATATAAAAGGCGCTTTTACAGGGGCCATTGCCGATAAAAAGGGCATGTTTGAATATGCAGATGGAGGCACATTATTTTTAGATGAAGTGGGTAACCTGAGCTATGATGTGCAGGTAAAACTGCTTAGGACATTGCAGGAAAAAACAATCCAGCCGTTAGGCAGCAACAAACAGATCCCTGTTAATGTAAGGATAATTACAGCAACCAATGATGATTTGGTGAATAGCGTAAGCGGCGGCGATTTCAGGCAGGATCTTTACCACCGTATTAACGAGTTTAAGATCCAGCTGTCACCGTTACGAGCCAGGGGAAATGATATAGATATCTTTATCAGACATTTTATAAAACTGGCAAATACTGAGCTTAATCGCAGAGTTAGCAACCTATCTGCCGAGGCGAAAGACATCCTGCATAAATACGACTGGCCGGGTAACTTACGCGAGCTTAAAAACGTAATTAAACGTATGGTTTTGTTAAGCCATGATGATATAGCCGGTGCCGACGCAATGCCTGATGAAATGTTGTTCTCAGTATCAAACAATATCCACCAAAACCGTGAATCTGATCTTAAAGCTCAAAACGAGGTGAATGAAAAACAGTTGATCCAGAAAACGCTGATCCAGGTAAAATACAACAAATCCAAAGCGGCCAAGTTGCTCAACATTGATCGTAAAACACTTTACAGTAAAATTGAACGTTACGGGTTGGATAGCTGATTGATTATTAAACCGGTTCAACAAAACTGTAAGCGCGGGTGGCAATAGCCAGGTCGTTTAGCTTTTGGGCGAGGGCTAAAATATGTTCAACCTTGTTTGCAGTAAACTTTTTATCCCTGTTTAATTCCATTTCAACCAAACGAAAGCTTTCTGCAAGCTCCCGTGCCCCAGCCTGTGCGGTACGGCCTGCAATACGGTGGGTAAGCAGCAATACTTTTTCAATGTTTTGTGTCGCTAGTCCGGTCTTTAATTCCTTAACATCATTTATACTATCAGCAACAAAACGCGCAAGGATCTTAGCCGTTTGCTCTGCGTCGCCCATGGTCATTTTTTCAATGGCTTTAATGTTAATTTGTGGCGCGCTGTTCTTTTCATCTGCGGCCGGATCATCCTTTATAAGTGCAACCAGTTCGCTCTCTCTAAATGGTTTCATCAGCAGGCCGTTAAATCCCTGCGCTAAAACAGATTCGCGCTCACCGGGCAGGGCCTGCGCCGTAAGGGCATAGATCTTTACATCAGCGGGTACCCGCTTGCGGAGCAGCCGGCAAAGCTCCATTCCGCTCATTTCAGGCATCCGGATATCCAGCAGCAAATACTTTACTTCCTCATCCCAGGGCGTATTTAAAATTTCATGCGGCGAGGTAAAGCACCTGTAAGCAATATTATTGTTATCAAATATACGCGAACATAACTCAAGGATAAAAGTATCATCATCTATAATCCAAACCTTGCCGGCAGATCTCTCCGGTTGACTTTGTTCAGCAGGCAAATTACCACCAACAGCCTGTTGCGCCTTTATAAACCGTAAGTCGAAGCTAAAGCTACTGCCTTTACCTGGCTTGCTCTTTACTTTAATACTGCCACCCTGGCTCTCTATAAGCTCTTTGGTTATAGGTAAGCCAAGACCTGTACCCGCCCGGCCTTGTTTTTCGTCTCCGGCCTGCTCAAATTCATTAAAGATCCGCTCCTTATCAGCCGCTGAAAGGCCTATACCCGTGTCTGTAACATCAAAATGATATTGAAGCTGATCATCAATTTGTTCTGCCCGCACAGTTAAAATAACGCCGCCCAGCTTCGTAAATTTAATAGCATTACTCAGCAGGTTAAACAGGATCTGTTTTAACCGGAACGGGTCTCCCGTTACAAGGGCAGGTACAGTATTATCATAATCAGTTTCAAGATTAATGGCTTTTTTATCAGCTTCCAGCCGCATTACAAATATAACCTCATCAAGCAGGGTTAGCATATCAAACGGCTGGCTGGCAAAGCTAAACTTGCCTGATATGATCCTGTTATAATCAAGTACCTCGTTCACTATCTGCATTAAATGGCCCGATGAACGGTAAATGGCTTCAATGTCTTTTTTCTGGGGATACTCCTGCTGGTTTATCATTTCGGCATAGCCAATGATGGACTGTAGCGGCGTGCGAATCTCATGGCTCATGTTTGAGAGGAAGCGGTGTTTTGCCAGTGCATGGTATTCGGCCTCGTCTTTAGCTTCTTCAAGCTCTTTACGGTATTTATTGATCCGTGAGATATCGCTTAAAATAAAGTATACCAGGAAAACAGTAAGTACAACAAATGCCAGCATAATTATACTGATGCGCTTAATGCTGCTATGAACCATATTTTGAGCAGCCCGGTTATTTAATTCCGTTTGTACAACCACTTCCGTTTCCACTTTTTTCAGGATGGTTACTATTTGGCGGATAATATTTGCGCTTGACCGCGTTAGCACAGCCTCCCTATTGACAAAAAGGGCGCTTTTTCTTTTCTGGATCGCCTCCAGGTCCTTCATGGTTTGCCCCAGTCCTTTCAGCAAACTATCCTGGATAGCCTTTGCCAGCGTATCGTGTTTTACGTTTAGTTCTTCGGCAACTATCTGAAATGGCTTGCTTGTTGTATCGGTGTCTTTTGTTTTTTTCTTGCCAAAAAGCTTGTTAAAAAAACTCCTGTTATCTTTTTTATCATCCGCCGCAGCCGTAGCCGGGGCCGGGTAAACAGTTGTGGTTGAAGTCTTTTTTTCGGTGGTAGTAACCATGCTATCGGCCTGCTTTGCACTTTGATCAACTATATCATTTAAGTTTTCTACCTGGGCCGAAAACGATTTATTGTCTATAAGCCCTTCCCTTACTTTAACATAGTTTGCAAATAGACGGTCACGGTCCTGCAACAATTTCCTTAAGGTATTAAGCCTTAACACCTGGGCTGATTTTATGGGATACAGCGTTTGTAAAGTATCAACTTTTAAGATCAGCTTTTTTGAATCATTAAAACCATAATATCTGTCGGGATTGTTTAATAAACGGGCTTTTTGCACCTGATCTATGCGGGCTATCCCGCGCGAAAGATCATTAACTATACGCAGCTTTTCATTTGGTGCCGATACGTTTGCAAATGCATTCAGCATAGCCGTAAAAGCATCTTTGCTGGTGCTCCAGGCCATAAAAAGAGCAAAGCAAGCCAATATGGCTGCAATAATAATTTTTCCCTTTACTGATCGTGCGAAACTCTGTTTATGCATTTTGATATCCCTATACATTAACGCAAAAACAGGAAATATGTGTTTTTTAAGATGAAATTACCGTTGCCGGAGTTATTTTTAATTCATCAAAACGCTTCACCCAGGCTCACAAAAAAACCGTGTGAGCCATTTGTACCCACGCCATAATCAATACAAATATTGGTATCGGAGTGCTTGTTAATTTTTATCCTAAGTCCGGAGCCGACCGCCGGCGCTATTTTTTGGAACGTATTTGCTTGGAGTTCAGAAAAGCTTTCTGCATTGGCAAAAACAACTGCGCCTATCAGGCCATTCCCGGTTACACCAAAACGATATTCGCTTTCAAAGTACAGTTCATTTTTCCCCTTGAACCTGTTGCGCGCATATCCGCGGCCCGCATTACTGTACATATCCGTTCCGGTTCCAGGCAGGTCGAGATAAGGAGCTTGTCCGTTTGTAAATTGTGCCATTCCCCAAAAAGCAAGGATATTATTTGATGTGGCGGACAAGCGAATGTATTTTCGCAGATCGAACTGGATACTCCGCCAGTTATTATCACTGCCCAGTGCTTTAAAATTATCACGGTATATTATGGCTGCATAACCGCCGCCAAGGGGATTGATCGGGTTCCTGCGGCTATCATACAAAACATCCAGGTTAATGCCTGATGAGGTCGAACTTGGCGCGTAACCATATTTTTGAAAATCAGAAATGCTGTTATCCGCACTCCCGGTTTCAGTAATGTTATAATGATGATCGAGGTTATAACCGGCACCTCCGTACAGATCGGGAATTATTTTTTTATAAAGCGTAGCATAGGTGCGGATGTACAGGTAATCAATTTTGTTTAAGGTAGCAGTAGTTGTTTTTGTACCCAGGCCGTACATATCTTCGGGATAGCGTTCCCATCGCAGATCGGTTACCAGCTTATAGTTGTTTTTATCGGCCCATATCTCCGAGCGGCTTCTGAATACTTTCTGAGTTTTGGTATCGTAAAAAACCTCGGCCCCTATTTCTGATAAATTCTCTTTATGGCTATTGCTGGTATAAAAAGCAAGATTGCTTACTACGGCTAGTGCAAAGCCTGTTGACAGTGAGTATCCTGCCGCAGGTACTACTGCAAAAATTAATTTCTTTGGTACCCTCCTGCTGTCATCAGGCGTGCTCCTATTCAAAAACTTCTTTACCAGGTCAATCGCGTCCCGTTGTTTGGACGAATCTATGATACCTGAATGCTTGTCATTTAAAGAACTGTCGCGCTGGGCTGTCGCATTAAATGCGCTTAAAAACACAATTGCAAGGGCAACGAATGTAAAGATTTTCAATAGGTAAGCGATTAATTTTAAACCATATCCGGGCAAACATTATTTACCGCTGTGATTTTAGTGAAAAAATAATTGCGCTGTGTTACAGGTTTATTGTGTAATTGTTAAAGTTTGATGCAGGGTTGAAACATTCGCAGCCTGGCCTTGAACAGGGTTTAGATAAGAATTACAAAAGTAGCTTTTTCCGATGTTCCGAGCCCCATAGTCACAACACCAACAAGAGCAAGCATAAACTCAAACGTTTCGAAGGGTCTAATACGGGTATAGTTCTATGCTGCTGTTACACTAAAATAGTGTTAACAGGGTGTAACAGCAAAAAGTTGACCCGAAGTACTAAAAAGTGCATTTCTACGTCACTAACGCACTTTTTACCTGATCTACAGTGGTAAAAAATGCGAAAAGTGCTGACAAACTAGTGTCAGTACTTTTAGTAAAAACTTTCCCCGCGCCTGCAAGCATTTGCTTTTCCGCAGGTGTTGGTGTTCTCATCATAGGCATTCACCCTTTAGGGGGTTAGGGGGCTTTCGTAAACTCATAAGCATCGCGTTCCACAAAATCAGCCACTTTAATCCTGATCCCCTTTACCGTTCCGTTTTGTACTATAAATGGAAATACGGCTTTGCCTAAAGTAGGATCAGAAAAGGTAGCGTAAAAACGATTGCCGCCAAGTGGTTGCAAGTGGGTGAACATTTTAGGATGATGCTCAAAGCGGATCTCCAGGTCGTTATTTTCGCCCTGTGTTACAGTAAGTGCCCCATAAAGGGCATTCTGATATTTGCCGGTATAGCTTGCCGGTGGTAATGCGGGTTTTGGATTAAGTATAACCGAATCCCGTAATTTTCTATCAGCCGCCTGTTCAACTAACGCCTCGTTTTTATATTCGGCCAGGTAAGTATCGCTGTAATTGCGGTATTGCTTTTTAAAATAGGCATCCATTATTTCCCAGCGCAGCGCCTCAAAAAAGTTATTCTGATCGGTATTGGTCAAAATAACTATCCCCAGGTGTTCCTCGGGTACCAGTGTTACGGATGACAGGTAGCCGTTTACGCCGCCATCGTGCATTATAAGGTGCTTCCCGGCATAGTCCTGGATCATCCATCCAAGCCCATACAGCTCATAATTAGTTGAACCATCCGGATGGTTAACCCTGCCCATAATATCCTGGGCCTCGCGGGTTGCCCTGATTGCCGCAGCCGGGATCACCTGCCTTGCTCCTACCTTACCATCATTAAGCAAAGCAAGCACCCATTTACTCATATCGTTTACTGACGAGCTAATCCCGCCCGCAGGTGCAAGTCCGTCTATCTGGCAATAAGGAATTGGCGCCAGGCGACCGTCAATCAGCGTATGCGGAACCGTTCTGTTTAATGATTTGGGCAGATCAGCACTTAAAGCCAGCGTGTTGCTCATCCCAAGTGGCGCGAATATGTTTTCTTTAATATAAGTTTCCCAGGGCTTGCCGGTTACAACCGGGATGATCTGTCCGGCGGTTAAAAATGCAGCGTTGGTGTAGCCCCATTTGGTACGAAAAGGATAAGCGGCCTTAAGCATGCCCAGTCTTTTAACAATATCATCACGGGTTAAATCAGTGTTATAAAAAGTAAAATCGCCCTGGAAGGTTTGAAAACCCAGCCGGTGGCATAGCAAATCGCGGATTACCGCCATCTCGCCGGCAGCTTTATCATTCAGCTTAAATTGCGGCAGGTATTTGGTAACCTTATCATCCAGCGAAAGCTTCTTATCATTCTGCAGCATGGCAAGTGCAGTAGCTGTAAAAGCCTTGGTATTGCTGCCAATCATAAACAGGGTATTAATATCCACTTTGGCAGGCAAACCAAGCTCCTTAATGCCATAAGCCTTCATCAGTACTACCTTATCATCCTTAACAATACACACGGCAGCGCCCGGTACGCGCCAGTTGGTTAATGCCCGGTTTATATAAAAATCAAGGCTATCTTTAACAAACTTACTCCTGTCAATATGCTGTGCAAAAGTTACCGCTACACAGCTAAAAACGCCAACCACACTCAGTAGTATTTTTTTCATTACAGATATTTATTACGGGCTATAAAGTGCTAATTTAACGCAAAATTTACAGCCCCATTATTTATAAATAAAATAAAGCTAAAAACTGACCCAATGAATATTAAAATTTACCGATCAAAATTAATACCCCTTATTTTTTTACTGCTGATGCTCACACAACTAGCCGTAAAAGCCCAGCGTGGCAAAACGCATTGGGCTGCTGACGGTTATCAATACTACCGGGGCGATGCCTCCGGAATTGTGGAACTTGACACCAGAGATGCCAGTAAAAAAACTGTTTTAGTAAGCGCAGAAATGCTTACGCCGCCGGGAAAAAGCCCGCTTAAAGTGGCTAATTTCACCCTGTCAGACGATGGACAAAAAGTATTAATTTTCACCAATACGCAACGCGTATGGCGTTATAACACCCGCGGTGATTACTGGGTGTATGACCTTACCGCCAAAACTTTAAAACAACTGGGCACTGCAAGGCCTGCATCGTCATTAATGTTCACCAAATTATCTCCGGATGGAACAAAAGCCGCCTATGTGAGCGAGCATAATATTTTCACCGAAGACCTTACCACCGGCGCAGTTAAGCAATTAACTCTTGATGGCACACAAACGCTTATAAACGGCACATTTGACTGGGCATATGAAGAAGAGTTTGATTGCAGAGATGGCTTCCGCTGGTCGCCTGATAGCAGGAATATTGCTTTTTGGCAGATAAATGCAGCAAACACCAAAAAATATTTGATGCTGAATACTACTGACTCCATCTATCCATACGTTGTTCCGGTTGAGTACCCTGTAGCGGGCGAAAACCCAAGCGCGTGCAAAATAGGCGTTGTTGATGTTACCACCGGTAAAACAACCTGGATGGAGATTCCGGGCGATGCCATCCAGCATTATATCCCGCGCATGGAGTGGACTACAAACTCAAACGAAATTATACTGGAGCAATTAAACCGTGCCCAAACTGAAAGCAAAGTGTTTACAGCCAATATTTCAAATGGTACAGCAAGAGTTATCCACAGCGAGAGCGACAAAGCCTGGATCGACGGTAAATCGCGTTGGAACGGGGGCGACCCGGTAGGCTGGGAATGGATAAACAAAGGCAAGGATTTTTTATGGATCAGCGAAAAAGACGGATGGAGACACATCTCAAAAATTGACCGTGATGGCAAAGAAACATTAATTACCAAAGGTAATTATGACGTTGAAGCGCTTAATTTGATAGACGAAGCAAACGGCTATATCTACTTCATAGCTTCGCCCGATAATGCTACGCAAAAATATCTGTTTCGCATAAAACTAAGCGGTGGCAAAGCCGAACGTGTAACACCTGCAGATGAACCCGGAACCCATGGCTATGAAATTTCACCAAACGGAAAGATCGGACTACATAATTTCTCAAATATTTATACACCGTACCAAAGCGAAGTTATAAGCCTGCCCGATCATAAACACCTGAGCGGTACTGTTATTAAACTAAACCAGGATGCTAAAAATAAACCTGAGTTTTTCAAAGTAAAAACTGTAGATGGCATTGAAATGGACGGCTGGATGGTGAAGCCAACCAACTTTGATCCGGCAAAAAAATATCCGGTTGTATTTTATGTATACAGCGAACCTGCCGGGGCTACGGTAACTGACAGCTACGGCTCAGGCAAAAATGGCGAATATGTAGGCAGTATGGCTGATGACGGCTATATCTATATTTCATTGGATAACCGCGGAACCCCTGCGCCAAAAGGGGCTGAATGGCGTAAATCAATCTATAAAAATATCGGGATAGTAAATATTGAAGACCAGGCAATGGGCGCTAAAGAGATCCTGAAATGGCCGTTTGTTGATTCGACACGTGTAGCAGTTTGGGGATGGAGCGGTGGTGGCTCATGTACGCTTAACCTGATGTTCCAGCATCCCGAAATTTATAAAACCGGCATAGCCGTTGCAGCTGTAGGCTGGCAGTTAACTTATGATAATATTTACCAGGAGCGTTATATGGGCGTACCTATTGACGATGCAAGCCGTGAAGTATTTATTAAAGGATCGCCTATTACCTATGCCAAAAACCTGCGCGGTAATTTATTGTATGTTCATGGCACCGGTGACGATAATGTGCATTATAAAAATGCAGAAATGCTGATCAATGAGCTGGTTAAATACAACAGGCAGTTCCAGCTAATGTCATACCCCAACCGTTCGCATGGTATTTATGAAGGGCCAGGCACCAGTCTGCACCTACGCACGTTGTACACCCAGTATTTAAAAGAGCATTGCCCTCCGGGAGGCAGATAATAGCCATAGTATTATATAATTGATTTAGAAGCGAATAGCCGAAAGGTTATTCGCTTTATTTTTTATGAATTATTTAAAGGGGATGTATTAATTTTTTAATCAGACCTTTCAAAGCGGAATGTTTTTTGTTATTTTTATTAGGTGAAAAAAAAGACAAATAAATTTATAGTAAGGTCTTTTACTTTTATATTAGTCATTTTGTTTTCTGTCCGCTCCAATGCACAGGTATCCCGGATAGATGGCATGGAGTTGATAGATTCGCTTCTATCGGTATTGCCAACTTTACACAACGATAGCAACAAGGTTAAAGCACTTGATTTATTATCATTCCGGTATTTTAGTTATTATCCTGAAAAAGGGTTATACTATGGAGAGCAAGGCAGGGCATTGGCAGTTAAGCTCCGTTGGAAACAAGGAGAGGCGAAAGCCTACAATGCTATCGGCGCAAATTACTGGGCAAAAAACGATTTTCTTAAAGCACAGGATTTTTACCTGAAAGCCTTGAAAATAAATGAAAAACTAAGTGATAAAAAAGAAATAGCCAGAAATCTTCACAACATCGCTGATATTTACGCGGTCGAATACAATTATTCAAAGGCGTTAGAATTCTATAAAAGATCACTAATTTTATCGAAGTCGATAGCTGACATTTTTGCGGTTTACGGCACCGAAGGAAATATAGCAGAGGTATATAAAGCTGAAAAAAAATATGTTGCAGCCATAAGTTTTCTTACGAGTGCAATAAAAATAGCAGAACAAAAAGGGTGGCGCAGATTCCAGGCCGCTTCTATTGTTGATTTGGGTGAAGTGTATAGTGAAGAAGGCGATTTTGCACTTGCCCTCCAATATGAAGAAACCGCCCTAAAGATTTTTAAAAACATTGTAAACAATCCGATTAAAGACGACATAGCAAACACTTTGAATAATTTAGGCGCTATTTTTTTTAAACAGGGAGATTACAGCCGTTCTAAGATTTATTATAGGAGATCACATTACAAATATGAAAAGATACCAGGAATCTGGACAAAATCTAAAGCAGCTGAATGCCTGGTTAAAATAGCGGAATGTTATTACCTGGCAGCCACCGAAACTGGCGGAAAGCAACATGCAGATGGTATGCAAAGTCGGAACGTTAATTTAACTTGTGCTTTGGATACCTTACGGATTGCAATTAACAGATTAAAGAATAATAATGATTGGGTTGGCTTAAGAGACGCATTTTTGTACCTCTCAAAAGTACAGGAACTGAATGGGGATTACGCATCATCATTAACCGCTTATAAGCAATATACTGTATTCAAGGATAGTGTTTCAAATATTGACCGCGATAAACAAATAACTGATAAAGCGCTGCAGTATGGGTATGAAAAACAAAAAGACTCACTTGGAAACGTAAACGCGATTCAGGCAATAAGATTGAGGTCGTTGGTACAGGAAAAAGAGCTTAACAAATTAAAATCAAAACAGCAAAAATTTTATATAGCCGCAACTGCAGCTTTTTTCTGTCTGGTTACATTTTTGCTTATTTATCGCTACAGAAACAAGCAATTGCAACTTACAAGCCTCCTGACAAAAGAACGGGCCGAATACCAACTAGGAGAAGCCAAACAAAAAAACAAGTTGATACAAGCCACACTTACAGCGCTGATTTCGCAAATGAACCCGCATTTTATTTTTAACGCGCTTAATACCATTCAGAGTTACGTTTATACAAATGATAAAAAGAATGCGGTTTATTATTTAGGCAGATTTAGCGATTTAACCAGGAAAATACTTTATAACAGCAGTAAGGAACTGGTTTCATTGGAAGAAGAAATGGAACAGCTCCAACTATATATTGAAATTGAAAAGACAAGGTTTGGTGATTCAATAGACATTTGCATTGATATTGATCACTCCATTGATATAGAAGGCATTATGTTACCACCGATGCTGATACAACCACATGTAGAAAATGCAATTAAGCATGGGCTACTGCATCAAAAAGGCGAAAAAAAGCTCTCAATAAAAATAAGCGGAATTAAAAATAGCGGTGAGGTAAAAATAGAAATAAATGATACAGGAATAGGAAGGGAACATAGTTTTTTGATTAACAGTCAGAATCCAGGTCACCGATCTTTCGCAACAACCGCTACCGAAAAAAGGATAGAACTGATCAACGGAATTTTCGATAAAAAAATAAAGTTAGAGATCATTGACAAAAAAGATTCACAGGGTGGACCCATCGGAACAAACGTAATAATCTACATACCTGTTATGTCCGACCAAATGCAGTTAACCGTTTAGTTAAAATATGTACAAGGCAATTATTATAGAAGACGAGCAAAAAGCGGCCGACATGTTGGAAGGAATGCTTAAGGACATAAATCCGGAAATAATAATTGTGGAGAAGTGCCCGGACCTACCGTCAGGCGTCAGGAGCATTAAAAAACATCGTCCTTATATTGTATTCCTTGATATAGAACTCCCTATTTACAGCGGCATCCAATTGCTGGATTTTTTTGACGCTGAAGATGTTGATTTTAAAATAATTTTTACAACCGCTTATAACCAATATGCACTTCGGGCATTTGAAATGAGCGCGGTTGACTATTTGTTAAAGCCCATCCAGGAGCCCCAATTGCGGGCAGCGATCGCAAAAACATTTAAAGTTAATGGTTCGGGATCAGTAAGTCAGTTACCTGTATTAAAACAAAATTTTATTGAGGACGCGAACAAAAAAATGGTTCTGCCTGTCGCAAATGGGTATGAAATATTCAATTTAAAAGATATAATTTATTTAAAGGCAGAAGGAAGTTATACGCAAATTGTATCCGTAAACAACAGCATGCTTGCAAGTAAAAATTTAAAACATTTCCAGTTTATTTTGGAAGGCACAGGTAATTTTTTTAGAATACACCGAAGTATTATTGTAAATATCCATTATTCAAAGAAACTCCTCCGCGATGAAACCGCGTTTTTGATACTCGAAAACGGTTCAAAACTACCTGTAGCCAATGACAGGGTAGATGGTCTTCTGGAATTGTTGAGAAACAGCTAATATCCTAACTTCCCGGCCTTTTCGTGTTTATGCAGCCGCAGCAACCGGCTGTTGCCAAGCCTCCGCATTCTCATCAATCAGGACCCGGTCCTTACAAACGGAACCGTATTCTTCACAAAATTAATTTTTCGTAGTTTTAGTTTAAATAGTTGATTTATAGTACTTTACCTACAAACAAACACTGAGTGACAATATTCTGATTTCAGCAACGAGGTATTAACTTTATAACGGATAATGGGTAAAAGTTATCGCTAAATGCAGCTTTTATCTCCCGAACATAACCCTTAATACAATTCCAATCATGACCCTGGCATTCAAAATACCGGTACTTTTATTCTTGATTTTCGCAGTCAGAAATGCGTCCGCTCAGAACGGCAATCTTAATTATTTAAACAAAATAGAAGCCCGGCATGTCAGAACTGTTAAACAAAATGATTCGATATTGAATGCGATATTCAGCATCGAGGTACCGCATACAACCGAAAATATGTCCCGTTATAATGACCTCCTAAAGCAAGAACGGAATACCGTGCCAATCCGTAATAAATTCGAGCAATTAAATGATCAGTATGGTAAGCTTTATGATACATGGGCCTATACCATAATTAATTATAACGACTATGACCATTCAGAAGCAACCGCCGCATTAAATCAAATGCGCAGGCTAATAAATGATATGGAATCGTCAGAATTTGAATTAGCCAACATTTTATCTTTAGCAAAGCTGGATGCTCCCCTGAATATGAGAGACCTGCAAACCAAGAATTTGCAGAATACGTTCAGTTCCATTTTTGCATTAAATGAAAATGACGGGTCGAAGCTTTTTGAATTGTCCATTAGCCTTCCATTTCAGGGAACGCCAGTATACGCCGATAATACAACGGTGATAATAAGCAATCAGGGAGGTGGAGCGACAAGCAATTACTCCAGCAAACAAACGGCTGTCAATTTCTTTGGCCTCAAAGTTGAACCTGTTTTAAGGGTAATAAATTCAAATTACATAAAACTGCTGGTTTACGGTTCAGCAAGCTACTCGAACACCGTGATATTCGGAGATGTCGAGGGGGGAGGGGCGGATGTAAACGGCGGCGTTACCTATTATGATTACACGTATGGAGGTGAGTTAAGCGCCGGTGCGAAATTGATTAAAGTATTGGGTGAGTACCAGGGGGGATACAGGCATGTGGATTATAGCAATGGCAGCACCGTAAGCGGACCTTTAAATTCAACGATTTCGAGCGCAGGTATTGCAGGCTATAACTTCGTGAGATATGGTGCCGGTTTAAATTTCAGATTAAATAGTGATGGCACCGCCGAAAGTTACCTTAAACTCAAATGTTATTATGAGAAACCGCAGTATGCTCAAAAGGCATTAGGCTATAGCTTGAGTTTAAAGTACCTTTTTGACGTCACGGTTGAATATAGTCCTGATTACCCGGTTTCAGGTCCGCACAGCTATCCCGTAAACAATACCGGTTCAAAACAAGATTTCTGGTTTGTGGGCATAGGGAAGACCATAGGATTTTAAACATCCCCCAATAGTCAATTATTAATTCGCGTAACTAAATTAACAATCATGAAATATCTTACTACATCAGTTATTGTACTACTCTTAATAAGTGCTTCTGTAAAAGCTCAGAGCAAATATGCTATAGCTTATGCCTATAGCTCGGTTGATAAAGTTATTTATATAAGCAGTGCCATCAATTGCGCCGATTACAAAGACTGCAAAGATGAAAATGGCTATAATTCTACAATAAGCCCGGCAAGATGCATTGAACGCGAATATTTAAAGGTTGTTAAAATATCCGCCGGACGCAAATATTCAAATTACACCATCAGAGTGCAAACGCATGCAAGTAATGACAATGGTTATAATACACCGGACACCTTCGACTCGGAACTTGCAGCCACTGAAGCCAGGCGGAATATCTTGTCGAAATATACGAGCCAAGGTTATAGCTATATTACATTAGGTTTATAACAAGTGTTTGATATAAGAAAAGCAAACACAAATATAAACTTTCGAGTAACTAGACCACTCAAAAACGGGTAAGTCTATGATTACATGCTTTTGACTTTTAAAACGAAATACAGGCCAGAGAGGAAACCCCGATAGGTCTTATCTTATTCGCTGAATGAAACAAAGAACAAATAGAATTATTGCAGTTAGATAAAACCGTTCTTAAGGTAGCGGATACTTTAAACTTCCCTGTGAAAAATTATTAAAGAATAACTTATACCGGGCGGTAGAGTACCTTTTAAAAACTAAATTGAAAATATACGGGAAGACGATAATCTTACAAAAAAGCCACCAGGTTATTCCTGAGTGGCTTTTTTATTTAGGGTTTATAATGGGTTTAGTACTCTGTATTCTCCGTATCAGCAATCGTACTTGTTTCTTTTGCGGCTATTTTGCCGTCATTTTCAAAATCAGTTTTGCGGCCTAGCAATGTAAAGTTTTCGGCAACTACTTCTGTTGTATATTTTTTAATCCCTTCTTTGTCTTCAAATGAGCGGGTGCGTAACTTACCTTCAATATAAACAAGCTTACCCTTTTGCAAAAATCTTGCAGCCACATCGGCAAGGCCTCTCCACATAACAATATTGTGCCATTCGGTTTGTTCAACCTTGCGTCCATCTTTATTAAAACTTTCGGAGGTTGCCAGCGGGAAACTTACTACTGAAACACCACCCTCTAAAAAACGGGCCTCGGGATCTTTACCCAGGTGCCCCACCAAAATAACTTTATTAACGCCAGACATATGTATTGTAAAGCAACAAAAAATATATTACAAATTAAAAATATTTTTTATAAATATAAAAATGATTTTAGGAATAGCTAGCTTTTTCAGCTCTTCAGCGGATGTATAGAACCATTGATCCTTTAATTTTACGGGCTGATTTTGCAATATTACCAGGCGCACATACAGCCGCTGATGCGTGAGAACGTGCTTTTTCACAGGCGATATTTCCACAATTTTAAGGTCTGATCCAAAGAATTCTATTACTTCCGGGTGTGCAAATAATTTATCGGGCGGCAATAATGATGTAGTTTCTATCAAAGGTAAGTCATACATATTTGCCCAAATATCAGTCTGATCTCTTTTGTTTATCAATACTTTATGTCCGTCGGTAATTAAAAAATAATTTAAAAACCGTTCCCGCACTTTTACTTTGTTTAGTTTAACCGGCAGGGTATTAATTGCGTTATGAGCAAAAGCAAAACAGCCGGTGCGTACCGGGCAAATCCCGCAGGCAGGGCTTTTAGGCTTGCATATTACGGCGCCAAGCTCCATCATGGCCTGGTTATGCAAACCCGAATTTTGCTTATTAAGCAAATCGTTTGCCGCCTGCTGGAATATTTTTTTACCTTTTGTACTGTTAATTGGTTCATCTATGCCCAGGTAACGGGCTATTACCCGGTAAACATTGCCATCAACAACCGCCTTTGCTTCGTTTAACGAAAATGAGGCTATAGCCGAGGCGGTATATTCACCGATACCTTTTAACTTTATAAGCTCATCATACGTACCAGGGAACTGGCCATTATAGGCCTCCTGAACTAACCGGGCGGTTTTAAGCATATTGCGCCCCCGGGAATAATATCCCAGGCCCTGCCATAGTTTCAGGATCTCATCTTCGCTGGCCGCAGCAAAGCTGCTAACATCAGGGTATTGTTCAAGGAAGCGGTTAAAGTATGGCATTCCCTGTTCCACGCGGGTTTGCTGCAAAATAATTTCCGACAGCCAGATCACATAAGCATCGGTAGTATTGCGCCAGGGCAGGTCGCGCTTATTTTCCTGGTACCAGTGTACCAGCTCGTTATTAAAATCCATCTGGTGCAAAAGTAGCAATGAAATCATGCCATTTTATGGTAATTTTTTTTGCCTTTTGGCTGAATTACAGCATGTAATAAAAAAATTATGTTAATTATTTCAATCTTTAGTAATAAAGAGATACTTTTGCAACCCCAAATCAGTTAAGTAATAGTATAATAAATAAAAGAAAAAGCAGATATGACTAAGGCAGAAATTATAACTGAAATCTCATCCAAGACAGGCATTGAGAAAGTTGACGTTCAGGAAACTGTTGAGGCGTTTTTTAAAGTAATAAAATCCTCAATGATGGGTGGCGAAAACGTTTATGTAAGAGGTTTTGGAAGTTTTGTTGTAAAGAAAAGAGCTAAGAAAACAGCTCGTAATATTTCAAAAAATACTGCCATTATTATCCCTGAACATTTCGTTCCAAGTTTCAAACCGGCTAAAACTTTTGTTGATAAAGTTAGGACCGGTAACAAAATCACCAAATAATTTACAGTGCAATGCATAAAAAACAAATAGTCGTAATCGTAATAGTTTTTATTATTATGGGCTTTTTGTTTTTTATGCCTGTAAAAGGGCTTATAAAGTCGAAAGAAGCAGAGGGGCATACCAATGCTGCTGCTGCCCAAAGCCGGCCTGTTACGCATGTTGATGTTACAGTAGTATCGGCCGCAGCCAAAGTTTTAATCGGTCCTGCATTATCTGCACAGATAAATGATCTGGAGGGCCAATTGAAAAATGCGACTGCTGAATCTGATAAGCTGGATCTGCAAAAGAAACTGGCCAAGTTATGGGACGATGTAAATCAGCCCGCACCGGCAGCATTTTATTACCAGGCTGTTGCCCAAAAGGAAAACAAGTTTGACGAATGGCTAAATGCAGGCACCCGTTTTAACGATGCCTACAAAACAAGCCAGGATACAGCTTCGCAGCCAACATTTGTTATAAATGGAATTGCGAGTTTCAAAAACGCTGTGAAGCTTAAACCTGCTGACCTTGATGCTAAAACCGGTTTAGGTGTTGCTTATGTAAACCAAACCAGCTCAGGCATTACTGATCCTGACGGAGGTTCGCCGATGCAGGGGATCATGTTGCTGCTTGATGTGGTAAAACAGGACCCGAAAAACAGGAATGCAAATTTAAGCCTCGGCTTATTTGCCATGAAATCGGGCCAATATGAAAAAGCTGTTGCGCGGTTTAAAACCATAATAGCGCAAAAGGCCGAAGTTGAGCCTTATTTTTACCTGGCAGAAAGCTATAAACAGCTGGGGCAAAAAAAGGAAGCAATTGACGCTTACCAGAAATGCAAAGAGATGATGCCCGATCCGGCATTTAACCAGCGCATTGATGAGTACATTAAAGAATTAAAGAATTAATCACAAATAAAAATTATTATTATGCCGAGCGGTAAAAAACGTAAAAGACACAAAATGGCTACCCATAAACGCAAAAAGCGTTTAAGAAAGAACAGACACAAGAAAAAATAAGCCTATACCCCGGCTTATTATTCCTGTTCATACTAAAACAGGCAAATTTGTTTTTTACCCACTTATTAACGTGCGGTTGTTTAACCGCTTTAAGAAATGGAGTAGCAATTGATAAAAGAATTAATTATCGATTCATCCCCCAGCGGGACTACTATTGCATTATTACAGGACAAACAGCTTGTAGAACTACATAAAGAGCAAATCAGCAACAATTATACTGTTGGTGATATTTACCTTGGCAAGATCAAAAAGATCATGCCAGGGTTAAATGCTGCTTTTGTGGATGTAGGTTATGAGAAAGATGCCTTTTTGCATTACCTTGATCTTGGACCGCAGGTACAAAGCCTGCTTAAGTTAACCAAGCAAGTACGTAGCGGGGGATATCAGTCAAAGCTTTTAGATAACTTTAAGCTTGACGGCGATATTAACAAAGGGGGTAAGATCTCGGAGTTATTATCAAAAAATCAGCTTATACCTGTACAGATAGCTAAGGAGCCTATTTCAACAAAGGGCCCCCGCTTAAGTTCTGATATATCTATAGCTGGGCGATATGTAGTATTGGTGCCGTTTTCGGAGGTTATCTCTATCTCAAAAAAGATAAAGAGCAACACCGAGCGTAACCGTTTGCGCAAAATTGTTGAAAGTATAAAGCCAAAACACTTTGGCGTAATTATACGTACAGTTTCTGAAGGGAAAGGCGTTGCCGAAATGCAAAAGGACCTGCTTGATTTGATATCAAAGTGGGAATCGTTCATTACGCGCCTGCCATCCATTGAGCCTGCTAAAAAGGCGCTTGGCGAGATCGACCGTACATCAACCTTATTGCGGGATATTTTGAATCCCGATTTTCAGCATATTTATGTGAATGATAACAGCATGTTCGAAGAGGTTCGCTCCTACGTTCATGAGATATCGCCCGACCTTGAAAGCATCGTCAGGTTCCATAAAAACAGCGTGCCCATATTTGAGCACTATGGTGTTGATAAGCAAATTAAAGGGGCTTTTGGTAAAACCGTAAACCTTGCAGGCGGCGCCTACCTGGTTATTGAACATACCGAAGCCTTGCACGTTATCGACGTAAACAGCGGTAACCGTACAGCCAGCAAAGAGAACCAGGAAGAAAATGCTTTCCAGGTAAATAAAGAAGCTGCTAAAGAAATTGCACGCCAGCTGAGGCTGCGTGATATGGGCGGCATTGTGGTTATCGACTTTATTGATATGCACAAGCCAAACAACCGTAAAGATCTGTTTGATTATTTACGGGGCGAGATGGCGCATGACAGGGCTAAGCATACTATTTTACCGCCAAGCAAATTTGGCCTGGTACAAATAACCCGTCAGCGTGTACGCCCCGAGATGAACATTGTTACCAACGAAGTTTGCCCTACCTGTAACGGTACCGGTACTATCAGGCCTACAATTTTGCTGCTTGATGATATTGAAACCAATTTTAATTACATATTGGTTGAGCAAAACGAGAAGAACATTACCCTTACCGTTCACCCATACATTGAAGCCTACATTAAAAAAGGCTTTATAAACCGCCAGATGAAATGGTTTTTAAAATATAACCAGTGGATAAAGGTTAAAAGCAACCCCGCTTACCAGATCACTGAATTCCATTTCTTCTCAGGCGCCGAAGAAATTAAATTGTAGATGTGCAGATGCCGGGTATGCAGATGTGCGGATGAAAAATAAAAAAAAGAGCAGATGTTTAAGCAGCATCTGCTCTTTTTTTTGAAGTATATTTATTTACTAATTATATTAGCAATTATTATGTATATTGCAGCTAAAATCCGCACATTTGCACATCAATAATCTGCACATCCAAAATGGCTAAATCAAAAATTGCATACTTCTGTCAAAGCTGTGGGTACGAATCAGCAAAGTGGTTGGGTAAATGCCCGTCATGCGCGCAATGGAACACCTTTGTTGAAGAAATACTGGAAAAGCCTAATACATCTGTCCCAAACTGGAAAACTTCCTCTACAACGCTGCAAAAGGCCAATAAGCCGGTGCAGGTTGCCGATATTACGTTTACCGATGAAGACCGGCTGATTACTCCCGATGCGGAATTTAACCGCGTTCTGGGCGGCGGAATAGTTGCCGGATCATTAGTACTTATTGGTGGCGAACCCGGCATAGGTAAATCAACCCTGATGCTGCAGCTGGCGTTGAATATGCCCGATCTGAAAGTACTTTATGTATCAGGCGAAGAAAGTGAGCGGCAGATAAAGATGAGGGCGGAGCGGCTTCAGGAAGTAGGAGGTCAGAGATCAGAGGTTAGAGATCAGAGGTTAGGAGAGAAATTAAACAAATCCGAAATCGAACATCCGAGATCCGAAATAAATAAAGGCTGCTATATTCTAACTGAAACATCAACTCAAAACATATTCAAACAAATAGAGGCTTTGGAGCCTGACCTTGTTGTGATAGATTCTATCCAAACGTTACATTCCGCTCATATTGAATCTACACCGGGAAGTGTGTCACAGGTACGGGAGTGTACTGCCGAGATGCTGCGCTTTGCAAAAGAAAGTTCTACACCTGTATTTTTGATTGGCCACATCACTAAGGACGGCATGATAGCGGGGCCGAAAATACTGGAACACATGGTTGATACCGTTTTGCAGTTTGAGGGCGACAGGCACCATGTTTACCGCATTTTACGCACGGTAAAAAACAGGTTTGGCTCCTCGTCTGAATTGGGTATTTATGAAATGCTTGGCGAAGGGCTTCGGGAGGTTTCTAATCCATCAGAAATACTATTATCTCAACGTGATGAACCATTAAGCGGGATCACTATTAGCGCCACTTTAGAGGGCATGCGGCCAATGCTGATTGAAACCCAGGCGCTGGTGAGTATTTCTGCCTATGGCACGCCGCAACGTACTGCAACCGGCTTTGATACCAAACGCATGAGCATGCTGCTTGCAGTGCTCGAAAAACGCTGCGGGTTTAAGCTTGGCGCAAAGGATGTTTTTTTAAATATAACCGGGGGCATCAGGGTTGAAGATCCCGCTATTGACCTGGGGCTGGCTGTTGCCATTATTTCTTCGCACGAGGATATTGCTATTTCTACCAAAACCTGTTTTGCCGGTGAAATTGGTTTATCAGGCGAGATCCGCGCTGTAAACCGTGTGGAACAACGCATTGCCGAAGCACAAAAACTAGGATTTGAACAGATCTTTATCTCCAAATACAACCTGCCTGCCGGCGGGCAGGACAGGAAGAAGATAGACCTGTCCCGTTATAAGATAGAAGTGCGGGTGGTAAGCAATATTGAAGAGGTGTTTGGGATATTGTTTGGATAATGGATTATCAATACATTTTATTTAAATTTGTTTATGCAGCAAATTGATTACAAGCTATACATTGAGGTTAACCCTGAAATAAGGTTTGGCAAGCCTGTAATTAAGGGTACAAGAATAACTGTATACGATGTTTTACAATGGCTCGCCTCCGGCATGAGCCATGAGGAAATCATCAGCGATTTCCCACAGCTAAGCGAAAAGCAAATATTAGCCTGCCTTTCTTATGCAGCTAATAAAGAGCGTGTTATAAAAGTCGCGTAATATGCGCTTAATTATCGATGAAAACATTTCATGGAGGCTAAAGAAACTAATTCCAGAGTGGGAGATATTGCCCTCAAATAAAATCGAAACATCAGTGCGTCTTACTGATTTAATGATATGGCGATTTGCAAAAAAACACCAATATACCATTCTGACATTTGATGAAGATTTCTCCGAGATTCAGAATCTCTATTCTTATCCTCCCAAAATAATCTGGCTCAGAACAGGCAATACCAGTACCAGCGAAATTGCGTCCTTGTTAATTAAATACAAGGATGATATTGATGCCTTTCTGAATAATGAAGAATTGGGAATATATGAAATCTATCTTTGAAATTGAGATGTCCCGAAATACCGGGACATCTCTACAATAAACCTCAAACTTTCCTCGGATATTTATCCTTCAAATACTTCAAAATCTCCGGAAAAAAATCAGCGAAGTTTTTGTATTTGTTTGAATTGACGTAATTATCATAAATAAATGGCGCCAGGTCCTCCACATAAATAAAATCGCTGGCCGTTTCGCGGGCTACCTGGCGTTTATAAGCCCGCTCAGTGCGATATTTTTTATAAAGCGATGCAGTTATCGACCGTACCATATTCTCGTCAAAGCAATAAGCCCAATTGCTGATCTGGTTTCGTTTCATGCCATCATCATCCTTATTATACAGGTAATCCAATTCGCTGATCTCTTTTTCGTACTTTTTAAGCAGCGCATTTATATAAACATGGCTCCCCTCATGCCATACCAGGTTCTCAAAATTTTTGAATTCAAAAACAGGGTCGGTGTTTATGGTAGCATTGTCTTTAAAATAACCTGTATTATACACCAGCCAGTCAGAAAACTGAGGGTTAAGCGTTTTGGTCATTATAGCGTGTGATCCCCAGCTGTTCAGCGGGTCGATACAAATGTACCAGTGGATTTCCGTATCGTATTTATAAAAATCCTGCAGCTTTTTTATCAGCTTTCCTGAATCAACATTAGCTTTCAGCTCATCGCCCCATTTGGTATACCGTGCCTGGTGCTGCTGGAAAAATTGCCAGAAGTGGGTGTCGTTAAAAAAATCCTTACAAAGCCTGATGTACTCCAGCACGTTTTCTTTACCATACATTTTATACCAGCTAAGGTCGGCAGGCTCATAAATTCTAATATTTGGGAAGTCGCTCATGCACCAGCCAAGTTCAACCAGGTCTGTGTAGGTTTTGTCAAACGAGATCACCTTTTTTACGGCCGGATGGTCTTTATACTTTCCAAAATAGTCCATTACTTCCTTGCTATAAGCTGATGGATTGGGCTGTGCATATTTGCCTGCCAGAATCTGTACAATTGTAAACAGCTCAACACCCGGGTGAACGGTTACTTTAAGCTGATCCTGGCAAATCCCTGCCAGGGGTAGCAATGCGGTCAGAATTATAAATAATGTTTTTTTCATGTCAATAAAATTTAGTGACACAAACATGCCGCAACAACGCCTATTTTAAAATTGCGATTGATGAACCGGAGGATTTTATTGATAAACAGGCAAACCAGCCTAAAGGCTCATAAAAACCCGTTCGTCACTAAATAACCGGGTTTTATGTATTTATGGCGCAATAAAACATAAACCTGTTTTATATTTAAGCAATGAAACGGAAGTACATTATACTGTTGCATATAACACTCTGGTTCCTGCTATTGGGGAATAACCTTTGGAATTCAATGGGCCGGGGAATTTTGAGCGGGCATCAAAGTCAGCCGGTTGATCTGCCGTTGTTTCTGAGATATTTATTAATGGAAACCGGGTTTCTATTGATCCCGGTATTTTGTTTTTACGGCGCTTATTTGCTGGTAGCGCCGCAGCTGATCATTAAAAAGAGCTATGCCCGGGCCGCATTATTGGCAGTGTGTACTTACGCTTTTGTAACAGCATTCCGCTATGTAATGGAGTACTACTTTTTTATCCCTGTATTAAATTTCGATAATTACAAAGGGCATCCCTATCCTGTAAGCCGTTACCTTATCAACGTTTTCTTCGTTTACTTCCCCAGCTACTTTTTATATGGGTTAGTGTACTTTTTTATTGAGGACTGGTACAAAACCCGGCACCGGCAGCAGGAACTTGAAAAAGAAAAGGCTGCTGCGGAACTCACTTTTTTACGCTCACAGCTAAACCCGCACTTTTTGTTTAACAGTATTAACGATATTTACTCGCTTACCTACCAGCAATCAGAACAGGCGCCGGCAGCTTTATTAAAGCTGTCAGACATATTGCGCTATATGCTGCGCGAAGGCAGGGAGAATACCATGCCTATCCAAAGCGAGATTAAATACTTGGAAAACGTAATTGAGCTGCAGCGCATTAGCACCAAGGGAATGGCCTTTATTAATTTTAACATTGAAGGGTACATCGGTAATCAAAAAATTGCAACGCTGCTTTTAATTGCCTTTGTTGAAAATGCTTTTAAACACGGGGTATTAACTGATCCAGAAAACCCGGTTGAAATTAACCTGCTGGCAACCCATGAAGAAATTAATTTTAAGGTACATAACAAAAAGAACCGCGACCAGAAAGACAAAACGGCAGGAATTGGCTTAAACAATGTGCAGCGGCGGCTGGCCCTGATATACCCCGACAAACATAATTTGACGATTGATGACCAGCCCGAATTTTATACCGTAAATTTAAAGCTTCACCTGATATGAAACTACGTTGCCTTGTAATTGACGACAAACCATTAGCAATTGATGTGCTTGCTGATTATGCCCGCAAGGTGCCTTTTCTTGAACTGGCAGCCACTACAACCAACCCTATTGAAGGTTTAAATATATTACGCGAACAAAAGATAGATTTGGTTTTCATTGATATCCAAATGCCCGAGCTAACGGGGATGCAGTTTATTAAAATAGCAGGCAAGCAGTGTAAAATAGTGCTCACAACAGCCTACACAGAATATGCACTGGATGGATATGAACATGATGTTGTTGACTACCTGTTAAAGCCCATAGCCTTTGACCGGTTTTACAGGGCTGCTGAAAAAGCGTTCAATTTAATAGCAAATCAATCTTCAACCGGCCTGGTTAGCGCATATCCTGCTCCCGGACCGACACCGGAGTATTTATTTTTTAAAACGGAGCACCGGATCCAAAAAATAAACCTGGCTGATATTTTATATGTTGAGGCGCTGCAAAATTATGTGTCACTTAACACAATAGCGGGCCGGGTAATGAGCCTGCAGCCCTTAAAAAAGATTGAAGAGCAATTGCCTGCAACGGAATTTGTGCGGGTGCATAAATCATATATAGTTTCATTACGCCACATCAGCTCGGTAGAGCGTAGCCGGATCTTTATTGATGATGTTATTATTCCTGTTGGTGATAGTTACAGGGACGCATTTTATAAGCTGATTGACAGGGGTTAAAAACACTTTATTCAATACAGTTATCTTTCCTCCTGGTATCAACAATATAAATTATTTTCCAGCCGCCGGCAGTTTTCATCAGCGAGAAAACATCCACTCCGCAATGGCTGAATTTATCGCCCAGGTAAAATTTATAAGGCGCCCAAACACTGGCCAGGTCGCCGTCAATTTTTATGTCGCCGTAGGTTATGCGCTCATCATAAATGGCAGCATGCGGTGTTCCTATAGCTTTTGCAAAATCGTTGGCACTGTCTGTTGAGATAACCGCTTTGCCTTCTTTATTGGTCGAAACACTTTGTAATACCATCTCTTTTGCAAAAACAGATTTTAAAAGGGTGCTGTCGCCCTTGCGCATGGCATCAAACATGGTATTGATGGATTGCTTAACGCCATCTGTGGCTGATTGCTGGGCGAAGGTGGTTACAGAAATAAACATAACTGATACCATGAACACAATTTTTTTCATCTTTAAGTTTATTATAGTGTTTATTTAGTGACGGCCGTAGCGTCTATTTCAATCATTACATCTTTATTAAACAAGGCCTGTACTCCTATAAGGGTTGAAACCGGCGGTCTATCGCCAACAAAATTTTTCAACTGATCTCTCAATATCAATAGTTTATCGGCATTTAAATCTACAACATAAATATTTATTTTCACCAAATCGGCAGGGTTAGCTTTGGCAGCAGCCAAGACGGTTCGCAAATTGGCCAGCGTTTTTATTAATTGTGTATTAAAATCGCCCTTGCCAATTATTTCCTTTTTTTCATTAACTGATGTTTGACCGGCGATATATATGGTGTTTCCCCCATTTACTTTTATTGCCTGGGTATAGTTTTTTGAAAGGGGCGGCAACGAGTCAGGGTTAATAAACTGTTTTTCCTGTGCCTGGCTTAATTTTCCAAAAACGACAAGCGGGATCAGTAACAAAATCTTTCGGATCAAATTTTTCATAGCAGTGTTTGTTAAAATTTAAATATAAAAAAAGCCCTGCATTTTCATGCAAGGCCCATATAAATCATTATAAGATCAGTTAGGACATTTTAAGCTTTTTCTGAATATCGGCTACGTAGCCTTTAAATTTCTTATCTGTGTCAATTAAATCTTCCACTGTCTGGCAGGCATAGATCACGGTTGAGTGGTCACGGCCGCCAAAGAAATGTCCGATTGATTTTAATGAGCTTTTGGTATGTGCTTTGGCAAGATACATAGAGATCTGGCGGGCCTGTACAATTTCGCGTTTGCGGGTTTGCGATTTAACCATCTCTATCGGTACTTCAAAGTATTCGCAAACCAGGTTCTGGATGTATTCCATCGAGATCTCTTTTGATGAGTTCTTCACAAAGTTTTTCAACATTTGTTTAGCCAGGTTCAAATCAATCTCCTTACGGTTAAGGGTTGATTGCGCCAGTAATGACACCATTGCACCTTCCAGCTCACGCACGTTGTTATCAATGTTATGGGCAACGTACTCAATTACGTCATTTGATAATTCAATGCCATCCTGGTAGGTTTTATTTTTAAGGATAGCCATACGCGTTTCCAAGTCAGGGATCTGCAGATCCGCCGAAAGCCCCCATTTAAACCTTGATAACAGGCGTTCCTCTAAACCGGCAAGGTCTTTTGGTGCCTTATCCGATGTGATGATAACCTGTTTACCTGATTGATGCAGGTGATTGAAGATATGGAAAAAGAAATCCTGTGTTTTTTCTTTACCGGCAAAGTTGTGCACGTCATCCATTATCAATACATCAATGGCCTGGTAAAAGTTCACAAAATCGTTTATGTTATTGTGCTTTAAAGCATCAACAAATTGCTGTGTAAATTTCTCGCATGATACATAAAGCACCAATTTATCAGGCAATGAGTTTTTAATTTCGTTACCAATGGCTTGTGCCAGGTGGGTTTTACCCAAGCCAACACCGCCATATATCATTAAAGGGTTAAATGATGTACCACCGGGCTTTGCTGCTACCGCATATCCTGCAGAGCGGGCAAGCCTGTTGCAATCGCCTTCAACAAAGTTGCTGAATGTGTAATTGCGGTTTAATTGTGGGTCAACATTCAGTTTTTTTAATCCCGGAATAACAAAAGGGTTCTTTATGTCCTTGTTGATTGAAATAGGTATCGGCATAGACTGATTTTTTGATTCAGCGCCATTCCCGTTCGAGGGGATATTTGTGGTGTATGGCTTGCTGGATGATGATTGTTCTACAACTATATTATACTCCAAACGTCCATCGTCGCCTAATTGTTTTTTTATTGTTTTGCGCAGCAGGCCAACGTAGTGCTCTTCAAGCCATTCATAGAAAAATAAACTTGGTACTTGTATGGTTAAAACACTCCCCTCCATCCTCAAAGCTTTGATCGGCTCAAACCAGGTTTTAAAGCTTTGTGCCGGTATGTTGTCTTTTATGATTTGAAGGCAGCTATTCCAAACGTTAGTACAAGTTTTTTCCATAAGTATTTTAATAAAATATTGATTTCCAACCCCCAGCGAAACATCTTTTGGAACTGCTACGGAACATCGAATATTCTAAAAAAAAGTGGATAAAAAAATTAAATTTTAACTTTTTAGGAAAATAAATTTATCGAATAATGACTCACTTTATGCTGCATAATTGAATATTAAATATTATATTTCGCAGTAAAAAAAGGCCGATATCTTATTATTTAACTATTCCAATACTTTTTTAATTAGTTTTCTAATTTCAATGTTCAATATAAGTTCCCTGCTTCATGCAAGGGCTTGGCATTTGACAATTTTCAAGCCATTATAACGGTTGTCATTCCCTAAAGTTTTAAGTTTTTTTTAACTGGCTGATATGGTGTGAGTAAAAAAAAATCAATGTTGATAACAAATCGCCAACAGGATATTTTGACATGTTTTCGCTGTCAGTATTCCCCAAAAACATGCCTCAATGTGTCAGAGATTTCCCCAAGCGTGGCATAGTTTTCAACAGCGCTCAAAATAAACGGCATCAGGTTTTGGTTTCCTTTGGCAGCTTCGCCAAGTTTTTGCAGGCAATTTTCTACGGCGTTATTATCCCGGCTATTTTTAAGTGCGGCTATTTTCTCTGCCTGTTTTATCCGGATAGCATCATCAACTCTGAACACATTTATGGCACTTGCCTCGGGTTCTGTAAACTTATTAACGCCAACTAATACTTTTTCGCCGCTTTCAATTTCATTTTGATATTTATAAGCAGAGCTCGCAATTTCCTGCTGAATATAATCCTGTTCAATTGCTTTTACCGAACCGCCCATTGCATCAATTTTATCAATGTAAATTTGCGCGGCTCTTTCAATTTCATCGGTTAATGCTTCTATAAAATAGGAGCCTGCCAAAGGGTCAACGGTATCGGTAACGCCGCTTTCAAATGCAATGATTTGCTGGGTACGCAAGGCAATTTTTGCGGCGGCCTCCGTAGGTAATGAAATAGCCTCATCATAACCATTGGTATGTAATGATTGTGTGCCCCCCAGCACTGCGGCCAGCGCCTGGTTGCTTACCCTTACAATATTATTCATGGGTTGCTGCGCTGTTAGGGTTGAGCCGCCTGTTTGGGTATGAAAACGCAGCTTTTGCGCCCCGGCATCAGTAGCCCCCAACTCCTTTGTTATATGCGCCCACATGCGCCTTGCCGCCCTGAACTTGGCTATCTCTTCAAAAAAGTTATTGTGGCAGTTAAAAAAGAAAGAAAGCCGCTTTGCAAAAACGTTTATATCTAATCCTTTTTCTAAAGCAGCCTTTAAATAAGTTTTTCCGTTAGCTAAAGTAAATGCAAGCTCCTGTACAGCTGTTGAGCCCGCTTCGCGGATGTGGTAGCCGGAAATGGATATCGTGTTCCATTTAGGCACTTCCCTGCTGCAATATTCAAATACATCCGTTATCAGGCGCATCGACGCTTCAGGGGGATATATATAGGTGCCACGGGCAGCATACTCCTTTAGTATATCGTTTTGGATAGTTCCCGAGATCTGGCTCAGATCAGCCCCCTGTTTTTTTGCTAACGCGATGTACATAGCTAATAATACCGGCGCTGTAGCATTAATGGTCATTGAGGTGGTGATGTTTTTCAGTTCGATGCCATTAAACAGGATCTCAATATCCTGTAATGAATCTATTGCAACACCAACCTTGCCTACTTCGCCCTCGGCAAGCTCATGGTCTGAATCATAACCGATCTGGGTAGGCAGATCAAAAGCGACCGACAGGCCCATGGTTCCCTGGCTTAACAGGTAATGGTATCTTTTATTTGATTCCTCTGCTGTTGAAAACCCGGCATACTGGCGCATGGTCCATGGCCTGCCACGGTACATGTCTTTTTGGATACCGCGGGTGAACGGAAATTCACCGGGCAACTCGGCCATACCCGAAGGCTCGATATAAACCTCTTTAATTTCTATCCCTGATGTGGTACTAAATTTCTTTTCGGCCATGTGGTTTATAAAATATTCAACTAATCTCTGATCTCTAACCTCTAATCAACTAATTCAAAACAATTCCTCAAGGTCTTTTCTCAGCATACTGGCGCCAATTTCATAGGGATTATCTTCAAGCTGGCTTAAACTTCCCAATATAATCTTGCTCAGCTCAAGCCCTGTGGCTGTTTCCGGCGCCCCTTTAATAGCATTATTAATTATGCCTAAGGTATCTTCCTTAACATGTTTTACAACGCCCCAGGCTCTGCTGCTCACATAAATTTGCTGGGTTATGTTGTGCTGGTATTCATTGCGGATCTCATCAACAATTAAGCTGTATAACTGGTATGCTGTATAGGCGGGCGCATTTAAGCGGATCAGCATATTGGCAGGATTAACCCGTTCAATAAATAATACACAACGCTCATAAGCCTGCAGGCGCAACGGAAGTGTTTGATTACTGATGGTTTTTCTAAATTCAAGCAACTGGATCTTCTCGTCCCTGTCAAGATACGGTTTTATAAGGTAAAAGGCTATCCATACAATACCCAAACCGGCTATAGTATATTTTACAATATCTAAAAAATAAGGCAAAAAGTTCATGCTGAAGAATGTTAAATAGAGGTCATAAATAAACGCATTGCGACAAAAATCCGCATTTTACCTTATATTTGTTTAGTTAATTAAAAAATAAGATGAGTACTGCTGTTGAAACTGCACCCGCACCGGTAACCTTTACACAAGGGGCCGTAAAAGAACTGTTCAAATTAAAAGATCAGCAAGAGCTTAGTGATGATTTCGGCCTGCGCGTAGGCGTTGAAGGCGGAGGCTGCTCCGGCATGAACTATGTTTTAGGATTCGATCAGAAAAAAGACGGCGACCAGGAATTTTATATTGACGGGATAAAAGTTTATATGCACAAAGCGCATGGTTTATACCTTGCCGGAATGCAGATAGATTTTCAGGACGGACTAAATGCACGCGGGTTTACCTTTAATAACCCAAATGCTGCCAGCACCTGTGGTTGCGGCACTTCGTTTTCAGTATAGTTTGAAGAGCCATAGCGTGGAGATCTGGGCTTATTAGCCCAGGTCTCTCAACATGCAACTAATCTCTGATCGCTACTTCGCCACCTCCTCAATAGTTTTTGCGAAATCTGTGAGTGTATAAGGCCCATATCCCATTGTGTGGAGTTTCACTTTACCTTCCTTATCTATTATTACACTGGTTGGATAGCTTTTTATTTCGTATTTGTCCGCGATTTCTTTTCCATCGTCAACAATATGATATGCAAACGGGTTATCCTTCAGGAATTTTTTAAGATCATCCTTCTCATCCAGGGCAACAGCTATAAATACAACATTAGGGTTATTTGCATAGGATAACGCAATTTTATTAAGCTCAGGAATTTCCTCCAGGCAGGGTGGACATTTAATAAACCAGAAATTCAAAACCACAACTTTACCTTCCAAATCTTTGGGCCTTATCTTAAAGCCTTCCATATCTTTTGCGCTAAAAAGTTCAATTTTCTCACCTGTTTTAATATAACCGCTTTCATCTACCGGGAGTTTGAAATTTTTCATACTGGCTTTTGTGGTTTCGTCCATTTTTACCAGCGTAAATTCATCAGGGTTACTCTTTCCTGGATTTATAACTTTCAGCGAATAATTACCGGTTACAATTAATTTGTGCCAGTCTGCATATGAATATCTTACCCCGGCTGAATCTTTTACAACCGTGTTTGAATCTATCTTATGGCTTCGTTGCGTAATTGAATTTGAAATTTGCGCATTAGCTGCGAGGATACAGGCGATTAAGGCGATAAACAGGTAAAGCTTTTTTTTCATTATCATGCTAAGTTTAGATGGAATGAAAGTACAGTTTGTAAATGATATTGGCAAGATTAATAATCCTGAATAAGGGCACAGCAAAGGAGCATTATAATTTCAATTTCATATAAAATAAAAAGAGCGCCTTATCCGGGCGCTCTTTTTATTTTATATAATTCTTTGCTATTTTAAAGTAAAGCTGGTTTTGCCCATAGTATATCCGTCGGCATAAAGCAGCACGGTATATGAACCTTTTTGAAAAGCAACAGGGTTGTTCCAGTCAATAGTATAACCGCTGCCATCGTCTTTAAACTCTATGGCAGTTTTGTAGGTAAACTGAAGGTCCTGTCCGTCGGCGTTAAATGTGCCTGAATCGGTGCCTGTTATTAAGTTGCCTGTAGGGTCAATTACACGCACATAAATGTCATGCATACTTTTTTCTGCGACAGCATTGCTTGCTACCGTGAAATTTATCTTGATTTTCTTGGCTGGTCCTGAACGTTTGGTATCAACCTCTTTACCACTGCCCCTTACTTTGTAGGCAACTATGTCAACGGTAGCAATTTTAAGTGCCGAAGCTACTTTAACCTTGGTATCAAGCTCTTTGTTTTGTTTTGTTAAATCACTGTCTTTCTTTGCGGCTGTTACCAGGTTGGTTTTTAATGTATCCCTTTCGGAAGCCAAGGAGACGTTTTGTTTTTTCAGTTCATCAATTTGAGCAGTATAACTGGTTACAAAGTACCTTAGCTGTTTTACATCCTCCTGTGCTTTAGCCAGCTCAGCCACGGTTAGCTTGCCTTTGGCCAGCTCAGCTCGTAATACTCTTATCTTGGCTTTTAGCGAATCATTTTTTGCCTGTAGGCTTGCAGACATCTTTGTTTTGCCAACGTTCACCTGCTCTATTTGTGCTTCTAAACTATCAAGCTCCGTTTGCAGCCTGGTTTTTTCATCATTTTGGTATACAATTTTAGTATCAGATTTATTTTTTTGCAGATACAAGTACACATCAGTGGCAAGCAAAGCCAATACCACCACTATCAGGAAGTAAATGACGTTTGAATTTTTCTTAGGTGTTTGGTTTTCCATAGCAGTTAGTTTTTAGTTTTCAATAATAGGTAAAGTGCTCCGGTTTTATAATAAATAAATGTTACAACTTATTGTTTTTATTGTTTAAACATTATTTTCCGGTGTTTATTATTGATTATCCCTTGCATTATAAATAAACGTATGAAAAATATAACGCAAATATTACCCTTATTGATATAATATATAGTTTGGGCCGGGTTAAAAATAAGCACAATATGATTAAAACACAAAATACGGGCAATTATTATACACTATACTAAAACTGCTAAGCCATGAGTTTATATCTTTGCAACTTTTAATAATTTGTTTAATGCACATATACAGGCAAGTAATTTTTTTAATTTTCACATTAATTATCTTTATAAAAGTTGAGGCCCAGCCGCAACGTACTATTGATTCATTACTTGATGCCACCCCGTCAACGCCTGATACAACCGATCCGAAACGCGAATTCAGGGGCGTATGGATTGCCACTGTTGAAAATATAGACTGGCCAGGCAAGCTTGTGCTAAGCACTGCCGGACAAAAGCAGGAAATGATTGAGATACTAAACGCCCATCAGCGGGAAGGTATTAATGCGGTAATGTTCCAGGTGAGGCCTGCTGCCGATGCTTTTTATGCCAAAAGCCGCGAACCATGGTCAAAGTGGCTTACCGGAAAACAAGGGAAAGCCCCTGATCCGGCCTACGATCCGCTTGAATTTGCAATTAATGAGGCTCACAAACGCGGCATGGAGCTACATGCCTGGTTCAATCCCTACCGGGCAACTAATGATGGTAAATTTTCTTTATTGGCGCCTTCGCACATTACCCGGATAAAACCGGAATGGTTTTTTACTTATGGGGGAATTAAGCTGTTCAATCCCGGGATCCCCGAGGTGCGCGACTATATTGTTAAGGTATTTTTAGATGTGGTTGATAATTATGATATAGATGGCGTGCACCTGGATGATTATTTTTACCCTTACCAAATTGACGGACAGCATATAAATGACTCCGATGCATTTGCTCAATATGGCAAAGACTATGACGACATAAGGGACTGGCGCCGGCACAACGTTGATACCCTGATCCAGATGCTGAGCGATAGCATTCACAAGCATAAGCCCCTCATAAAATTCGGGATCAGCCCGTTTGGGATCTGGGCAAATACCTATCAAAACCCTGAAGGCTCTGAAACACATGGTGGTTCATCATACTATGAGCTATTTGCAGATTCGCGCAAATGGGTAAAAGAAGGCTGGGTTGACTATATCAATCCACAGCTTTACTGGCCCATTGACGACCGTTCAGCCGCGTTTAACAAACTACTCGACTGGTGGAGTAACAATACATACGGGAGACATCTGTACATCGGGATGGCAGCATACCGGATAAATGAGCGAAAGGTAAATAAATTTAAAAACCCTGGTCAAATGCCCGACCAAATAAAATACCTGCGTAAAAACCCCAGGGTGCAGGGCAGCGTTTATTTTAGTTCAAAGTCGCTAATAAATAACCCGCTGGGCTTCGCAGATTCGCTTAAGCAAACTTACTACAGGCACCCTGCACTGCCCCCTGTAATGCTTTGGCGTGATTCCGTTCCGCCAAACGCGCCCATAAATTTCACTGCCACACCAAGCCTGAAAGGTGTTGAATTAAAATGGTCGACTCCCCCATTGGCCAACGACCTGGAACCTGTATACGGCTATGTAATTTATCGTTTTAACGGGGATGAAAAGGTGGATTTAAACGATCCTAAGTATATTCTGCATATTCAATATAATACCAACACTTTTTTTACTGATAATAATGTAAAAAAAGGAAACACTTATTTATACGTGGTCACGGCGATTGACCGTCTAAAAAATGAGAGTGAACGATCGCCCACAGTGGCAGCAACGCCGAAATAGGAGTTGGCAGTTGTGAGTTTGCAGTGGGGCAGTAAATAAAAACCTGTTACCTTATTCAACTATTCATTATGGCGCCGCAATTAATATCAATAGCCTGGCCGGTTATTGAGCTTTGGCTTACCAGGTAAGCAACTAACGCGGCAATTTCTTCGGGTTTACTCATACGCTTTAAGGGTACGCTTTGCATAGCGATATCGAAAAACTCCTGTTTGCTTATGCCCATACCGTTGGCAATGCCCTGCAGGCCGCTTTGCGCCATATCCGTATCCACCCAGCCAGGGCAAATTGCATTTACCAGTATATTTTGTGATGCATACTGTGCCGCCCATGAACGCATTAAGCCTAGTAGCCCGGCTTTTGAGGCGCAATATGCTGAGTAATTTGGCACACCCAGCCTTGCCAAAACCGATGAAGTGATCAGAATATGCTTTTCGCCGGTTGCCTTGTTTAAATGCGGTAAAAAGGTATTCACAAAATTATAAGTGCCCGTTAAATTGGTTTCAATAATATCGTGCCAGCGGTCGGCGTCGCCCCAGTAATTCTCACCGCCAATGCCTGAATTGGCTATTAAACCATCAATAGCCATTTCCGGTATTTGTTCTGCAGCTTTGCTTAAGCTTTTCTTATCCTTTATATCAGCAGTTAATATTTGATGATCCCCCGCAGAAAGCGCTGCCAGCGTTTCCCTTAATTTATCAGTATTACGGCCCAATAAAATACAGTTATCCCCCTTACTCAGTTCCTGCGCTATTGCGCGACCTATCCCGCTCCCTGCTCCGCTAATGATATATGTTTTACTCATGGTGATTTTTATAGGGTCTAAAATAGTTTTTTGAAAAGAATTTTAAATTTAATTATTACATTTACGAAACATTCGTAGATTTTAAAATATGAAACGCCTGCTCCTTTTTATCGCTATTTTTTCAATTGCCCTTTCCGGGCTTTCAAAAACTCATAATGCTGATGCATCAGAGGTACTAGGCAAGGTACTTAATAAGTTAACAGGTTTAAAAACCATCAGCTACACCTATAAGAGAGTTATTGATTATCCCGGTGAAGGTTATCATGACGAGGCAACTGTTAATTCGTACCTTGATTTTGAACCTGCTGCACAACTTATTGGTTTAAGGTTCCAATTTAGCAATAATGATTTGCTGTCCGTTTATAATGGATCGGAAAGTTTTCACTGTGATAAAAAAGGAAAAACAATTTTGGTAGATAATTCACCCAAAGCAGAATCATTTAAGTATTCGTCCTATCTTTTCAATTCATACTTAACGTTAAAAAATGCTTTACCTGCAATAATTGCTGATCATAATATTCCGAAGCTATTATATGATACCACCATTGCGAATAAGCACTTTTTTGTGGCCAATGTTATCTTAAAAAACAAAACCCTGAACGCCCTGGGCGAGTATGTACCAACCACCAAGGAATTAAAGTTTAGCTACAAACTGATAATTGATAAAACCTCTTTTATACCTGTTGAAGTTATCCAGAATACCTTAAACACCCAGGATCTCACCAAAACACAATTTACCGATATCAACCTTAATCCGGCAGCAAAAACAGAAACATCATGGTATGCTTCCAGTTATGATTCTTATGCGCCTGAAAAAGCCAAAGAAGATATAGCTTTAATAAAAGCAGGCTCCCCGGCGCCTGAGAGCAGCATAACTTTCTTTAACGATCAGAAGGCCACATCTCTCAGTGCTTTTAAAGGAAAGGTTGTGTTGCTTGAATTTTGGATAAAAGATTGTGGCCATTGTATTGAAGATGCCCCTCTGCTGAATGCTTTATACGATAAATACAAGGGCAAGAACTTTAATTTACTCGCAGTAAACTCGCACGATACAAAAAACATGATCGATTTTTTTGTAAAAAAGCACACCATAAGATATGATGTCTTAACAGGGAATAATGAGATTGAAAAGAAATACGGAATCTCAGGGTTTCCGGCTATGGTGCTGATAGATAAAAACGGGACAGTAGTTTATTCCGGTTACGGATTTAGTGAGAAGAAGCTGGAAGACCTTATTGATCAAAACATTTAACTGATCAATTTTTTATCGCGGAGCTTTTTAAGATAACTTGCAATCTCCATGTCGCCCATGCCATAGATCTTTTCGGTTTTCCAGAATTCCAGGTACATCTCGGGGATAGTCCTTACGCCGTAATTGTAAATTTCCAGCAGCTTTTGTTCAATATAATTTAAGCCTTGTTCATTTACCTGTAAACGTTTAAGCTGTGCCTGTAAAGCCGGCTTTAAAAAATGCAGGCTGCCCCAAAAGCTGGTATCCGCCAAAAATTCCTTAAGCACTCCAGCGTCCCGGCTTACATAAGCCTTCCAGGCTTGCCCCGCTATGGCAAAATCATTCTCGCTCAACTGTTCTCTTATGTTGTCGTAAAGGTATTCCAGCTCTTCGCCATTTAATTCACCCATCCCCCTGAAATCCTCCTTACCCGGAAAATCACCCGGGCAAATCAAATAAACAGCAGGGGCAGACAGGTCGGTCTTTTGTTCCAAATAAGCCATAACACCCAACAAATTTGCCTGGCAGTGCAGGTCAAATTCAAACCACAGGTTTATTTCATCGTATTGTTCACTTAGTAACGTGAGCTGGTCGAGCATTTTATGCTGATATTTTTCATTGCTCTCATTAAATGTTGCGGAGATCCATTCTTCGCGGTTACGCCAAAAACGGGCAGACGAAATATCTTCTTCGAGCGGTCCTTCAGAAAACACTTCACGCCAAACCATAACATCGCCGTCAAGGCCCGTTTGTTCAAAGCCATACAGGGTGGAATCGCCGTTTAGGATGTGGAGGATATTCATATTGTGGTAGATTTTATACGCCTAAAACCAAAGCTAAGATTTTGAAAGAAGATTTTGAGCAACTAAAATCAATAATGATTTTGGGTTGATATTGCATTGCGTTCAACAGATTAAAATCCGTTGCTACAATATTGGCCGAGGCTATGCCTCTGGTTTGTTCCAGGCCTTTATCTTTATTTAAAAGCAGCAGACTTGGGCTGCTTTGTGACGATGGGTTTTAGCTCGTTGCTCATTCCCCTAACAACGCCCGCAAACTCTCAATAGTATCCGCTTCCTCTTTTGGCTTATCATGCCGCCATCTTAAAATGCGTGGAAAACGCAACGCAATTCCTGACTTATGTCGTGATGATTTATTGATCCCCTCAAAACCTATTTCAAAAACAAGCTCGGGCTTCACGGTACGTACCGGGCCAAACTTTTCGAGCGTGTTGCGTTTAATAAAATAATCTACTTTATTTATCTCTGCATCGGTTAAGCCGCTGTAGGCTTTGGCAAAAGGCATCAGTTTATCGCCATCCCAAACAGCAAATGTATAATCGGTGTACAGGTCAGCGCGGCGGCCATGGCCTTTTTGAGCATAAATCATCACTGCATCAACCGAAAGGGGGTCAATTTTCCATTTCCACCAGTCGCCACGTTTGCGGCCAACCTGGTAGGGAGCGCTTTTGCGTTTCAGCATAACGCCTTCAGCTATCATGGCGCGGGATTGTTCCCTTATTTTACCAAGCTCCTCCCAGCTGTTAAACGGGATTAATGCCGACAGGCGAAAAATTTCGGGAAACGGTGTTGAAGCCTGTACTGCCTCCAATATCAATCGCCGTTCGCCCTGTGGTTTACTGCGGATGTCTTCGCCATCAAATTCCAAACAATCATAGGCGATGACAGCAACAGGGCTTTCTTCCAGGATCTTTTTATTGAGGTTTTTACGCCCTATCCGGGTTTGCAAAATATTAAAAGGCATAGGCAATCCGTTTTGAAAGCTCAGCAGCTCCCCATCTAATACCGTACCATCCGGCAAGGCATGTAAAAATGGATGCAGCTCCGGAAACTTATCAGTTGCCAGGTCTTCGCCACGACTCCAGATAAAGATCTCACCTCCCCGTTTTATCAACTGCGCGCGAATGCCATCCCATTTCCATTCTGCCTGCCATTCTTTTTCATCTCCTAAAGCACTTCTTAATTCATCAGTCGATTTTTGTTTTTCGGATGTTTCCTGGATAGGATAGGCCAGGAAGAACGGATAAGGCCGCGATATATTATCCGACGCACCTTGTTCCTGCACCAGCTGTGCAAAACTGTAGGTATCCGGCATCCAGTTACCCATAATGCGATGGGTTAACGCAGGCGCTTCTATCCCTGTTATATCTGCCAGCGCCTTCACCACTAAACTTTGCGACACCCCAACCCGAAAGCCGCCGGTAAGCAGCTTGTTAAATACAAAGCGTTCGCTGCTATCCAGCATGGCCCATGAATCAAGCAGCCAGATCTTTTTCTCCGCTTCTGTTTTGTTGCCAAGGGCATTTATTTCGGTTATCCATTCTGTGAGTGTTTTGTGGCTGTTGCCCCGGTTCTGCGGCATCAGCAAGGCCATGGTCTCGGCCAAATCGCCAACTACATGGTAACTTTCCTCAAAAAGCCATGCTGGGATGTTTGAGGCCTCAATGGCCCAAGTGCGTACCAGTGTCGAATTTATCTGCCGCTTTGGCTTACGACCGGAAAACAGGGCAAGCATGTGCATCTTGTCTGTGTCGGGCACACTGGTAAAGTAGTCCTTTAAAATTTTTACCTTTTCATTGGTTTTATTGGTTTCGTCGAGAGAGAGAAACAGTTGAGCAAAGGCCTTCATGATAAATCCCTCCCTGCCTCTTCCAAACCCTCTCCCTTAGGAACGGTAGGTTGAAGCGCCGGTTCCTCTTCAGGCACGGTATTAATGCCTTCATCATCCCCATACAAGGTGTGTACTTCATGGGCGTCAAAGCCTATTTCGTTTAAATATCGTGTAAATGTTGCTGTATAGCCGTGGGTAAGATAAACGCTTTCACAACCGGTTGCATCAATCGCGCTTACAAGCCCGGTCCAATCAGCATGGTCTGATAGCACGAAACCCCGGTCGGCAGCCCTTCGGCGTTTGGCTCCGCGGATAGCCATCCAGCCGGAACAGTAGCCAAAGCTATAAGGGCCAAATTTCCTCATCCACGGTGTCCCTACTGAAGAGGGCGGGGCGAGGATGATTCCTTTGCGCACGTCTTCTTTAACTGATTCATGGGTTATACTGGTAGTTGGGTTTAGCACAATGCCATTGCGGCGTAACGCCTCGCTGGTGTTTTCAATTACCCCATGGGTATACACTTTTCCGATGGAAAGATCAAGATTTTGAAGAATCCGCTGCGCCTTACCTAACGAATAGCCTACAATTACTGTAGCCAGGTTGCGTTCAACATTGCTGCGCCACCAGCTGTTTATATCTTTAAAAATATCGGCTTGCGGCTTCCATTGGTAAACGGGCATTCCGAAAGTACATTCCGATATAAAATGATTACACCTAACCGGTTCAAATGGGGCTGAAACACCATCATCCTCCACTTTATAATCGCCCGAAACCACCCAAACCTCGCCTTTATATTCCACCCTGATCTGCGCAGATCCAATTACATGCCCTGCGGGGAACAAAGAGATCGCCACACCATTCTTCATCACCTTTTCGCCGTAGGCTACGGTTTGTAATTGAATTTCGCCTAAACGATAAAGCAAAACCTCCCGCGAATGATGATGCGCCAGGTAATGCTTATGCCCCAAATAGGCATGATCGGCATGGGCGTGCGTTATCACGGCATCATCAACCGGCTTCCATGGGTCAATATAAAACTTACCCACAGAGCAGTAAATCCCTTTGTCTGTAAATTCAAGCAGCTGTTTTTTAGGCATATAGTAAATAACCTAAATATAATGAATTGGTTTTATACAGCATTTGGGTTTATATCCCGGAACCAGGCCTATGCGGATAAATCAACCCGGGATTTTCTATGAGGCTTTAAAAAACCCCTATAAACAACAAATCCCGGCTATAACCGGGATCTGTTTATACAATATTTAAATGCTGTTTAATTAGAAATCTTAGGTGTTGTGCTGGTAAA
>Ga0193702_1000044_pt1 | contig 52752 bp, 44 predicted proteins | sample U3a1metaG_FD_143060 | JGI IMG/M metagenome (GOLD analysis project Ga0193702, IMG submission 143060) | Soil microbial communities from a riparian zone of the East river system, Colorado, United States - U3a1 | ecosystem: Environmental > Terrestrial > Soil > Riparian zone | place: USA: East River... | reverse complement strand
CTGGGCGCGATCTTCCTCGATGCGGGCTTCAATGCGGCGCGCGACGTGATCCGCGCCTTCTACATCCCGATCCTCGATTCGGTCGACCCGCGCACCCTCGGCAAGGACGCCAAGACCCTGCTCCAGGAATTTTTGCAGAGCAAAAAAATCTCGCTGCCGACCTATAATGTGGTGGCCACCCACGGCGCCGCGCACAGCCAGGAATTCGAGATCGAATGCCTGGTGCCCAAGCTCGGCATCCAGGTCTACGGCCGCGGCGGCAGCCGGCGCGCGGGCGAACAGGCGGCCGCCAAGCTGGCGCTGGAAGTGGCCGAGCAGGCCTTGCTGAAAACCCCGGCCGCCGGCCGCAAGGCCAAGCCGCGCGCGGCCCAGCTCAAACTGGCCGGCATCGCCACCATCCAGAGCGAGGGCGGCGCCGAGCCGGCGGCCGAGCCGCCGCTCAAACCGGCCGCCCCCGCCAAGGCCGCGGCCAAGGCGGACACCAAGACGGAAGCCAAGGCGGACGACGCCAAGCCCTCCAAACTAGCGCAAGCGGAAACCAAGTCGGCATGAACACCAGCACCATCCCTGAATCCTTCCGCTGCGGCTATATCGCCATCGTCGGCCGTCCCAACGTGGGCAAATCGACGCTGATGAACGTGCTGATCGGCGCCAAGGTGTCGATCACCTCGCGCAAGGCGCAGACCACGCGCCACCGCATCACCGGCATCCAGACCACCGCCGAGGCCCAGTTCATCTACGTCGATACGCCGGGTTTCCAGACCCGCCATTCGAACGCGCTGAACAAGACGCTCAACAAGACCGTCACCAACACCCTGATCTCGGCCGACGTGATCCTGTACGTGATCGAAGCGGGCACGTTCGGGCCGGCGGACCAGCAGGTGGTGGACCTGCTGCCGAGCACGGTGCCGGCGATCCTGGTCATCAACAAGGCCGACCGCGTCAAGGACAAGGCGGCGCTGATGCCGTTCGCCCAGCAGATCGCGGCCAAGCACGACTTCGCGGCGGTGGTGCCGGTGTCGGCCAAGCTGCGCTTCCAGGTCGACGCGCTGCAGAGCGAGATCCAGCGCTTCCTGCCCGAGAATGCGCCGATCTTCGGGCCCGACGACATCACCGACCGCAGCGAGAAATTCCTCGCCGCCGAGATCGTGCGCGAAAAGGTGTTCCGGCTGGTGGGCGACGAACTGCCCTACACCAGCACCGTGCTGATCGAACAGTTCGAACAGGAGGGCGACCTGCGGCGCGTGTTCGCCGCCATCCTGGTCGAGCGCGACACCCACAAGGCCATGGTCATCGGGAACAAGGGCGCGCGCCTGAAAGAGATTTCGACCCAGGCCCGGCTCGACATGGAAAAACTGTTCGGCGGGCCGGTGTACCTCGAGATCTGGGTCAAGGTCAAATCCGGCTGGGCCGATAACGAAGCGGGCCTGCGCGCCTACGGCTACGAGTAAGCGCAAGGCCCATCGCGCGGCATGACCACCATCGACGCCGACCTCGCCACCGCCCCGCAGGCGCCCGCCGCCGCGCCGCGCCGCCGCGGCGCGCCCCAGCGCGACCGCGTCAGCGGCCAGCCGGGCTTCGTGCTGCACAGCTATCCGTACAAGGAAACCAGCCTGATCGTCGACATGTTCACGCGCGACCATGGCCGCGTGGGACTGGTCGCGAAAGGCGCCAAGCGTCCGCACTCCAAGCTGCGCGGGGTGCTGCAAACCTTCCAGCCGCTGTCGACCTCGTGGAGCGGACGCGCCGAACTGCGCACCCTGATCGACGCCGAATGGGTAGGCGGCCTGCTGCCGCTCGAGAAGACCGCGCTGCTGTGCGGCTTCTACCTCAACGAGCTGCTGGTCAAGCTGCTGGCGCGCGACGACCCGCATCCGGCCCTGTTCGACCATTACGTTGCGGCCCTCAACCAGCTGGCGCACAATGAGCCTGCGCCCATCGTCTTGCGCAAGTTCGAACGGGCCTTGCTGAAGGAGACCGGGGTCGCCGCCGACTTCACGCGCTGCACCAGCACGCGCGCGCCGGTGGCGCCGGACGGCGAGTACGTGGTCGATCCCGAGCACGGGCCGCGCGCGGCGCGGGCGGCCGACACCTGGCCCGTGGTCGCCGGTAAAACCCTGCTCGACATGGAACGCGAAGACTACAGCGACGCGCAGACGCAAGCGCAAAGCAAACAACTGATGCGCTTTTTGCTCGCGCATCACCTGGGCGGCGCGCCGCTGAACACGCGCCAGATTCTGATCGACCTGATGCAGTTATAAACACCACCATGAGCTTCCTGCAACCCGCCGGCCCGGTCATCGACCTGGGCGTGAATATCGACCACGTGGCGACCCTGCGCAACGCGCGCGGTACCGTCTATCCCGACCCGCTGCGCGCGGCGCTATTGGCCGAGCAGGCCGGCGCCGACGTCATTACGCTGCACCTGCGCGAAGACCGCCGCCACATCAAGGACGCCGACGTGATTGCCTTGCGCCCGCAACTGATCACGCGCATGAACCTCGAGGCCGCGGTCACCCAGGAGATGATCGACTTCGCCTGCGCGATCAAGCCGCAGGACGTGTGCCTGGTGCCGGAGCGGCGCGAGGAAGTCACCACCGAGGGCGGGCTCGACGTGGTCCGCTATTACAAGCAGGTCGAGGCCGCGGTCAAGCAGTTGCAGGGCGAGGGCATCCGCGTCAGCCTGTTCATCGACGCCGACGCGCAGCAGATCGCGGCCGCCGCCGCCGTCGGCGCGCCGGTGATCGAACTGCACACCGGCCGCTATGCGGAAGCCGAAGGCGCCGCGCTGGCGCAGGAACTGGAACGCGTCAAGCAGGGCGTGCGGGCGGGCGTCGAACGCGGCCTGAAGGTCAACGCCGGCCACGGCCTGCACTACACCAATGTGCAGGCGATCGCCGCGATCGCCGACATCGGCGAACTGAATATCGGCCACGCGATCGTCGCCCACGCGGTGTTCGCGGGCTGGGAAAACGCGGTGCGCGAGATGAAGGCGATCATGGTCGCGGCGCGCCTCGGCACCAGGCTGGCAAAATGATTTACGGGATCGGCACCGACATCGTCCAGATCTCGCGCGTCGAGGCGGCGCTGGCGCGCAATGGCGAGCGCTTCGCCGAGCGCATCCTGGGGCCGCAGGAGCTGGTCAAGTTCCACGCGCGGCGCGCCAAGAACGCGTCGCGCGGGCTGCGCTTCCTGGCCACCCGTTTCTCGGCCAAGGAAGCGTTTTCGAAAGCGATCGGGCTCGGCATGCGGATGCCGATGACCTGGCGCGCGGCCCAGATGCTGAACGCTCCGAGCGGCAAGCCGGTGATCGTCTGCAGCGGCGTGCTGGAGGAATTCATGCGCGCCAACCGACTGAGCGCACAGGTCACCATCAGCGACGAGGCCGAATATGGCGTCGCGTTCGTGATCGTCACCCAGGAAGCGGCATGACGGATCCGCGTGAGCAGGTGCTGGCCACGGTGGCCAAGCTGCCCAATCTGCCCGGCGTGTACCGTTATTTCGACGAGCACGACGCGGTGCTCTACGTCGGCAAGGCGCGCGACCTGAAGAAGCGCGTGGCGAGCTACTTCCAGAAGAATCTGGCCAGCCCGCGCATCGCCATGATGGTCGAGCGCATCGCGCGCCTCGAGACCACGGTCACGCACAGCGAGGCCGAAGCGCTGATCCTCGAAAATAACCTGATCAAGACGCTCAAGCCGCGCTTCAACATCCTGTTCCGCGACGATAAGTCGTATCCCTACCTGAAGATCAGCGGCCAGGACGTGCCGCGCATGGCCTACTACCGCGGCGCGGTCGACAAGAAGAACCAGTACTTCGGCCCCTTCCCGAGCGCGTGGGCGGTCAAGGAGTCGATGCAGATCCTGCAGAAGGTGTTCATGCTGCGCACCTGCGAGGACAGCGTGTACTCGAACCGCACGCGTCCCTGCCTGCTGCACCAGATCGGCCGCTGCAGCGCGCCCTGCGTGGCCGCGATCACGCGCGAGGAGTACCGCATCGACGTCGAGAACGCCGGCAAATTCCTGCGCGGGCGCCAGAGCGAGGTGCTGGCCGACCTCGAAGCCAAGATGCACGGCTACGCGGCGGAGCTCAAGTTCGAGCAGGCGGCCGCGGTGCGCAACCAGATCCAGTCGCTGTCGCGCGTGCTGCACCAGCAAAGCATGGAGACCACCGGCGACGCCGACGTCGACATCATCGCGGTGGTGGTGCAGGGCGGGCGCGCCTGCGTCAACCTGGCGATGGTGCGCGGCGGGCGCCACCTCGGCGACCGCGCCTACTTCCCGACCCAGGTGGGCGATGCCGCGGCGATCGCCGAAGCGCCGATCGAAGTCGAGGTGCTGGCGGCCTTCCTGGCGCAGCACTACAGCGAAAAATTCATCCCCGGGACGCTGATCCTGAACCTGGAGTTCGACCAGCCGGCGCTGATGATGGCGCTCACCGAGCAGTGCGGCCACCGCATCAACCTGATCTTCCAGCCGCAGGGGCAGCGCCGCCAGTGGCTGGAGATGGCGCACAAGGGCGCCGAGATTTCGCTGGCGCGCCTGCTGTCGGAGCAGGGCTCGCAGCAGTCGCGCACGCGCGCGCTGGCCGAGGCGCTGACGCTGGAAAGCGATGACCTCGACAGCCTGCGCGTGGAGTGCTTCGACATCAGCCACACGCAGGGCGAGGCGACCCAGGCCTCGTGCGTGGTGTTCCACCATCACGCGATGCAGAACGGCGAGTACCGGCGCTACAACATCACCGGCATCACGCCGGGCGACGACTACGCGGCGATGCGCCAGGTGCTGATGCGGCGCTACGAGAAGGTGGCCAACGGCGACGGCGTGATGCCGGACGTGGTGCTGATCGACGGCGGCAAGGGCCAGATCGAAATGGCGCGCCAGGTGTTCGCCGAACTGGGACTCGACATCGGCCTGATCGTCGGCGTGGCCAAGGGAGAAGGGCGCAAGGTCGGCCTCGAGACCCTGATGTTCGTCGATGGCCGCGCGGCGCAGGAGCTGGGCAAGGAATCGGCGGCGCTGATGCTGGTCGCGCTGATCCGCGACGAGGCGCACCGCTTCGCCATCACCGGCATGCGCGCCAAACGCGCCAAGACGCGCCAGACTTCGCGCCTGGAAGAGATCGAGGGGATCGGCGCCAAGCGCCGCCAAAAGCTGCTCGCGCGCTTCGGCGGCCTGCGCGGCGTGGTCGACGCCAGCGTCGAGGACCTGATGTCGGTGGAGGGCATCTCGACCCAGCTGGCGGAAGAAATTTACAAACAGCTGCATTGAGCGGCCGCGCTCAACTGGTCTAAAAGGCAATAGCGAGGTAGACTAGCGGCGCAAGCATTCTTAACGGTAAACCAGATCATCCGCCTATGCCTTTTAACATTCCGATTCTCCTGACCTGGTTACGTGTAGCACTGATTCCGCTGGTGGTGGGCGTGTACTATCTGCCCACGCCCTGGTTGCCGGTGGCCGACCGCAACCTGGCCGCGACCCTGGTCTTCATCGTCGCCGCCATCACCGACTGGTTCGACGGCTTCCTCGCGCGCCGCTGGAACGAGACCTCGGCCTTCGGTGCCTTCCTCGATCCGGTGGCCGACAAGCTGATGGTGGCCGGCGCGCTGCTGGTGCTGGTCCAGCTCGACCGGGTGAATGCGATCATCGCCTTCATCATCATCGGGCGCGAGATCGCGATCTCGGCGCTGCGCGAATGGATGGCGCAGATCGGCGCCTCGAAGTCGGTGGCGGTCAGCTCGCTCGGCAAGATCAAGACCGCGGCCCAGATGACGGCGATTCCGCTGCTGCTGTTTCATGACAGCTTGTTCGGCGCGGTTGACACCCATTATTGGGGGCAGTATTTTCTGTGGATCGCAGGCGTGTTGACGGTGTGGTCGATGTTCTACTATCTCCGCCTGGCCTGGCCGCTCATTAAAGAAAAAGCCGGTACGCTCGAGTAGCGTTTGCGCCGGGCCGCGACCTTGACATCCAGTTCAGATCGTCTATAATGCCTGCCTGTTGTGACGACGCGGGAGTAGCTCAGTTGGTAGAGCGCAACCTTGCCAAGGTTGAGGTCGAGAGTTCGAGACTCTTCTCCCGCTCCAGCATTAGCTGGGGTTGTTTCGATGTATAATGCAGGGCTCCGATGCGGGAGTAGCTCAGTTGGTAGAGCGCAACCTTGCCAAGGTTGAGGTCGAGAGTTCGAGACTCTTCTCCCGCTCCAGCAGCCAGCTGGTTTGGTTTAAAGTTGTACAATGCACGGCTCCAATGCGGGAGTAGCTCAGTTGGTAGAGCGCAACCTTGCCAAGGTTGAGGTCGAGAGTTCGAGACTCTTCTCCCGCTCCAGAATTCAACAAAGAGAAGCCTGGCTTCCCTTTTGTTTCAGCAGGTCCTCAGGCGAGGTAGCAAAGAGGTTATGCAGCGGCCTGCAAAGCCGTTTAGACGGGTTCGATTCCCGTCCTCGCCTCCAGATAATCAAGCGCTTAGCTCTTTCCGGGCTGGTTCAAATAGGGAGGTTTACCTCCCTTGCAACGGCTTACAGTAGTGCGTTGACATTCAGCCGGGCCATACTACGATTGAGCCGGGCGAAAATTCGTAAAACTATTAATTATATAAATCGTTTATATCGTTAAGTTCAAAGCGCAATTTGAAGGGCAATTCGTTCCGGGCTACGCCCTCCACGAATTGCCCTTCTTTATTTGGTATCCGAACGGCCGCCGTCCGGGCGACGACGTGGTCGATATCTCGATCCGCGCGGCGATGGGCCTTCTGTGCGTGCTCACTGGCCCCGCCGACAGCTTGCAACTGGACTGTCATCCACCTGACGCGCCATCCGACGCCATGCCGTTCACCGACGGCGTGCGCAAGACCGCCGCCAACACCAAGCCGAAGGTTGTGCCGATTTTTTTTGGCGTCCATCTCATTTCATTGTAGCTCGAAGCAGACGACATGCCGCGGATGTCATATCCCCGCCGCCCGCGCCGTTACGAATGCCAGTACATCCTGCATGTCGCGACCGACAACATATGGCTTGCTACCCAACTCTTCCACCGGCAGGTTCATGCGGTTGACCCAGATGGTCGGGTAACCGAACGAGCTGGCCCCAGCAGCATCCCAGCCACCGAACGCGGCAAAGGCGATTTCCTTCTTGCGCAGCTTGAACCCGTCAATGCCCATCTGATAGGCGCGGGGGGCGGGCTTGAATACGCCGACCCGGTCAGTTGACATGGTATCTTCGAACAGGCCCGCCAAACCGGACTGCGAGATACCACGGGACATCATGCTCGACGTAAGATTGGCAAGGAAGGCCAGCCGGAACCCGGCCGTGCGCAGTTTTTGCAGCCCCTGCAGTACGTCCGGCCAGGCCGTCATTACTTCGTAGGCGCGCATGAGTTGCATGCGTTTGTCTGCGCTCAGTTCCAATTTTTCCAATTTGCAGGCAAATACCAGTGCCTGTTCCGTGACTTGGCCGAAATCGACGTAATTGCCCATGATATTGCGCAGCCAGGTATATTCGAACTGCCGGGTTCGCCAGGCGCCTACCAATCTTTCGCCTTTTCCGGGGAACAGGCTTTCCGCAAGCCCAATCACGGGGCGCGGATCGAAAATCACAAAGCCGTCGAACGCAATCGCCTTGATCCGGCTGTTGGAGCTGGCTCTTGCCAAGGCGCTGGCGCTGGCCAGGCCGGCGGCAAATGCGACAAACGTCCTGCGGTTCATAGACATTCCATATTCCTTTATCAATGGCATGCAGCGAGCCGCCGCAACCGTAATCCAAGTCTATATAATCGCGGAGGAACATACTATTCGTGGCCAGCGCAATGCACTCTTCAGATTTTCGGAATACCAATGGATCGCCTTGACGAACTGGCCTTGCTGGTCGCGATCTTCGACGAAGGCACACTGGCGGCGGCGGCCCGCAAGATGCGCCGTTCGGCCGCCGCGGTCACGCGTATCTTGGGCGAATTCGAGGCCAGGCTGGGCGTGCGGCTCGTCGCGCGCACCACGCGCCAGCTGGCGCCAACGGATGCCGGCCGGCGCCTTGCTGCGCACGCGCGCCGGATTCTGGCCGACTATGAAGATTCGATGCATGATGCGATGGGCGACGCTCGCGAGCCGGTCGGCGTACTGCGCATTTCGGCCCCGCTCATGTTTGGACGGCTTCATGTGGCACCTGTCTTGGCCGGGTTTCTGGCCAAGCATGTAGGCGTGAGCGCCGAATTGAGCCTGTCGAATCGAATGCTCGATTTGATCGAACATGGCATCGACATCGCTGTTCGCATCGGTGATTTGGACGACTCACAGCTGTGTGCCAGGAAGGTCGGCCAGGTGCGGCGCATTGTCGTTGCCAGCCCGGCTTATCTGGCTCGAAATGGGACTCCTGCCACGCCGGAGCAACTGAACGGACATACGTTGATTCTCCAATCGAACGATGGCAATGCTGTGGAATGGCGGTTCCACATCCCGCAGACCGGTTGGCTTAAAGTGAATCCGCGCAGCCGCTTGGTGGTCAATCAATCGGAAACGGCCATCGACCTGGCGTGCGCCGGCGCTGGTTTGATTCGTGCGCTGTCCTATCAGGTCGCCGACCAGCTCGACAGCGGCGCGTTGGTACGGGTGCTGCAGACATTCGAGCCGCCCTCGTTGCCAGTGAACCTGGTGTTTTCCAGCAGAGACCATATGCCCCTGCGCATCCGCGCCTTCCTCGAGATTGCGACGACGGCGCTAAGGGGCAGCGCGACCCGCTGGAGTAGCGAGCGGGACGCGAGCAGTGATTCCGGCTAGCGCAGGCGACTGAAGTACTGGCAGAATCCGGTATCGTGGCTTGACCCATGGGCGCTCCGGCCCGTCGCCAAGCGGATCCACGTTGGCACGCACTTTTGACAAGACCGACATCGATGCCAGGGCCCGACTGCAGGGACATGGGGAGGGCTCGACGAGGTTGATGTTGCAGGCACGACTGTGCGGGTATTTTGCGTTGCAAAGACGGTCGCCGATTGCTTTAAGTTTCGCAACAAAGTCGGTCTCGACGTCGCACTCGAAGCACTGCGTGAAGCCCGGCAGGGCAGACGCGTGAGCATGGATGAACTGTGACGCTATGCCGAAATATGCCGGGTCGCGAACGTGATGCGACCATACATGGAATCGCTGGTTGCGGGATGAATGCGACGAACAACATCGGAGCATCGGTTCGCGCACGCTTGCTGAACCGGGCGCGCGCCGATTCGATCTCTGGGTCCTCGCTCGGTATGCAACGATAGATCGAACGATTTTGGATAAGGCTGTTCAAGCGACGTTCGAGCGGCGGGCTAAGCCGATCCCGATCGCCTGCGGCGCGGCATGGCCACCAGCGCGCACCGCGCCGGCGCCGACTTCCGCGACATCAAGAAGCAAGGCGGCTGGCGCCACGACGGGACGGTGCAGGGTTACATCGAGGCGGCCAGCCGCTTCGAGGAGAACGCGGCTGGCAGTCTGCTGCGCGCGCGGGTCAAACCTGCCTGACTTGGCTTAGCGCCCGATTTTTTCCGTTTCCCCTATTCGCCCCATGATGGCATGGCGGGCACAGAGCGTCGCGCGTCAAGGGAGCCCGAAACCCCAGGGGACGATGTCGGGCGGTTCGGCACGGTAGCGGATGATGTAGTTGAGGTAGAGGTTGACCGGTCGCGTTTCGGTCGATGTCCTCGGTGTCGCCCCCTCAGGGGTGGCGACGCAACTCGTCGTGCGCACGCCGAGCTCCGGCTTGAACAGCGCAACCGGATCGCCCGGATCGGTGACGGCCGCGCCAGCCCCCTGCCATGTTTTGTAATCGTGCTCGTGCGCCTGGAAGGCGTCGGCCTGGGTTGAGCCAACCATCCAGGCCATATAACCGGTCCGGGTCTTGGACAAGCGGGCGGCGCGGTCCGGGTCCTGCGAGACGTTGTCGCTGACGCCGCGGATGAACTGGCCGCGCAGGTCCGGCAGGTTGAAGCTGTCGCCGCTGCCGCCGAAGGCATGGCCGATGGTGCCGAACAGATCGCAATACTGGGTTGTCGAGACGGACGAACCGTCGCAATAGAGCCAGCCCGCGATCGACAGGTTGGTCCTGATTTGCGCCATTGCCGCGGTGCCGGCGGCGTCGGCGCTCACGTCGGTCGTGGCCAGCCTGCCGGCATAGGGCAGCACGGTCCCGACGGGAACGAAGGTCTTGGGGACGGGGATCACGGCGCGCTCCCCGTCCCCGGGTCGAGCGGAAGCGGCGACCGGTCGTGCTCGTGAAAGTGCGGCAACGAGGCGTCGTCTTGCAGGTACAGCATCGAGGTCGGCACGCGCACGGTCCAGCTGCGCGGGCAGTCCGGTTTCAGCAGCGCCGGCACGGGTTCGAAGTGGCCGGCGCGATTGCGCATGCGCAACCGTTCCGGCGCGTGGATCTCTTCGAGCAGCAGCACGCAGCTGCTGGTGACCGGCTCGCTGCCCGGCCCGCCCACCCACTGCAGCCCGTACTGCAGGTAAAACAACAGCCACGCTTCGCAGCCCGGTTCGACCGGCAGCAACACGCGCGCGCTGGGCGCACGCAGGAACAGTTCGAACAGGTGCTCGGACTTGGGCTGCGATTTTTCGCCCGGCGTGCGCTCGGGCCAGGCGCCGCTTGCGCTCGCATGCCAGGGTTCGTAGTGCCACGACATCGCCGCCCACGAGAACAGCGGATCGAGGAAGCGGTACTGCTGCGGATCGGCGGCGCCACCGGGCGCGAGCAGTTCGAGGCAGGACTGGCGCAGGGCATTGCGCTGCACTTCGCCGGTATGGCCGGCGCTGGCGGCGGCGATGCGCAGGGCCAGTTGTTCGGCGTAGTTGCGGCTGGCCGTCCGGTAAGCCTGCAGCAGGCGCTCGTAGGTGCGGATCTGCCAAGACGTCATTTCCTGGTCGATGGCAACGGCGCTGTTTCGGATGCACTGGATGTCGACCTTGACGACGAACGCGGGCGCGGCCGTCATGAGCGTGACCGGGACGGGACCGCTGGCGCCCTTGATGCCGGTCATCACGTTGTAGGTGACGGTCGCGGTCGGCATGACGGGCGGCTGGACGATGGCATCGGGGATCGTGGTCGCCGTGGCGTCCGATACCGGCACCACCGTATTGAGGACAGCCTGGGGTAGCACCGCCGGACTGCTGAACGCCTGTCCGGCGACCGAGCATTGCAGGTTGTAGCGCTGGTCCGCCAGGCCGATCGTCAGCTGCCCGGTGTCGGCAACATAGCCGTCGGGGATGCGCAGGCCGGTCAGTTCGGCCGCGCCGACCCGGTCGTAGCTGGCACTCACGGCAAGCGCGGCCGGCGGCGGCGGCGGCATGTCCGACAGGCCGTACTGGGCGCCGTAGGACTGGTAGTTCAGGGCCGTGATCGTGGTATAGCCCTGGCTGTCGGCCACACTGAACATGGCTAGCGGCTGCGGCTGTTGTAGCGGCAGCGCCTCCGCCCCTTGGATCTTGGCCAGCCAGGCCGCAGCCGGCTGGTCGACCAGGAAGGACAGAACCAGGCGCCGCCCCGCTTCTTCGAGGTGCACGCGCATGAGCCGGTCGATCCAGCGATAGACGCCGACCAGGCGGCCGTTGCCGGTGTTGTCGATCAGGTTGCTCTGGCGCCGTTCGCGGAACTCTTGCCAGACGCTGCCGCGCTGCCGGCTGACGCGCTCGCCGAGCTGGCGCGCGGCCTGCTCGGTCAGCTGTTGCAGGTAGCGCGAGGCATCCTGGCCCGACCATTTGCTGTCGGCCTTGCCGTCGGCGCCGGCGCCGCTCAGGGTGAGGTTCAGGTTATTGTAGGCCGGCTGGATATTGTTCAGGTTGCGCAGCATGCCTTCGGCCGCCATCGCTTCCTGTACCGCGTCGGTCATTTCGTTGGTGGCGGACGACAGGCGCGCGGCCTGGTTCTGCGTTTCGTGCTCGCTGGTATTGGCGGTGCTGTCGCTGCTGCTCGCGGCATAGCGTTCCTGCACTTCCTGGCGCTCGCGCGGCATCACATTGACGACTTCGGCCAGTTCGCCCGGCAGGTAGGCGCACAGGCGCTGGCGCGCCATCTTGAGCGTGCCCACGCCGAGCACTTCCCAGCTGCCGCCGGCGGCGCCGCCGGGCGGCCCGGAAATGCCAGGGGCCGGCGGGAACGCGGCAACCGGGTTGGGGAACACGGGCCGCGCGCCGAGCACGAGATGGCGCACGCGCTGTTCGCCGAGGTCGTCGTAGAAGTGGCTCGCCAGCAGTTGCAGGAAGTGCCCGATGCGCAGCACGTCGGTCAGCTGTATCGCCAGTTTGGCATCGGCCGCCGTGCCCACCAGCGCCAGCGCGAACAGGGTTTGCCAGATGTTGCTCTGCGCTTCCATCCAGCTCCGGTCCTTCAGGAACTCCGACGGCCGCTGGCCCAGGACCAGGAACGCCATCTCTTCGAGTTCGATATTCGGAATCGTGTGCGGGATGCGCTCGAGCTCGGCGCACCAGAGGGGGAACTGCGACAGCGGCGCCGGCAGCGCCGACAGTGCGCTCACGAAGCTGGCCGTCAGGTAGCCGCTGGTGCGGAAATTGTTCGCTTCGGTGCGCTTGTCGGTGGCCGCGCCGCTGCCGGTGCAGAGCACCAGTTCATTGTACAAGGCGAGCTGCTGCGGCTCCAGGCCGAGGCTCTTGAGGCGGATGTAGCTGCGGTCGATATCGATCAGTTCGCGCAGGCCGGGCGGATGCAGCCAGACGAAGGGGAACAGGTCGACCGCCTGGTGCGGGCCCTCGATGCCGGTTTCGACGGTATCTTCGCCGGGATCGATGTCGGGCTGCGGATGTGGCCACGCCTGCCAGGCGGCGATCGGGGCGTTGAAAAAGGAATTGACGGTCAGCGGCACGTTGCAGATTAGGACGATCTGACCGTCGAGGTGGGCAAAGTGCGTCGCGCGCGTCAGCGTGACGGTCACGTCGATGCCGTCCCACACCAGCGTTTTCGAGTCGCTGTAATCGGTGTCCTCGGTCAGGTGCAGCGCGAACGTTCGTTCCACGTTCTCGCACGAGACCGTGCCTTCGACGTGCAGCACGCTGGCGCCGTCCTGCCAGCTGACGATCACCATCCGCTGACCGCGCGCCATCTTGAACCACTGGCCCTCGCGGCCCGGAATGGCAAGGTCGTGACCGACGGGAGACTCGTGCATGACAACCTCTGCTTGGTTTGATTGAGGGAAGGGACCGGGCGCCGCACGCCCGGCCCGTGTTGCCGCTACGGCGATTAGTCCGAGAAGGTCTGGGTCCCGTTCGGGCTGTTCGCGAATGCCTTGATCGATCTCTGCAAGGCCTTCGTCAATGCGGCGGCCAGCGAGTCGGCATCGTAGCGGGCGGCCGGCAGCAGCTCATTTTTCGGCCCGAGCGGCACGAAAAAATCCGCTTCGTTCGTGTGATTGCTTGTCGAGGCGACCAGGCGCAGCACGTTCAGGCCCAGTGGCGAAACGGGCAGCAGGGCCGGCTCGAAGTCGCCGCCTTGCAAATCCGATTCGGCCACATACAGGGCATCGACCAGATGCTTGACCAAAGGCCCGAAGGTCAGCTGGCTCACGCCGACCGCGTCGTGGGCCGTGCCCTCGTCGATAAAGGCGGCCGCGACGATCTTCGATTTGTAATCGAGCAAGGCGACGCCGCTGTGGGCCAGGTCGGGATCGAGCACGACCTTCTGGCTGGCGATCTCGAGGGTCGCCTTGGCAACGCGGATGTAAGCGACGATGTTGACCTCGTCGATCTCGGTCTTGGCAAAATCGACGGCCCCGTAGGTGTGGCGCGGCATCGCCTTGAGGTTGGTGCGAACCAGCTCGAGCGCACCGGCCGGCGTTGCGTGCAATTTGAGTGTTGACATGTGCTTCCCCTTAAGGTTTGGTGGTGTAGGAGGTATACCAGCTGGCGCCGGTCTTGTACTTGGCCGGGAAGGTGGAATACGGCATCGTCGTCGTGCTCGCGTCGGCAGGATCCTGCAGCGTGATCGTGTTGCCGCTGGCGCTCACGTTGTAACCGGTGACCGCAATGCTGTGCCGCAAGGAGGTGCCGGTCCATTCGATGTTGACGACGACCGCACGGCCCCCATCGATCTCGGTCTTGATGGCGTCGAAGTTGAGGGGCCCCACCGTGCCCGCGTTCAGGTTGCCCACATACGTCAGGGCGTTCATGACGCTTTCCGGCATGTTGCAACCGGCCGGCGGCGCGAGCTTGCAGCAGTCGCCGCAGGAACCGAACTTCCAGATCGCCAGGGCGCACGGCGTGTTGAGCGTCTGCGGTACGTAGAATTTGGCCACGCAGGCGGCCACGGTGCACCAGCACCAGTTCGTTTGCGTCTGGGCCGTCATCGTGAAGGCGAGCGTCGCATTCAGATCAGCGCCTGCGCGGCTGAAGATCGACTTCGGACGCACTTCCTGACCGGCGCCGTAACCCTTGCCCGAGTCGGCGTCCGGCGATGGCAATCCCGGCCAGAGCTCGCTGATGCCGAGCATGCCGACCGGCTGCGGCGCGATGTCGACCGTGGCCGGCAGGGCCAGGATGGTACTGAACGCGGTGTCGTACGACTCCGGGGAGACGGCGTCGCCGACGTTGGCCCACACGGTCCACGGGCCGGCAAGCGCCCCAATGTCGGGTGCGACAGTGGACCCGGTGGTCAGCGTATAGGCCAACGGTTGGGCCGGGCTGTTCGCACCGATCAATTTGAACGTCACCAGGCTGGTGGGGCTCGTCATCGAATTACTGAAGATGATGGTTTGAGAACTCATGACTCTGTTCCTTTTTTTAAGAAAATGCACAGGACGCGATCAGGCGCCGGAACCCGCATCCCCTGGCATGGGCCGGAAATGGGGCGATTCGATACCATTCATTTTTCTTGCCGAAATCTCCACGAGGGTGTTCCAAGCGGCGACCGGCATGGCAGCGCATGACACACCGCCCAGCGTGGCCGACAGCTCGAAGCGCCGCGGATGGAAATGCGCCGCCGCCCCCGGCCGTAGCGGGCAGTGGACGACGAACGGGGTGCCGGCGAAAGCGAGCATGAAACAGACATCGCCGTCGGTCCGGTTGACCATCTCGAGCAACTGGGGCGTGCTGCCGGCCTGGGTCTCGCAGTCGAAGCTGCGCGCCCGTGCCACATTGCGCACGCTCGCCACCAGGCGCATGCCGGCCGGGGCCGGGCGCTGCGGCAAGGCATACGTGACCCGCGTGTGCGGATCGACATGCGAGACGCTCGCCAGCAGGCAGGAGGGCAGTGCTTCGGGCACGACCAGCTCGCCGCCGGCCGCCCCCCACGCCTCCCATGCTTGCCGGCCGTCGCAGCAAAAGTGCAGGCGGACCGCTTGCCCGGCAAGATTGCGCAAGGTGAGTGCCGAAGGCGTGGACCTCATCGCTGCTCTCCTTACGCTGGTTCGCCGCGCCGCTTACTTCAGGATGAGCGTGTAGTAACCACTGTTGCGCAGCGTCGTGTCGTTGACCGCCGTGCAAATTGTATTCGGATTGTCCGAGTACTGGAGGTCGGTGGTGACGCCGTTGATGATGGACTGGAAGCTGTAGGTGTTGCCCAGCTGGATGACCTCCATGTTGAAGCCGTCGGCGCAGACCACGTTCTGCAGCGCCTTGTCATCTTTCGAGATGGTGAAGGTGACGGTGTCGCGCCAGGTCGACTGGAATTGCATCTGGGACGACGAGGTGCTGTTCGTTTTCTGCACGTCGAACACATAGGTGCCCTGGGCGTAGTCCTGGACCACACGGGCGAGAAAGCTGGTGGCGCCGGTGACGCTCATCGGCGCCGAGCTGTAGGTGTTGCCGTCGATGGTGGTCGAGGCGACGACCTCGTAGGTGTCCGTGGTCGGGACCACGATTTTCTGGCCCGGCTCGATCGAGGGCATGAAGACGACGACCTGGTCGGCCTTCTTGACGATGATCTGGGCTGGGTAGGGCGTCGTGTTCAACAGGGTAAGGGCGGATTTGCTATTCATCATTTCAGGCTCCTGGTGTGGTGGGGGAGCGGCATCGTCGCCGCATGGGGTTTCAAAGGGGTCGGTGTGCGCCTCTTTCGCGTCCGGCAACCATTGCTGCTGACCGGACTTGATGTGCAGGACGTTGCCGACTGAGATCCACTATATCGGAATAGCTTTTTTGAAATAAGTGTATTACCGTAACAATGACGTAACGCTAAGCCATGCTACGGGCTGCGGGCCGGGGCCGCGCTCACAGCAGCCCCAGCTGTAGGCGCAGGGCCGCGTGGCAGGCGTCCGCGAGCCGCTCCTGGCAGGCGATCGAGGCTTCGTAGACGTGGTCGAGCTGTTCGCTCCAGAGCAGGGTGCCGTGGGCCAGGTCGCGCAGCCGAAGCGAGGTGCGGATCAGCAGGTCGTCCATGCGCACGCTGCCCTCGAACAGGATGTCGCAGGGGCGCGCGGGCCGCTCGCCGGGCGCGCCGTCGAGCGGGTTGGCGACCAGACGCTCACCGAAGTCGCGGTGCAGGCGGTAGCCCAGCTCTTCGTTGAGGCCCAGCGTAAACGACTGGGCCGGCACGTCCTGGCTCAGGCAGGCCAGCGGCCGGAACGCCAGGCGCGGCAGCAGGACCGCGCGCTGCACGGCGCACGCCTCGATGCGCGGCAGGTAGCTGCCGACCGGAATGACGATGCGCGCCGGGTTGTGGCAACCCGCAGCTGCGTAATAGGCGGCCAGCTTGGCGCGCACGCGGCCCACCTGGACGCGCACGATGGGATCGTCGCCGGTGTTGTAACTGCTGGCGCTGCGCCCGAACACGGCGATGCCGATCGCATATTCGTTGATGCCGTGCGCGCAGCCGGCGGCCTGGGCCACCAGGTAGCGCAACACGGCGATGCAGCGGTAGGCCCGGGCGAACTGGGTACTGGCGAGCACACGCTGCAATTCGGCCTCGATCTCGGCGCTGTTGCAGGCCGGATCCGTCCCGTTCAATTGAACAAGGCTTAGCATTGAAGGGTTGATAATTTCACCTAAGAAATGTTAATATTTTGAGTAACATGAGGACTTGCAATTAATGTAGTTCATGCCCCAAGAATTAACCTTCTGGAAACCTTCCGTTTTATAAGCATTTGTTTTTAAAAACATTTCGATCACGGGACAGCGGCGACATGGGATACGACAGCTTCGAGTTCGGGCCCTGGCGGGTCATGCCGGAGAGTAATACGTTGACTAGTGCCAATTTATCGAGGCAACTCGAGCCGCGCGCGATGGATGTGTTCCTGTGCTTGTGCAGGTACTACCCGGCCGTGGTGCCGGCCGACACCCTGCTCGAGTCGTGCTGGGGCAGCGCGGCGCCGGGCGACAACGCGGTCCACAAAATCATCACGCAGCTGCGCCGCGCGCTCGACGATTCGAGCCTGGCGCCGCGCTACATCGAAACGATCCGCAAGCGCGGCTACCGCGTCTTGGCCGAGCCGGTCCGCGAGCTGCTGGCGCGCCCTGGCAGCTGGACCGCAGCCTCGCCGTTCCGCGGGCTGGCCGCCTTCGAGGAACAGCACGCGGCGATTTTTTTCGGCCGCAAGGGCAGCATCGGCCAGCTGGCCCACACCGTGCTGGCGCAAGCGGCCGAAGGCTGCGCGATGGTGTTGCTGCTGGGACCCTCCGGCGCCGGCAAGACGTCGCTGGTGCAGGCCGGGCTGGTGCCGGCGCTCAAGGCTAGCGCGCTGCTGCTGGCCTGCCATGTGCGGCTCGACTGCGCCGACCTGGGCGAAGCGGACGTGTTCGCCATCCTGGCCAGCGTCCTGCTCGACAGCGAAATCGGCGGCGAGCTCGTTTTTGCGCGGGACAGCGCCGCCTCGCTCGGCGAGCGCCTGCTGAACGAGCCCGACGGCGTGGCCGTCCAGTTGCGCCGCTACCTGGGCAGCGCGCACCTGATGCTGTTCGTCGACCGGCTCGAAGCGCTGTTTCGCGGGTCCGGCCCGTCCGAGGCGGTGCGCCAGGACCTCGTCGCGCTGTTCGAGCGCCTGGCGCGCTCGGGCTGCGTGCTCGTCGTCATGGCCTGCCGCAACGACTATTATCACCACCTGGCCAACTACCCGGCGCTCGCCGAACTCAAGAAGCGCGCCGGCCTGGTCGACCTGGCCGCGCCGAGCAGCGTGGAAGTGGCCCAGATCATCCGCCAGCCGGCGCTGGCGGCCCAGTTGCACTTCACGATCGACGACGCCAGCGGCGAACGGCTCGACGACCTGCTGTGCGAAGCCGCCCGCGCCGGGCCCGACACCCTGCCCCTGCTGCAATACTGCCTGCAAGAGCTGTACCGGTTGCGCAGCCCGACGGGCGAACTGAGCCTGGCCGTGTTCCGCGAACTGGGCGGGATCGACGGCGCGATCGGGGCGCGCGCCGAAGAAGTCATTTCCGGTCTGACCGCCAGGCAGATCGGCGCCTTGCCCCGGGTGCTGGCGCTGCTGCTGCTGGTGGCCGAAGACGACGCCGCAGCCGGCTCACGGCCGGTTCCGTGGAACGCGCTCCAGAGCGAGGCCGAGAAGGAACTCATCAAGGCGCTGGTCGACGCCCACCTGTTCGTCAGCGACCTGCACGGCGGCGTGGCCACCTTCGCCATCGCGCACGACGCGCTGCTGCGGCGCTGGCCGCGGGTGCTGGCCTGGATCGACCAGCACCGCCAGGCGTTGCAGGTGCGCACCCGACTCGGCGCGCAGGCGCGGCGCTGGCAGGCGAGCGGCTGCGCGCGCGACATGCTGTTGCCGCGCGGGACGCAGGCGAACCAGGCCAGGGGCCTGCTCGGCGACAGCGCCCTGACCCTGAACGCGCAGGAACTGGCGTTCGTGACAAGCTCGCTGCGCCGGGTGCGGCTCGCCGAGCGCTTCCGCATGCTGGTGTCGGGCGTGGTGCTGGGCCTGGCGCTGCTGGCGAGCGCGCTGGGAGCGATGGCGCGTTCGGCCCAGTTTCAGGCCGAACAGCGCCGCACCGAAGCCGAAGCCCTGATGGGATTCATGCTAGGCGAGTTCGTCGACAAGCTGCGCCCGCTGGGCCGGCTCGACCTGCTCGACAGCATCAGCAACCGCGCCCTGTCCTACCTGTCGGCGGCCAGGCAGTCGGACCTCGACGCCACTGCCCTGACCCAGCGCGCCAAGGCGCTGCAAGTCATTTCAGAAGTCAAGATCGCGCGTGCCGACCCGGCCGCGGCCGAAGCCGGGCTGGGCGCCGCGCGCGCAATCTTGCAGCAGCAGTTGCGCGGGACGCCGGCCGATATCGCGATTCTGAAAAGCGCAGGTGAAAATGCGTACTGGCTGGGTCAAATCCATTTGGATCAACGCAACTGGGATTTCGCGCAGCAGTATTTCGGCGAATACCGCGACCTGGCCGACCGGCTGGCGACTGCCGCGCCGCGCGATCCGGACAGCTGGATCGAGCAATCGTATGCCCACAACAGCCTCGGCAGCCTGGCCCTGCGGCGCGGCGACATCGAACGCGCGGCCAGCGAGTTTGCGCTCTCGGTCGAACTCAAGAGCGCCGCATATCGCGCCTCGCCCAACGACAAGCGGCTGGCCGCGGACTTGGCCGACAGCCTGTCGTGGCTCGCAAATGCCCAGCTGCTCCGCGGCAAACTCGAGCTTGCCGGCGTTCTGCACGGGCGGGAATTGGACTTGCTATGGACCCTGCACGAGAGCGCTCCTGGGGAGGCCTTATGGACTCACCGGCTCGCCTCGGCCTGGTCGCATCAGGCCGAACTGAAGCAGGCCAGCGGTGACGTGCGTGCTGCCTACGGCGACGCGCTGCAGGCCGAAAGCCTGCTGCAGACAATCGTGCAGCAAGATCCGAGCAACCGCAGCTGGCAACACAGCCTGTATGTTGCCCAGCTAAACCTGATCGAACTGGCGCCGCCGGCGCCAGACCCGGAGCCGATATTGGCGCGCCTGGCCACGCTGCACGAGGCGTTTGCCGCGCTGAGCCGGCTTGAACCAAAGAAGCTGACTTTACGGCTGATGATGGAGCGGGTCACGGCGCGTCGGGCGGCTCTGCTGCTTGAGCAGCGCCATCACGCCGAGGCCGCCAATGTGCTGGCCCCGGCGGTGGCGAACTTGACAGCTCTGCATGCGAAGGCGCCTGCCGACGAATTCGTGCGCAATACCCTGGCCCAAGTGCTGGTGCTCGAATCGGACATCGCATTCAAGCAAAACGATCCGGTTGCGGCGCGCGCCAGTTGCCGGCGCGTCCAAACCCTGCTGCAGCCGGCGGTGAACGGACGCGCCGACTATTATGTGTTGGCACCCTGGGTAAGCGCCCATGTGTGCCTCGATGAATCCGCGAAAGCGGCCCCGGCCAGGCGACAGCTCGAAGCGATGCCGTATCGCGACCCGGCCTACCTGTTGTACCTTTCCACCCACCAAACCAAGAAAGCAGACAAATGACCTCCCAACATAAAATCGTCAATGGCCCACAATACTTTAATGTCGACGTGCATTGCACATGGGACCCCCAGACCGACACCTACATCACCAAGACGTTTCCGGATCCGATCACAATCACCGAACCGAATACCATCATTAACTATCAAATCATACAAGGACCGGGACAGAAACTCGTGTTTATCGGTATGAGCAAGTTACCGGATCACCAGCACCAGTTCAGCGTCCCGAGCATCAGTGTGGACCGCACCATGATTACGTTCAGCGACGCCAATACGAAGAAAGTGACCTTCAACGTTGATTTGTATGTCGCGGACGCCGACGGCAATTTATTCAGCCATGACCCGCAGGTCCTGAATGAGCCGGGGAAGTAAACTGCGTTCCGGAGCCGCGTCCTTGCGATTGGGCCGCGGCCGGCTTTCAAAGTCAAGCGTCACTGATCAGGCGGTCGCCAACGAATACGCGAAACTGCCTGATCCGTCCGCTCACTCTGTCGGCTCCGTGATGCGCGTGTAACGCGCCCCAGCCTGCCCAGATCGAGAATCAGGCGCGGGTGGAATTCGTACTGGGCCCGGAAACCCGCGCCAACACACGGTTTTGTTGCCCGGCATGCCCCGCATGCCCCCCAATATGCCCCCAAACGTTCGCGCCGTTCATGGAATGTCCTCCATCGGACTGAAGGATGTTCATGTGGCAGTGAAAACAATGCGCGCCATGCGTCAATTAAGCAAGTTGCAGACTTGTGTAACGAGGTGGTTTAGACGGGTTCGATTCCCGTCCTCGCCTCCAGATAATCAAGCACTTGGCTCGTTCAGGGCTGGTTCAAATACGTTGTGCACCTCACGCAAAGTGAGGTGCACCTCACGCTAAACGGCCACATTGCCGTTGACAACCGCGGTCTGTTCGTTTGCTGGCAGGTTGCTCCGCTCAGATTGACCCTCCCTCCATACCCTCGCGAACGCCGCCACCCCGTCGTCGACGGGCCCAACTTCTGGGACTATCGCGTCTCGAAATACAGCGCATGGAGGCAGTGATTCAAGCTCACTGTGGACGAGCGCGCGAGGCCCCTCAAATAGAGTTCCATGTCGGAAGCCTTACGGCCATGCGATTGACCGCGATCCGGCGCATCGGTGGCCAGGAAGTCGCCGCTATTTCCCTGGCCATCGGCGCGCCCCCTAACGCAAATTACCGGTGTGGCCCAGCGAGTACCGGCCAGGTTGCGGCCACACGGTCAGGCCATGCGGTTCCTGGCCGACCTTGACCTGTTGCACGTCGCCGGTGGCGGTGTTGAATCGGTACACCACGTCGTCGAACCGGCCAGACAGCCATAGATGTGTTCCGTCGGCACTTACATTGCCCATGTCGGGACTGCCACCACCCGGGACGGGCCAGTTGGCGACCACCTTGTCGGTGGCGAAATCGACCACGCTCACGCTGCCCTTGCCCTTGCGCTTGCCGTGGATACGGTGGGTGCCGCGGTTGGCCACATACAGGCGCTTGCCGTCGCGGCTAGGATAGATTCCGTGCGTGCCTACGCCCGTTGGAATGAATCCGATCTCCTTGAACGCGGCGATGTCGACGACGTGCAGGCCATCGGCTTCCATGTCGGCTATGTAGAGCTTGCTGCCGTCCGGCGAGATGCGTATGTCTTGCGGCATACCTTTGGTGCTGGTGCAGATTTCAGCCGCCGGCCCGCCTACCGGCGCCGCCTCGGAGTAGCGCGAGGACGGCATCTTGAGCTTCAGGTAGCCCGCCACTTTGCGTCCGATCAGGTCGATCTTGGCGATGGTGCCGTCGAACTCGCAGGTGAAGACGGCGTAGCGACCGTCGTTGGAAAAGTCGGCGTGGTTGATGCCGCCGCAGGACGGCGTGTCGATCGAATACTGCAAGGCCATGGTCTTGGGATCGCGGAAGTCGAGACGGTGCAGGGCCTCGGCGACGACGATGGCGGATTTGCCGTCAGGCGTGAAATACATATTGTACGGGTCGTCCACCGGCACTGCCTTGCCCGGCTTGCCCGTCAGCGGGTCGATCGGCGTCAGGCTGCCCAGTTTGGTACGCTCGGCATTGTTGGCCACCCAGAGCGTCCGCAGGTCATAGGCCGGTACGACGTGCTGCGGGCCGATGCCCACCTTGAACTTGTCGACCACCTTGAGCGTCTCCGGATCGATCACATAGACATCGTTCGAACGCAGGTTAGGCACATAGACGCGCGCCAGCTGGTCCTTGACGACCGCGCTCATGTGGCCCGGCCCAATGTCGCCGTAGACGTTCTTGGGATCGCTCAACGGCGCCATGCCGGGTAAGGGCGAATAGGCCGGCGCGCTGATCGCGGTCGCGTCCTTGGCGCCGGCGAGGTGGCTGGACAGGCCCACGGCCGACAGTGCGAGTACGCCCAGGCCGACGATGGCCATGCGCTGAGTGCGGCTGCCGAGGCGCGCCGTGTTGGTGGTGTTCAATGTTGATGTCATAGGGGGTATGCACTCCGTTCAATGATGCGCTTGCCTGGATGGCCGCCTAGCGGTGGTGTTCGTGGAGGATCGTTCGAATGGCATCCACCGAGGTATCGACCTGGCGCTGGACGCCAAGTCGGCCCAGTTCGGCGGTGGCGTGCGTGGCGTCGCCGCGCACGCCGTCAGTCACGCCTGGCTTCGGGCCGTGCGTCATGGCATCGATGCGCACCATCGACGGCGCGGTGGCGAGCATGAGGGAGGCATCGGCCAGTCCGGCGTGCAGGCCGATTTCGGCGCTGCTGAAGCCGCGTTTTTTCAGATCGTCGATAAACGCGGTCTGGGTAATATCGTAGTAGTCGAGCAGCGCGTGGGCGCGGGCAGGGTCATCCTTGCCCCAGGCGCGGTTCAGCTTTTGCGCCACGCGTACCTCGTTTTGCTGATAGCCGCCATGGTCGCCGATGAAGATGATGTCGCGAAAGCCGTGCTGACGAAAACTCGCCGCCGCGCCCTCGAGCAGCGCTTCGAAGGCGGCGGGCGGAATCGAAATGGTGCCGCTAAATCGCATGTGGCCGGTCGGTGGATTGACCGCGCCTTCCGGCACATAGGACACCACCGGCGCGACCATGGTGTTGCCGAGCTTCTGCGCGATCATGGCCGCGATGATCGCGGCGCGGACGTTGTGCTTGCCGAGCGCGATGTACGGGCCGCTCTGCTCGACGCCGCCGATGGGGATCAAGATGGTGGTCGCGCCGTGCTCGATGCGACTGCGCAATTCGGTGCTGGTGAGTTCTTCCAGCATGACGCTGGCGTTGCCGCGCGCCGTGCGGTCCGCGCCTTCGCCGTGCTCGCCGGAAGAGGCCGCCGCGACCGGCGCCGCCGGCATCGTCAGCAACGGAACGGCGATTGCAAGGAGGCACGCCAAACTGCCGACGCCCTTCGCCATCCGTCCCTGCGTACTTTCATTAGCCAACTTATTGTTCATAACCTCTCACTCTGCAATGTAGACCAGCTTTTGCCGTCCAGGCATAGGGCCGGTGACAATTTTATGCGATCAAGGGGGATGGCACGGCCAATTTTATGAACGCGCAGTATCGCTAGTCTAGCATTCACGCGCCGCCAACTGTGCGGGCGAAGGTCGCGCGCGCCCATCCGGCGGCCGCTTCTTGCCTCCAGCCACGATCTCGGCCCGACGCAGACCGGCGCGCTTGCATTTGGCGGACGCTGGGTGAAGGTACAACCTATGGCGCCACTGCTACCGGTGTCTCATGGCGACATGGCGCCAGCTACGGCGGGCGAGGGTGCGCGGTAATGGCGGTTCGCGGCTTCAAGATTCACCGCCTTTTCATCTATGTTGACCCTGATTACGACGGGGCAGATACGGCTCGATATCCTTGGTTGGCAAAGGATGGACATGAGCCGTTGAAGAAGGACCTGGCCGGCTCAGGTCCTGGCAAATCCCGCCCGCGATATCCTCCCGATCCGGACGGTCAGAACAGACCTGCGTGAAAATCTGTGAAGGCTTGCTCAATTTCCTCCTCGGTATTCATCGCGAAAGGACCGCCGGCGGCGATCGGTTTGCGCAGAGGTCTGCCGGCAATCACCAGTAACCTCAACCGTTCCTGGCTGGCGCGCAGGCGAACCTGAGACGCGGTATCCACGGATTTGCTAAGGAATACCACATTGCCCGCTTCGATCGCGCTTTGGTCCGCTCCTGCATGGCCGGCGCCTTCGAGAGCGACCAGGAAGGCGTTATAGTCCGGGGGGAAATCGGGGCTGACTTCGGCGCCCGGAGCGAGTTCCACTTCAAGATAGGTGACCGCATTACGCCAGCACACGCGGTTTCAATAAATCCGACAAACCGACGCGATGCAGCATCTCTGCACGCAAACGATCAAGCACTGAGAAGCCTACATCGGCGCCATCCTGGGTTGGGTCTATATGCACGCGAAACGGACGCTTGCCGAAAGGCGCATCGACCACATCCACAATTGCATCGGCCACCAAGGAAACATCCGCATCGGCTGGCACGATTTCCGCAAATGCTTTTTGGACTTGTTCGCCGAAGCCAGCGTACGGGCCAGCTTCATATTGCGCTAGACGTTCCGCATCCGCTGGACGACCTGAATGAGAGAAGTGATTCGTTCCCCCGGTGAATGCCCCGGGCACGATGATGGACGTTTCGATCCCCCAGCGCGTCAGCTCCCTCGCGTACTGCACCGCTATCGAATCCATTGCGGCCTTCGCGGCAAAATAGGGCGCCAAATAGGGCGGCGTGCCGCCGGCGCTGCTGCTGCTCGATACCCACACCACAAGTCCCTTTCGCTGACCACGCATGTGCGGCAGCACGGCACGGTTGACGCGCTGCGTGCTCAGCACATTCACGTCGTACTGCTGCGCAAACTGCTCCGGCGTGAATGCCTCTGCCGGCCCGAACATCATGTGGCCGGCATTGTGAATTACGACATCGATGTGACCTGCTTCAGCAATGACTTGCGCAACTGCCGCGTCCACCGAGTCTTGCGATTGCACGTCCAGTTCGACGGTGCGCAGATCTACGCCGTGTTCCTTGGAAAAGCTGGCGACCTCTTCGACCCGAGCGGAGTTTTTGCCTTTTGTTTCACGCATCGAGGCGTAGACGGTGTGGCCTGCCTTGGCGAGTGCTGCGGAAGCCAGTCGACCAAAGCCGCTGGAAGCGCCGGTGATGAGAATGATGGATTTCATGGTTGCTCCTTGTTTTGTCAGTAGAGTCTGATGGGTGGACCATGATGTTTGCCATGTCCGGTGGTAGGCGTTGAACGCTATGTGATCAAATGATGCCGCCGTTGACCCGGATGGTTTGACCGTTGATCCAGGCGCCGTCTGGTCCCGCGAGCATTGCGACGGCTGCGGCGATGTCTTCAGGCTGACCGAGACGTTCGAGCGGCGCCAGCTTAGCCAGGCGATCGATCACATCCTGTGGTTTGCCGTCGAGGAACAAGGCAGTGGCTGTTGGACCAGGTGCGATGTCGTTGACGGTTATATTCCGACCACGCAGCTCCTTGGTCAGCACATGCGTCATTGCTTCCACACCGGCTTTGGTGGCCGCATAAACCGCGTAACCGGGCTGGTAAAGGCCGACCACGCTCGACGACAGATTGATGATGCGGCCGCCGTTGCGCAAGCGACGCGAGGCTTCGCGCAAGGTGTTGAACGTGCCTTTGAGATTGATCGCGATCTGGCTGTCGAACAAGGCATCCTCGCTTTCAGCGAGCGTCGCCAGTTTCATAATGCCGGCATTGTTGACAAGCACATCAATGCCGCCGTAAGCCGCTTCGACCGTGTCGAACATGCGGGCCACTGCGGTCGCGTCGCTAACGTCGGCTTGCGCTGGAATTGCGTGGCCGCCCGTTTGCTCGATCTGCCGCACCAGTTCTTCCGCCGCTGCGGCGCTGCCGGCGTAGTTGACGACGACGGTGAAGCCATCCTTGGCCAAGCGCTGTGCAATAGCGGCGCCGATGCCGCGCGACGAACCGGTGACGATAGCTACTTTGTTTGCTGCTTTCATGGTGTTTCTCCTGGGAGGTGCCGCCGTTAATTCGGCGTCGTGAACACACTATGGCAGCTTCAAAGTCAAAGATAATCGGCGTAAAATAAACGTCACTATTCTGAAATGTCGAACAATAGGAGTAAGCATGGACCGACTTGACGCTATGCGACTGTTCACGCGGATTGTCGAACGCCGCAGCTTTACCCAAGCGGCGAATGACACCGGCGTGCCCCGCTCGACCGTCACGCAAGTGATTAATCAGTTGGAAGAACGATTGAATGTACGGCTGCTCCAACGCACGACCCGCACCGTAAAGCCGACGCTGGACGGCGAGGCGTACTACCGGCGCTGCATCAGCATCCTCGATGACGTAGAGGATGCCGAAGGCGCGTTCAGCGGCGCGGAACCAAAGGGCATGTTGCGTGTAGAGGTGCAAGGTACCTTGGCGCGGCATTTTCTGCTACCGGCGTTGCCTGCATTTTTTTCGCGCTACCCAGATGTTGAGCTCTCGATGAGCGAAAGCGATCGCTGGGTGGACCTGGTGCAAGAAGGGATGGACTGCGCGCTGCGCTACGGCAAACTGCCAGACAGCGATTTGATTGCGCGGCAGGTTGCGATGCTCGAGCGGGTCACCTGCGCGACGCCTGATTACTTCAAACGCTTTGGCACGCCGAGCGATCTCCAGTCGCTGAGCGGACACCGCGTCGTTGGTATACGCTCGATCACAACCGGCAATGTGACCCCGCTGGAGTTTACCGGTGGCGCGATGCTCGAGAGCGTCCCATTGCCCGCGACCTTCTCTGTCACAGGCCCGGAAAGCTTTATCGCTGGGACCCGCTTAGGCTTCGGCATCGCGCAGATGCCGCGTTTTCATGTTGAAAACGATTTGAAAAATGGCACGTTGGTAACGATTCTGGACCATCTCCCGCCACCATCGGTGCCAGTATCGTTGGTTTATCCACGCAACCGACAACTGTCGCCGCGCGTACGCGTATTCCTCGCTTGGGCGACACAGGAATTCGCAAAAAGAAATTCGCCGTCTCAAGACTAATTTTGGATGCCTTCGCGGCTCTGAGGATATTTCCGTTGGTCTGTCGGCTTAATTATTATCCAGAACTTCGCTTACAAAGTCGATGAATGCCTTTACTTTCGCCGCGGGTAAATGGCGTGAGGGATAGAGCGCGTAAAGCAGAAATTTCTCTCCCGTGAATTCCGGGAGCAGTTCAACAAGGACACCATTTTCGAGGAGTTCTTGCACGCCGCCTGCCTTGATGCGCGCAATGCCCGCCCCTGCCACACATGCGCTGAGCAGTGTGCCAGCCTCGGTGACAAGGAGGCGGCCAGAAGTCTTCGCGGGAATGGTCTTGCGACCGGATTTGTATTCCCACTCCAACGTCAGACCTGTCATCGTGCTGCGCATCTGAATGCATTGGTGATTCACAAGATCTGCGGGTGTTTGCGGCGCCCCATGTTTCTTGATGTAGGCAGGCGCCGCAACGGTCACTATGCGCGTTTCAAACAGTTTGCGGGCGACGAGCGACGACGAGGGCGGCTGCCCGAAACGAACCGCGACGTCGAAGCCGTCGGCAACAAGATCTCCCAGTTGCTCGCGTGCGATCAACTCCAACGACAGCTCAGGATAACGGTCGAGAAATTTGGCGATGTGAGGTGCGAGCATCCTTCTTGAGAAAAACGAATCGACGTTCACGCGCAGCCGGCCCCGAACGGCAGTCGATGCGCCGGTCGCCAAGGTGACGGCGTTACCGACGCCTGCCAGCAGCGGGACAAGTTCCTCGTAAAGACGTCTGCCCTCATCGGTCAGCGTCAGCGAACGCGTTGTCCGATCCAATAGCCGCACGCCGATGCTCGATTCAAGCCGGCCGACCGCACGACTAACCCCCGAGGGCGACAAGCCCAAGGCCTCCGCGGCCCGCGCGAAGCTACCGCTCTCGACGATGGCGGCAAGTACGCTGACATTGGAAAGCATGCGTCCATCAAAGCTCATTTTTGGCCTTTCTGATTCGTGCGTAAACGTCACCAATGATATGACACGGGGTCGATTCCATCAATGAGGCTTGACGACTATGATGCAATACATCGCAGCCGACAACCGTAGTCCAATTTTTTTCCGATTCGATCGGATCACGATACGGACCACTTATACAGGCCGCTCAATCTTGATGGACTTAATCATGACACATAATTTTAGCCGCCGCGACATGCTGAAAAGCGCCTCGGGCCTGCTCGCCGCCACCACGCTGGGCGGGCTACTCAGTAGCCGCGCCGGTGCTGCCGAAGCCACTCCTACGCCTAGAAGGGTGCAAGACAACTATCGCGGCAAGCCGGCGTTTGCTCAAATCGACCGCGTTCTTGGACAAGCGGTCGACAACAAGACGGTCGCCGGCGTTGTTGCGATGGCTGCAACTGACAAAGGGCTCGTCTACCAGGGCGCATTCGGCAAGGCCGACATCGATGCCGGTACAGCGATGTCAATGGACAATGTCTTCTGGATGCTGTCCATGACCAAGGCGATCACCGCCACCGCCTGCATGCAGCTAATTGAACAGGGAAAGATGCAGCTTGACCAGCCCGCGAGCCAGATACTTCCCGAACTCAAGGCGCCGATGGTGCTGGAAGGATATGACGCGGCAGGCAAGCCAAAGCTGCGGCCAGCCAAACGCCCAATCACAGTGCGCCACCTGTTGACCCATACTTCGGGCTACACCTATCCCGTCTGGAGTGGTGACATCCTTCAGTACGAAAAAGTGACCGGGATGCCCGATGTCGCCTATTCGATGAATGGCGCATTGACTGCGCCGCTGGAATTCGATCCCGGTGAGCGTTGGCAATACGGGATCAGCCTGGACTGGGTCGGCAAGCTTGTGGAGGCTGTTTCAGACCAGTCGCTCGAAGTCTATTTTCGCGAAAACATCTTTGCTCCGCTAGGCATGAGCAATTCGGGTTTTCTTATCAGCAGCGCGCAAAAGAAGCGCGTGGCGACAATGTACAACCGTCAGCCGGACGGCTCGCTCAAATCCGCGCCGTTCGAGATGAATCAGCGCCCAGAATTTTTCAGCGGAGGAGGCGGGCTCTTCAGCACTCCGCGCGACTATATGACGTTCCTGCAAATGCTGGTGCGGGGCGGCACGTTCAATGGCGCGCACATCCTGAAGCCGGAGACCGTTGCGTCCATGTTCAAAAATCAAATCGGCGATCTGAAGGTCGTTGAAATGAAATCCGTCCTGCCGGCGTATTCAAACAGCTTCGACGAATTCCCTGGCATGGCGCATAAATGGGGCCTGTCGTTCGACCTTAATACGCAACCGGGACCACACGGGCGCAGCGCCGGCAGCGGCAGTTGGGCGGGGCTCCTCAACTGCTACTACTGGATCGATCCGGTCAAGCGCGTTACAGGCGCCATGTTTACGCAGCTTCTGCCCTTCTACGATGAACGCGTTGTGAATCTCTGGGGCCAGGTTGAAGAGGGCATATACGGCGGCCTCCGCCGCACTTAATTAATCACCATTACGAGAAAGAAACATCGTCATGTACGCTATTACTGGAATCACCGGAAAAGTCGGCGGCGCACTCGCGCACGCTTTGCTCGCCGCGAATCTGCCTGTTCGCGCTGTTGTGCGCGACTTGGCCAAGGGTCAGGCTTGGGCTGCCCGAGGCTGCGAAGTCGCTCTCGCTGAGATGGACGATGCGACGTCGCTCGCTGCCGCGTTCAAGGACGCAGAGGGGGTGTTCATCTTACCGCCGTCGGAATTCGACCCATCGCCAGGCTTTCCCGAGGCGCTCTTGGTCATCAATGCCGTGAAGACAGCACTCGAATCAGCACGTCCGGCCAAGGTTGTTTGTCTTTCGACGATTGGTGCGCAGGCAAGCCAATCGAACTTGCTCACTCAGCGCACACTCATGGAGCAGGTGCTCGGCGAGCTGTCGATGCCAATCGCGTTCCTGCGGCCTGGCTGGTTCATGGAGAACTCGCTGTGGGACGTAGGTCCGGCACGCAGCGGCGCCATGCCAAGTTTTCTGCAGCCCCTCGACAAACCAGTGCCGATGGTGGCGACAGCGGACGTCGGGCGAGTCGCCGCGGAATTGCTTCAACAAGACTGGAGCGGCCGACGCATCGTTGAACTGGAAGGGCCGCGCCGCGTTGCGCCAAACGACATCGCGGCCGCGTTTGCGGAAATCCTTGGCCATCCGGTTCGTGCCGAGGCGGTTCCCCGCGAGACTTGGGGCGCATTGTTCAGGTCGCAAGGCGCGAAAGACCCGATGCCGCGCATCCAGATGCTTGATGGATTCAACGAGGGTTGGATCGAATTTGAAGGCAGTGACGCCGAGGTGATCAAGGGTGAAATCAAACTCGAGACGGTCTTGCGAGGACTTGTCGCGGCCGGCTAGGTAATCAATCTAATTTAGCTTGGATACCAATACGAGCCTGATGGTCGCCGGTCGCAGCAGAAAGCGGCGCAATCACGCTTGCGTTGGTATCCAAGCTCATCAATGAACGGGAGACACTCATGGATTACAGCACGCTAGGCCGGTCGGGCCTTCGCGTATCGCGCCTTTCGCTGGGCGCGATGACCTTTGGCGCGGGTAGCGGAATTTGGGGACAGATCGCGGGACTCGACCGAGCGCAGGCGGCTAGCCTTGTCGCGACGGCGGTGGAGCACGGCGTCAATCTGATCGATACCGCCGACGCCTATTCACAAGGAAAATCGGAAGAGATCGTCGGGCAGGTCATTGCCGATCTCGGTCTCGACGAGACGCGCATGCTGATTGCGACCAAGGTCCGGCTGCGCACGGGGCCTGGGCAAAACGAGGTCGGTCTCGGCCGCTCGCACATTATGCGCTCGGTGGAGACGAGCCTGAAACGTCTCGGCCGCGATCATATCGATCTGTTCCAGTTACATGACCGCGACGCACTTGTGCCGATACAGGAAACGCTCCGCGCCTTGGACGACCTCGTGACGCAAGGAAAGGTTCGGCACATCGGCGTGTGTAACTTCGGGCCAGGCGACCTGGAGCGCGTGCACGGGATCACGGCACAGACGCATAGGGCCGCCATTACGAGCAATCAGGTCTATTACTCTCTGGCGGCGCGCGATATTGAATACGAAATCGCTCCGATCGCACGAGCGAATGATGTGGCCCTGATTGTTTGGAGCCCGCTGTCGGGCGGATATCTGAGTGGCAAATACACGCCGGGCGGCGATGGCGCAGCGCAGGGACGTCGCGCCAATCTCAACTTCCCGCCGATCAATCCGGCCAAAGTCGATCCCATCGTGCTCGCATTGCGACAAGTGGCTGCTGAACTTGACGCGACACCGGCGCAAGTTGCATTGGCATGGACTCTGGGCCGGAGCGAAGTGACATCGATCACGATCGGCGCACGTTCTCTAGACCAGGTCGCCAACAACCTGGCTGCGGTGCAATTGGTTCTGTCGGCTGAGCAACGGGAGCGTCTGGACCGCGTGTCGGAACCGGAAAAGGTCTACCCATACTGGATGCAGCAATTTCACGACAGGGATCGCGTATTGCCTGGATAAATGACAGGCATGCTCAAGAACGTCCCCGGCAACTACCATCGCCAGCCGCACGGCGAGATCAGGAATTACCATGTACATCAGGCTTGCCTTTGTTATCGCCTTGTCGCTTCTTGCCGCCACCGTGCGCGCCGAGGACAAGGTCAAGATCGGTTTCGTCAACACGCTGTCTGGACCGCTCGCGGCGCTCGGACTGGAGATTCGCGACGGCTTCAATCTCGCGCTCAAGAGCAAGATGGCCAAGTCGTGAGCCCGGCCATGAGAAAACCTCCCATCATCCTCGCCTTTGCCGGCAGCTTGCGCGAGGAGTCGTACAACCGCAAGCTGCTGAAGGTCGCGGTGGCGCACGCTCGCGAGGCCGGCGCCACTGTCGTCGAAGTCGACCTGCGCGACTTTCTGCTGCCGCTGTATGACGGCGACCACGAGAGCGCGTTCGGGGTGCCTGCTGCGGCGCGTCAGCTGCGCCGCCTGATGCTCGACTGCGACGGCATGCTGGTCGCCTCGCCCGAGTACAACGGCTCGGTCAGTGGCGTACTGAAAAATACCCTCGACTGGTGCTCGCGGCCGGCCGGCGACGGTGCCGCCCTCGAGCCTTATGCCGGCAAGCCGGTGGCGCTGATGGCCGCCTCGGTAAGCGCGTATGGCGGCGTGCGCGGCCTAGGCCACCTGCGCGCCATCTTCGGCAAGTTGGGCGCCACCGTGCTCGGCGAGGAAGTGGCATTGCCGCTGGCCGCCGGCGCTTTCGAGGCCGACGGCCAGCTGGTCGTGGCCGCGTCGCAGCAGATCGTGGGCAAGGTCGCCGCCAGCCTGGTGCGCCTGGCCAGCGTGGCGGGCAGGCCATGAACCTTTTGCTGATCGAGCAATCGCTCAACGGCCTGCAGTTCGGGCTGATGCTGTTCCTCCTGGCCGCCGGCCCGACCCTGGTGCTCGGCATCATGGACATGATCAACCTGGCCCATGGCCCGCTGTACATGGTCGGCGCCTACCTGTCTGCTGGCGATGGCCGCCACCGCCGTCCTCGGCATGCTGCTGGAAATATCGCCGCTGCGCCGCCTGTACCGCGCGACCACCTGTCGCAGGTGCTGGCGACCTATGCCCTGGTCCTCATTGGCGGTCGCCGGCGAGTCGAGTTCCAGGAGGTAGGCCAGCCACAGCGCGAGAAAGGCGGCGGCCATGACCTTGCCCACGAATATCCAGCGTTCGCCTTCGACCGCGGCCCAGGCGCGCCAGACGGCGGCCGGCCAGGCGGATGCGCGGGCCGGACCGGAAGCGGGAAGGGCAGCGCGCCTCCAGGTCGTTGCACAGGCGCGTCAGGTTGGCCGGCTTTTCATTGCAGGCCACGCCCAGCGCCGACGCGCTCGAGGTCTCGTCTTCGCTGCCGTACAGCACGGTCAGCACCAGATAGCTGGCGTCGACCAGGTCATGCTGCTTGAGGGCGGCGTTGGTCAGATCGCGCATATTCTTCTGCACGTGATAGGTCAGACGCACCAGGCGCATTTTTTCAAGCGGGAAGTCGGGAATGCGCGCCTTCAGGTTTTGCAGCCGCTTGCTGGTCGATTCAAAAATGCTCATGACGATGTCGTCCCTATCTATGAAAAGTAGCGGGATTGTAGCTTGTGTCTCAAGGCAATCTGGTTTCGACACCGCCACCCAGCGCGGCCATCAGGGTCACGTACGCGTCGAGTTTGCGTGCGCCGATCTGCAGCATTTGCTGCTGTTCGCGCAACAGCGTCACCTGGGCATTCAGCGCATTGCAATATATATTACACAAATGAAGTAATGTCCAGCTTCGATTTTTGCGGCTCGGTTTGCTCCTTTAGGATGGTCATCAGCAAATGGATAAGCTGACGCAGCGTGCACGGATGCTGCATAATGTGTTTGCACCATTCAACTCAACCACTCACCTGATCCTCACGATGGAAAATCAGCCAAGCTGGTCGGCAAACGAACTGACCATGACCGTTTTGATGACGCCGGACATGGCCAATTTTGCCGGCAATGTCCACGGCGGCACGATCCTGAAATACCTCGACAGCGTTGCCTATGCCTGCGCTAGCCGTTACTCGGGGAGTTATGTGGTGACGCTGTCGGTGGACCAGGTCATGTTCCTGCAGCCGATCCACGTCGGCGAATTGGTCACCTTCCTCGCATCGGTGAACTACACCGGCAATAGCTCGATGGAAGTGGGCATCCGCGTGATCACGGAGAACATACAGCAGCGTCAGGTCCGCCATGCGAACAGCTGCTATTTCACGATGGTCGCGGTGGACGCCGAACGAAAGCCGGTCAAGGTGCCGCCGCTGGTCACGGTGACGGCCGAGCAGCGTGCACGCTTCGAGAAGGCCGCGCAACGCAAGCAATCGCGGCAAGCGTTGCGCACCGATCGGTCCTAGCGCCTCCGTCAGGTAGGTCTTGGACGGTTGATCCGCGCTTTGCCGCGACCGCCGTTGTCATCGGTACTTCAGCACCCACTTCACCGTCAGCGGCTTGTTCATGTTGAACGCGCCGCTGCTGCAGGTGACGAGGGTTTTCATCGGACCGGCCGGCGCCTGGTACAGTTCGCTGCCCCGGGTTTCCTCGGCGCGGCAGCCCTGAAGGCCGCTCACTTCCAGCGACGACACGGCGCCTTGCTTGAAGTGCACGGTGTTGCCTTCCACCGTCGCCAGGTCCGAGAACGAGGCGAATTCGAGCGTCAGCTTCGCCACGTCCAAGGCTGCGGCCGGCGTGTATTTGTCGGTGCGTGTGATAGTCCCCGGGCGCATCGTATATGCGGTCTCGAGCTTGATCCGTTCGTCCTTGACCGGCTCGTTCTTGCCCAGCTTGGTCAACGCATCTTGCTGGTAGCTGACCTGGTATCCATTGCCGGCCTTGGCCTGCTGGATGTTTTTCAGGTAGGCGGTGCCGATCAATTCGCTGCCGTCGGCCAGCGTAAATTTCGGCAGCAACTGGGGATGCTGGTAGCCGCTGTCGGCAATTCCCTCCACGATGCCCGAGGCGAAGGGCAGCGGGTAGTAGGGGCTGTTGTCGTGCTGGCTTGGTCCGCCGTTGATCAGCGACAGGCTGAACACGTGGGTCTTGTCGCGGAACACCGCCAGCGCGCGGTCGTACTCGCCGCCGGCAAAGCGCGTCATGCTGAACGCCGGGCGGGTCTTGTCGAGCCAGGCTTGCAGGTCTGTCTTCGGCACGACGTCCTTCATGCCGGCCTTGTTCCACATTGCGTTGGTCGTAATCAGCTGGTGCAGCAGCGAGAAATTCTCGCCCAGGATGCGGTGCTTGCCCCGATAGGTATCGGTACGCCGGCCCTTGCCCCACATGTCGACCGAATGCATCGCCGGGTCGTACCAGAAGTCCATGTAGCGCGCCGCGACGCGCGACGAATAGGCATACGCATATTGCTTCTCCTCCGGGCTGAGCACGCCGAGGAAGGCGGCGGTCGAGAGAATTTCCAGCATGGCGGTCTCGCCGTAGGGGCCGAGGCTGCGGCCCATCGTGAAGCCCTCGCCGCGGGCCGTGGCGATGTTCAGCGCAATGTCGACCGACTTGCGCAGCAGCGCTTTCAGGTCGGGTGTGACGGTGATGCCGGTCTCGATGTAGCGCTCGCAAATTTCGGCGATCAGCAAGACGCTGTAGCGGTCGAAGCGGCCATAGCCATCGGTTTCATCGGAAAAGCCATAGGTCCCCGAATACGTGGCGTAGTGCTTGAGCATCTTGTCGAGCAAGACCTGGCTGCCGCTCGCGTCCTCCCATCCCATCAGCAGGCGCAGGCGCGCGATGCTGAAGGCGACCCCGTAGTAGTTGGTCGGCAGCTTGATCAGTTCGAAGCCGGGCTGCGTGACGAAGGTCCGCCAGTCGAGATTCTTGCGTAGCGCTTCCAGTGTTTGCGGGCTGACCGCCTGTTCCAGCAGGCCGGCGGTCTTCAGCTTGTAGAGCATGCCGATGTAGTAGTAGATGCCCCAGGTATGGTTTTCCATTCCCACCGTCAGGTCGGCGATGGCGCGGTAGTCGCGCAGCATTTGCGGCAGGCGAGGATCGTCTTTCGGCGTGTGCAGCAGCAGGTCGCCCAGGCCGGCGGCGATTTTACCCGGCAAAAATTTATCGTTGCTTTTGAAGGCGGGCGTGCCGTCGACGACGATCCCATCCTTTTCTGCTGCCAGCCTTTTGAAGAAATAGTCGATTTGCGGGTAAGCCTGGGCCACGGTCTGGTTCATCGGCGCGAGCGGCGCGGACGATGGAGCAGGGGCGGCAATGGCGATCGGGGCGGCGAGCAGGGCGCTTGCAAGCAGTGGGAAGTAGGGCGAGCCGGACATGATGCGATTTGTCTCCTGGTAGGTTAAACGTTTTCCATATATTATGTGTTCTTCGAAAGACTGTAAAGTGGAAAGCCAGCCAATTAGGGTATGTACTATGGGAGATTTGCCGTTTCAACGACTGCAAAGACGTCCGCTTCATCATGATAAATCGTTTAACTAAAAATGCTGGATTGGAGTCTCAGATGCGCTACGCTGCCGCCCCCGTCGCCACGCTCTTGCTCTGCTGCGGCGCGCTGAACGTACCGGCGCACGCGGCCTCATTCTCGGTCGCCGAATGGGGCAAGACCGCGGCCGGCGAGCGCGTGCAGCGCGTGACCATGCAAAACGATACGGGGATGCGCGTGTCGCTGATCGATTATGGCGCGACCATCACCGAAATCTCTGTGCCCGACAAGCGCGGCCTGCGCAAGAACGTCGTACTCAGCCTGCCGGACGTTCAGGCCTATGAACGTTCCGCGCGGCGCTGGGGCGGCATCGTCGGGCGCTACGCCGGGCGCATCGCGAACGGCCGGTTTCAACTCGATGGCAAGGCAGTCGCTCTCGACACGGACGCCAATGGCCACACCTTGCACGGTGGGCCGCGCGGCTACGACCGGCGGGTGTGGCGCCGGACCGACTTCCACGACCGGCAGTCGCAGGGCGTCGTATTCGAGCTTCTCAGTCCCGATGGGGACCAGGGCTTTCCCGGCGCATTGCAGCTGCGCGTGCGCTACCGCATGCCGCGCAAAGGCAACGAGCTGCGCATCGAGTACGAGGCCACCAGCACCGCGCCCACCCCGGTGAATTTCACCAACCATGCCTTCTATAATTTGCGTGGCGCCGACAGCGGCGACCTGGGCAATCAGCGCTTTCTGATCCATGCCGACCGCTATGCCAACACGGGCGACAAACGCATTCCAAGCGGCTTGCTGTCGGCGCTCGACGGTAGCGAGCTGGACTTCCGCTCCGCGGCCCTGGTGATGCCGCGCCTGGGCAGGGCGAACGCGCTGCTGGGCGATCCGCCTGGCATCGACCATAGCCTGGTATTCGCCGGCACCGGCGGCGGGCTGCGGCTGGTCGCCGAGATTGTCGACCTGGACAGCGGGCGCCGCATGCGGGTACGCACCACCGAGCCGGGTGCCCAGTTCAATACGGGTAATGGATTCGACGGCAGCGAGACGGGCAGCGAAGGCATCGCATACCGAAAGTACGGCGGCTTTGCCTTCGAAACCCAGCACCTGCCGGATAGTCCCAACCATCCCCCATTTCCGTCCACGATCCTGCGTCCGGGCGAACGCTTTCGCTCGGTCACTCTCTTGTCTTTTTCGGTAGTGCGCGACTAGTGGATCGTAGGGCGATTCATCGTTCGCGCAGCGAGACCAGCGCTGTTTTAGTTGGGTTCCGGCTACGCAGCCAGAGCAGCGCCTGGGTGGTCAGGCTGGCGGTGTGGACCTGCACCTTGCTTGTCACCAAAAAGAAATCGCTGGAGACGGCGAAATTCACGCCCTCCAGCGTCTGCCTGTCGTTCAGGCGCAGGACGAAATCGCTGGTGTCCCTGAAATTTGCCTGCTGACGGCTGGCGACGAGACGCTGCGCGTCGGCGGGCGCAAGGTCGGCAACCGACATCAGTACGATCGGCGGCGCCGTATTCACGTTGATCGGCGTCCGCTGCGGCAGCACCACGGCGAATGCGCGCAAGCGGTCGAGGACCGCAGGCGTAAATCCCGGCGTGCCGAGCAAATCGTCGAGTTCGGTAATGCCGGCCTGGCTTGCCGCGGCCGGACCGGCGCCCGCCGCGGTCTGCGTCCGCGCGATCGCTTCCGCGGCTTGCTGGGCCAACTTCGGATCGAGCTGCAATGCCGTCAGCATCCGGCCGAATGCAGCAATCTCGAAGGGGTTGACAACGGCGGCGAGCGCCAGGTTGCTCAGGTTGAAGCTCGACTGCGCATCGACGATGTGCTGCGACACCACGGCTTCGGACGGCGTTCCCTCGCTGTCCGGTAACTCGGACCACGCACCGCCCAGCGCGATCGGCTGCGTGGATGCGGCCGGGCTCTGCAGTGCGGCAATCAGTGTATCGAGCGCTGCGCGTTGTGCCAGCCTGGCCCGCAGGCGGTATTGCTGGTTCTGCATGCTACGCAACTGGATCTGCTGGGCCCAGAACAGGTCTGCTACCAGCACGACTGCCAGCGCGGTCAGCAGCAGTGCCAGCATGGCTGCCACGCCGCGCTGGCGCTCCTGGCGCAAGACGGTCTTGCACATCGTATTATTTGACCGCCGTCACCGCCACCTTGGCGTGTGTGCCGTCCGCCGAGGAGTCCTGGGAATAGGCGCCCAGCTTGAAGTAGAGATCGATCGCGCTCCACGACGCGGTGTTGTAGGTGAACGATTTGGAAACGCCGTTCACGGTCACCGTCACCACCGAGCCGACCATCTTGATGACGTAGTCAATATTCTCGCCGAGCGCAACGCCGCTCTTGATCAGGATTTTTTGCTCGGTGGCGCCAAACGTCGGCTTCACACCCATCAGAATGTCGCCTTTCACCCAGCGCAGCTTCAAGAGTTCCGAACCGCCGGTCTGTTCGCCGTGGATCTGGCCGATGATAATGCTGCCCGTGGCCGGTTGCTGCAATACCTTGACGGAGACCGCCAGCGTATGCGTGGCGCCGATGCGCCAGGTCGAAAGAGCTCGCAACTCGGAGCGCGGATAGGTGGAGTTGGCCGTCGAGCCGGCACCGGACGGTACATAAAACGTCATCGCGCCGGTGGCGGCGTCGGTATAAAAATATTGGTCCGTGTAGCTGCCGATCGGATTCACCTCCTTGACATTCAGCGAACTGTCGAACGTCTGCAGTTTAAAACCGGAGAGATCGAAGTTCACACCAGGCGGCTTGCTCGGGTCCAGGCCGGTGCTGCTGCTGCAGGTCCCGGCGCCATTGGTCCAGACCTGCATCTCGGACAAACTCACCCATTTGTTCACATTGCTGCCGGTGCTCCGCAACCTCAAGTAGTTTGCCGGGCGGTCTCCCAGCGCATAGGCCTGTAGTCCAGCACTGGTGCCGCTGTTAGTTCCTGTGAACGCGTCGGTCCAGCTGCTTGCGTCATTCGACAGCTCCAGCGTGAAATTGTATTTGCGGGCATCGCCGTTGTACCAGGCGAGTTGGGCGGAGGAGATTTTGTAGCAGCCGCCCAGCTTGTACTGCAGCCATTGTGGGGCAGTCGTCGCATCGGCCGACCAGCGGGTGGACAAGGAACCGTCGTTGGCATTGCCGGGCACATTCGAGTCGCTGCTGCTGGCGGTCACGTTGGCCGAGGGAACGGTCAGCCTGGATTGCGCTTGCGCCGGCAAGGCCAGCATGCTTGCCGCACCGGCCAGAGCCAGCCTGCCAAGCAGATGGAAGGGGCGTGGCACAGTCGGATTGCGTAACACCAGCGCCATGGCGGCCAGGCCCAGACCCATCAGCAACCAGTCGGCTGGTTCGGGCACCACGCTCACGTTCGGATCCGATACGTGGACGCCGATGCTGCCATCCCCGCCCGCGCTTCGCGCAGGCGTCCAGCTGAAGTCGGCCAGCGCTCCCGTGACTGGGTCGAAGGCACCCAGCGGTGCGATGGTGTCGTCGAAGGCCGATACCACGAAGTGCGAAACATACTTGGTCAGCGGATCGTAAGCGCCATCGAAGGTCAAGTCGAAGGACAGCAGGCCGCCGAACGCAACCGCATGGAACAGGTCGTTGGACGTATCGTTGCGGAACGTGTAGCCACCGGCCGTGGGCGTCACCCCCCAGGAATCGATGAAGGCCGAGCTGTCGAAACCGGCCATGTTGCTGAGTACCGCGGTTGCCAGCGGCACGCCGGCGCTGGCGCTGAGTTGCATGTCGAGGTAGCCGCTGGTGACGCCGAAGCCGGAGGTATCGATGGCGACGTGGATGGTGCCGGCCGAGGCGATGCCGCCGCCTGCCGCCAGTGTTATTGCCAGCGCGACGTGGCGCAGCAGGGAAGCGATGCCATGTTTGAGATTGATGCGCATGATGCGTGCTCCTTAGAAGTTGCCTTGGTAGAAGACAGGCGTGTAACTGACCACGGTGCGGGCCGGATTGGTCAAGGTCAGCGGCACGCTGACCGTGGCGCCCGCGTTCAACGGGCCGGGCACGGTAATGTAAGGCGCGCCGGCGTCGATGCCGCTGGCGTTGTCCAGCGTGAGGCCGCTGGTCAGGGCGTTCAGCTTGAGCTGCAAGGGGCCGGCCAGCGCCGCGCCACTGGTGTTGCTGACCGTCACACTGCCGACGTATTTGCCCGTGACGCGATTGAAGGTAGCGCCTTGCTGCGTCATTTGCACGCTGGCGCTGACATCCTGCGGGCCAGCGCCCACGGCGAGCGCCGTCACCGCAACCTTGGCGACGGTGCCGTCGGCCGCGGAGTCCTGGGAATAGTTGCCCACCTTGAAGTAGAGATCGATCGCGCTCCACGAGGCGGTGTTGTAAGTGAACGATTTGGCGACGCCGTTCACGGTGACTGTCACGGTTGAGCCGACCATCTTGATGACGTAATCGATATTCTCGCCGAGCGCAACGCCGCTCTTGATCAGGATTTTTTGCTCGATGTCGCCATACGAAGGCTTCACGCCCATCAGGATGTCGCCCTTCGTCCAGCGCAGCTTCAACAGTTCCGAACCGCCCGTCTGTTCGCCGTGGATCTGACCGATGATGATGCTGCGGGTCGCCGGTTGTTGCAGCACCATCGCAGAGACTGCCAGTGTGCGCGTTACGCCGATGCGCCAGGTGGAGATGCCCCGTAGCTCGGATCGTGGAAAATCCGAATTGACGGTCGCTCCTGCGCCGGATGGCACATAAAACGTCATCGCGCCAGTGACCGGGTCGGTATAAAAATACTGGTCCGAGTAGCTGCCGATCACCTTCACTTCTTTGACGTTCAGCGCGCTGTCGAAGGTCTGCAGTTTAAAGCCGGAGAGATCGAAATTCACGCCAGGCGGCTTGCTCGGGTCCAGGGCGCTACTGTTGCAGGTCCCAGCGCCATTGGTCCAGACCTGCATCTCGGACAAACCAACCAGTTTATTCACATCGCTGCCGGTACTTTGCAATCTCAAGTATTTTGCCGAGCGGTCTCCCAAGGTGTACGACTCGAGTCCGGCACTGGTTCCGCTGTTGCTTCCTGCGGACGCGTCGGTCCAGCCGCTCCCGTCATTCGACACTTGCAGCGTGAAATTGTATTTGCGGGTATCGCCGTTGTACCAGGCGAGTTGGGCGGAGGAGATCTTGTAGCAGCCGCCCAGCTGGTACTGCAACCATTGGGGGGCAGTGGTCGCGTCGGCCGACCAGCGGGTGGACAAGGAACCGTCGTTGGCATTGCCGGGCACATTGGCGTCGCTGCTGCTGGCGGTCACATTGGCTGAGGGAATGGTCAGCCTGGATTGCGCTTGCGCCGGCAAGGCCAGCATGCTTGCCGCACCGGCCAGCACCAGCCCGCCCAGCAGCGTGAAGGGACGTGGCAAGGTCGGATTATTGAAGGGCTTCATCATATTGTCTCCTATTGTTATTCCTTACGAGCGGAAATTCCGATGGGGCCGGAGCCCCGGTCGGCTTACTTCAATGGCAGGATCAAGGCGCTCATTTGTCCGGGGTAGTGCTGCAGCAGCCAGCGCGCCTTTTCGGTAAAGACCGGCTCGTCGCCGTAGGCGCGCGCCGCCGTCAGCATGTTCTGCATGCTGCGCAGGTTGATGCCGTCCGGCGAACCTTCCTTCGGACTGATTTCCGGATAAGTCCACGGTTCGCCGTTCACGTAGCGCGCCATGAAACGGTAGCCCTGCTTGATGTTGTGCGCGTCCACGCCGTGTTCCCAGACCTGCTCGCCGGCCAGTTCACCGTAGCGGCCCAGGTAGCCGAAGGCTTCCAGCGCGAAATTGGTGTAGCCGGATGGACGCGTACGCTCCAGCTCGGCGACCAGCTTGCCCTCGCGATCGATTTGGCCGGCGATGCGGCGGATCTCCGTAATTTGCAACTCGCGCTTGGCGATGTCCAGCTGATTGGTGTACAGCGCATACGCCACCACCTGCGCCGAGTAGAAGGTGCCGTGGTTGTTGTGCGCGTTGCTCTCCTCGAAGCCGTTGCGGCTGGTGAGCATCCAGGTCAGGTAGTCGCGATACCAGGCACGCAGCGCCTGGTTTTCCGCATCCGTCAAGGCATTCGTGGGTTGAATCAGCGCCAGGCTGTCCATCACGTTGATCAAGGCCCGGCTGCTGATGATGCCGATGCCGCGCCCGTCCACCCGGCCGGGAATCGCCTGTCCATAGTCCAGATTCGGATTCATGCGGGTCGGCGGCGCGAGGAACCAGGCGCGCGCCAGCTCGGCCGTCTTGTCCGCATATTTCTGCTCGCCGGTGAAATACCAGGCCAGCGCCAACACCGTCACGTCGCGCGAAAATTTTCCCAGCCGCGTGCTGTCCGTACCGTTGGTCGAGGAGGCGGGGTTGTGCTGGCCATCCCTGCGGATATAGGGCAGGCCGTCTTTCTTCTTGGGGTCGGGCCACCAATACGGGCCGAAGCTGAAGAAGTCGTGCTTGTTGCCGCTGGCGGGCGCCAGGGTCTTGTCGACCACGCTGTAGCGTTGATGCGTCAGCGCCGCATCTGCCTCCTTGAGCAGATTCTCATAGGATGGCAGGTAGAGCGGATCCTTGGCGGCCACTTTTTGTTTGGCCAGCGCCAGGTTGGCCGGATCGTAGGTGAAAAACTGGGACGGCGTCGCAGCGTGCGCCGGGCTGAACAAGAACGCGCTCATGCCTGCCGCCAGCAAGATTGTGCGCAGCGATGAAACTATCATGGGGTTCCTCCACTTGAATGAAACGAAGCCCTGCGTGCGCGCGGCAGGCAGGGGGATGCGGCGGGTCGGCCTGCAACGCGCAGGCCGACGCCAGGACGCTTAGAAGTTAAGCGTTGCGCGCACGCGGTAGGTGCGTCCGAGCGGGCTCGCTTCGCCGCTGGCATAGCCTTCGCCGCGATAGTTGGCCGCCGGCGGATCGCGATTGAACAGGTTGTTTACGCCCACCAGCAGGTCCCACTGCTTGTAGCCGCTATACGCCATCGACCAGTTGTAGACCGTGTAGGGATCGATGCGGTGGTAAAACACCGAGGAGTTGTTCAAGTCCTGGAAGCTCTGCTTGTACTGCTGGTTCAGCGTCGAGGTCCAATTGTTGTTGGCGCTTATCCATTTCACCGAGGCGCCGTATTTCCAGCGGAAGTTCATCACGTTGGTATCGATCGGACCGAAAGCGTTGATGCTGGAAATCCAGTCGCCGCCCTTCACCACCTGGGTCTCGAAGGTGTGCACGTAGGTGCCGTCGAGTTGCACGCCGAACAGGCCCCACGACGTTCTCGGCAAGGTGTAGGTGGTGGTCAGATCGATGCCGTCGGTGCGCAGGCCGCCCAGGTTGGTCAGGCGGTCGTCGATGTAGATCAGGTTCTTGGTGTTCGGATCGCGGATGAACAGGTTGGCATAGGACGGGGTGTTGAACAGCGTCGCCTGTGCCAGCTGGCCGATCATGTCGCTCATTTGCACCCTGAAATAATCGACCGACACCAGCAGCGACCGGCTTGGCGTCAGCACCACACCGAGGCTGAAGGTCTTCGATTTTTCTGGGCCGACATTCGGATTGGCGCCCGAATTGAGCGGTTGCCGCGCGTTACACACGGCGCTCGGGTTATAGCCGGCCAAGGCGGTACCGCCCGTATTGCCGCCCAGCGGTCCACCCGGGCACAACAGCGGATCGTTATAGCTGGCGCTGGTGATCCCGGTCGGGCCGTTGACGGCGCCGAAATAGCGTTCCTGCAGGGTCGGCGCGCGGAAGCCGGTGCCGGCCGCGCCGCGCAGCATGACTTGCTCCATCGGCTTATAGCGGAAACTGAGTTTCGGATTGGTGGAGGAACCGAAATCGCTGTAGCGGTCGGTACGGACGGACAGGTCGACGTCCAGCGCCTTGGTCAGGGGCGCATCGAGTTCGGCGTACACCGCCATCACATTGCGCGAGGCGGTCTGGTTGGTCGCCGCCGTGTTGCCGGTCTGTCCGCCGGACAGGACCACGGTGGGCGGGATGTTGTTATAGCTGAAGTCGTGATAGGCGCTGGCGCCGACCGCCAAGGCCAGCGCGCCGCCAGGCAGATCCCTGAGCTCGCGACTGGCCGTCAGGTCGATGCCGTTCATGCGGGTGAGGGCCTTGCTGGCCCGTTCGCCATTGGTGGAAATGCTGTTCAGATAGGCGCTGCCGACGTCATTTTGCAAGCCGAAGGGATTCAACTGGCCGCTCGCCACGCCCGCCAGCAGGCCGTAGCTGTTGACGAAGCCGGAACGGAACGTGAATTCGTTGGTGTACAGCGTATTCCACTGGGATGCCTTGTAATCCCATTCGCCCAGATGGCCTTCGTCTTCGATCTTCAGTTGGGTTGTTTGGGTACTGAAGTCGAGGACGGTCGGGCCGAGGTCGCCCATCAGCGACCAGCCCAAGGTCAGCGTCTGGTTGGTAATGCCAGGCATGGCCGGGGTGATGCCCTTGCCCGGATAATACTGGCTCGCCGGCGTGATGGTCAGCGCCGGAAAGTTGGCGATCGAAGGGTCGATGCCGAAGGTCGGGTTTTTGATCGGGCGGTTGTAGATCGACGAATACATCAGGGACGCGGACAACTTGTTGCCCTGTCCCAGCATCAGCGAACCCTTGGCGAAGTACGACTGTTCCTGACTTTCCTTGGTCAGGCTCAGGGTGTTGGCAGTGGCGGTGGCCGAACAGGTCTTGCTCAGGCCCGGCGTGGACAAGCCCGGCAGGCAGCCGGTCGACGAGTAGGGATTGCCGATGATGCTGACCCCGCCGACCTTGTTCGAGCCATTGGCCAGCAACACGTTGGCCGGCACGGCATTGCTCCCGGTCGTCAATTTAGGCGGGGCAATCCCGGCGCTTTGCAAGCGCGCCGGGTCGGTGATGTTGGGGCGGCTCGATTGCGGCAGCGCATCTTGATGGTTGATGTCGCCGGTGACGTAAATATTCCAGCCATCTTCGCTCAGATTGCCTTTGCCGGCGATGAAACTGAGGCCGGTGGATTCGCCGCCGCCGCTCATCTGCGGTGCGCTGCCCTTGAGGGTCACGGACGCGCCGACAAACGACCTCTTGGTGACGAAGTTGATCACGCCGCCGATGGCGTCGCTGCCGTACACGGACGAGGCGCCGTCGCGCAGCACTTCGGTGCGGTCGAGGGCACTGATCGGAATGCTGTTCGGATCGATCGGGGTGTCGTTGAGGCGTTTGCCATCGAGCAGGACCAGGGTGCGCGAATTGCCGATGCCGCGCATATTGGCGCTGTTGCCATTGCCGGACACCACCGCCGGCTGGTAATCGGACGCGGTCGACATCGACATCAGGATGTCGGCGATGGTCAGCATGCCTTGCGCCTGCCAGTCTTCGGCCTTGACGACGGTGACGGGCAGCGCCTGGTCGGCGGCCGCGTGTTTGATGCTCGAGCCGGTAATTTCCACCTTTTGCATCGCGGCCCCATCCGCTGCCGGGCGCGCCGGCGGGACGGAAGTCGTATCTTGTTGCGCATGCGAGGCCGCGCTCATTGCCAACAGCGCCAACGCGACTGCCGATGACAGGGGTTTGCGCAGATGGCCTTGCTGTTTATTTGCTGTCTTATTCAAAGAATGTCTCCATTTTTTTATTTAGATATCCAACACTCCAGCACTGTTGCCGGTCAGGAAAACGTTTAACCTTTCGGGCGATATGGATCCTCCTGGGTTTAAGGGGGTGGCGTCACCAGAGTGCTGGTTGCCGGATGAAGAAATTACGTACCACTTCTTCCGTCGACGAGTCGGCGGGCAGGGTGGTCCACAATGCCAAATACGCGGGGCGGTTCAGCGCGCGGCCGGCGAACAACAGGCTGCTTTGGCGCATCGGCCAGTCGCTGTCGTACATGACGTCCGGCTTCAAGGGCCAGCTGGCCTTGTCGCGCATGTACGGGAACATATAGGCCATTGCCTGGCCCATGCTTTTACCGTCGGGAGTGGCGTAGGTCCACAAGTTGTCCGATGGGGTAGAGAGCAGCTCGCAGAGCGCCGCGAACGCCTCCAGGTCGAACAGCGCGTAGCCGTACGGCTTGGTGCGCTTCAGTTCCAGGGGCAAGCTGCCGTCGGCGGCGAGCTGGGTCGGCAGCAGCACCGTCTTAAAGCGATCGCGGCTATACGCCAGCAATTGCTGGTCTCCGGTCAGATGCGCGAACGCCGCCACCTGCAGAAGCCAGCATGTGGCGTGGTTGTTCAAGGCATCGCGCTCTTCGAGGCCGTTCTTACTGTGCGTCATCCACTGGAGGTAATCGGTGAACCATTGCCGAATCTGGGCCTGCTCGGTCTTCGACAATACCCCGGCGCCTTCCAGCACTTCGATGGCGCGTGCCACCTCCACCAGATGCAGCGTGTCGATGATGCCGACGCCGCGGCCCGTGGTCCTGCCGAAGATTGCTTGCGCATATTGCAGATTCGGATTGAGCCGCGTTTTCTTGTCGATGAACCAGGCCCGCAGGTGAGCGGCTGCGTGGTCTGCGTACCGTCTGTCGCCGGAAATCTTCCACGCCGCTACCAGTGCCGGCACTTGCACGCTAAAGCGCAGCAGGACGCGCCGGTGCGCGGTGAAATTGTCGGGATTGCTCAGGCCGTCGCGCAACACATAAGGTCCTCCGGGATGCGCGGGATCGGGCCACCAATAATCGCCCTCCGAATAGAAATCATGCGAGCCGCCGCTGCTGCGCGGAGCGGGGAACGAGGTGATCGTCGATGGCGCTTCCGACAAGGCCGTCTGGGCAAGGGTCAGGATGCGTTGCCGGTCGAGCTTGGCGATGTCGATGGATTGCGCGTGCGCGCCGAGGGACAGGCAAGCAAGCAGCAGCAAGGAGCAGAGCGATTTGTGGACCATCATACGGGTTCTCTTATAGTGGCAAACGAGGTATTCGTCCGTCTTCGAACAAATCCTGTTAAACGTTTAACTAAACTATACCAAAACTTTTGCAGCTGTCAATAATTTATTTTCCATCCGTATTGACAAATGGGCGAGGTGGGGAGTTCGGTTAATCGTTTAAGCAACATCGCCGATAACTGCCGGGATGTGCTGGTGCGGCAGACGATAGGGACCGTCGCCGGCGCGCGGGGCGCTGGTCAAGACCGGAGGCTAGCCGGCTCGCGTCAGTACGCCCAATACGGCCCGGTCGCCTTCGGACTGGCGCCGGCTTCGAGTCCGATGAACACGCGGCGGCCGAAAAAGAAGGGCAGTCCCCAGTCGAAGGCATGCGCGCCGGAGGATGACTGGCCGCTGTCGTTGCTGCCGCCGATCGAGGCGGCGGTAATGGCGGCGCCCAAGGTGTCGAGGTTCTCGAGCGTGAAGCCGACCGGGCCGGAACTGCGGCCGTCAAAGGACGAATTGGTCGCGCTCAAGGACAGGACCCTTGTCGGACAATAGAAATCGCTGCTTCGGCGGCACACGGGCAAGGTCTGGTCGTCGAAATACAGGCCGTTCGAGCCGCTGTCGATGAAGCTCGAGGCCATCGTCGTGCCCTTGTACACGGTGGTGAAGTTGCCGCTGTTGTTGGCCGCGTACCTGGTTTCCGATCCGAGGCTGTTGTTGGCCTGGGTGCCGATGCCAAAAATGAGCGTGCCCGCGAGCGAGGTCATGCCGCCGCTGGCGACCGGCGGAAAGGTCAGGATCACGCCGTTGTTGTCGTTGGCGAAGGAGGCGACCGGATTGCTGACCTGCTGCGCCAAGGGCATGGCGGTCGCCGTGCAGGCGCCGGCTGTACAGCTGTAATAAGCGCCGGCAATGGCCGCGCCCGCGCATGCGTGGCCGCAGTCCTCCTTGAACAAGCCGACGCCGAGGATGCCGTTGGCGCCGAGGGCCGCGACGGTGCTCAGCGTGCCGCCGGTGCCGCTGCAACTGGCGGGCACGCCGGCAAACCCGCCCGGGGCCGAATTGATGAGCTGGACCGACTGCGCGGGCGCGACTTCTCCGGCGATCTGGACGTCGGCCTGGACAATCGCTCCCCAGGTAAATCCGCTGACGAATTGCGCGCATTCGCCCGCCGCCTCGCCCGCCGGCGTGTGCACCGCCGGCAGCGCCAGCGCGCTGTTGAGCGGGCTCATCAGGCGCAGGCCGTACGAGCCGGTGTCGACCAGCACGTGATCGATGGTCTGGCAGACCGCGGTGCCGGGGCGGCACACCGTGACGCTGACGAACGGCACATTGATCGAGCCCTGGCTGCCGGCCGGACCATTGTCGACCATGACCGATGCCGTGTTGTTGGCGACCGCGCTCACGGCGAGCTTGGCGCTGGCCGAGGCGTCGCCGCCGGGGCCGCTGCAGGTGAGCGTGTAGTCGAAGCTGCCGGCGCCGGCCGGCGTCAGCGCCAGCTTGCCGGCCAGCGCCTCGGCACCCTGCCAGGCGCCGCTGGCAACGCAGAGCGAGGCTCCGGTCGACGACCAGGTCAGCGTGGTCGATTGTCCCGCGCTCACGTTGGCGGGAGCGAAGCCGATACTCACCACCGGAGCAGGTGTGGGCGCGGCGCCGACCACCACCGCGGCGCTGTTGGAGACACCGCCGCAGTTGAGCGTATAGCTGACCGTGTTCGCGGTCGCGGTCGCGGCCGGTGCGGTGACGGACTGGGTGCCGCTGGTGGCGACCTTGCCGCTCCAGGCGCCGGATGCGTCGCAGCTGGTGGCGCCGGTGTTCGACGCGCTCCAGGTCAGGGTGAGCACCTGGCCGCCGATGGCGGCGGTGGGCGAAGCGCTGATACTCACGATCGCACTGGCCGGGAGCATCGCGCTGGCGCCGGCCGCCGGCGCCGGCGTGCTTCCGCCGCCGCCACCGCAGGCGGCGAGGACGCAGCACGCAGCGGCTGCCAACAGGGAATTGAAGCGTGCAAGCCAGCTTGTGGCGCGCGGGGAGCTGGCGGTCAGGGGCATGGGGGTGGTGGCGTTTTCAATCGATATCGGCGGCTGTTATACCGGGCGGAAAATCGTTGGCGATCCAGGCGCGGCCCGTGTAGGCGCGCATGTGGCCGCCCGAGACGATGACCACCTCGGGGCGCACGATATGTACCCGGTTGTGGCCCGCCTTCGGCGACTTGGCCGTCTCGCTGGTTAGCGTGTCGAAGTGGCGGCCCAGCAAGGTGCGCAAATCGGGCATCAAGGGACCGTTCCAGCTGACCGCGAAGACGTTGCCGCCGGACGCCACATACTCGCGTATCACAGTGCCGCTCGGAAGCGTGGTCTCGTTGACGCTGTAACTGGTGGCCGCGGCCGCCGCCAGGATGCGCGCGCGCGTGGCGCTGCGCGTCACGCCGAAATCGCTGGGCGCGGCGCCGAGCGACGCATGGCCGGGCGCGCATGGCGCCAGCAGCAGGCCCGCCGTTAGCATGCGCATGGCAAGACTTCGCATTGTCGATGAGCAGACGGACATAGAAATTCCACAGCTGAGATCAGGCAAGGTTAGCGCGGTCCGCGGGCGCAGGTGCAGGACTTACATACATTTACATCTGCAAAGCATAACGCGAAATGCGGATGATCGCTGCGCGTGACTTTTTTGTATTGACCGCCGCCGCTGTTGCCGGCTTCGCGGCGCCAGATTATTTTTCACATAAATGGAACGATGTTCCACATAGGGGAACTTTTCTATTGAGCGCCGCCAATCCGTGTGTGAGAATCTAAAAAATGTTCATATCGGAAGAATTCATGCAGTCGAAGCAAATACACGGGCTGGCCCTGGCGGGCATGAGCATGCTCGGTGCCCAGGCCGGCTGGACGCAGGAGCCGCAGAAGATCGAGACCGTCACCGTCATCGGCCATTACGACAACGCGGTAGGCACGTCGGACGCCGCGAGCCAGGGCACGGTCACCGCCAGCCTGATCGATAATCGTCCGGCGCTGCGCACCGGCGAGCTGCTCGAATTCGTGCCCGGCATGATCGTCACCCAGCACAGCGGCGACGGCAAGGCGAACCAGTATTTTCTGCGCGGATTCAACCTCGATCACGGCACCGATTTCGCGACCTACGTCGACGGCATGCCGGTCAATATGCGCACCCATGCGCACGGGCAGGGCTATTCCGACCTGAATTTCCTGATTCCCGAACTGGTGCAAAGAATCGATTACAAGAAGGGACCCTACTTCGCCGACGAGGGCGATTTTTCTTCCGCCGGCGCCGCGCATATGCGCCTTGCGGACAGCCTGGCCAAAGGTGTCGCCAGCCTGTCGGTGGGACCCGATGGTTATCGGCGCGGCGTACTTGCCGACGCCTTCAAAGGCGCCGGCGGCGCCTGGCTATACGGTCTGGAAGTGAATCGCAACGACGGCCCCTGGGACACGCCCGAACAGGTCCGCAAATACAGCGCCACGCTGCGCTACAGCCAGGGCACGCCGGACGACGGTTTCAGCGTCACCGCCATGGCGTACAGGAATGCATGGAACTCGAGCGACCAGATTCCCTTGCGCGCCGTCCAGTCCGGCCAGATCGGCCGCTTCGGCAGCATCGATCCGACCGATGGCGGCGCCAGCGCACGCTACAGCCTGTCGTACGCGATGCGCAAGCGCGACGCAACGGGACTGTTTGAACTCGACGCCTATGCCGTGCAATCGCGCCTCGACCTGTTCAGTAACTTCACCTACTTCCTCGACAATCCGGTCGGCGGCGACCAGTTCAATCAAAGCGAACATCGCCGCACGGCGGGCCTGAATGCGAGCCGGAGCTGGCTCGCCGAGCTTGCCGGCATCGAGGTGCGCAACAAGATCGGATTCCAGTCGCGCTACGATCATTTGTCGCCTGTCGGGCTGTACCGGACGGTCGACCGCCAGCGCACCGCCACCATCCGCGAAGACCGCGTCAAGGAAGCGAGCGCCGCCTTGTATGCCGAAAACACGGCGCAATGGCTACCGTGGTTGCGCACGGTTGCCGGCCTGCGCTACGACGCCTATCGCTTCGATGTGAGCAGCAGCCTGGCCGGCGATTCGGGCAAGCCCGGCGCCCACATCGCCTCGCCCAAGCTGTCGCTGATCTTCGGCCCCTGGAGCAAGACCGAGACCTTCCTCAATGCCGGCCGCGGCTTCCACAGCAACGATGCGCGCGGCACGACCCAGACCCGGCTGCCCGACGGTTCGCCGTCGAGTCCGGTCACGCCGCTGGTGGCGACGCGCGGCGCGGAACTCGGCGTGCGCAGCGAGATCATCCCGGGCCTGCAAAGTTCGCTGGCGATATGGCGCCTGGACGTCGACTCCGAACTGCTGTTCGTGGGCGATGCCGGCGACACCGAACCGAGCCGCGCCAGCCGCCGCACCGGCATCGAATTGAACAACCACTATATCGCCGCACCCTGGCTGCTCTTCGATCTGGACCTGGCCGCCTCGCGTTCCCGCTACACGCAGCACGACCCGGTCGGCGATTACATTCCAGGCTCGATCGACAAGGTCGCGTCGTTCGGCGTGACGGTGTCCGGCCGCGGACGCTGGTACGGTGCGTTTGAAATGCGTTACTTCGGCCCGCGGCCGCTGATCGAAGACAACAGCGTGCGCTCCGCCTCGACCGCCCTGGCGTATGCGCGCATCGGCTACAAAATCAATGCCAGCACCAAGCTGACTCTGGACGTTTTCAATTTATTCAACAAGCAGGCCAGCGACATCGATTACTACTACCAATCCCGTTTGAGCGGCGAGCCGGCGGACGGGGTCAACGACCTCCATTTCCATCCGGTCGAACCGCGGACTGCGCGCGTGACCCTGGTCCACTACTTCTGAGGCGCAGCGGGCGACGCTTGAAATCTCGGTCGAGGGAGGTGGTGATGATTTATAATTGCCGGATGTTACATCCTGTGAATCGACGTACTCTCCCTGTCTGGATCGCCGTGCTGGCCATCCTGTTCAGTGCGCTTGCGCCGTCGATATCGCATGCCTGGTCGTCCAGCCGCGGCAGCGCCGGCTGGGCCGAGATCTGCAGCACCACGGGTGTCAAGCAGGTCGCGTTCTCTGCCGGTGCGCCGCAGAAATCCGCGACCGACTTATTGCTGCATCACATGGAGCATTGCCCGTATTGCGCCACGCATGGCGGCACGTTCGCGCTGCTCCCGCCCTTGACGGTCTCGTTCGCCATCCGCGGCGGCCACGATTTTTTCCCCTCCCTGTACTACCATGCGCCGGCGACCTTGTTCGCCTGGTCGGCCGCGCAGGCCCGCGGCCCGCCCGCCGCCTGATCCCCTTCGCAAACCGATTTATCCGATACGGGACATGCCCGGGATGCGGGTCGCCCGCGCGCTTCGATGAAGAGCGCGCGGGCTTGCGCTCCAGACGGACATAATGGCAACTCAATCCTCTTGCGACAGCGCCGGCACTGGCCGGCGCGCTCGCTTGACGCCAAGAATTCATATGAAAAACTACCGTTACACCCCGATCATGGCAGCCCTGCTGGCCGTCTTTGCCGACTGCGCGGCGGCGCAAGATGCGGCCCCGGCGGTCACGCTGGCCGACGCTCCGGTCAGGTCGCTCGGCACCGTCATCGTGCAGGGCAATT
>Ga0193702_1000043_pt1 | contig 53742 bp, 38 predicted proteins | sample U3a1metaG_FD_143060 | JGI IMG/M metagenome (GOLD analysis project Ga0193702, IMG submission 143060) | Soil microbial communities from a riparian zone of the East river system, Colorado, United States - U3a1 | ecosystem: Environmental > Terrestrial > Soil > Riparian zone | place: USA: East River... | reverse complement strand
CTTATTCGCTTGTCCCTATAACGTTAGCCCCTGGCGACTAACCAAGGACGTTACAGAGTTAAGAAGTACAGCGTTGTTGCTTTGTTTGATACATACAATCACTACCCTGCCGCACCACTGTCGTGGTACGACATAAAACTTTACTTCTTCCAGATTGTTAAAGAACGAAACAGCATTGACCTCTAAAAGATCAAACCTAAGCAGCTTTGCTTACGTTTGCACTTTCAAGAGTTTGTGGAGTGGTGGAGGATGACGGGATCGAACCGACGACCCCCTGCTTGCAAAGCAGGTGCTCTCCCAGCTGAGCTAATCCCCCAATTTCTTGATACTGGTAGGGCTGGTTGGACTCGAACCAACGACCCCCGCGTTATCAACACGGTGCTCTAACCAGCTGAGCTACAGCCCCAGACTTGGACACTGCTACTGTTTCTTCAATTTTCAACAGCCGATAAGTGTGGACGTTTAATGACCGGGTTCTCACCCTGTGCAACTCTAGAAAGGAGGTGATCCAGCCGCACCTTCCGATACGGCTACCTTGTTACGACTTCACCCCAGTCACGAATCCTACCGTGGTAAGCGCCCTCCTTGCGGTTAAGCTACCTACTTCTGGTAAAACCCGCTCCCATGGTGTGACGGGCGGTGTGTACAAGACCCGGGAACGTATTCACCGCGACATGCTGATCCGCGATTACTAGCGATTCCAACTTCATGTAGTCGAGTTGCAGACTACAATCCGGACTACGATACACTTTCTGGGATTAGCTCCCCCTCGCGGGTTGGCGGCCCTCTGTATGTACCATTGTATGACGTGTGAAGCCCTACCCATAAGGGCCATGAGGACTTGACGTCATCCCCACCTTCCTCCGGTTTGTCACCGGCAGTCTCATTAGAGTGCCCTTTCGTAGCAACTAATGACAAGGGTTGCGCTCGTTGCGGGACTTAACCCAACATCTCACGACACGAGCTGACGACAGCCATGCAGCACCTGTGTTACGGCTCTCTTTCGAGCACACCCTGATCTCTCAAAGCTTCCGTACATGTCAAGGGTAGGTAAGGTTTTTCGCGTTGCATCGAATTAATCCACATCATCCACCGCTTGTGCGGGTCCCCGTCAATTCCTTTGAGTTTTAATCTTGCGACCGTACTCCCCAGGCGGTCTACTTCACGCGTTAGCTGCGTTACCAAGTTAATTAAAACCCGACAACTAGTAGACATCGTTTAGGGCGTGGACTACCAGGGTATCTAATCCTGTTTGCTCCCCACGCTTTCGTGCATGAGCGTCAATCTTGACCCAGGGGGCTGCCTTCGCCATCGGTGTTCCTCCACATCTCTACGCATTTCACTGCTACACGTGGAATTCTACCCCCCTCTGCCAGATTCTAGCCTTGCAGTCTTCATCGCAATTCCCAGGTTGAGCCCGGGGATTTCACGACAAACTTACAAAACCGCCTGCGCACGCTTTACGCCCAGTAATTCCGATTAACGCTTGCACCCTACGTATTACCGCGGCTGCTGGCACGTAGTTAGCCGGTGCTTATTCTTCAGGTACCGTCATTAGTCCTCTGTATTAGAGAAAACCGTTTCTTCCCTGACAAAAGAGCTTTACAACCCGAAGGCCTTCTTCACTCACGCGGCATTGCTGGATCAGGCTTGCGCCCATTGTCCAAAATTCCCCACTGCTGCCTCCCGTAGGAGTCTGGACCGTGTCTCAGTTCCAGTGTGGCTGGTCGTCCTCTCAGACCAGCTACTGATCGATGCCTTGGTAGGCCTTTACCCCACCAACTAGCTAATCAGATATCGGCCGCTCCAGGAGCATGAGGTCTTGCGATCCCCCACTTTCATCCTTAGATCGTATGCGGTATTAGCGCAACTTTCGCTGCGTTATCCCCCACTCCAGGGCACGTTCCGATATATTACTCACCCGTTCGCCACTCGCCGCCAGGTTGCCCCGCGCTGCCGTTCGACTTGCATGTGTAAGGCATGCCGCCAGCGTTCAATCTGAGCCAGGATCAAACTCTTCAGTTCAATCTCTGTTGCTTGACCATTGCTGGTCATGTCGCTCACTCAAAATACTGACGATCACTTCTTGCGAAGTGCCGTATTTCTTCTTCGTGAACATTTGATAATTTAAGTCTTCAATGGCCGAAGCCACTGGCACCTTCATCAAACGCCCACACTTATCGACTGTTAATTGTTAAAGAACTTGTTTGGTGCTGCCTTGCTGTGCTGACGAAGCGTTGTGTTCGTAAGCAGCAGAGAGGTGAGATTATGGGGGGTGGCGCGATGCGCGTCAACCCCCTTTCGTTCACAGTCCGTCGAAATCGGCCGGCCGCTTCTCGAGGAAGGCCGCCATCCCTTCGCGCTGCGCCGCCGTGCCGAAACCGGCATGGAAGTAGCGGCGCTCATAGCGCACGCCTTCCGATAGCGAGCCTTCATAGGCCCGGTTCACACAATCCTTGATCGCGATCGCCACCGTGGTCGGCATCGCCGCGATCGTCGTTGCGGCCGCCAGCGCTTCTTCCATCAGTTTGTCGGCTGGAACCACGCGCGACACCAGCCCGGTCCGCTCCGCTTCGGCCGCGTCGATCATGCGCGCGGTCAGCAGCATGTCCATCGCCTTCGATTTGCCGATCGCGCGCGGCAGGCGCTGGGTGCCGCCGGCGCCGGGCGTCACGCCGACCTTGATCTCGGGCTGACCGAACTTGGCGGTATCGGCCGCGATCAGGAAGTCGCACATCATCGCCAGCTCGCAGCCGCCGCCCAGCGCAAAACCGGCCACCGCGCCGATCACCGGTTTACGCACATTCAGGATGTGCTCCCAGTTGCGGCCGATGAAGTTGCCCGGAAAGGTATCGGCATAGGTGTAGTTGGCCATCGCCGCAATGTCGGCGCCGGCCGCGAACGCCTTCTCGCTGCCGGTCAGGATGATGCAGCCGATGTCGCTGTCGGCATCGAATTTATAGAGCGCCTGGCCCAGCTCGTTCATCATATTGTCGTTCAGGGCATTCAGCGCCTTCGGGCGGTTCAGGCGAATCACAGCCACGTTACCGTGGGTTTCGATCAGCAGGTCTGAGTATTGCATGGCTACCCCTTATTAAGAATGAAACGGAATCTGCGATTGTAGCGCTTCCCGCCCCGCTCACGGCAGCGGCGCGCTGGTATCATTTACGCTCGACATCATTACCGTACTGGATTCCTTATTCTTGCCCTCCTGCGCGACAAGCTGAGCAACGATCATTTACTGCGCAGCGCGGACTTCCGCCGCCTCTGGTTCAGCAGCATCCTGAACAGTTTCGGCGGCCAGATCACCGGCCTCGCCCTGCCGCTGTGCGCAGTCCTGCTGCTGCATGCGACGCCGGCCCAGATGGGCACCCTGAGCGCGCTGCAGGCGGTGCCGTTCGCGCTGTTTGGCCTCCCGGTCGGCGTGCTGCTCGACCGCAGTCGCAAGCTGCCGATCCTGCTCGCCAGCGAAATGATGTTCTGCCTGGTGCTGGCCAGCGTGCCGCTCGCGCACTGGCTGGGCGTGCTGTCGATGCCATGGCTGTACGCGGTCGGCTTCATGATGGGCACCGGCCTGGTGATCGGCGGCGGCGCCGAACAGGTCTACCTGACCTTCGTGGTCGGCCGCGAAGGCCTGATCGACGCCCAAACCAAATTCGCCGCCACCGATTCGGCCGCGCGGCTGGTCGCGCCGGGCATCGCGGGGGTGCTGGTGCAGCTGCTGAGCGCACCGCTGGCGGTGCTGGTCAACGCCACCGGCTACCTCGTCTCGCTGCTGAACATGCGCCGCATCAGCGTGCGCGAGCCGGCGCCGGCCAAGACCGACACCCATCCCTGGCACGACATGCTCGACGGCCTGCGCTTCATCTGGGGCCATCCCATCCTGCGGCCGCTGGCGTGGGTGGCAGGCTTCTGGCACTTCCTGTTTTATGGTTACGTGGCGCTGCTGGTGCTGTTCGCGACCCGCGTGCTGGGCATGACGCCCGGGGTGCTGGGCACCGCGCAGATGCTGGGCGGGCTCGGCGTGCTGGCCAGCTCGGTGATGCTCAAGCCGCTGTCGCGCCGCTTCGGCTCGGGCGGCACGGTGATGATCGGCCTGTCGAGCACCGCGCTCGGCTTCATGCTGATGCCGACCATTCCGGCCGCGCTGTTCGGCAGCGCGACCTGGACCACCATCGCTTACGGCACGCTGGTGTTCTTCTTCGATTGCGGCGTCATGCTGTTCTTCATGCCCTACGTGTCGCTGCGCCAGCGCGTCACGCCCGACGCCTTCCTCGGCCGCATGGTGTCGACCATGCGTTTCCTGACGGTGGCCACCGCGCCGCTGGGGGCGCTGTCGGCCGGTTTCGTGGCCGACCGCTACGGGGTGCGCACCGGCCTCGCCTGCGTGGCGGTCGGCGCGCTCGCGCTGACCGCGTGGGCCATGCTGTTCACCTCATTGCGTTCGGTTCGCGACTGAAGGCAGGGCCTTCGGCAGCAGCACCCAGAGTTGGCCGCGCTGCTTCATGCGGCCCGCGTTCTCGGCCGCCTCGCTGCCGAAGCCGAAGAAGAAGTCGGCCCGCACCGCGCCGCGGATCGCGCCGCCCGTATCCTGGCCCATCATCAGGTGCTGCATCGGTACCTCGGTGCCGGCCTGGGTGGTCGACAGGAACACCGGGGCGCCCAAGGGCAGCAAGCTCGCATCGACCGCCACCGAACGCGCCGGCGTCAGCGGCACGCCGAGCGCACCTTTCGGCCCCACGCTCGGATCCGGCAAGCGTTCTTCGCGGAAGAAGATGTAGCTCGGATTGGCGTTGAACAGTTCCTGCCGACGCGCCGGGTTGGCCGCGATCCAGGCCTTGATACCCTGCGCCGACACCTGTTCGACCGGCAGCTCGCCCTTCTCCACCAGCCAGCGGCCGATCGCCTTGTACGGATGGCCGTTCTGGTCGGCGTACGCGACGCGCACCGTTTCATTGCTGTCGTCGAGCTGCACCCGGCCCGAGCCCTGCACCTCGAGGAAGAAGGCCTCGACCGGATCGTCGACCCACAGCAGCTCCTTGCCCGGGATGTCGGCGCGCTCGATCTCGGCGCGGGTGCCGTACGGGACCACCTTCTTGCCCACCAGCCGGCCGCGCAGGCGCATGCCCTTCAGTTCCGGATAGACGCTGGCCAGGTCGACGGTCAGCAGGTCGTCGGGCACCCGGTACAAGGGCGTCTGATAGGCGCCGCCGCGTTTGCGCGCGCCGTGCAGCATCGGCTCGTAATAGCCGGTGATCAGGCCCGTGTCGGCGCCGTCGGGCGCGCGCACCTGGTTCGGCACGAAGAAGCTTTCGAAGAACAGGCGGATCGCATTGCCGTCGGCGCCATCGACCGTGCGCGCGACGGTGCAGGCCTCCTTCCAGTCCTCCTTCCTGACCAGCACCGTGCACGAGGCCATGAACGCCGGCCACGCTTCGCGCAGGTCGTCCTGCTCCCAGCCGGGCAGCGCGCCGAAGGTCGAGGGCGTCATCAGCGGCGCCGGCGCGGGCTTGGGCGGCGGGACCACCGGCACAGGCTCGGGAACCGGCTGCACCGGTGGCGGGATCACGGCCGGCGGCGGTTTGGGCGGCGGCGTGGTGCACGCGGCCAGCGCGAGGGCGACGGCGATCAGCGAAACGGGTAGACTGCGGCGTGTAGATAACATGAGGATCGATATGTGGCTATTGATGTTAGAAGCAGGCGTGGCCCTGTTCCTGTTGGTGTTCATCGTGTGGTGGACCATGTACTCCGGCCCCAAGCCGACCCCGCGTGAGCCGGACCAGCTGGATGCGCCCTCGCCGGCCGAGCCGAACGACGCCGCGGACCGCTGATCAGTGCAGGGTGCGCGGCAGCGACAGCACGAACTCCGGGATCTTGGTCTCGAACTGGTGCCCGTCCTCGGCCACGCAGAAGTATTCGCCGACCATCGAGCCCTGCGGCGTGGACAGCTGCGTGCCGCTGGTGTATTCGAACTGTTCGCCCGGCTGCAGCAGCGGCTGATGCCCCACCACGCCCAGGCCGCGCACTTCGTCCACATGGTTGTTCGCGTCGGTGATGACCCAGTGGCGCGAGATCAGCTGGGCGCCGACGGTGCCGGTATTCTTGATGGTGACCGAATACGTAAACACGTAATTCGTCCGTTCCGGGTCGGACTGCTCCGGCAGGTACTGGGTCCGCACGGTGACGGTGAACTCGTAGGCGGGCATGCGGTATTCCTCTATAAAATTGCCTGCGCGAATCGGCAAGCCGCCGGGCGGGCGCGCCCGGGACATCCATCATACATTGCACCCCAAATTCGGGGGCGGCGCAAGGGCTGGCCGCCCGACAGCGTAAAATAGCGCATCCCGATCAACGCACGACCCGACCATGACCACTTTCCGCATCGCTCCCAGCATCCTGTCCGCCGATTTCGCCCGCCTCGGCGAAGAAGTCCGCAATGTCGTCGCGGCCGGCGCCGACATCATCCACTTCGACGTGATGGACAACCATTATGTGCCGAACCTGACCATCGGGCCGCTGGTCTGCCAGGCGATCCGCCCGCACGTACAGGTGCCGATCGACGTGCACCTGATGGTCAAGCCGGTCGACCGCATCATCCCCGATTTCGCCAAGGCCGGCGCCAACATCATCACCTTCCACCCCGAGGCGTCCGAACACATCGACCGCTCGCTGCAGCTGATCCGCGATAACGGCTGCAAATCCGGCCTGGTGTTCAATCCCGGCACCCCGCTGCACTACCTCGATCATGTGATGGACAAGATCGACATGATCCTGATTATGTCGGTCAACCCCGGCTTCGGCGGCCAGTCCTTCATCCCCGAAGCGCTCAAGAAGATCGCGATCGCGCGCCGCATGATCGACGAATCGGGCCGCGACATCCTGCTCGAAGTCGACGGCGGCATCAAGGTCGACAACATCGCCGCCGCCGCGGCAGCGGGCGCGGACACCTTCGTGGCCGGCTCGGCGATCTTCAGCCAGCCCGACTACAAGGGCGTGATCGACGCCATGCGCGCCGAACTGGCCAAGACCGGCAAACAGGCGTGAACGAAGCATGACCCCTGGCTCCGCCGCGATCCGCGCGGCCATCATCGATCTGGACGGCACGATGCTCGACACCGTGCCCGATTTCCAGGCCGCGCTCAACCGCATGCGCGCCGACTTCGGCCTGGCCCCGATCGCGCAAGAGCAGATCAAGCGGATGGTCGGCAAAGGCTCGGAGCACCTGATCCGCGGCGTGCTGGCGCTCGACTACGACGACGCCGGCGTCCAGCAGCGCTTCGCCGACGCGATGGCGGCCTACCAACGCCACTACCTGGGCATCAACGGCGACCACAGCGAGCTGTATGGCGAGGTCGTGGCGGGCCTCGAAGCGATGACCGGCATGGGCTTGCGGCTGGCTTGCGTGACCAACAAACCGATCGCCTTCGCCGCCCCGCTGCTGGCGCAAAAAGGCCTGGCACCGTACTTCGAGATCGTCTACGGCGGCGACTCGCTGCCGCGCAAGAAGCCCGATCCGCTGCCGCTGCTGCAGGTGTGCGCCGATTTCCGCCTCGCGCCGGCGCAGGTGGTGGCGATCGGCGACTCGTCGAACGACGCCGAGGCGGCGCGCGCGGCCGGCTGTTTCGTGCTCACCGTTCCGTACGGGTACAATCATGGACAGGCTATACAGGAAACCGATTCCGATGGTATAGTGAGCTCGCTGCTAGAAGCCGCGACCTTGATTAGTTCGCATAACAAAACCGCAAACTGAACCTCTAACGCATGTTTTTCACCAAAAAACTCACTGTCACACAAACCGGCGCGATTGAGGCCTGGCTTTGGCGACGCTGGCAATCCTGGGCTAAGTAACCCGTATTGATTGCTGTCGGCCGCCCACGTGCGCCGGCAGGTTTTTTGAAACCCACCGCCCCACCACACCCCGGGCGGCCTGGAGAAAAGCATGACCGAACTCGAATTCAAATCGCTGGCCACGGAAGGCTATAACCGTATTCCCCTGATCGCGGAAGCTTTCGCCGACCTCGAAACGCCGCTCACGCTCTACCTCAAGCTGGCCCAGACCCAGAACGCCGGCAAGAACACCTTCCTGCTCGAGTCGGTGGTCGGCGGCGAGCGCTTCGGCCGCTACTCCTTCATCGGCCTGCCCGCCAGCACCGTGTTGCGCACCTTCGGCCGTCGCACCGAGATTGTCAAGAACGGCAGCGTGATCGAAACCCACGAGGGCAATCCGCTCGACTTCATCGAACAGTACCAGGCGCGCTTCAAGGTCGCGCTGCGCCCCGGCCTGCCGCGCTTCTGCGGCGGCCTGGCCGGCTACTTCGGCTACGACACCGTGCGCCACATCGAGAAGAAGCTGGCCGAATCGATGCCGAAGGACGACCTGGGCCTGCCCGACATCCAGCTGATGGTGACCGAGGAACTGGCCGTCATCGACAACCTGTCCGGCAAGCTGTACCTGATCGTGTACGCCGACACGTCGCAGCCGGAGGCCTTCACCAAGGCGCGCCAGCGCCTGAAAGACCTGCGCGTGATGCTGCGCCGCGGGGTCGACGCGCCGGTCACATCGAGCTCGGTGCGCACCGAGGCGATCCGCGACTTCAGCAAGGAAGACTACCTGAAGGCCGTGGCGCGCGCCCACGAGTACGTGATGGCCGGCGACGTGATGCAGGTGCAGATCGGCCAGCGCATCCGCAAGCCTTACGTCGATTCGCCGCTCACGCTGTACCGCGCGCTGCGCTCGCTGAATCCGTCGCCGTATATGTACTACTACAATTTCGGCGACATGCAGATCGTCGGCGCCTCGCCCGAGATCCTGGTGCGCAACGAGACCGCACCGGACGGCGGCAGTGGCGGCAAAGGCGGCACGGTCACGCTGCGCCCGATCGCCGGCACCCGCCCGCGCGGCGCGACGCCCGAACGCGATGCCGAACTGTCGAAGGAACTGCTGGCCGATCCGAAGGAAATCGCCGAACACGTGATGCTGATCGACCTCGCACGCAACGACCTTGGCCGCATTTCCGAGATCGGCACAGTGCACGTCACCGACCGCCTGGTGATCGAAAAATACTCGCACGTGCAGCACATTGTCTCGAACGTCGAGGGCAAGCTGAAACAGGGCATGTCGAACCTCGACGTGCTGCGCGCGACCTTCCCGGCCGGGACCCTGACCGGCGCCCCCAAGGTGCGGGCGATGGAAGTGATCGATGAACTCGAACTCACCAAGCGCGGCATCTACGGCGGCGCCTGCGGCTACCTGTCGTTCGGCGGCGAGATGGACGTGGCGATCGCGATCCGCACCGGCGTGATCAAGGACGGCATGCTGTACGTGCAGGCCGCGGCCGGCATCGTGGCCGATTCGATCCCCGAGATGGAATGGCAGGAAACTGAAAACAAGGCGCGCGCCGTGCTGCGCGCAGCCGAACAGGTGCAAGACGGCCTGGATGGGGAGCTCTGACATGCTGCTGATGATCGATAACTACGACTCGTTCACCTACAACCTGGTGCAGTACTTCGGCGAGTTGGGCGAGGACGTGCGCACCGTGCGCAACGACGAAATCACGCTGGACGAGATCGCGGCGCTCAAGCCGGACCGCATCTGCATCTCGCCGGGTCCGAAGACGCCGGCCGAAGCCGGCATCTCGGTCGATATCTTGAAGGCGTTCAAGGGCAAGCTGCCGATCCTCGGCGTGTGCCTGGGCCACCAGGCGATCGGCGCGGCCTTCGGCGGCAAGGTGATACGCGCCAAGCAGGTCATGCACGGCAAGACCTCGCTGATCGCGCATACCGGGGTCGGCGTGTTCAAGGACCTTCCGAGTCCGTTCACGGTGATCCGCTACCACTCGCTGGCGATCGAACGCGCCTCGCTGCCGGCCTGCCTCGAAGTGACGGCGTGGACCGACGACGGTGAAATCATGGGCGTGCGGCACAAGGAATTCGATATCGAGGGCGTGCAGTTCCACCCCGAGTCGATCCTGTCCGAACATGGACACGCACTGCTGAAGAATTTTCTCGTTCGCTGACCACGCCAGGAACCATCATGCCGATCACTCCACAAGAAGCCCTGCTGCGCTGCATCGAGCACCGCGAGATTTTCCACGACGAGATGCTGCACCTGTTCCGCCAGATCATGTCGGGCGAGATGTCGCCGACCATGATCGCCGCGCTCACGCTCGGCCTGCGCGTGAAGAAGGAAACCATCGGCGAGATCGCCGCCGCCGCGCAGGTGATGCGCGAATTCTCGACCAAGGTGCCGATGGCCGACACCACCAACCTGCTCGACATCGTCGGCACCGGCGGCGACGGCGCGCACACCTTCAACATCTCGACCGCGTCGATGTTCGTGGCGGCCGCAGCGGGCGCGCGCGTGGCCAAGCATGGCGGGCGCAGCGTGTCCTCCTCGTCGGGCAGCGCCGACGTGCTCGAATCGCTGGGCGCCAACATCAACCTCAAGCCCGAGCAGATCGCGCAGTCGATCGCGCAAACCGGCATCGGCTTCATGTTCGCGCCCAACCACCACGCGGCGATGAAGCATGCGGCGCCGGTGCGGCGCGAGCTCGGCGTACGCACCATCTTCAACATCCTCGGGCCATTGACCAATCCGGCCGGCGCGCCGAACATCCTGATGGGCGTGTTCCACCCCGACCTGGTCGGCATCCAGGTGCGCGTGCTGCAGCGCCTCGGCGCCCAGCATGCGGTGGTGGTCTGGGGCCGCGACAATATGGACGAAGTCTCGCTGGGCGCGGCGACCATGGTCGGTGAACTGGTCAACGGCGAGATCCGCGAATACGAAATCCATCCCGAGGACTACGGCCTGCAGATGATCGCCAGCCGCAACTGAAGGTGGCCGACGCGGCCGAATCGAAAGCCAAGATGATGGAGGCGCTGAACGGCGAGCCGGGCGCGCCCTACGACATCGTGGCGCTCAACGCCGGCACCGCGCTGTTCGCGGCCGGCGTGGCCGCTTCGATCGAAGACGGCCTGGCCAGGGCGCGCAGCGCGATCACCTCGGGTGCGGCGCGCGCGAAGGTCGATCAGTTCGTGCAGGCCACCCAGCAGCTCGGCGCCAGCTAAGGAGGACTGTCATGTTCGATGCCGCCGTGCCCAACAAGGCGCTCGCCTTCATCCTCCTCGGCTGCATCTTCAAGCTGAACGGCATGTTGTGGTGTAACGGACTGGCCGTATTTACGGCGCAGGCAAGCGCGCGCCTCACATTAAGCCCGCTGGTATCGTTATGGCTTGGCCGGATCATCGGCGGCCAGTCCATCTGGCTCGGCGTCAAGCTCGCGCTCTCCAAACAACACTGAGTCTTATCATGTCCGACATCCTGAACGAAATCCTCGCGGTCAAGGCCGACGAGGTAGCCGCCGCCAAGAAGTACCGCGACCTGGCCAGCCTGCGCCGCGAAGTCGAGGCCGACGCCGAAGCGCGCCGCGGCCTGCGCGGCTTCGAAGCCAACCTGCGCAAGAAGATCGCCGCCGGCCATGCCGGGGTGATCGCCGAAGTCAAGAAAGCCTCGCCGTCGAAGGGCGTGCTGCGCGCCGACTTCAAGCCGGCCAATATCGCCGAGCGCTATGCGCGGCACGGCGCGGCCTGCCTGTCGGTGCTGACCGACGTGCATTTCTTCCAGGGTTCGGCCGAGTACCTGAAGCAAGCGCGCGCGGCCTGCGAAGTCCCGGTGCTGCGCAAGGACTTCATGATCGATATGTACCAACTCTACGAGGCACGCGCGATGGGTGCGGATGCGATCCTGCTCATCGTTTCGGCGCTCGACCATGGCCTGATGGCCGAGCTGGAAGCCTGCGCCCACGAACTCGGGATGGATGTGCTGGTCGAAGTCCATGACGGCGACGAATTGACGGCGGCGCTCAAGCTGCGCACGCCGCTGGTGGGCATCAACAACCGCAACCTGCGCACCTTCGAGACTTCGCTGCAAACGACCATCGGCCTGCTGCCGCGCATCCCGCCGGAAAAACTGGTGGTGACCGAGTCGGGCATCATGGTGCCGGACGACGTCAAGCGCATGCGCGACGCGAACGTGCATGCTTTCCTGGTCGGCGAGGCGTTCATGCGCGCGCCGGATCCCGGTGTGGAATTACAGAGGCTGTTCGGCTGACATGGAACTCTCGGTGCGCAGCAAGGCGATAGCAGGCATGGCGGCGGTGCTGCTGGCGGCGTGCGGCCACGCTCCCCCACCGGCTCCGGCCTCGGCGGCGCGCAGCGTTGCGCGGCCGCCACCGCCGGCGCAGCCAGCGGCGCCAGGCCAGCGCGCCGCCTACGACAATGTGGAGATGTACAAGACCGACGTGGCGCAGCACATCGTGCGCTACAACGCCGCGTACACCTTCAGCGGCGCACTGCCGCCGATGCTGCCGGCCATCGTGGTGCTCAGCATTACGGTGGATGCGGAGGGCCGGCCGACCAAGGTTACGGTAGTACGCTCACGCGACAGCGAAGCCTCGCGCGTGGCGCTGGCGTCGGTGCAGCGGAGCGCGCCGCTGCCGCGGCCATTCAACCTGGTCGGCGCGCACAACCACTCGCTGACCTTCGCCGAAACCTTCCTGTTCAACGACGAGTACCGCTTCCAGTTGCGGACGCTGGCGCCGGTCCAGTAGCGCTTTCCGTCACCGCGAACCTCATCGCGCACTAGGGCGCATCGGGCCGTTCGTCTTCTTGTCTTCCACCGTCAGCGTGATGCCAGGCACGCGGTCGCCCTGCAGCTTGACCTTGAAGGTCATCAGCTCGTCGCGCCGGAAGGCGTGCAGCGCGACCGTGTCGCCGACCTTGTAGCGCGCCAGCAGCGTATCGAGGTTGGACGGGTTGCCGCTCACGCGCAGTCCGTCGACCGCCATCAGCACATCGCCCGCCGACAATCCGGCGGCGCGCGCCGCCCCGTCCTCGTGCACCTGCGTCAGCTTGCAGTCATTGCCCTCGCGGCCAATGCTGGCGTCGAGCGCAGGCTTGGCGCTCTTGCGCTCGTCGGCCAGCTTGACGCCGAACGGCGCGTACAGCTTGGAAAGCGGCAGGTCTTCGGTGCCGCGCACGTAACGCTCGAACAGCGGCTTGAGCTTCAGGCCGCTGATCTCGTCGAACAGCGCCTCGACCTCGGCCTCGGTCACGCCGCGCCCGGCGCCGCGATAGAAGTCGCGGCCGTAGCGCTGCCACAGCGCGATCATCACATCGTCCAGCGACTTCTTGCCGCCGGTCTTGGCGCGGATCGTCAGGTCGAACGCGAGCGCGATCAGCGAACCCTTGGCGTAGTAGCTGGTGATGGCGTTGGGCGCGTTCTCGTCCTGGCGGTAATACTTGGTCCAGGCGTCGAAGCTCGAATCGGCCACGCTCTGCTTGCCGCGCCCACTGCCGCGCAGGACGCCGCCGATGGTCTTGGCCAGCAGCTTGAGGTAAGTCTGCTCGCCGATCATGCCGCTGCGGACCAGCATCAGGTCGTCGTAATAGCTGGTGAAGCCCTCGAATAGCCACAGCAGCGGCGTGTGGGTCTCGTTCTGCAGGTCGTAGGGCGCGAACACGGCCGGCTTGATGCGCTTGACGTTCCAGGTGTGGAAGTACTCGTGGCTGCACAGGCCAAGGAATTTGACGTAACCCTCGGAGCGTTCCGGCGACTTGGGCGCGGCGCTGGTCGGCAGGTCGGCGCGCGCGCAGATCAGCGCGGTCGAGGCGCGGTGTTCGAGGCCGCCGTAGCCGTCGCCCACGGCCAAGGTCAGAAACAGGTAGCGCTCCATCGGCGCGCGCTTGGTGCGCGGCTCGAAGAATGCAATCTGGGCCTCGCAGATGGCCTTTAGGTCAGCCTGCAGGCGCGCCATGTCCAGGTTCGGCACGCGGCCCGAGATGACGATGTCGTGCGGGACCCCGTGCGCCTTGAAGCTGGCCAGCGCGAAGTCGCCCATTTCGACCGGATGATCGATCAGCTCGTCGTAGTTGGCGGCCTGGTAGCTGCCGAAGCCGTAGCGCTTGGCGCCCAGTTCGGGCAGCGCGGTGGCCACGCGCCAGGTCTTGGCGGCCGGATCCTGCGGACACTGGATGTCGACCTGGTGCGGCGCGGCTTCCTGGCCTTCGACACGCAAGAACACGCTGGTGCCGTTGAAGAAGCCGTGGGTCTGGTCGAGGTGGGCGGCACGCACCGACAAGTCCCAGGCGTAGACTTCGTAATGCACGCTGAGCGGGCCGGCGACCGGCGCGGCCTGCCACGAATGCTTATCGAGCTTGGTCAGCGCGACCGGCTTGCCGTCCGATTCGGCGCGGATGCGCACGATGTTGCGGGCGAATTCGCGGATCATGTAGCTGCCCGGGATCCAGGCCGGCAGCGTCAGGACCTGGCCGTCCGGCGATGGCGTGGCGACGCTCACGGTGAGGTCGAACATGTGGCCCGCGAGGTCCTTCGGCACGATGGCGTACTGGATGGCGGCCTGCTTCTTTGGCGTTGGCTTTTTCATAGTTTGTAGTGTAGACCGGTTTTACAGATCCGATGGCGTGTCGATGTCGCCGAAGATGCCGGCATCGGCCACTTCGACCAGCGTCACCGGCTGCGATGCGAGGATGGCGCGCGCGCCCTGGTCGCCCTCCAGCGCCAGCAGCGCATCGAGATGGCCGCGGCCGAAGCCGACCGGGTTGCCGCGCCGGCCCTGGTGCACCGGCGCCGCGATGCCGGCGCCGGCGGCCAGCGCATCGCACAAGGCGGCGATGGTGGCCGGCTGCACATGCGGCATGTCGCCCAGCGCCACCAGCCAGCCCTCGGCCGCCGGCAGCGAATGGCGCACCGCGTGCACCAGCGAGGCCGCCATGCCGCTGTCGGCGTCGGCGCAGACCGTGACCTCGCAGCCGAGCGCGCGCAAGGCCGCGGCGACGCCGCCGTCGGCCGGCCGCACCACGGCAATCACATGGGGAAGGATCGCGAGCAGGGTGCGCGCGCTGGCCACCACCACCGCATCGCCGCCGGGCAGCGGCTGCAGCAGCTTGTTGCGCGCGCCGGAAGGATCGAAGCGGCGCCCCCTGCCGGCGGCCAGCAGAATGCCGACAGGGGTCATGGCGGCGTTACGCCGTCTTGAGGTCGAACGGCAGCTTGCGCAGGCGCTTGCCGGTCAGCTTGAAGACCGCGTTGGCGAAGGCCGGCGCGAGCGGCGGATAACCCGGTTCGCCCATGCCGGTCGGCGGGTCGTTGGACGGCACGATGAACACCTCCACCTGCGGCATGTCCGGCATGCGCGCCACGGTGTACTCGCTGAAGTTGTTCTGTTCGACCACGCCGTCCTTGAGCGTGATGGCCGCGCCGGGCAAGGTGGTGCCGACGGCCATCAGGATCGCGCCCTGCACCTGCGCCTCGATCGTCAGCGGATTGACCGGCTGGTTGCAATGGATCGCGGCGGTGACCTTGTGCAGCTTGGGCACGTCGTTCGCGACCGAGGCCTCGACCACGTAGGCGACCACCGAGTCGAACGACTGGTGCATCGCCACGCCCCAGGCATGCCCCTTCGGCAGCGTCTTCTTGCCGTAGCCGGACTTGGCGACCGCCAGTTCGAGCGCGGCCAGGTGGCGCTTGCCCTTCTCGCCCAGCAGCGACTTGCGGTAGGCGACCGGATCCATGTTGGCGGCGTGCGCCGCTTCGTCGATCAAGGTCTCCATCACGAACGCGGTGTGGGTCGAACCGACCGAACGCCACCACAGCACCGGCACGTTGGCCTTGGCCGTGTGAACCGTCAGGTTGAGCGGCACCTCATACGGCTCGCCCATGCCTTCGATCGTGGTGGAATCCACGCCGTCCTTGACCATGAAGCCTTCGAACGGTGTGCCGGTGATGATCGACTGGCCGACGATGCTGTGATCCCAGGCCAGGATCTTGCCCTTGGCGTCGAGACCGATGTCGGCGCGGTGCACATACGCCGGACGGTAGTAGCCGCCCTTGATGTCGTCCTCGCGGCTCCACATCACTTTCAGCGGCCCGCTCTTGCCGGCCGCCTTGTACGCCTTCGCGACGTTGGTCGCTTCGACCAGGTAGTCCGAGGTCGGCACCGCGCGGCGGCCGAAACCGCCACCGGCCATCATCGTGTTGAGCGTGACCTGCTCGGGCTTGAGGCCCGCGGTGCGGGCGATCGCGGCGTGGTCCATGGTCTGGAACTGCGAGCCGGCCCACACCGTGCAGCTGTCGGCCTTGAGGTCGATCACGCAGTTGAGCGGCTCCATCGGCGCGTGCGCCAGATACGGGAACTCGTACACCGCCGAGATCTTCTTCGGCGCGCCGGCCAGCTTGGCGATGTCGGCCTTCCTGGCCGAGGTGCCGGCGGTCTTGGCCAGCGCGCGAAACGCCGCCATCTGCTTGTCGGTGCTGATCTTCTCGACCGCGCTGCTGTCCCAGTCGATGGCCAGCGCGTCGCGGCCCTGCTTGGCCGGCCAGTAGCCGTCGGCGATCACCGCGATGCCGCTGCCGCCACGGTCGGTCGGCACTTCGAACACGTCGATCACGCCCTTGATCGCCTTGGCCTTGGCGGCGTCGAACTTGGCGACCTTGGCGCCGAACACCGGCGGCCGCGCCACCAGCGCGACCCTGGTGTTGGCCGGCTTGAAGTCGATGCCGAACTGCTGCTTGCCGGTCGACTTGGCGCGCGCGTCGATGCGCTTGACCGGCTTGCCGATGAAGTTGAAATGCTGCGGATCCTTGAGCACGACGCTGGCCGGCATCGGCTGCTTCATCGCGGCGTCGGCCAGCGAGCCGTAGCTGGCCTTCTGGCCGGACGGTCCGGTGACGAAGCCTTTCGCGGTCTTGCACTGCTCGGGCTTGAGCTTCCATTGCTCGGCGGCCGCGGCCACCAGCATGGCGCGCGCCTTGGCGCCGATTTCGCGATACTGGGTGTAGGAGTGGGCGATGGTGCCCGAGCCGCCGGTCATCTGGATGCCGAACACCGGGTCCTTGAAGACCTCGCCGGCCGGCGCCAGCTCGCCGCGCATCTGCGACCAGTCGGCGTCGAGTTCCTCGGCGATCAGCATCGGCAGCGCGGTGTGCACGCCCTGGCCGAATTCGAGGCGGTTGACCAGCACCGTGACCGTGTTGTCCGGCGCGATGCGCAGGAAGGCGTTGGGCGCATACACCGGCTTGGCCGCTTCGGCCGCGCGCGCGAACTTGTTCGCACCGGGCAGGAAGAAGCCCAGCACCAGGCCGCCGCTCGCGAGCGCGCCGGCTTTCATGAAACTGCGGCGCGACATGCCGCCCGTGGCGGGACGCGTCAACGCGTCCTGGTTGATCCAATCGATACGCATGCTGCTCTCCTCAAGCCAGGGTTTTCGCCGCGTCCTTGATGGCCGCGCGGATCCGTTGATAGGTGCCGCAGCGGCAGACGTTGCCGCTCATCGCGCCATCGATATCGGCATCGCTCGGATGCTTGTTGGTGCGCAGCAGCGCGGTCGCGCTCATCACCTGGCCGCTCTGGCAGTAGCCGCATTGCGGCACGTCGTGCTTGACCCAGGCGTCCTGCACGGCCTTGCCGACCTTGTCCGCCTCCATCGCTTCGATGGTGGTGATCTTCTTGCCGCCCGCCGCGGAGATCGGCGTGATGCAGGAGCGGATCGCAGCGCCGTCAAGGTGCACGGTGCAGGCGCCGCACAAGGCCGCGCCGCAGCCGAATTTGGTGCCCGTCATGTTCAGGTTATCGCGCAGCGCCCACAGGATGGGCGTGGATGGATCGGCGTCGACCTGCATGTCGCGCCCGTTGATATTGAGTGTGACCATTCAAAACTCCCTGGTTGTGGTGCTGCTGTTTTGATGTGAGCGTGCGGCTTACTGCTTGATCGAGGAAAACTTCGCTTCGAGCGTCTTGGCGTCGACCGCGCCGGGGATGCGGCTGCCGTCGGCAAAGAAAATCGAGGGCGTGCCCGTGATGTGCAGCTTGCGGCCCAGCGCGACGATCTTGTCGTTCGGAGTGGCGCAGTCGGTGGCGGCCACCGGCGCGACTTTACCGGATGTCATCCACTCGTCCCAGGCCTTGTTGCGGTCCGGCGAGCACCAGATGTTTTTCGATTTGACGAAGGAGTCATCGGACAGGATGTTGTACATGAAGGTGTAGACCGTCACGTTGTCCATCTCCTTGAGCGTGGTCTGGCGGAAGCGCTTGCAGTAGCCGCAGTTGGGATCCTCGAACACCGCGATCACGCGCTTGCCGTCGCCCTTGACCAGCTTGACCGCCGACTCGAACGGCAGGTCGGAGAACTTGACCTTGTTGATTTCGTCCAGGCGGTCCTTGGTCAGGTCCTGCGAGGTCTTGACGTTGTAGACGTGGCCGATGATCAGGAACTCGCCCTTCTTGTCGGTGTACAGGATGTCGCCCGCGGCGCGCACCTCGTACAGGCCGGCGTACGGGGTCTCCTTCACCGAGTCGATCTTGACGCCCTCGCCCAGGCGCGGTTCGAGCGCCTTCTTGATGGTCGCTTCCACCGGCGTTTCGGCGCCGACGCAGGAGGCGATCAGCCCGGTCAACAACAATACTGCGATCTTGCTTTTACCCATGACTTCTCTCTTTCAATGACCGATCATTTTCCCATCGCATGCGCCATCAGGCGACGCTTGAGCATGGGCAACTTATTCAGCAAGTTTAATCCCAAATTGCGAACCACGCGCACCGGCTCCAGATCGGTGCCGAACAGGCGCGCCAGGCCGTCGGTGGCAAGTTGCATAAGTAGCACGTCTTCCTTGCGCGCGCGGGCGTAGCGCGCCAGCACGCGGGCGTCGCCGATGCTGCGCTGGTCTTCGCGCGCGGCCAGGGTCGTGAGCAGTTCGGCGATGTCGGCGAAGCCCAGGTTCATGCCATGGCCGGCCAGCGGATGGATCACGTGGGCGGCGTCGCCCACCAGCGCCACGCGCGGCGCGACGATCGCATGCGGGCGGATCAGCGCCAGTGGCACGTCCTTGACCGCCTCCGGCTGCAGCGGGCGCAGCGCGCCGAGCTGCGATTCGGCGTACACGGCGAGGCGCACCGCCATTTCGCTCAGGGTTTCCTGCATCAGCGTGTCGGCCAGCGCGTCCGGCGCCGACCACACCAGCGAGACCCGCTTGCCGGGCAGCGGCAGCAGCGCCACCACGCCTTCCGCGCCGGTGAACCACTGGTGGGCCACGCCGTGATGCGGCTTCGCGCACGAGAAATTGGCGACCACCGCGCGCTGGTGGTAGGAGCGGTAATCGAGGCCGATGTCGCACTGGCCGCGCACCCAGGACTGGCCGCCGTCGGCGCCGAGCACCAGCTCGCTGGCGATGACCGCGCCGTCTTCCAGCGTCACGGTGGCGCCGCTGTCGCCGGCCTCCAGCCGTGCGGCGCGGCCGCTGGCGATATGAACGTTCGGCGCGAACTTGAGGGCGGCATCGAGCGCCTGGTTCAGGTTGCGGTCTTCGACGATCCAGGCCAGCGAGCCGACGTGCGCGCCGAAGGCATCGAAGGCCAGGTCGCCGGGCTGCTTGCCGTCGCCGTTGACCGCCATCGCCTCCACCGGCGCGACGCGGGTCAGGTCGAGCGCGCCCCAGACCTTGAGCGATGCGAGCAGCTTATGGGCGGTGTGGTTCAGCGCGTAGACGCGCACGTCCCACGGTTGATCGGTGGCGCCGGGGCTGGCGGGCGGCGCGGCGCTGCGGCTCGCGGGCGGCACCAGCAAAGTCACGCTATGGCCGGCCTGGGCGAATCCCAGCGCGGCGGTCTTGGCGATCGCGCCGTTGCCGACGATGCAAACGTCGCTTTGATGGCGTACGGAAGGGGAAGTGGCTCTGGTCATGCAATGCATTATAGCGGCTTGAAACGACACAGTCGGGGCACCAGGCCGGGCGAGCTTGACTTCCGAAACTGCGGCGCTAAATTATATTATTGTCATGGTTGAGCAATATGCATCGTCGGGTCGACCGATCCGGTGACCGATCCTGTCCAAGCCAAAGAAGGAGCTTGCCATGCACGGACCTCGTTTCACACTCGCCTGCGCGCTGCTTGCCGCCACTGCGGTACATACGGCGCCCCAGGTGGAGCTTATCGCCAGGGGACTCAGCAATCCACGCGGCATCGCGTTCGTCCCCAACGGCCAACTGTTCGTTACCGAGGCTGGCCGCGGCCGACGGGTTCGGCGCGCTCGGGCCGCAAGGCATTTCGTTTGCCGGCGCGGGCAACGGCAAGATGGTGATCGGGCTGGCGGCCGACGCTGCCCGCGCAAGGACCTCGGCGCCAAGGCGTCGCTGCTGGAGCAAGTCCTGAATGTGGATAAGGCCGGGATGGGAAGCGGAAGTCGGCCGATATTGCCGCTTTCGAAGCGGCCAACGATCCCGTCCCCGGCGGTACCGACAGCAACCCGTATGGCGTCGTCGCCCTGGCGTCGCATCACGTGGTTGCCGATGCGGGTGCGAATGCCTTGTTCCGGGTCGCGGCCGACGGCAAGATCACGACCATGACCGTGTTCGAAACGCGGCAGGTGCCCGCGCCGCCCTTCCTGGGCCTGCCGCCCGGCGCCACCGTCCCGATGCAGGCGGTGCCGACCACCGTGATCGACGGCGACGACGGCTGGCGGTATGCGGGACAACTCACCGGCTTCCCCTTCCCGATCGGCACCGCCAATGTCTACCGTGTGTCCCCGTATGGCGGCGACCCGCAGGTGTACGCCGGCGGCTTCACGAACATCATCGGACTGGCGTTCGACGCGCGCCACCGGCTCTACGTCCTGCAAGTGGGCAATGGCTTTGCCGGCCCGGGCGGGGCCGCCGCTGGCCCCGCCCGGGCGGCTGATTCGCCTGAACGAGGACGGCACGCGCACCGTGATTTATGAAGGCCTGTACTATCCGGGCGGCCTCGCCATCGACCCGGATGGCGCGGCCTATGTGACCAACTTCGGCATCGTGCCCGGCCCTATTCCGGTGGCCTTTCCGGACGGCGGCCAGGTACTGCGCATCAGCCTGGACTGAACGCGGCGGCATCTTGCGACGGATCTTGGAGGCCAACGGCGGCGGCTTGAAATGACACGGTTTCGGCGCGTACACAGCGGGTTTCATGGAATAGTTGTCAGCCGGACTTGCAAACACCCGGTCGGATGTCTATAATCATGCCTCTTGGCCTGGTAGCTCAGTCGGTAGAGCAGAGGATTGAAAATCCTTGTGTCGGTGGTTCGATTCCGCCCCGGGCCACCAAGAACAGTCCCAAACAGAACGCCAACCCATGCAGGTTGGCGTTTTTGTTTCCACGACGTATAGTCCTTGCGTCGGTCCATTTCCTGTCCGACGCGTCCAATCCAACCCACCTACCGCAGCACTACCAGCTTGATTTTTTTGCCGGCTCGGTAGGTGGAAACGGTCAACGCTCCGTCGCGGATATCGCCGTTGGCGTCGAAGCGGATGGTGCCGGTCAGGCCCGGATACTGGATTTGGCGCAGCACGGGCAGGTACTTGACCGGGTCGGTGGAGCCGGCTTGCTGCATGGCCGCCGCCACCGTCATCGCGGCGTCGTAGGCGTACGGGGCGTAGGTCTGGATGTCGCTGTGGAAGCGCGCATGGAAGCGGGCGACGAAGTCGTTGACGGCTTTTTCGTGCGCGGCGTCGACGCCACCGGCTTCGGCGCAGTAGACCGCGCCGTCGCGCATGCCGCCGCCGGCCAGCGCGGGCAGCGCTTCGGTGCAGATGCCGTCGCCGCCCATGAAACGCAGCTCCATGCCCAGCGCCTTCATCTGGCGCAGAATGCCCCCGGCGGTGGCGTCCATGCCGCCAAAGAACACCAGATCCGGCTTCTTTGCGCGGATGCTGGTCAGGATGGCGGTGAAGTCGCTGGCCTTGGCCGTGGTGAATTCGCGGCCGATGATTTTCAGGCCGGGGACGCGCGTCTGGGCGCTCTTGATGAATTCATCGGCCACGCCCTGCCCGTAGGCCGAGCGGTCGTCGATCACGGCAATCCGGCGCGCGCCCAGTTGTTCCACCGCGTAGCGGCCCAGCGAGCTGCCCAGCATATTATCGTTGGCCACCACGCGCAACGCGCCGGCGAATTTCTGCCGGGTGTACGCCGGGGTGGTGGCGGAAGGCGATATCTGCGGAATGCCGGCGGCGTTGTAGATGCGCGAAGCGGGCACGGTGGTGCCGGAGTTGGCGTGGCCGATGACCGCCTTCACGCCCGAATCGACCAATTTCTGCGCCACGGTCGTGCCCTGTTTCGGATCGGCCGCATCATCCTCGCTCTGCATTCTGAAGACCACTTTGCCGCCGCCGATGGTGACGCCGCGGGCGTTCAAATCCTCCATCGCCAGCGTCACGCCGTTCTCCATCGCCTTGCCCAGATGCGCGATCTCGCCCGACAGCGGCCCCGCCACGCCGATCTTCACCACTTCCTGCGCCATGACGGCGCAGCTCCACAGTCCACAAACCAACAGAGGAAGAATACGCGTCATTGCTGCTCCAGATGATGGGTAATCCACTCATTCTAGCAACGAATATGCCAATCCAGTACGCCGGCACGAACACCGAAACGGCGCCGGTCAGGGACTGCGCCATGCTATTCTTTCATTGCTTCGACCACTAAAGGAAGACATGACCCGCTCGATCCCGCTGCTGCTGTGCAGCCTGCTGTGCGCGGCCCTGCCCGCCCTTGCCCAAGTAAAATCGCCGGCCACGCCGGAGAAGATGAATCAGTTGTACGCCGACTATTGGGAGGACTACCTGCGCGAGAATCCGATCGCGGCCACTTTCAACGGCGACCAGCGCTACAACAGCCGCTTCGGCGCCGTCACCTCGGCCGAGCAACGCGCGCAGAGCCGCGCGCTGGCGGAAAAATACCTGGCGCGCAGCGCCGAGTTCGATCCCGCGCCGTTGCCGGCGGAAGACCGCATCAGCTATGACCTGTTGCGCTATCGCCTGCAGCAGGTGCTCGACGGCCTGCGCTTCCCGTCCGACCTGGTTCCGGTGGACCAGTTCTCGAGCCTCCATCTGACGCTGGCCCAGCTTGGCTCGGGCACCTCGGCGCAGCCCTTCCAGACGGTGCAGGATTACGACAACTGGCTGCAGCGCGCCGCCGGCTATGCCCCGGCGGTCGACGCCATGATGGCCGACATGCGGACCGGTATCGCGCAGGGCGTGGTGATGCCGAAGGCGCTGATCAGCCGTGTCCTGCCCCAGCTGGAAAACGTCGGGACCGACGACCTGGAGAAGAGCACCTACATGGGTCCGGTGAAGAAATTCCCCGCCTCCTTCAGCCCCGCCGACAAGGCACGCCTGACCGAGACCTACGGCAAACTGGTGCGGGAACAGCTGGCGCCCGCAAACCGCAAGCTGCTGGCCTTCATGCGCGACACCTACCTGCCGGCCGGACGCGACACCGCCGGCATCGGCGCCCTGCCCGGCGGCCAGGCGTGGTATGCCTTCCTGGCGCGAAGATCGACCACCACCGAACTGACGCCAGCAGAAATCCACGACATCGGCTTGCGCGAAGTGGCGCGCATCCGCGCACAGTTCGAAGAAGCCAAGGTCCGCGTCGGCTTCAAAGGCACGCTCAAGCAATTCTTCGAGTATCTCAACACCTCGCCCGAGCTGCGCTTCAAGTCTCGCGAGGAAATCCAGGCGGCCTACGAGGCCGTGCGTCCGCGCGTGGAGGCCAAGGTGGGCCTGCTGTTTGCGCATCTGCCCAAGGCGCCATTCGATATCCGCCCGGTAGAGGCGTTCCGCGAAGTGAGCGCCGCCCCGGCCTCCTATCAGCGCGGCTCGGTCGACGGCAAACGCCCCGGCATCTTCTACTTCAATGCCTACAAACCGGAGACGCGCACGCGCTTCACCACCAATGCCTTCTTCCTGCACGAGGCCATTCCGGGCCATCACTTCGAGCGCAGCCTGGCGCAGGAAACTGACGGACTGCCCGCCTTCCGCCGCTTCGGCAGCAGCACCGCCTTTTCGGAAGGCTGGGGACTGTATAGCGAAATGCTGGGCCAGGAAATCGGCATGTACGACGATCCCTGGCAATGGGTCGGCCGCCTGACCGCGGAAGTGTGGCGCGGCGTGCGCCTGGTGGTCGATACCGGCATCCATGCGAAGGGCTGGACGCGCGAGCAGGCGATTGCCTATTTCAAGGACAATGTGCCGCAGGATGAGGTGACGGCGGTGCAGGAAGTCGAGCGCTACATTGCGGTGCCGGGCCAGGCCCTCAGCTACAAGATCGGCGAGTTGAAGCTCCGCGAACTGCGGGCGCGCGCCGAAACCGCGCTGGGCCCGGCCTTCGATTTACGCGCCTTCCACAACGAAGTGCTGTCCCATGGCCCGGTGCCGCTCGACGTGCTCGACACGGCGGTCAATCGCTGGATTGCGGCGCAGAAGAAAGGTTAAGCACGCCCGCCACGACGCCGGTGTTGAAAATTCTTGTGTCGGTGGCTCGATTCCGCCCCGGGCCACCAAGAACATACCTCACGCAACGCCCACTCATGCAAGTGGGCGTTGTCGTTTCTGGGAGTTGTAGTCCTCGACTCTGGTCTATTGCCGGTGCGTCCGCGAGTGAACAACAAGCGACCGAATCGTCCAACTTCCGCGACCGTTTGTCCAGTCAGCTTGCACCCTTCACATCAAGAGATGCTTACGAAGTGAGGCGCAAATTGCCCGATTGCCGGCGCACACAAGGCCGACGTGAGCCGTCGCATGGATTGCGGCCGAAATAAGCAAGGTATTGGGTTGTCGTATTTTGAACGTCGACATTTGTTAGAATGACAGCCTGCCATTCCACGCTGTTGCGCCCCCTTGCCAAGTGAAGCTCGACTACTCTACGCTTGAATCCTTGCGTGCCAACCATCCTGGATGGCGCCTGCTCACGTCGCCCCATGCGCCGCTGATCGCCAGCTTTCTGCAGCGGGTATTCATTGCGCCGAACGTGCGCGCGATCGGTGCGGCCGACCTGGCCGAAGCGTTGGAAGACGAGTTGTTTGGCCTGCGGGAACGCCTCGGGCCTCAGGTTTTTCCGGCCCCGGGCATCGAATACCTGAACACTTGGGCAGCCCCGGACAAGGGCTGGCTGCGCAAATTCTACCGCCAGGATTCCGACGAGCCGCAGTTCGACCTGACGCCGGCAACCGAAAAGGCGATTGCCTGGCTGAGCTCCTTAGCTGAGCGTAGTTTTGTCGGCACCGAGTCGCGCCTGCTGACCTTGTTCGATCTGCTGCGCCAGATGACCGAGGGTAGCGACACCGATCCGACGCGCCGCCTGGCCGAGCTGCAGAAACGCCGCGCCGAAATCGATGCCGAGATCGCGCAGGTACAAGGGGGCGATATTCCGCTCCTGAACGACACTGCGCTCAAAGACCGTTTCCAGCAATTCCAGCAACTGGCACGCGAACTGCTCGCCGACTTCCGTGAAGTGGAACACAATTTCCGGCTGCTGGACCGGCGCGTGCGCGAGCGCATTGCGCTGTGGGACGGCGCCAAGGGCGCCCTGCTGGCCGAGATCATGGGCGAGCGCGACGCCATTGCAGATTCCGACCAGGGGCGCAGCTTCCGCGCCTTCTGGGACTTTCTCCTTTCCAGCACCCGCCAGCAGGAGCTGAGCGAATTATTGGCGCGGGTGCTGGCATTAACGCCGATCAGCGAGCTGAAGCCGGACCTGCGAACCCGCCGTGTGCATTACGACTGGCTGGAAGCCGGCGAGCACACCCAGCGCACGGTGGCGCAACTGTCACAGCAGCTGCGCCGCTTCCTGGACGACCAGGCTTGGCTGGAGAACCGCCGCATCATGGATATCCTGCATGGCATCGAATCGAAATCCCTGGCGCTGCGTGACACGCCGCCTGCCGGCAATGTCATGTGGATCGCCGACACGGCAGCCGATATTGAACTGCCGATGGAGCGCCCGCTACATACACCCGCGCTCAAGCCCTGCTTTGCCAGCCAGGCGCTCGAGAGCGGCGCGGTGGACGTCGACGCCTCCGCCTTGTATGACCAGATCGTGATCGACAAGGCACAGCTAAGCCGCAACGTGCGCCAGGCGCTACAACAGCAAGCACAAGTGACGTTGCGCGAACTGGCCGAGCGCCAGCCCTTGCAGCATGGCTTGGCCGAACTGGTGGCCTACCTTCAGCTGGGCAGCGAAACCTTCCACACCGTGGTGGACGAAGCTGCCACGGAACTGATCGCCTGGCGCAGCACCGACCATGACGGCAGCGTGCGAAGGCGCCGCGCGCGCATGCCACGAGTTATCTTTGTGAGACCCAAATAATGGATGAACAACAAGCAGCCCTGCCGGTGCAGGTGGACCAATTGCCGGTACTGGCGGTGGCTTTGCTGAAAGGCGTTTTGTACCGCGAAGCAGACGAGCGCCTGTGGAGCACCCTGCTCAACCTGCAATCGCGCGTGCGCGATTATGTGGCCATACTGAACCTGGAATTGGCGCTGGACGAAGCGGAGGGCTACGCCTTCCTGCGTTCGCGCGCGGTGGATGAGGACGAAGCCGCACCGAAGGCGCCGCGCCTGGTGGCGCGCCGCCCGCTATCGTTCCCCGTCAGCTTGCTGCTGGCGCTGCTGCGCAAGAAGCTGGCGGAATTTGACGCCAGCGGCGGCACGCGCCTGGTGCTCACGCGAGACGAGATCGTGCAGTTGATGGCCGTATTCCTTCCCACCGGCAGCAACGAAAGCCGGATCGTGGACCAGATCGAAACCCATATCAACAAGGCCGTGGACCTTGGCTTTCTGCGTGTTCTAAAGGCGAGCAGCAGCCCACCCGGCTACGAAGTGCGGCGCATCCTGAAGGCCTTCATCGACGCGCAGTGGCTGGCCGAATTCGACAGCCGCCTGGAAAACTACCGCCAGCAACTGCTGCCGCCCGATGAGGAGCCAGGCAATGTCTGATACCGCCAGCCTGGACCTGGAATTCCTGGCCGATGACACGCTGTCGGGCTTCCGCCTGCAGCGCCTGGAAGTCTACAACTGGGGCACGTTCGACCAGCGCGTGTGGTCGTTCGAACTGGACGGAAAAAACGGCCTGCTGACGGGCGATATCGGTTCCGGAAAGTCGACCCTGGTCGATGCCGTCACCACGCTGCTGGTGCCCGCCAACCGCATTGCCTACAACAAGGCGGCCGGTGCGGACAGCAAGGAGCGCTCGCTGCGCTCGTACGTACTGGGCCACTACAAGTCCGAACGCAACGAAGCGACCGGTGCTTCCAAGCCGGTCAGCCTGCGCGGGCCCAATAGCTACTCCGTGATCCTGGGCGTATTCCATAACGCCGGCTACGAACAAACCGTGACGCTCGCGCAAGTGTTCTGGATGAAGGAGCCGCAAGGCCAGCCGGCGCGCTTTTACGTGTGCGCCGAGCGCGATCTGGCCATTGGCGTCGACTTTGCCGGCTTTGGCAGCGATATCGCGCAGCTGCGCAAAAAACTGCGCGGCCTCGGCGCCGATATCGAGGACAGCTTCCCCAAATATGGCGCCTGGTTCCGCCGCCGCTTCGGCATCGAGAACGAGCAGGCGCTCGAGCTGTTCCACCAGACCGTGTCGATGAAGTCCGTCGGCAACCTGACCGATTTTGTGCGCAGCCATATGCTCGAGCCCTTCGACGTGGCGCCGCGCATCGATGCGCTGATTGCACACTTCGACGATTTGAACCGCGCCCACGAAGCGGTGCTGAAGGCAAAGCGTCAGGTCAGCTTGCTCGAGCCGCTAGTTGCAGACTGCGACCGCCACGGCCAGCTTGTGGCCAAGGTCGACGACCTGCGCCAGTGCCGGGAGTTGCTGCGCCCCCACTTTGCCCAAGTCAAACTGGGGCTGCTGGAAAAGCGCCTGTCCCACCTGGCCGAAGACCGCGAGCGGCTCGAAGCCCAGGTCAAGCGCGCCGAGGAAAAACGCGACCGGCAAAAAATCGACATCGACGAGCTGAAGCGGGCGATGTCCGACAATGGCGGCGACCGGCTGGAGCGCCTCAAGGCGGAAATCGCTCAAAAGGAGAGCGAACGTCTGGCGCGCCACGCCAAGGCCCAACGCTATGCAGCACTGGCGGCCGAGGCAGGTGAAACGGCGGCCGACGACGAGGCCGGCTTCCTGTTCCAGCGCGGCCGGTTTGCCACCCTGACGGCACAGGCGCGCGGGCAAGAGGCTGACCAGGACAACTTGCGCCAAGAACACGAGTACGCGTTCCGCCAGGGCCGGGAGCAGCATGCAGCCGTGGCGGGCGAAGTGGAGAGCCTGAAGGCACGTCGCAGCAATATCGACGATCAGCAAGTCCGCATCCGCAACACCTTGTGCACGGTGCTCGGTATTGCTGAGGAGGACATGCCCTTTGCCGGCGAGCTGATCCAGGTGCGTCCGGAAGAAGGCGATTGGGAAGGTGCGGCGGAACGCCTGCTGCGCGGTTTTGGCCTGTCGCTGCTGGTGCCGGACCAGCACTACCAGCGCGTGGCCGAATGGGTGGACGCCACGCATTTGCGCGGCCGCCTGATCTACTTCCACGTTAAGGCCATCCGCAACGGCGCGCGGCCGGAGCTGCACCGCGATTCGCTGGTGCGCAAGTTGGCCATCAAGCCGGACTCCGCGCACGTCGACTGGCTCGAGCGAGAACTGGCGCACCGCTTCGACGTGGCTTGCTGCGCCACGCAGGAGCAGTTCCGCCGCGAACCACGCGCCGTCACGCGCGCCGGGCAGGTGAAGGATCCTAGCGGCCGCCACGAAAAAGATGACCGCCGCCGCATCGACGATCGCTCCACTTTTGTGCTGGGCTGGTCGAACAGCGCCAAGATCGCGGCGCTGGAAGTGAAGATGCAGGAGCTGGAGCGCCGCGTGCAGGAAAGCGCCGTCGTGCTGACGGCCCTGCAGTCCGAGCGCGACAAGCTGCGCGAGCAATTGGCAGCCCTGGTTAAACTGGAGGAATTTGCGGACTTCCGCGAGCTGGCATGGGCCGAGCTGGTCACCCACATCGCCGGGCTGCGCGAAGAATACGGCAAGCTGGAAGCGGCTTCTGACGTGCTCAAACAGCTGAACCAGCAATTACAGCGCCTGCAACTCGACCTGTCGGAGACGGAGTCCGATCTGCGCAAGCGCGACCAGGATCTTGGCGCCATCAAGAGTAAGCAAGAGGCGGCGCAAACAATGGCGGAACAGGCGCAAACCGTTGTGCAATGCGTACCGGCCAATGTATTGGCGCAGGCCGCCGCCGCATTGGAGCACATGCGCACGACGGCGCTCGGCGAGCACCAGCTGACGGTGGAATCGTGTGACAACCGCGAGCAAGATGTGCGAGCCTGGCTGCAGGCTTCCATCGATGCCGAAGACAAGACGCTCAAGCGCCTGCGCGATGGCATCACGCAGGCCATGATGTCGTTCAAAGACCTGTTCAAACTGGAGACGGCCGAATTCGATGCCAGCATCGAGGCTGATTTCGAATACCGCAACCTGCTGGCGCAGCTGCGGCGCGACGACTTGCCGCAATTCGAGGCGCGCTTCAAGGAGCTATTGAACGTCAATACAATCAACGAGATTGCCAACTTCAACGCTCAGCTGTCGCGCGAGCGGGAAACGATCAAGGAACGCATCGAGCGCATCAACCAGTCGCTGACGCAAATTGACTACAACCCGGGCCGCTATATCGAACTGGAATGCCAGCTGAATCCGGATATCGAAATCCGCGACTTCCAGCGCGACCTGCGCGCCTGTACCGAAGGCGCCATTTCAGGCTCGGAAGATGCCCAATATTCCGAGGCCAAGTTTATCCAAGTCAAGGACATCATCGACCGCTTCCGCGGGCGCAACGGCACGGCGGAGCTGGACAAGCGCTGGACCGCCAAGGTGAGCGATGTGCGCAACTGGTTTACCTTCGGCGCCGCCGAGCGCTGGCGCCACGACCATCAGGAGTTCGACCATTATTCGGACTCGGGCGGCAAATCTGGCGGCCAGAAGGAAAAGTTGGCCTACACCATCCTGGCGGCCAGCCTGGCCTATCAATTCGGGCTGGAATGGGGCGCTGTGCGTTCGCGCTCGTTCCGCTTTGTGGTGATCGACGAGGCGTTCGGCCGCGGCTCCGACGAGTCGGCTCAGTATGGCCTGCAACTGTTCGCCCAGTTGAACCTGCAATTGCTGATCGTGACGCCGCTGCAAAAAATCCACATCATCGAGCCATTCGTGTCCAGCGTTGGCTTTGTACACAACGAGCAGGGGCGCGACTCCAAGCTGCGCACCCTGACGATTGAAGCCTATCGCGAAGAGAAGGGGCGCCAAGGCAAATGAGCTGGACTACCTCCGCCGATTTGCGCCAACAAGTCCGCAGGCTTTGGGAACGCGGCGAGCTGCTTTCCGCACTGGCCGGCGCCGATACCGTATTCCCGCGTCGCCTGGTTCTGAAGTGCCCCAGCTCCGCCGAAATTACCGGACGCTTCGAGGAGGTGCGCCAATGGGCAGCTGGTCTGCGCGCGCTACCGCATTGCCGCATGGAGATGCGCGATTTTGCTCACCGTGTCTTCGGCAACAACTGCCTGCCGCAGGCAGCCTGGTTGGACAGTCTGGACGACGCGCTGGCAATGATAGGCAAGCAGCGCGATGCCGCGCACTTCAGACAAATGCTGGACTACACCGGTCAACACGGCGCCGCCCTGCTGCCATGGCTGGCACGCAAACCGTTGCGCGCGCTGGAGCTGGCCGACAGCTGGCACGCTTTGCTGGCAGTGGTGAGCTGGCTGGCGGCACACCCGCGACCCGGCATCTATCTGCGCCAGGTCGACATTCCCGGCATCGACAGCAAATTTATCGAGGCCAACCGCGGCGTGCTGGCCGAATTGCTGGACCTCAGCCTGGCACCGGAAGCAATCGACACCAGCCATAGCGGCGTTGCCCAGTTCGCGCGACGCTATGGCTTCCGCGACAAGCCATTGCGCCTGCGTTTCCGCATGCTGGATCCGGCGCTGGCCATCCTGCCAGGCCATGGCGCGGCCGATATCAGCCTCGACGCAGCCTCATTCGCGAGGCTCGCGCCGCCTGCGCAACGCGTCTTTGTCACGGAGAATGAAATCAATTACCTGGCCTTCCCGCCAGTCCGGCACAGCATGGTGGTCTTTGGCGCCGGTTACGGATGGGAAGTTCTGGCGCAGGCGGCCTGGTTAGGGCAAGTGTCACTGCTCTACTGGGGCGATATCGATACGCATGGCTTCGCCATTCTGAACCAATTGCGTGCACGCTTCGGCCATGTCGAATCGGTCCTGATGGACCACGCAACGCTCATGGCGCACCAGCATGCGTGGGGCGAAGAGAACGCGCCGATCAAGCATGATCTGCCATTTCTGACGCCGGGCGAACAGGCGGTGTACGACACGCTACGCGACAACGCGCTCCGGGCGAACCTGCGACTGGAACAGGAAAAGATCGGCTTTAACTGGCTCAGTGCGCGCCTGCGCACAAGCTATGAGCAGTGATGTACGCCGACAGGCACTTCCTTTGCTCTTGGCAAAAAAGCGGGTAGCCGCCCCGCCATCCTGCACTCAATGCCGATGGACTAGCGGCGCAGGCGCATCACCAGGTCTCCTATCGCAGCTGCCAGACGCTGCACGGTATGCGGGTCCGGCACCGGCAGCTTGATGAAGGAGGCGCCGGTCGCGCTGTCCGTTTCTATCCATGCGGGCCGTTTGGCGCTCTCCGCGTCCGCCGCCTGCGCCAAGGCCGCCACCAACTGCATGCCAACATCGATCAAGGGCGCCCATGGGTCGAGCGCGGGCGTTGCGGGCGCCATCAAGTCCGCAACGTCAGCGGCGGAGACCGTATGCTCGACGGCGGGCGGCGGCGCCGGCGCCGCCGCTTCGGCCGGCTGCTCGCCCTGCCCCATCGATTGCGTGACCTCTTCCACGCTGTCCATGAACTGCGACAGACGCGTGCCGTGCATGAAGATCTCGTTGTCGCCCCCATCGAGCACGCCGGCGAACAAGGACGTCTTGAACGCCAGGACGGACAGCATGCCTTCCTCGATGCTTCCCTGCGACACAAAATTGGTCACCTGCACGCCGCGGCGCTGGCCCATCCGGTGCACGCGGCCGATGCGCTGCTCGAGGACGGCCGGATTCCACGGCAAGTCCATATTGACGATCGCCGCCGCCGCGTACTGCAAATTCAGACCGACTCCGCCCGCGTCGGTTGACAGGAACACCCGGCAATCCCGGTCGTCGTTGAAGCGGTCAACCAGCGCGCCGCGCTTGTCGCTGGCAACACCGCCATGAAACAGCACATGGCCCCACCCCTTGGCGGCGAGCCGGCGCTCGATGAGTTCATGCGTGCGCAGCCACTGGCTAAAGACCACCACTTTGGCGGCCGGATCCTGCAACAGGTCATCCAGCAGATTCATCAGCTCGTCCGCCTTGAGGCCGTGGTCCGTTTCATGGTCGACCAGATAGGTGCTATTGCAAGCCATGCGCATGGTTTGCAGCGCGCAGGTAAGGCGGCGCTGGTCGGCATCGGACAGGTAGCCGCTCTTGCGCCAACGGTGCACGATGCGCTTGACGATGGCACTCTGGTCGTCGTGGTGCGCCTGCTGCTCCGGCGTCATGGGAACGAACAGCGTCTTGTCCACCCGCGACGGCAACTGCTCCAGCACCTCGGCCTTGCGCCGGCGCAGCATGATGGGCGCCAGCGTCGCGCCGATTTGATTCAGGTCGCGATAGCCGACCACGCGCCCGCTGTCGTCACGGCTCTGGTGTTGATGCAACAAGCGCCAGGTCGGCCCGAGGCGATGGCGGTCGACGAACTGCACGATCGACAGCAGTTCCTCAAGCCGATTTTCGAGGGGCGTGCCGGTGAGGACGATGGCGTACGGGCTGGCAATCCGCTTGAGCGCGCGCGCCGCGATCGTGTTCCAGTTCTTGATGCGCTGCGCCTCGTCAACGATCACCACGTCGGGCGCCCACGCATTGATCAGGTCGAGGTCGCGGGCCAGCAATTCATAGTTCGTGATCTTGCACACGCTGTCCTTGGCGAATTGGAGTTCGCGCGCCGGACGCAAGCCCTGGATGGTGTGCGCCTCGCGTCCGGCGAAGCGCGTGATTTCGCGTTGCCACTGGTGCTTGAGCGAGGTCGGGCAGATGATCAGCACGCGCTCCGCACCGAAGTGGCGGATCATCAATTCCGCGGCGGCGATCGCCTGCACCGTCTTGCCCAGCCCCATTTCATCGCCGATCAGGCAACGTCCGGCGCGCGCGGCGAACAAAGCGCCATGCGCCTGATAGGCATACAGGTCGACCTTGAGCAAGCCGGCCAGGGCCGCGCTGGCGGTGCCGTCCGGGTAATGATGATCGAGCAGGCGGGCCCGCTCTTGCGCGTCGCGCCACTCGGCAATGAAACCGAGCGCATCGTCGCGGCACCGCACCTCGTCGCCCGCCGCCTGCGCGGCGGCCAAGAATCCCGGCAACATCGCGTAGCGTTCCGGCGCCAGCCCATGGCCGGCGTCGCTGTCGAATATGGCGCGGGCCAGTTCGCCCACGGCGGCGGAGCAAGCGGCGCCGGCCCGGAAGCGCACCCGGCGCGCGCCAGCGTAGTCCAGATAGAGCTCGCTGTGCGAGGGTTGGAAGCCGCGCTTAAAAGCGGTCTTTGCGCCGCGTTGCCCATCGAGCTTTCCCAGCGCAAATTCGATGTGCTTGCAAGTGCCCAGATCATTGGTCGAAAAATCGGGACAGGAACACACGTTCTCGCCGGGCGCCAGGCCGCCTATCCTGACGTGGTAGCGTCCATCGCTCAGCGGGTTGCGCACCAGGTATTCGGTAAACAGCGGCTCCCGGCCCAGCTTCTCAAGCACGAAGTCTTGATCGCGTCCGTATTGGCGACGCAACTGGACTTGCCAGTCTTCAAGCGACATGAGATCGGGCGGACGCAAACGCGACAATTTCGGCTTCGCGGCGGATACGCCGGACCTGCCGGAGGACGGGGTTCTTGGTGCTTTATTCGTTGGCATGGGTTAAATGGCTTGGTCATGGCGGAACTTGGCAGTGTACCAAAGCGCCTGCCGGGTGACATCAGACGATTTCAAAGCAAACCCCAACTCGCGAAACGCCAATCCGTGCCGGTTGGCGTTGTCGTTTCTGGGATTCGTAGTCCTCGTGTCCGGCACAAAAGCGCTTATGGGGGCGTATAGCGCAGCGCGTCAATGACGGCGCGGAGCGATGGCGCCATTTGGCGGCGATTCGGATAGTAGAGGAAACTGCCGGCGATCGTGCTGGACCACTCGGCCAGCACCCGAACCAGGTCCCCCGACGCCAGCTGCGCACCGACCTGCTCCAGCGGCACATATGCCAAGCCGATTCCCTTCATGGCCGCCTGCACCAACATCTCAGCATCGTTGGTGATGAAACCCGGCTCTACTGCCACATGCAGCGTCCGACCGGCCTTTTCGAACCGCCAACGATGCAGTTCCCGAGACGCGATGTAGCGGTAACCAATGCAGCTGTGTTGTGACAAGCCGCTTGGCGATGTCGGATACGGCGCGTTCATGAAGTAATCGGGGCTGGCGACGACCGCCATCTGCGAGTCGGCACCGACACGGACCGAGATCATGTCTTTCTCAAGTTGCTCGCCGCGCCTGACGCCAGCGTCGAATCCTGCCGACACAATATCAATCAAGCCATCGTCGATCGACAACTCGACGATGACCTCGGGATATGCGTCTCTTAAGCCCCGCAACTTAGGCGCGATCAAATGGATCGCCGCAGAACGATGGGCGCTGATGCGAACGCGCCCAGCCGGTCGGCCGCGGTAGCTGTCCAGTCCCTGCAGCGCGTGGTCGATGTCGACCAACGCAGGCTTCAGGCCGGCTAGCAGCCGCTCGCCGGCCTCGGTGGGCGCGATATTGCGCGTGGTTCGGTGGAGCAGCTTGACGCCCAAGCGGTCTTCCAACACGCGCATGGCATGGCTAAGCGCAGAGCCTGAGATGCCCAGGCGCGCGGCCGCCTTCCTAAAGCTTCGCTCCTCCGCGATGATGGCGAAGGCAGCCAGGTCGGCCAGTTTGTCTCTGTCCATTGATGAATTTTGCTCAGCTCTTCATACATGATTCACGAGCTTATCATGTGCGATCGATAGCGGTACGATCCTTTCAACACGCACGAAAGGAACGAAAATGAAACAACATGAATCAAACATGATTGCCGTGGTGACTGGCGCCAGCCGAGGCGCGGGCAAAGGCATTGCCGTCGCCTTGGGTGAGGCAGGCGCGACCGTTTATGTAACCGGCCGCAGCATCGCGAGTGGCGACTCGCCGTTCGGCGGCACGGTCAGCGAAACGGCAGCGCTGGTTACGAAGGCGGGAGGAACCGGGATTGCGGTCGCGCTCGACCATGCGGATGATGACGCGGTCGCGGCCTTTTTCGCCCGAATCGGTGCGGAACACGGTCGATTGGATATCCTCGTCAACAATGCCGCCAAGCTGATCGGCGTACCGGCGCCTGGCGGCTTCTGGGAAAAATCGATCGAGCTGGCGGATTTGATCACCGTCGGCTTGCGTTCGCATTACGTGTCGAGCTATCACGCCGCGCCGCTGCTGATCAAGAATGGACGAGGGCTGATCGTCAACACCGGCCATTATGGTGCGGTCGCCTATCACCACGGTCCCGCGTATGGCGCCCAGAAGGCTGGCGCGGACAAGATGGCCGCCGACATGGGCAAGGAATTGCGCGCATATAAGGTCGCGGCGGTGTCGATATGGATGGGCGGGCTGGACACTGAACGGGCGCGGGCCTACCTTGCCACATTGCCAGCGGGGCCGGCGACCAGAGCAAAGCGCGAATCTCCCCAGTTCACTGGCAGAGTAATTGCGGCATTGTATGCGTCGGCATCCATGATGGACTTGTCGGGGCGAGCGTTGATCGGCGCCGAACTGGGCGCGTTTCTTGGGATATGCGACATTGACGGAAGCCACCCTCTGTCGAGCCGCTATACCTTGGGCGGCCCGCCCGAGCCGCATCGAACGCTGATGTAGACGCTCGCATGCGGCACAGTTGCTGGAGCAAGGCTTGAAAATCCTTGTGTCGGTGATTCGATTCGGCCCCCGCCAAGAATCTCCCAGCGAAGACGCCAACCCATACAGGTTGGCGTTTTTGTTTTCGAAACAATATCGCCAGCCAAGCCGCTTGGCCGTTGGAGTTGACCTACGGAAATTCCACTGATACACTCGAATCATTAAAAAAACGGCAACAATTCATCCCTACCATCCCCATGCGCATTCCTTATGTGACCCTGGCGGCGCTGCTGCCCGCCGTCGTCATTGCTGCTCCGGCCAGCAAGCCCGCCACCGAAGCGGCCGGTTTCATCCGCAACGCGCCTCTGCCCAAATGGGTGCTGCCGCTGGCCGAGATCCCGCGCACCGAGCGCACCGACCCGGTGGTGGTACGCGTCAGCGAAACCCAGGCATGGGTAGGTGCAACACATGCTGTGACTTATCACCGCGCGATTCAGGTCAACGATTCCAGCGCGCTGGGCGTGATCGGCCAGTTCAGCATCAGCTATTTTGCGCAGTACCAGAAGCTGGCGCTGCACAAGGTGGTGATACTGCGTGACACACAACGCCTCGACCGCACTGCCAGCGTCAACATCCGGCCGTTGCAGCGCGAGACCAATATCGAGAGCGGCATGATGGGCGGCGCCACTACGCTGCAACTGCTGTTGGATGACGTGCGGATCGGCGATACGCTGTGGATTAGCTACACCATCGAGGGAGACAACCCGGTATTCGGCAAGTACTGGTCGGCCGACTTCAATTGGGACGGCGGTGCGCCTGCCGAGCTGAAACGTCTGACTGTGCTGCATCCGCGCAGCCGTCCGCTACATTGGCGCCAGCTGGGCGATTTCCAGACCGAGCAAATTGCGCCGCAAGTCGACATCGTCGACGACATCGAACGCATCCGCTTCGAAAGCCGTGGACTGGAAGAGGTCGATGGCGAACCATCGACGCCGGCCGACTATCTTGCCGGCCGGGTGTTCCAGTTCAGCGAATACCAGGACTGGCAAGGCGTGGCGGCATGGGCAGACGGCCTGTTCCCCAAACTGCCGGCCACTCCTGCGCTGAAGGCGCGGGCGTCGGAACTGGCCAAGCAGCAGGGCCAGACTGCGCAAGCGGCAGCCGCGTTGCACTGGGTGCAAAACGAGATCCGCTATTTCAGTGTGTCGATCGGTGAGAACTCGCACCGGCCGCAAGCGCCGGATGTGGTGCTCAAGCGCCGCTATGGCGATTGCAAGGACAAGAGCTACCTGCTGGTCAGCCTGCTGCGCGAGCTGGGCATCACGGCGCGGCCGGTCCTGCTGTCGGCCGATGCGCCGCGCGTGGCGGCCAAACTGCTGGCCACACCGACCTGGTTCAACCACGTCATCGTGCAAATCACACTCGACGGCCGCGACTATTACGTAGACCCGACCCGCACCAGTCAGCCGGAGCCGCTGGCCACGCTGCCGACCGCGTTTCCGCGCGCCTCCGCGCTATTGGTCGACGGCAGCAGCCGCGCCCTGATCACGCTGCCGGAGCGCGCCGATGTCGGTCCCCGCTACGAGCACATCGAAAACATAGTGGTGGCCGATTTCAGCGGCGCCGCCACGCTGGAGGCCCGCGACATCTATCGCGGCAGCTATGCCGATCTAATGCGCCGACATTTCCCCACCCTGTCAGCCGCCGAACAAACGAGAAACCGGCTGGCCTCCTACGAGAAAAATTACCCCGGCGTGACCATTTCCGGCGCGCCGCAATACACGGACTACAGCGCCGATAACCGCATCGAAATCGTCAGCCGCTACCAGTTGCCGAAGGCAGTCAGCCACAAGGACCACCGCTACGCCATCGATTTCGACAGCCAAGTCATCGCCGGCACCATCGGCATACCCGACAAGCTGGTGCGCAACTTCCCGTTCGAGCTGGCCAGCGGAAAATTCCATGGCCGCTACCGCCTGCGCATCCTCTGGCCCGCCAGCGTGCGAGTGCGCGACCCCGACGCCAACCAGACGCTGGACAATCCCTACTACCATCTGCGGGAGGAATACGGCTTCCAGGGCAACCAGATCGACTACCTGATGGACTACCAGCTCAAGCAGGATGTGATCCCTGCCGCCGACCTGCCGCCGCTGCAGGAAGAAGCCAAGAAGCTGATGCCCTTCATCTCAGGCTCGCTGAATTTCGACGATCGCTATGTCGTGCCTGCCAGCCTGCAGGGCTATTCCTTCCGCAACCTGGACGGCATCCGTCACGTCGCCGCCGCCGTTCAAGACATGCCCGCGCTGAAGGCCGCCAAGGGGCAGGACCTGGTGCCCGAGGCGGCCTGCGAATTCGCGCGCGGCGTACTCGATCTGGATGACCTCGCCGGCTGGGAAATCAAGCAATTTTCCGCCGACCTGGTGCGGCACCTGGGGACCATGGACAGTCGGCCCGGCGTCGGCCAGTGCATGGGCCAACTGGCCTTTGCCGCCGGCGACTTCGACATCAGCACCAAGGCCTGGGCCGGTGAGCCGGGCATCGCCGGCGACAGCCCGAGCACGCGCAATCTGGCCTGGTCACAGTTCTACAACGGCGACAGCGCCGCCGCACTGGCCACCATGGCGCGCTACCAAGCCGCGCGCAGCAAGGCAGAAACCGACACGCCATCGGCCGCCGACGCCGCCAGCCAAATCGCGCTGCTGCAGCGTGTCGGACAGCCGCTGCCGGCCGCGCTGGAGCAGTTCGCCCGCGCGATTCCCGATGGCCCGTGGCCACGGCCGGTGCTGGCCATGCAGCTTGGTCTGATTAGCCCGGAACAATTGATACAGCAGGCCGAAGCCTTGCCTGCCGATGCCAGCGAGCTGGCCCTCAACGACGCCTGGTTCTACATCGGCCAGTTCCGGCTGGCGGCGCATGACGAAGCCGGCGCCAGCCGCGCCTTTCAGTGGTACCGCAGCGGCGGTGTGCGCAGCTCCGACCTGCCATTCCAGGCCAAGGCTGAACTGCGCCGTCTACATCCGCCCTCCCCCAGCCTGGAAACCGGCCGGAGTGCGATGCGAGCCAAGAATCCGGCCGCCGCCGTCGCCGCATGGAAGCCGGGCGCCGACGCCGGCCTGGCCGAAAACCAGTACTCGATGGGCCTGGCCTATTTGACCGGAGACGGCCTCCCCAAGGACACGCAGCAAGCCTTGCGCTGGATCCGCCTGGCCGCCGCCCAGGATCTACCGGATGCGCTGTCTCTGCTGGGCGCGATGTATGAGGAAGGCACCGGCGTGGTAGCGGATCCGCACAGCGCCATCGACTGGTACCGCAAGGCCGCCGCACTGGGCGAACGCAGCGCGCAGTTCGCGCTGGGCCGCCACTATCGCTACGGCAAGACCGTGGAACGGGACGCCGCGCAGGCGCTGCACTGGTTCCGCGCCGCCGCCGAACAGGGCAGCGGCAACGCCATGGCATCGCTGGGCGAAATGTACCGCAATGCCGAGGGCGTAGCGCAGGATTTCGGGCAAGCGGAATTCTGGAACCGCCGCGCCATCTACTATGGCAATACACGCGCCATGTACAACCTGGCCCTGGCGTATCAATATGGCGAATCGATAGCGCAGGATGATGTGCGAGCAGCGGCCCTGTATCGCGCGGCGGCAGAACAGGGCATGGCGGATGCGCAGCTCAACCTGGGCTACCTGTACGAAATGGGACATGGTGTCAAACGGGACATGGGGGACGCCATCGATTGGTACCGCAAGGCGGCCGACGGTGGCAGCGCCATCGCGCAAAACAATCTGGGCAGGGTGTATGAGTTCGGCAAAAGCGTGAACAAGAATCTGCCGACTGCGCTGGAGTGGTTTCGCAAGGCGGCGGCGCAGGGCCACGCAGGCGCCATGGTTAGCCTTGGCTATCACTACGAGAATGACATCAACGGCGGCAAGCAGTACGCCGAGGCGCAGCGCCTGTACGAACAGGCAGCGGAACGGAACAACGCCACCGCCGAATACAACCTGGCCAAGATGTACGAAGAGGGCAAGGGAGTGCCTGCCGACTTGGAACGTACCCGCTACTGGTATCGGCGCGCCGCCGAGCATGGGGACCCCGACGCCCAGTATTACCTCGCCAGGATGTACCGTTGGGGTAACGGCGTCCGCCGTGACTATACAGCCGCCGCCGGTTGGTACGACAAGGCCGTGCAGCAGGGCCACATCAACGCACAGGGCGAGCTGGGCAGTATGTACATGAACGGCTACGGGGTGCCCCGCGATCTGAACAAGGCAGTCGCGCTGCTGCGCCAGGCCGCCGACCAGGGCAACAGCGCCGCCAGCAGCAACCTGGGCTACTGCTACGAGCAGGGCCAGGGTGTGGACAAGGATGAACAGCAGGCGGTGATCTGGTACAAAAAAGCAGCCGACCAAGCCAGCGTTTATGCCCAGGTGCATCTTGCCGAGTTATATCAGCGGCTTAAGCAGGACAGCAACGCGCAGCATTGGTTTGCCATCGCCGACGCGCAGGAAACCGTTGCCCAGTACAACGCGGTGGCAGGTTCCTACATGTCGACCGGCGACTACACGCGCGCCGAGCAGGCTTACTTGCGCGGACTGCATGTGGCCGAACAGCAGCCGGGCGAGCACAGCGCCGACCTGTTGGAGCAGCTCAAGGAGGTCAGCGTGTTCTACATGGGCCGCGCCAGGTTTGCCAAGGCCCTGCCGCACGCGCAGCGCGCGCTGGCCTTGACGCAGGAGGCGTTTGGCGAGGACAACCCCAAGCTGGCCGATCCGCTTGAACTGGTGGGCGATATCTATCGGAACCTGTCGCAACTGGCGGACGCAGAATCCTTGTACCTGCGGGCGATGGCGGTACACGAAAAGGCCTTTGGCCCCGACTCGGCCGAAGTCGCATCCAGCTTGGAGGCAATGGGCAGCCTGTATGCCCAGATGGAGAAAATCGCCAAGGCAGAGGACTTTCACCGGCGGGCTTACGCTATGCTCGTCGGGCTGTTTGGCGAGCAGCACCGCAGCACCGCCGGATCGATGCAGAGTCTAGGCTCGGTGTATATGTTCATGGGCCGTTACAACGAAGCGGAGACCTGGTACCAACGCGCCCTGACGATCCGCGAGAAACTCGGCCCCGAGCAGTCGTGGGCGGTCGCGAGTACCCTCAACAGCCTGGCCGTGCTGTACGACCAGATGGGGCGTTACGACCAATCCGAAGCCTTATTCAAGCGCGTGCTGAATATATCGGATCTACCAGGTGCCGAAGACAGCCTCGGGCTCGCGCCCTATCTCAACAACATGGGCCGGATGCAGGTCCATCATGGCAAATACGCCGAGGGTGAACAACTGATACGGCGCGCCCTGAATATCCGCGTCAAGATACTCGACAGCGAACATTCGGACCTGGCCTACTGCTACGAGTATCTGGGCGAGCTGTATGACAAGCAGCAGCGCTATGCCGACGCCGAGCCGCAGTACCAGCACGCGCTACAGGTGCGCGAGCATGCCCTGGGCGCGGAGCATAGCCAAGTGGCCGAATCGCTGCAGGCGCTGGGCTCCCTGTACAACGCGCAGGGCCGCTACGACGCGGCCGAGCCACTGCTGCTGCGCGCGCTGGCGATCCAGCGCAAGGTACTAGGCATCGACCATCCGGACACCACGGTGACCCGCGCCGCACTGGCGGCCACGTACCGCAAGACCAGCCGCGATCAGGCCGCCGCCGATCTGGAGCGCTCGGTCGCCCGCCACTGAGGCCTGGCCGCAGGCGTCCGACGGCCGCGCATACCACGCCTCGGCGTATCATCGCTGCGGTGACCGTTGCGGAGGTCGCCCGCGGCCATGCTGGCCTCTCAGCAGGAAACGAGGGAGATTTTCGGAGCCATGGATGGCCTCTCATCAAACGCGTGGATGTCTGAAATTCGGAGGGCGGAAGAATACGCGCCTCCCATACCAGCGCTCTAAGGGCTGAATTCACGAAATCCGGTGAGCACTAACAAAACCTCGATGCAGCCTTGCAAAGTACTGGTACGTGTCAAGACAGCAGTCTTGAAAATTCTTGTGCGGCGGTGACCACCAAGAACATACCTCACGCAACGCCCACTCATGCAGGTTGGCGTTTTGTTTTAATGGACGTAAAGTCCGTATGCCGACCTATTCCCGCCTCCAGTAACGAATCAACGACTACTAAATAGCCGAGCCGCTCGGAGCAGGGTAAACGTTTACTTAAAACAACGAAAAACGGCAGAGACAGCGCCCAAAGCGTTGTTAGACAGATAGTCCCCTCTCGATTTCAACCCAAGTCTTTACAGCCCCCGCGATTTGCTTTAGCCTTGGATAGGAAAACGTTTTCCTGCCACGATGAACACTTGCGGACCGTGCGACCTTCTTAGGCCTCCCCGGCCGGCCAGTGTGCTTCGCTCATTTTTCTGATGGCGGACGTTAAACGATTTACTAAAGCGTCAAAAAAGCACTTAAAACAAGGAGACAGAAATGCACCGCAAAAAACCATTCCATCGCCCCTCTTTCGCGCTCTCACCGCTGGCAGTGTCAGTCGGGTTGGCCGTGCTGGTCATGGGGCAGGCCGCCGCCCAGACCGCAGCTCCCGAGCTGGAAACCGTTGTCGTTACAGCGAATAAACGCGTCGAGAAGCTTGAAAGCGTGCCGAGCGCCATTTCGGTGGTCAACGAAGCGACCATCGCCCGCACCAACGTTCGTGAGATCGAGGACCTGGTCGCCATCACGCCGGCGCTGTCGATCACCGCCGGCTCGACCAGCGCCAACAACACCATCAGCATGCGCGGCGTTGGCACCGCCACCGTCACCATCGGCATCGAGGCGGACGTCACGATCATCATCGACGACATTCCCATCGCCCAGCAATTCCAGGCCTTCAAGGACCTGGCCGACGTGTCGCGCGTGGAAGTGCTCAAGGGACCCCAAAGCACGTTGTTCGGCAAATCGTCCGTGGCCGGCGCCGTCAACATCGTCACCAAGCCAATTTCAGGACCCTTGACCGGTCGCGCGACCACGCTCTACACCACCGACAATGAATGGCGTTTGGGCATGTCGTATGGCGGCGAGGTGTCGGACACCTTGGGTGTGCGCGTATCGGCCAGTAACACCCGCTACCCGGGCAACCTGAACAACCTGACCACCGGCGGCAAGGTCAACGGCGCGGACGGCAAGACCTTCATGGGCAAGCTGGCGTGGCATCCGACGCACGAACTCGACGTCGTGCTGTCGGGCACCTACAACTACCAGAACAACACCCGGGGTGCCGCTGCGATCAACAGCCTGGTGGTGCGCAACGCGGCGGGCGCGTCCGAGCAGGCCGGGATCGGCGGCAGCAACACGATCGCGCCGATCTACCAGATCCCCGCAGGCGGGCCGACCCCGGTCAACGCCGCTTCGGTGAACGCGATTCCGACCTCGCTCGCGCTGGCTGGCGTCGTGCCCGGACCGAACAATGTCAATTTGCGGCGCGATGCCCCGACCGGCATGACCTCGTCCGACCGCGGCGCCGGCCTGCGCCTGACCTACGCCCTGCCGAGCGGCGCCAGCCTGATGTCGATCACCTCGTTCGATCACTATCGGTCCGACGACATCAAGGACCAGGACCTGGTCGACCTGCCGACCGTGGCGCTGCCCGGACAGACTCTGTACAGCGTCGGCAACAACCAGGGCGGCACTTACGATATCAAGGCGAGGACCCAGGAATTGCGCCTGGTCTCGCCCGACGACGCCACGGTGCGCTACGTGGCCGGCCTGTGGTACGCGAAGAACGATACCGACCGTTTCTTCATCCGCGGCGACTGCCGGGCGCCGACCGCTTGCTCGGGCAGCTCGTTGACCAGTCCGGTGGTCTACCGCACCGATGTGTACAACATCAACAAGGCGGTCTTCGGTCAGGCGTCGTGGGAATTCGTTCCGACCTATACCCTGACGGCGGGCGCGCGGCACAACTCGGAAACCTCGGGTTACCATTTCGGTCGCAACTATTTCACGACAGTGAGCCCGGCCACCTTCGTGGCCGGCGCGCGCGGCGTCGACTATTTCGAAAGCATCGACAACACCGAGCGCAGGGTCACCGGCAAGCTGAGCCTGTCGAAACAGTTCAACCCGGAATGGATGGCTTACGCGACGGTCGCGACCGGCTACAAGGGACTGGCCTACGGCCTGCTCAGCACGATCACCGCCGCAAGCGCCGCACCGGTCCAGTCGGAGACCTCGCGCACCACCGAAATCGGCATCAAGGCCAACCTGTTCCATAACCGGATGAGCGTCGACCTGACCGTCTACGACACCAACTTCCGCAATTACCAGTCGACGTCGACCTTCACCAATCCCGGCGATCCCATCATCTACAACCAGATCAGCAGCGTGCCGCGGGTCGGTACGCGCGGTATCGAACTCGACACCAGCGCCTTGCTCACGTCGAACCTGATGGTCAACGCGGCGCTGGCCTACACCGACGCCACGGTGCGCGAATGGAAGGGCGGGCCGTGCTGGAACGACCCTGCCAACCTCGCTGCCGCGCCGAGCAAGACGCTGGCGGCCAACGGCTCGCTGGCCGGCAGGAATGCCAGCTGCTTCCCGATCACGCCGGGCGCGACCGTCGGCGTGCAGGACCTGGCCGGCGCCCCGCTGCAATCGGCGCCGAAACGGCGCGTGGTGATCGGCGGCCAGTACGACTGGCGCCTGGCCGACCAGTCCTACGACCTGTTCTTCACCGGGAATTACAAGTACCAGAGCGGTATGTCCACGATCATTTCGCAAGACCCGGCGTTCGACGTGAAGGGATTTACCATCGTCGATCTCGGGCTCGGCTTCCGCGACAAGAAGGACCGCTACAAGGTCAGTTTCCTCGTGAACAACGTGTTCGACAAGCACTACGCAGTCACCGGCTTCGCGGGCTTGCCGACCTACCGCGGCGCGACCTCGGCCCCCGCCACGACCACGGTGAGCACCTGGCTCCCCGCGCGCGATGCGTTCCGCTACGCGAGCTTGCGTCTTGACGTGAAGTTCTGAAACATAGAGCTGTCATGTTTTGCCCCGATCGCCTGTGCGCTCGGGGCTTTTTTTCGCCTGGCGGGGCGTCTGATTCATAAGGAAAACTAAGGGGTGCAGTAAGCGACAGTGAATTGTAGCGTCATCGAATGTCACTAAACTTTTGATAGCCCCGGCGCGAGCACGGCTCGGGCTATTTGCTCGATGACAATCCTAAAAAAAGGTGGAGACATGACAATCGTTTGCTTGCCGGCCCGTTGGCTGGCGTTTTGCTGTAGAAGTATCGTTCTTCCAATCACGGTGCTGTTAACGCTGGCCTCCTGCAGCTCGGACAGCAACGTCAGTCCCGCGGCCAGCACGCCGAGCACCCCCGTCGTCCCGCCCGCCGCCCCGCCCGCCGTCCAGGGCATCACCAAAATCGTGATCAACACGGCCACGAGCGAGGCCGTGACCTTCGGCGGCGCCAGTTTCGGCCAGGCCGGCACCTACCAGAAAATCCGCGGCACCGCCTTCGGCCAGCTCGATCCCAACGATCCCAAGAACAAGGTGATCGCCGATATGGCGCTGGCCCAGAAGGACCCGGCCACCGGCATGGTGCAGTATTCGATGGATTTTTATATCCTCAAGCCGACCGACCTAAGCAAGGGCAACCACAAGATTTTTTACGAGGCCAACAATCGCGGCGGCAAGCAGTTCGGCGGCTTTAACGAGTCCGGCGGCGGCAACAACCCGACCACGACGGCCGATGCCGGCGGTGCCTTCCTGATGAATCAGGGCTACACCCTGGTCTGGTCGGGCTGGGACGGCGAAGTGGCGGCCTCGGGCGACAATCTGCATATCACCCTGCCGATCGCCAAGAATGCCGACGGCTCTTCGATCACGGGGCCCAGCTACGAATACATCGTCAACGACAACGCCACCACCAAGTCGTTCCAGACCTATTACAACACGGCCAGCACCGACACCACCAAGGCCACGCTGACCATGCGCCATTACCTGACCGATGCGCCGATTCCGGTGCCGTCCGACGGCTGGTCCTGGACCGCCCCGAACACGATCGCGCTGGCCAACGGCGCCGCCTTTCAACAGAGCTGGATCTACGAACTGCGCTACACCGCCGCCGATCCCTACGTGGCCGGCATCGGCATGGCGGCGATCCGCGACTTCGTGGCCTTCCTGCGCAACGCGACGGCCGACAGCGTGGGCACGGCCAACCCGCTGGCCGGCGATCCGAAACGCGTGGTGTCGTGGTCGCTGTCCCAGCCCGCGCGCCTGATGAACGACTATATCTGGCTCGGCTTTAACCAGGACCTGGCCGGCAAGAAGGTGTTCGACGGCGTGTTCAACTGGATCGGCGGCGGCAACGGCCTCGGCATCAACTACCGCTTCGCGCAGAACGGCCGCACGGAACGCAATCGCCAGAACCATCTGAACGTGGAAGCGGTGTTCCCGTTTTCATACACCACGACCACCGATCCCCTGACCGGCAAGACCGACGGGCGCAATGTACGCTGCACGGCAACCAACACCTGCCCGCTCGTGATGAACATCGACTCGGGCAATGAATACTGGGTCAAGGCTGGCTCGACCCTGACCACCGATCCGGCCACCGGCAAGGACGTGCAGGAGCCGGCCAATGTGCGTAATTACTTCGTCGCCGGCGCCCAGCACGGCGGCGCCTCGGCGCCGAACACGGTGGAGGGCGCGACCTCGTTCGGCGTCTGCGCCCAGTTCGGCAGCGGGGTGGAACCGAACCCGCTGCTGCGCGCGCTGTGGGTCGACCTCGACCAGTGGATCGACGGTACGGCGCCGCCGCCGAGCGCCGTGCCGAGCGTCGACAAAGGGACAGCGGTGCTGGCGCAGACCGGACCTTTCTCGGCCATCGGCATCGGCACCATCTCGCAATCGGCGCTCGGCTATCCGGCCATCCCGATGGCGCAGTTCTCGGGGCTGATTACCGTGCGTAACCTGTGGAACTTCGGCGCGCAGTTCGACCAGGGGATCCTCAATCCCTATCCGGGCACGGCGACCGGCAAGTACTATCCGAACTCGGTGTCCAAGGTCGATGCCGACGGCAACGATGTCGCCGGCATCCGCCTGCCCGAGGTGGTGGCGCCGGTGGCGACCAACTCCGGCTGGGGCCTGCGTTCGGCCGCGTTCGGCGGCAAGGCCGACGGTACCGACGGCTGCGAATCGACGGGCCAATCCATCGTCTTCGCGCCGACCGCCGCAGCGCGCAATACGATCGGCGATCCGCGCCAGTCGCTGGACGAGCGCTACGGCAGCCATGCCGGCCTGGTCGCGGCCAGAACGGCGGCCGCCAACGCCCTGCTGACCCAGCGCCTGCTGCTGCAGGACGACGTCAATACCTACATCGGCAATGCCGCCAAGCCGATCAAGGTGGTGGCCAGCCCGACCTACGGCGACTACACCTGGTGAAGCTGTAAGCGCTTGACGATGACATAAGGCTGGAGGCATCCCGCGGGTGCCTCCGGTCGCCATTTTGACGAGAGTGTCGCATTCAGCGCGCAAGCGCTGTAAGATCAGCAACGCCGTTGCATTGCAAGTCCGCTCCACACTCTTCCACCAAATCAAAAAGGACACTCATGTTAAGGACACTCTCGTTGTTGCTGATGTCGCTGGCCCTGCTCAGCGCGCAGGCCGCCGACTATCCCGCGCCGACCCAAGGCGATTTCATCATCAAGGATTTCCATTTCTCCGCGGGCGGCGTGATGCCGCAACTGCGCATCCACTACCGCACGCTCGGCAAGCCCGAACGCGATGCGCAAGGCGTGGTCAAGAACGCGGTGCTGATCACGCACGGCACCGGCGGCAGCGGCACCCAATTCCTGCGCCCGGAATTTGCCGGCGAGCTGTTCGGCGCCGGCGGCCTGCTCGACGCCTCCCGCTACTACATCATCCTGACCGACGGCATTGGCCACGGCGACTCCAGCAAACCGAGCGACGGCCTGCACGCCCGCTTTCCGCGTTACGGTTATACCGACATGGTCAACGCCCAGCATCAGTTGCTGGTCGACGGCCTGGGCGTGAATCATTTGCGCCTCGTGATGGGCACCTCGATGGGCGGCATGCAGACCTGGGTGTGGGGCGAGCGTTATCCCGCGTTCATGGATGCCCTGATGCCGCTGGCCAGTCTGCCGACCCAGATCGCGGGCCGCAACCGGGTTTGGCGCCGGGTCGTCATCGACAGCATCCGCAATGATCCCGAATGGAAGAACGGCGACTACACGGCGCAGCCGCAGAGCCTGCACCAGGCCGAGGAAATGCTGTATTTCATGAGCAGCAATCCGGTGCTGCGCCAGCACCAGTCGCCGACACTGAGCGGCACCGACAAGATGCTCGATGCCTCGACCGCGGCGGGCCTCAAGACTACCGATGCCACCGATCTGCTGTATCAGCTGGAAGCGTCGTATGACTACGATCCGGGTCCGGGCCTGGAAAAAATCCAGGCGCCGCTGCTGGCGGTGAACAGCGCGGACGACCTGATCAATCCGCCTGAACTGGGCATCCTGGAAAGCGAGATCAAGCGCGTCAAGAAGGGCAGCGCCGTGGTGCTGCCGCTGACGCCGGACACGCGCGGCCATGGCAGCCATACGGTCGCCAAGCTGTGGAAGCAGTATCTGCAGCAGGTGCTGGCGGCAAGCGAGAAGTAGGCGGCCGGATCCCGCTTGCAGCGGGCAAGGCCGACAGAGTGCCGCAAGCCCAACGACGGAGGATTGTCCGTATGTGCCATGCCATGGCCGATACCTTTGAGCGCAGCATGAGTTCGTGACGATCATGCTGCGCCGGTTCGTCCCCTGCCTCGCCCTGTGTGCAGCACTGCCGGCACATGCGCAGCAACGCGATGCGCTGGCCGATCTCATCAACGCGTACCGCGCCACACCGGGCGTCTGCGAAGGCCGGCAAGCGGAGCCGGCGCCGCCGCTGACGGCGCATCCGGCATTGGCCAGCGTGCAGGTCAGCACCGGCACCTTCCTCGAGCAGGCGCTCGAGCGTGCCGGCTATCCGGTCGAGCGCGCGGAGGCCATTTTCATCTCGGGCCCGACCGATGCCCGCGCCGCGCTGGCCGCCATCGAAGGCACCTATTGCCGCACCCTGCTGAGCACGCAATTCTCCGTGGTCGGCACCGGACGGCACGGCGACAGCTGGCTAATCGTGTTCGCCCGCCCGGCCCCGCCATCGCCGGTCACCCAGCTTCCCGCACCCGAGGCAGCAGGCAAACTGATACTCGACGCGGTGAATGCCGCGCGCGCCAGCGAACGAAGCTGCGGCGAGCAACACTTCGCGCCCGCGCCTGCGCTCACCTGGAACGCCGCGCTCGGCGATGCGGCGCTGGTGCACAGCCGCGACATGGCCAGCCAGCGCTACTTCAGCCATCGGGGCAAAGATGGACGCGTGGCCGCGGACCGCGCCGCGCAAGCCGGCTATCGCTGGCGGCGCATCGGCGAAAATATCGCGGCCGGGCAGGACACGCCCGAAGACGCGGTCGCGGGCTGGCTGTCCAGTCCGGGCCACTGCGCCAACATCATGAACCGCGATTTCACCGAAATGGGCGCGGCCTATGCCATCAGCAGCACCCGCGAGGTCCCGCGCGTGTACTGGACCCAGGTATTCGGCACACCGCGCTAGCGCCAAGCCGGTTTCCGAGCGCTTGATGTTGATGAGTTATTAAGAATGTTGCAAAACGTCCTCATTGGGAAAAGCTTATCGTGATTTTGTTGCTTGAGGGATATACTTTGAGCTCCCTCACCTAGTCAATATGGACATAGCCGTGAACATCCGCCATCTGAAACTGTCGCACCGCTTCATCATCCTGATCGGTATTTTTGCGGTCGGCTTCACGGCTTACGGCGCGTCCTCCTTGCGCACGCTGAGCGAATTGAAGGTCAATGGCCCGCTGTACCAGGCCATCGTGCAGAACAAGGACCTGGTCGCCGACGTCTTGCCGCCGCCCGAATACATCATCGAGTCCTACCTGGTCAGCCTGCAGCTGGCGAGCGCGGCCAACGCCACCGAACAGAGCGCGCTGATCGAACGCTTCAAGACCCTGAAGAGCGATTACGACACGCGCCACGAGTATTGGCTCAAGGCCGGCCTCGGTCCGGAGCTCGGACGCATCCTGCTGCAACAGGCGCACGAGCCGGCGCTCGCGTTCTACCAGCTGGCCTTCGGCAAATTCATTCCCGCGACCCAGCGCGGCGACAAGGAAGCGGCGGCCGCGCTCCTGCAGACCATGGGCGCGATCTACGAGACCCACCGCAAGGCCATCGACCAGGTGGTGCAATTGGCGACCAAGAACGCCGAACTCGATGAAGTCGGCGCCGCGCAGCGCATCACGTCCGCCAACATCTTGCTGCTGGCGGTGTTCCTCGCTTCGCTGGGGGGAGCGATGGCGGTCGGTATCATGATCCTGCGCGACCTGCTGCGCAAGCTGGGCGGCGAGCCGGAATACGCGGCGCAGATCTGCCACCAGGTCGCAGCCGGCAAGCTCGACGTCCAGGTCGTACTCAAGGAAAACGATCGCGCCAGCCTGCTGTTCGCGATGTGCACCATGCAGCAGACGCTGTCCGGCACGGTCTCCGGCATCAAGGCCGCGGTCGATTCGCTGGCCACCGGCACCGGCCAAATCAGCGCCGGCAACCAGGACCTGTCGGTGCGCACCGAGCAGCAGACCGCCACGCTGGAACAGACCACGCGCGCGATGTCGGCCCTGACGTCGAACGTGCACAACAACGCCAGCGACGCCAACCAGGCCAACCAGCTGGCGCTGGCCGCGTCCACCATCGCCGAGGATGGCGGCGCGGTGGTGGCCGAAGTGGTCGAGACGATGGCCTCGATCAACGCCTCGTCGGCCAAGATCGTCGACATCATCGGCGTCATCGATGCGATTGCATTCCAGACCAACATCCTCGCGCTCAACGCCGCGGTGGAGGCGGCGCGCGCCGGCGAACAGGGCCGCGGCTTCGCGGTCGTCGCCAGCGAGGTGCGCAGCCTGGCCCAGCGCAGCGCCACCGCCGCCAAGGAGATCAAGGCGCTGATCGACGATTCGGTCAGCAAGATGAGTACCGGCAGCAAACTGGTCAGCCAGGCCGGCGCCACCATGATCGAAGTGGTCGGCAGCGTGCGGCGCGTGACCGACATCATGGGGCGCATCTCCGACGCCAGCCGCGACCAGACCGAGGGCATCGCGCAGGTCAACCAGAGCATCGCGCAGATGGAGGGCGTGGCGCAGCAAAACGCCGCGCTGGTCGAGGAAGCGATGGCCGCCGCGGGTTCGCTGCGCGACCAGGCCAATGCGCTGGCGCAGGCGGTCAGCATCTTCACCGTGCAGGATGCGCCGCGCCAGGCGTCGGCGCCGCTGAGCAGGCGCGGCGGCGTCGCGCCGTTTGCCGAGGCGGCCGCCAAGCCCCGTCCCGCGGCGAAGATCGCGCGGCGCTCCTGATCGCGGCGCCGCCGATCGCCAGGTAGCGTTCGAGCTTAGCGCACCACCTGCATCTTGGTTTTCTTGCCGTTGCGGTAGGTGTAGAGCGTCAGGGCGGCGTCGCGCAAGTCGCCGTTGGGGTCGAAGCTGATGCTGCCGGTGATGCCCTGGTACTTGATCTTCGCAAGCTCGGGCAGGTATTTCGCCGGATCGGAGGACCTGGCCTTGTGCATTGCCGTGGCCAGCACCATCACCGCATCGTAGGCGTAGGGCGCGTAGGTTTGCAGCTCGAGATGGAAGCGCTGGCGGTAGCGCGCGATGAAATCGGCGTACACGGCTTCCTGCGCGCCGCTGACGCCGCCGGCCACCGCGCACGTCACCTTGTCCTCGCCCACGCCGTCGCCGGCCAGGATCGGCAGCTTCTCGGAACAGACGCCGTCGCCGCCCATGAACCTGACGGCCATGCCGAGCGCCTTGATCTGCTTGAGCATCGGGCCGGCCACCGCGTCCATGCCGCCGTAGAAAATCAGGTCCGGATTGCGGCTGCGGACCTGGGTCAGGATCGCGTTGAAGTCGCTCGCCTTGTCGTTGGTGAACTGGCGGCTGACGATCTCGGTCGCGCCCGCAGCCTTCACACCCTTGATGAATTCATCGGCCAGGCCCTGGCCAAACGCCGTGCGGTCGTCGATCACGGCCACGCGCCGCGCCTTGAGCGTGACGACCGCGTAGCGTCCGAGTATGCCGCCAATCATATTGTCGTTGGCCACCACCCGAAAGGCCGATTTGAAGCCCTGGTGGGTGTACAGCGGCGTGGTGGCGGACGGCGTGATCTGCGGGATCCCCGCGCTGTGGTAGATCTTCGAGGCCGGCACCGTGGTGCCCGAATTCAGGTGGCCGACCACCCCGACCACGCCGGCGTCGACCAGCTTTTGCGCCACCGCGGTGCCCTGCTTCGGGTCGCCGCCATCATCCTCGGCCAGCAGCACCCATTTGACTTTCTTGCCGTCGATCGTGAGGCCTTGCGCGTTCAGGTCCTCGATCGCCAGCCGGGCACCGTTCTCGGTGTCCTTGCCGAGGTGGGCACTGGGACCGGACGCCGGCGAGGCGCTGCCGATCCGCACCTCCGGTTCGGCGGCATGGACGGACGGCGCGCCGGCCAGGGCGAGCGCGATCAGGGTGGCGGGGAAACGCATGGCGGCAGGCTCCTTCGAGGATGAACGTGTCCGATTGTAGCGCGCCGCCGGCCGCTACCGTTCGCGTGCGCCTCAGTGATAGCCGCCGCCGGGTTCGATCTTGCCGCGGAACAGCCAGAACATCAGCACGGTGTAGGCCAGGATCAGCGGGATCAGGATCGCCGCGCCGATCAGGTAAAATATCTGCGAGCCCGGATACGCGGCCGCGTCCCAGATCGTGATCGCGGGCGGCACCAGGTAGGGAATGTTCGACACCACCAGCCCGAGGAAGGCGAGCAGGAAGATCGCGATCGCCGCGATGAACGGCAGCACGGTCTTGCCATGCCGGATGCCATGCCAGCACAGCCCGGCGAACAGCAGGGTCGCGGCCGGCACCGGCGCGAGCAGGACGATATTCGGCATGCTGAACCAGCGCTCGGCGATCCGGTGGATTTGCAGCGGGGTCCACACGCTGACCAGCGCGATCGCCGCCAGCAAGGCCAGCAGCAAAGGCGTGCCGAAGCGGCGCGCGCGGCGCTCGACCTCGCCGCCGGTCTTGAGCATCAGCCAGGTCGCGCCCAGCAGCGCGTAACCGGCCACCAGGCCCGCGCCGCACATCAGGCTGAACGGGGTGAGCCAGTCGAGCGGGCCGCCGGCGAAGCGGCCGTCGGCCACCGTGATCTCCTGCAGCAGCGCGCCGAGGATCAGGCCCTGGGCGAACGCCGCCAGCGTCGAGCCGGCGGCGAAGGCCAGGTCCCACACATGATGATGGGGCTTGGCGACCCAGCGAAATTCGAAGGCCACGCCGCGGAACACCAGCGCCAGCAGCAGCACGATGAGCGGCAGGTAGACCGCCGGCAGGATCACCGCGAAGGCCAGCGGAAAGCCGGCCCACAGCGAGACCCCGCCCAGCACCAGCCAGGTCTCGTTGCCATCCCAAAAAGGCGCGACCGAATTCATCACCTGGTCGCGCTCGGCCTCGCTGCGGAACAGGGGGAACAGGATGCCGATGCCGAGGTCGAAGCCGTCGAGCACGACATACATCGCCACCGCGAAGCCGAGCACCAGCGCCAGCAGCACCGGCAGGATATAGGCGACCTGGTTCATGGGCTCTCCCCGGCCACCGGCTGGCCGGCCGACAGCGGACGGTTGGGCAAGGCGTCGGACGCGGCGGCCAGCGCGTCCTGCGGGCCCTTGTTGATCATCTTGTTGATGTACCAGATGCCGATCGAGAACACCACCCCATACACCAGCACGAACAGCGCCA
>Ga0193702_1000042_pt1 | contig 54035 bp, 40 predicted proteins | sample U3a1metaG_FD_143060 | JGI IMG/M metagenome (GOLD analysis project Ga0193702, IMG submission 143060) | Soil microbial communities from a riparian zone of the East river system, Colorado, United States - U3a1 | ecosystem: Environmental > Terrestrial > Soil > Riparian zone | place: USA: East River... | reverse complement strand
TATCGCTATCGTCCTTTTGCTTTTTAGCACGCTCAATGGCATAGTCGGCCGCGGTTTCAACCACCCAGTCAAAGTTTTCCTGGCCAACGCTGGTTACTTCGGCGTCAGGGGCGGGATTACAAAAATCAATAGCATATGGTACGCCATCTCTAATGGCAAACTCAACTGTATTAAAATCATAACCCAAATACTTGTTGAGCTTAATCACGTAGTTCTTTACAGTTTCCAGTAGTTTCTTAGCCGCTGGCGCTTTGCCATGCTCATAACGTAAATGATGAGGGTTACGCGGCTCATACTGCATAATACGCACGTGTTTGCCGCCTATGCAATAACAGCGGAAATAATCTTCAAAAATAATTTCCTCCTGCAGCATCATTACGTACTGTTTGGTTTTATTGTAGTTATCCCAAAGCTCATCCAGGTTGTTGATCTGGTAAACCTCTTTCCAGCCGCCGCCGTCAAAGGGTTTCATATAAGCAGGGAAACCTACATATTTAAAAATTCCTTCCCAATCCAAAGGATAGGCCAGGTTGCGGAATGAAAGGTCTGTCGTATCATCAGGCAGGTCTTTCGACGGCAGGATCACCGTTTTGGGAACAGGCACCCCAATTTTAACTGCCAGCGCATTGTTAAAGAATTTTTCATCAGCGCTCCACCAAAACGGATTGTTAATTACCGCCGTGCCGCAAATGGCCGCATTTTTTAATGTAGCCCTGTAAAAAGGGACATCCTGCGAGATGCGGTCAACAATTACTGCGTAATCCAGTGGTTCGGCCTGCAGCACCTTATCAATGCGAACAAACTCCGCGCTTATATTTTTTTCGGCCTTTTGATTAATGCGGTCAACAAATGCCTGTGGGAATGATTTTTCCTGTCCGAATAAGATTCCTATTTTTTTCATGGGTAGTTATGTGTTTATCTGGTTCTTAATTCTAACTTCTTTTATTTTTGTGCTATTGCGGCCTAATCTCTAATCTCCAGCCTCTGATCTCTATCACCTATCTTATTGTCGACAAATAATGCGGAAACATTTCTTTCCATACCGGCCAGTCGTGACTGGCAAACGGACGAATATCCAACCAATGGTTAATATGTTTTTGGTTCATAATGTTTGACATCCGTTTATTATCGCCCAGGCAAATATCATGTTCAGCAGTACCGAGTATAATATTCATGTGCCACAAATCGGGCTGGGTGCTGCCGGGCAAAAAATCTACCGGGTTATTATAAAACACATCATCATTATAAAAGCCATCGGTAAATTGTTTCATATCAAATGCACCGCTCATGCTAAACAGGTTACCCACTTTATCAGGATGTTTTAAAGCAAAGTTGGCTGCATGGTACCCGCCAAAACTGCAGCCGGCTGTGGCCACTTTGCCTACGCCGGTTTCATATATGGCCCAGGGCGTCAGTTCATCGGTCAGCATTTTGTCGTACCATGCATACCGGTGTGCCCGTTCTGCTGCACTAACGCCTTTATTGTACCATGTTAACCAGTCGAAGCTGTCGGGGCAGTAAATTTTTACCAGGCCCTCATCAACAAACCATCGCACACTTTCAATAAGCCCTTCATCTTTATTTTGGTAATATTTCCCCTGCGAAGTGGGGAAAAGTATAACCGGGTAGCCGCGGTCGCCAAAAACCAGCATTTCTACATCAAGTCCAAGGTTTTGTGAATACCAGCGGTGATATTTTTCTGTCAATGTGTTTGGGTTTATTTTGTGATTGTAAGATAACTTGTTTGTTTGAAAAAGGCAAGATTTTAATTTGATGATTTGAAAATGAGACAATTTGAAGATGAGTGCAATTTGAAAATTTGTTGATGTGCCAATTTGATAATGAACATAATTTGAAAATTTGATGATGTGCCAATTTGAAGATGAGTGCGTGGTTGATAGTTGAAGATTTAACTGGTTTGGAACGCGCTCATTTTTTGGAAAGAAGGCGCAATTGACATTTTCAAATCGTCGAATTGCCAAATCGTCAAATCAAATTTGGTCATTTTCAAATCATCAAATCAACAAATCTTCAAATAATCATCTAAGTACTGTACCTTTGCGCCCTTAACAAATTGAAATAGAGATGTACACGAGTTGGCAGGAGATGGAGATAACTATCACTGAAAATAATATAACAATAAAATCTGATGTGCTTAAGCGCGATGTGGAATGCACATTGCTGATGCCGGAGGATAGTGAAATAACAGAACCCCTGAATTTATTATTAATAAATGACGGGCAGGAAGCTGAAAACCTTCAGCTAAAAGAAACCCTTGAAGATTTAATAAGTACCAACAGGATAAAACCTGTACTGATTGTTGCTATCCATGCTGGTGACGAACGCCTGCTGGAATATGGAACTGCTGGTAAGCCTGATTTTAAAAAGCGCGGATCAAAAGCTGCGTTATATACTGCTTTTATTAAATCAGAGTTATTGCCTGCTATTACAAAATTAACAGGCATTGAAACCTTTAAGTCAACTGCTTATGCAGGGTTTTCATTGGGCGGTTTGTCTGCATTGGATATAACCTGGAATAACCCGGAGCTTTTTGATAAAGTGGGGGTGTTCTCGGGCTCATTCTGGTGGCGGAGCAAAGACCTTGCAAAAGGATATACCGAAGACGACCGGATTATGCACGGTATTATTAAAAATACTGCTACCAAGCCTAACCTGAAGATTTGGTTGCAAACAGGCACTAAAGATGAAACAAGCGACCGTAACAAAAACGGCATCATTGATTCTATAGATGATACTGTTGACCTGATAAAAGAACTGGAAAATAAAGGCTTTACGCGCCCTGCTGATGTTCAGTACCTGGAGATGGTAGGTGGTAGCCACAATACCGAAACCTGGGCCAAAGCAATGCCCAAGTTTTTGATTTGGGCGTTTGGAAGGTAATGATCAATATGTTATTTCACATATTTTCTTCATTTTTACTCCCATGCTCCATCACGAAGAAAACCCCTGGCAAATAACTGCCGAAGAAGTTGAGTACGATAACCCATGGATAAATGTAACGGAATACCAGGTTATTAACCCGTCAGGTAATCCGGGAATTTATGGCAAAGTTCATTTTAAAAATATAGCCATCGGTGTTTTTCCTTTGGACGATGAACTGAATACCTACCTGGTAGGCCAGTTCCGTTTTGCATTGGGGCAATACAGCTGGGAAATGCCCGAGGGGGGAGGCCCTGTAGGTACCGACCCGTTGGAATCTGCCAAACGTGAACTGCTTGAAGAAACCGGCCTTAAAGCTGAAAAGTGGACAGAGATCCAGCGCATGCACCTTTCCAATTCGGTTAGCGATGAACTCAGCATCCTTTACCTTGCCCAAAACTTACAACAATTTGAAGCTGAACCCGAAGATACTGAACAGTTAATAATTCATAAGCTGCCCTTTGCAGAAGTTTATCAAATGGTTCGCGATGGTATCATTACAGATGCAATGACCGTAACGGCAGTATTAAGAGTGCAATTATTAATGTTAGAGGAAAAGTTAAGTGGTTGATTAAGTTTGCGTAAGCACAAGCAGCTTCTTACGGTCTTCCGGACTTTTCCGACTTTCGGACTATTTTTAACCTAATCAACTTTACTAAACCGATCAACCATTTAACCAAAAATTATAACTTTGAAAACTTTATGAGAAAGCTTTTCGGATATATTTTATCGCCGCTTACTATTGTTGCGTTTTCCTTGTCGCTGCTTATTTTTCACCCGTTACAATGGATCGCTTATAAGCTTTTTGGCTATACTGCACATAAAAGGGTGGTTGATATTTTAAATTTATGCCTTTTGCGCACTTTTTACCTTACAGGTAACCGGGTGATATTTATCAATAAACAAAACCTGCCGCTTGGCCGTCCTATAATTTTTATGGCAAACCACCAAAGCCTGGCTGATATTCCGCCGCTTATTTATTACTTGCGTAAGTATCACGCAAAATTTATTTCAAAAATTGAGCTTACCAGGGGAATCCCATCTATTTCATACAACTTAAAATATGGAGGTGGCGCAAATATTGATCGCAATGATTCGCGGCAATCAATTACCGAAATAGTTAAACTGGCTACCCGGATGAAAGAAAATAAATGGTCTACCGTTATTTTTCCGGAAGGCACGCGTTCTAAAGATGGAATAGTAAAACCATTCCAGGTTGGCGGAATCGCGACCATTCTTAAGAAATGTCCCGAAGCATTACTGGTACCCATAGCCATCAATAACTCGTGGAGATTAACGCAATATGGATTTTACCCGCTCAACACATTCACAAAAGCTACCTGGGAAGTACTTGAGCCCATAGAGCCAAACGGAAGACCTGCCGAGGATTTGGTTAAGGAAGCAGAGACAAGGGTAAAAGAGGCGCTTAGACAAAGCCCCCTAACCCCCTAAAGGGGGAAGCGTGGCGCAGATTTTTACCCCCCCCCTTTTTAAGGGGGCTAAATATTCTTCCCGTCAACTATCTTAAAAAACTCTTCCCGGTAAGTATCACCTACAGGGATGATCTTGTCGCCGATAAAGATCCGGCTGCGTTCAATACTATCTATCTTATTAATGGATACGATGTATGATTTGTGTACGCGAATAAAATGCTTTTCAGGTAATGCATCTTCCATCTTCTTCATGTTTTGAAGGGTGATGATCCGCTCGGCGGGGGTAAATATGGATATGTAATCTTTTAGCCCTTCAATAAAAAGAATATCATTCAGGTAAACTTTCTGAATTTTATGCTCGGTTTTAACAAATATAAAATCACTTAACAAGTCCTGCTGTTTTTGCTGCTGTATGGGTTCAGGTTGAACAGGAGTGGCTGCTGGCTGTAAAACTGCCTGTGCTTTCTGAACAGATTTAAAAAAACGATCAAAAGCAATTGGCTTAAGCAAATAGTCAATCACATCAAGCTCATAACCTTCAAGGGCATATTGCGGATAGGCGGTAGTTAGAATAACTTTCGCCTTACCATTGGCTATCCTTAAAAATTGGATTCCGGTAAGCTCCGGCATCTGTACATCCAAAAAAACAAGATCTACAAGTTTTTCCTGTACCAGGGTAAGTGCTTCAATAGGATTTGTTGTGGCCTTAACCAATTGCAAAAACGGGATCTTTGAAATATAGTCTTCCAGTATATGCAATGCCAAAGGCTCGTCATCAACAATTAGGCATCTGATCATTTTATAAAACTAAAGATAATTCAACTGTATAGGTATCGGTTTCATCTTTTATATCCAAATTATATTTGTTCGGATATAGCAAATTTAGCCTGCGTTTAACATTATTCAAACCAATTCCGCCAGAGGCATCACGATTATTGGTGTGTTTTTTATTTTGAATGTAAAAATGCAAATGCTCCTCATCAACGTCAATTAGTAGCCGGATAGGGGTAAGCGGATCATTTGCTACGCCATGCTTAAATGCGTTTTCAATAAATGCTATAAGCAATAACGGTACTATTTGTTGGTTTTGTATTTTGCCCTCAACTTTGTAGTCAATATAGGCTTTATTACTAAACCTTATTTTTTGAAGGTCAATATAATTTTGAAGATACTGTAGCTCCTTGGCCAAATCAACCTTGTTATCATTACACTCATAAAGCATGTAACGCATAATTTCGGATAGCTTTAATATAGCCTCAGGCGTAGTTGCCGATCGCTGGTAGGCTAACGAATAAATGCTGTTTAATGAATTGAATAAAAAATGCGGATTTATCTGCGATTTTAAAAATGCCAGCTCAGCGGTTAAGCGCTGATTTTCGAGGTCGCGCTGAATGCGCTCATTTAAAAACCAATCAATAGCAAACTTTAATGCAGTGCTTAAAAATAAAAAGAACAGGCTGGTAAACGCAGTGCCTAAAAAATATGCGCCAAAACCAACCACGTGGCCATTGTTATGAACCAGCACATATTGTTTAAAAATAAGCCCGATACCATATTTACCAAGTCCGAATAAGATAACTATTATAACAATAATTATTACGTAAACTGTGTACCGTTTTTTATGAAAAAACCGGGGCAGCAAAAACAGGTAATTGATATAAAAGAGGCTGATGTTGATAAAAGGGAATAAGACGAATATTACCAGAATCTCTTTAACATCTATTTTCTTTTCATCCAGCTGAGAGATAAAAATCAAGAATGAGATCATTACGACCCAAAAAAATACATGCCAGAATACTTGCCAACGGCTTTTCATCACACCTAAATTAATATTTACAGGGGGCTAAAGTATTAATATTATATATAGTATCTCGTTTTATCGATAAACAGGCTGAATTCTCCGACAAACAGGTTGATTGGTTGATATAGTTGTTCATCTATGAATCCTGTGTGTTGGTCTAAATGTTTTTAGCGGGTCATTTTTTTGATATTCCTTTGTATCATCAAAAGCAATCACAATGAAAACGCTTATCAAAAACTCAAATCCTTTTATCTTATTACTGGTTCCGGTATTGTTTGCACTTATAATGGGTGTGAGTTACCAGTTTCAGCATAAAAGAGAAGCTATTGTTGGTACTACAGCCCATGCAACCTCTCTTTTTTATAAAAGTGTTAGTTTAGTAAAAACAGTATGCGCTGTAGCTAAAGAAAAAGTATGGTAATTAGTACCAATAACCTAACCTTTACGTTTGGCAATCAAACAGTTGTCAAATCACTATCTCTACAAGTTCCGGAAGGAAGCATATATGGTTTTCTTGGCCCAAACGGGGCTGGGAAAACCACTACAATAAAATTGCTGCTTAACCTGCTAAAAACGCAGGAAGGCAGCATTAATATTTTTGATCTTGAGCTGCAAAGCAACCGCATAAAAATTCTGTCGCAAATAGGCTCGCTTATTGAGCAGCCTGCCATATATCTCCACCTAAGCGGAAAAGAAAACCTGCTTAACAGGGCTTTATTATTACAGATCCCTGAGAAACGGGTGGATGAGATGCTTGCCCTTGTGCATTTGCGGGATGCGGCCCATAAAAAAGCCGGGCAATATTCATTAGGTATGAAACAACGCCTGGGTATTGCACTTGCATTACTGTCGGACCCTAAATTACTTATCCTTGATGAGCCAACCAACGGACTTGACCCTAACGGGATAATAGAGATCCGGGAGCTTTTAATGAAGCTGACGGGCGAGTATAAAAAAACTGTTTTTATATCCAGCCATTTGCTGGCCGAAATTCAAAAGATGGCTACCCATGTGGGGATCATTAACTATGGTGAGCTGCTGTTCCAGGGAAGTATCCATGAACTGGAAGCGCTGAGCAAGCCTTTGGTACAAATTGAAACTGACCGCACTGTGGATGCCGCGAATTTTTTGAAGAAGAACAGCATTGAAGCTGCAGAAGTTAACGACCATCATTTATACGTTCCATACACATCAAAGGAAAACATGGGCGGGATAAATACCTTGTTAAACCAGAACGGATACACCATATACAGCATAAACAAGCAACAACAAGACCTGGAGAAATTATTTTTAGCCATCACCCAAAACGCCTAAGCCACTATGAAAGGATTTATACTATCGTTCAGGTCTGAATTTTATAAAACGCGTAAAACCATGGGCTTTTGGAGCGCTGTTTTACTGCCTTTGATGCTTTGCCTGATGATTTTTGTAGGATTCTTCCTGAGAAAAGATATTTCGCCTAATACGCCCGGGGCAGTTTTGTGGCTTCAATTTGCTGGCCTTATACTAGCTGTAATGGGTTCTTTCCTGGTGCCTATGCTTATTATTTTTATTGCTTATTCAGTAAATAACATCGAATTTAAGGCTGATACATGGAAAACCCTGTTTAGCTTGCCGATATCAAAATTCTCTGTTTATTCGGCTAAGTACTTTTATGCATTTTTCCTAATTTTCCTTTGCCTTGCTTTATTTGTGCTTTTTACGCTTGGGTTTGGTGATTTTTTGGGTTTAATAAAACCCGATTTAAAGTTTAGCGAGTATAGTATTGCCTCGTTACTATCGCAGCTGTACTTCAAGTTTTTTCTTGCTTCATTAGGGATCCTGTCGATACAGTTTTTATTAAGCCTTTTATTCAGCGATTTTCTAAAGCCCATGGGAATTGGCTTTATAGGCACAATCAGCGGGAATATATTAGCTGCCAATGACTGGAAATACGCCTACCTGTTTCCTTATTCGCATCCAATGATGGTTCTAAAGGCAATATCCCAGGGTAAGGGCGGAAAGCATCCTACTCCAGTACCGGAGATTACAATTGAGATGTTTACCAAAGATACCTGGGTTAGTCTTGCTGTTGCCCTGGTAGTTTTTATCGCCGGGTATTTTATAGTGCTGAAAAAGAGCGTGAAGTAGGTGTTAGTGATTAGAGATCAAGGCTAGAGATTAGGGGAAATAATAGCTCACGCTGTATACAGAAGCCACCTGATCTCCTTTCTCTTTTTTTCTTCCTAATCTCTGGTCTCCAGTCTCTAATCACTAACGCACAGGCTTTGGATATACCGGCAGGCTCTCGTGACCTGCGGCATCAACAGCTTGTACGGCAAAAAAGTAATTGTCTTTCGAGTAGCTAAGTGTTAAGCCTGTTCCTTCCACATAAAATTTCTTTTCCCAGTAAGGGCTGATGCTTTCGCGCATAAGTACATAATAACCGGCGGGTTTTTTGCCTGCTTTTGGGGCCTCCCATTTTAAAGTGGTCTTATTGGTTAAGCCACTGGTGACCACACCAACATTTTCCGGCTCGGCGGGGGCAAACGCAAGGTTCGCCAATACTGAAAGGTTCATGCGGGCTACTTTTTGCACATAGTTAAAATCAACAAAATCGGGCAGGTCACCATACTCAACACCCTTTTCGGTACGGATATCCTGGTGCTGGCGGTTAAAATCCTCGTTCATTTCGGTAAAACGTACTGCAGCAAATCCTTGCTGTAAAAAAGGTACATGGTCGCCACCACGCAAAAAGCGGTCACGACGGTAGATCAACTTTACGTCAAGCTGGTCAACATAACGCTCAGCAGTTTCTTTTACATAACGGGCCAGCTCACGCGATGGGCTGTCATTCTCGCCACCCAATGATATTAAGTTCCTTATGGCCTTTTCGTCACCTGCCGCAGTTGAAGGTACGCCTTCACTAAACACCCGTACACTGCGGTTATCTTTTAAATCAGTCTCCATACCGTGGGTGTTGCCGACAATATCGTTATTCAGCATGGCATCAACATTCCACTTTTCGGCTTTTGCACGTTTGGCAACATTTGTTGATCCGTATAAACCCTGTTCTTCGCCCACAACGCACATAAATATAATGGTTGATGGAAACGACCATTTGCTCATCACCCGCGCCAGCTCCATTGACACCGCTGATCCTGATGCATCATCATTAGCGCCCGGTTCAACAGCATTGGCATTCATTACATCATTCACCCGCGAATCATAATGACCGGACACAATGTAAACTCTTGGATCATTAGGGTCTGTTCCTTTTAAAGTGGCCAGTATATTTTTAAGATGTACAGGTTTATCAATCCGTTCGCCTTTGGGTTGGGTAAACGTATCAAACTGAACGGTCATCCTGCCTTGCGATTCAGCTGCATATTTTTCCATTTCGGCCTTTATCCAGTTCCGGGCAGCGCCGCTGCCTTCAGTTTTGCTGGTGGTATCGCTCAGGGTGTGACGGCTTTTAAACGTTACCAGCTTACGGATGTTTGCTTCAATGTTTTTTGATGATACTTCATCAACCATTTGTTTTATAGCTGCATCCTGTTTAACAATGGTTTGTGCCGATGCCTGTAAAATGAAAAGGACAGGAATGATTAGTAATAGTTTTTTCATAAATGATGATTATGTAATGCTTTAATATGTTGTGTTTTTAATATTTTAATCCGCACTTTCTTCCTGCATAATATCTCCAACCTGTTTAAAATTACTTTTTACAAAATGGCACCAATCGCATTCCTTTTTGCCACAGCCGGTGTTAAAATCATGGGACATTATTTTTTTGTATACGGTTGTTATCTGTTCTGTTACTTCTTCTGTGTCTTCAGGAGTTATCACAACTTTCTCTTTGTGATACTCGCCTTCACTTATGGGTTCAACAAATTCAAACAGGGTGCTTACCACTTCCCAGTCAAGGGAATGGTCGTTATCTATTAAAATTTTATAGAATACGGCCTGGCGCCAGTAGTCGCCGCCGTTTGGTTCTTCTGTGGTTGGCCGGTTGAACTTGTCTTTGGCATATTTTAATTTGCCTGTTTTGTAATCAACAACCGTTGCCTGTTTACCGTTAAATTCTACTTTATCCAGGTTCCCTTTTATGGGCACGCCTGCAACTTCTACATTTTTAATGCCGCGTTCGGTAACAGCAACTTTGTTCCAAACGGTTATGTTTTGGTTATAGTAGGCAGGGAGGATCTTTTCGCCATAATCCAGTCGTAATTTAAAGTCCTCTTTAGTGAACGAATCGCGGTTACGGTACATATACCAGCGGAATTCTTTCATGAAATCTTCGGTAAGGGGGAACTCATTACCATCATCTTTCAGGTTCCTGAAAACCTTGTTCAATGCCCAATGCACAGCCTGTCCAAACGTAGCCGAAGGGCTTTTGCCCGATGGCACCCTGATCAAGCACTGAAAATAAAACTTCAGCGGGCAATCCAAATAATTGCTTAGGTGCGTAACCGAAAGGGTGTAATCCTGCAACAAAAGGTTAATATAATTCCTATCCAGCAGTTCAACCTTTGGTTTATCGGCCTCGCTGAATTGTAAAGCGGTAAACGCTATCATGGCATCTGCATTTACCTGCGGATATTGCACCGTAAGATCAGTATCTGCTAGGATTTCTCCTACAAACTGCGATGCCTCCTGGTCCTTGCCATTTTTATCCTGGTTGGCAAATGAAATAAACAAGTGTTGTTTGGCACGGGTAATGGCCACATAAAATAACCTGCGCGATTCCTCCTTTTGCGCTATATCATCGTTGACGGCCTGCGTTAAGGTGTCCGGGTAACTAAAGCCATAATTCCGGCCTTTTCCATCCCAGATCTTTTTTGTGCAGCCAATTAAAAACACATGCTCAAACTCCAACCCTTTTGAGCCGTGGGCAGTGAGGAAGTTAATGCCATTTTCAGAAAATATTACCTGGTTGAGCGCTAGCCTGATCTTGTTTTCCTTCATCAGCTGAATGGTGGCTACGAGGTCGGCCAGAGATATTTCCGGGTTTTTACGGCTTTCATCCTTCAAAAAGTCAAAAAAGTTGGTAAGTACCTGCATATACCAGCCTTTATCCGGCTGCTGCATTATGTATTTAAGGATGCCCATTTTAGCTATCAGCTGTTGAAAAAACTGTTGCAGCGTATTGCTTGCCGAATAGGTTAACAGGAAATCAATGTCGCTTACCAAAAATTTCATACCATGATTTTTGGCCTCGTCAAACAACCCGGTTTGCACAGGTACTTTTATCTCGCTGATATAGCGGCGAAGTGAAGTTTTTGCCTCGTTATTCCTTGTTGTAGCATAATTTTCTTTTGATACTGCAACACTGGCTTTGGCAATTTCAATAGGGGGGATGTTGAAGAAATCATAGTGCATTATTTCAAACAGCAACTCGTCACCGCTATATGGCGAATCCATTTCCATTGCCAGGTAACGCATTATATTGATGATCTTTTCGCCAAAAGGCAGCGTGAAAATATCAAGTTTACGTTTGGTATTAACGGCAATGTTTTGCGTATCCAGGTATTGGATCAATTCTTCAACCTGGCTGTGATTCCGGTATATCACTGCAATTTCACCCGGTTCGGTGCCATTGTCTAAGAGTTGTTTGATTTTTGTCGCAACATCAACCAATTCTTTGCCCGGGTTTTCATATTCGTTTATAACAGGTGTAACAGCCAGTTCATCAAAGCGCGGATGTGCAGCTTTCAGGTTTTTGTCTAATGCCAGCTGGGAGGTTAAGCGCTCGTGGTTATTGTTGATCAGCGCTTTTGATATATCAAGGATCTGCTGGTTGGAGCGGTAATTATGCTTTAGTACCACAGTTTGCAGCGTACTCACATAATCGTTGGCAAAATCAAGAATGTTCTTCATGTTTGCCCCCTGGAACTTAAAGATCGACTGGTCATCATCGCCCACAACAAATACGTTTGGCGTTTCCCAATAGTTCAGAATAAACTTTAACAATTCATTTTGGGAGCCGCTGGTATCCTGGAACTCATCTACCAAAATATACTGGTAGCGTTCCTGGTAACGACGCAGCAGTTCCTCGTTTTCCCGGAATGCCTTAAGTACCCAAATGATCATGTCATCATAATCATAGCGACCCTTTTCCCTCATTTTTTTATCGAAATTCCGGTACTCGCTCACAGCTGCAAGCAGCTTTTTCATCAGGTCATGTGCCTTGTCAATATCTTTTTGCTTGGGGTCGCCAGCTTTTATCCCAGCTTTTATATTTGCCTTTTTATAAATAAATTCCTCACGGTTTGGTAAATCCTCTAAATATTCATTTACCGCCTTTTCAATGGTCAACTCATCCCAGCCCTCGCTTTTCATGGTGGAGAAAAGGCTCTTTAAACGCGGCGCTTCGAAATAGATCTCGCCTGTAAAGCGTTTTAATAAATGATCGTTTGAAAACTCATCAACCAACTCCCTGAAAAGTATGGCTGATTCCAGGTCAGATAATGCCTCCATGTTAAGCTTTCCAAAATAATCAAGGTTCTCCTGGATTATCTCATTACAAAAAGCGTGGAAAGTATAAATATTAACGCGGTATGCATCTGGCCCGATAAATTCAAAAAGCCTTTTGCGCATAGCCACCGCGCCGGCATCGGTATAGGTAAGGCATAAAATTTCATGTGCGCTGGCATCCGTTTCGGTTAATATTTTACCAATCCGGGCAGCAAGAATCTGTGTTTTGCCTGTCCCCGGACCGGCAATAACTAAAACAGGGCCATCCATTTTGTTTACGGCCGCCAACTGTTCAGGGTTAAGCTGGGCAAGCGCCTGCTGAAATTTCTCGTTATATTTATTTAAGGTAGATGGAATCATTGTTAGGTAAAGGTAACAAAGATGCGGGGAGATAGGAAGTGGATAAGGTGATTGTTACATCCCGTTGTCAAATTTAAATCTTATAGATGTAATTTCCCTGGGCGAAAAATGTTAACAATTCAAAATGCAAAAAAATTACGCCAACTCCCCTCAAATAACCACATTTACAATTAAATTGGATAATATTGTAGTTATATAAGCATTATACAATATTACTTATGAAAGTTGCCTTAATAACCGGGATCACAGGACAGGATGGTGCCTATTTAGCAGAGTTTTTGCTAAAAAAGGGGTATGAGGTACATGGTGTAAAAAGAAGGTCGTCATTATTTAATACGGATAGGATTGACCATTTGTATCACGATCCGCATGAGCCCAATGTGAAATTGAAGCTTCATTACGGCGACCTTACCGATTCAACCAACCTGATCCGGCTTGTTCAGGAAACTCAGCCAGATGAAATCTATAACCTGGCTGCGCAAAGCCATGTAAAAGTGAGCTTTGACACCCCTGAATACACCGCCAATGCAGATGGTATTGGTACTTTAAGAATATTGGAGGCAGTAAGATTATTAGGCTTAGAGAAAAAGACCCGTATTTACCAGGCCTCAACATCTGAATTGTATGGTTTGGTACAGGCTGTTCCGCAAAGCGAAACCACGCCATTTTACCCACGGTCGCCTTATGCAGTAGCCAAACTATACGGCTATTGGATAATTGTAAATTACCGCGAAGCCTATAACATGTTTGCCTGCAACGGGATTTTGTTTAATCATGAAAGCCCTGTACGGGGTGAAACATTTGTTACCCGTAAAATTACCCGGGCGGCTTCAAAAATAGCTATGGGTTTGCAGGACTGCCTGTACGTGGGTAACCTGTCGGCTCAGCGCGACTGGGGACATGCAAAAGATTATATTGAAGCCATGTGGCTAATGCTGCAGCACCATACGCCCGAAGATTTTGTAATAGCCACCGGCGTCACTACAACAGTTAGGGAGTTCATTAAATTGGCATTAACGAACTTGGTATTGAGGTTGAGTTTAGCGGAAAAGATGAAAACGAACGCGGTGTGATTATTGATATAGACCAGCAGAAGGTTGAGGAATTGGGGCTGAATGCAGACGCTTTAAAGTTTGGGCAAACTGTAGTGAAAATCGATTCAAAATATTTCAGGCCAACGGAGGTTGACTTGTTAATTGGCGATGCAACCAAAGCAAAAGAGAAACTGGGCTGGGTGCCTAAATATGATCTGCAGGCATTAGTTAGCGATATGATGCAATCTGATCTGCATTTGGTAAAAAAAGACGATTACTTAAAAAGGGGCGGATTTAAAACACTTAATTATTTTGAATAATTACCAGGCTGTATTTATGAAGAAAATATTTACCGTTCTACTATTTCTGTTTTTCATAGTTGGTGCTGCCCGTTCACAATCGGTATATCTGCCCTATTCCTACCAGTTTTATCAAAAGCTTGATGCGGATGTTTATTCAACAAAAACAAGGCAACACAGCTCTTTAAAGCCATTTTTTGCTGATGATTCATTATTAAAGTATCGTTATGACTCATTAATGAATTATGGATCTGATAACAAGCAGCATAGCTGGTTGCACCAAAAGCTTTTTAATGAGCATTTAATAGACGTGAAAGGTCAGAATTCTACGTTTTATGCTGACTTATTGCCCGATTTTAGCATCGGCAGGGATTTTTCGGGGAAGTTAACCACTAGCACAACCTCGCTTGGTTTACAGCTTGGGGGTACGGTTGGCGATAAATTTTATTATAACATAGCAGGTTATGAAAACAGTGCGGTATTTCCTGAATACCTTTCAACCTATATAAACCAGGTAGGTATTGTGCCGGGCCAAGCTTATGCTAAAACCTATCGTAACAATGGTTATGATTGGGATTATATAACAGCTACAGTATCATATACCCCGATAAAGTTTTTAAATATTTCGGCCGGGCGCGATAAAACATTTGTTGGCGACGGATATCGCTCATTATTATTGTCTGATGCCGCTTCCCCTTATCCGTTTTTTAAATTAACGGCTACCCTGGGTAATGTAAGATATATGGTTATGTGGGCCAGCTTTAATGATCCTGTCGATTTGGATGCCAATGGAAATGACCGTAAAAAAGGTGGCGTATTTCATTATCTGGACTGGAATGTAAGTAATAGATTTTCTGTAGGATTTTTTGACGCGGTAATATGGTATAACCAGGATGAAGCAGGTCATTCCCGTCCATTTGACTTCTCATACATAAATCCGATAATATTTTTAAGGCCTGCAGAAGCTTTAAATGGTTCGCCTGATAATGCTTTAATTGGGTTTACCAGTAAATATAAAATTACAGATGGCGTAACAGCATACGGTCAGTTTGCACTTGATGAATTTGAATCTTCCAGTTTTTTCTCTTCCAAAGGGAGTTATCGCAATAAATATAGCTGGCAGTTGGGTTTAAGAGGTGCTGATCTTTTTGATGTTAAAGGATTAAACTGGTTGCTTGAAAACAACAATGCAAAGCCTTACACTTATTCCGAAACAAGCCCAATCATCAGCTATACCGAAAATGGTGAAATGTTGGGGCATCCGTGGGGAGCTAATTTTCGGGAGGTGGTTGGCTTAATTAATTATTCATACAAAAGGTTTGACTTTTCAGGAGAAGTTGATTATGGACATTACGGGTTGGATCTTAATCAACTAAATTATGGGAAAGACCCTTTCCAAAAGTATAATATTCCGGTACAAATAAACGGCAACTATATTGGGCAGGGGCTTACTACCAATATGGTTTATGCAGAAGGAAAAGTAGGTTATTTACTTAACCCTAAATATAATTTGCGAATTGAACTTGGCGGCTTAGTAAGAAATGAAAAAAATAGCCAGTTTACCGATAAAACCACAATGGTAACCTTTGGGATCCGCAGTTCATTCCGCAACGTGTATAATGATCTGGCTAGTTATAAAGCGCATTGAAAAGATGTGCGGATGTGCAGATTTTTGATGTGCGGATGAGGAGGAAATGTTTAGATATGCTGATGAAAAAAGCATATTCGATTTGTTAGTGCACTGAAATGATTTTATTATCTTCAAATCAGCACATTATCAAATCATCAAATTTCTTCATCCGCACCTCAAGAAGCTATTATATGTTTATTCTGCTTTATGCCTAAATTTTTAACCTGTTCGGCAATGCTCCTGGCGTCATAGCCACATTCGGCCCATAGCTCGGGTTGTTCGCCGTGTTCAATAATTTGATCAGGGATCCCCAAACGCACAACTTGCGAATGGTAATTATTATCAGCCATAAACTCCAATACTGCGCTTCCCATACCGCCTTCAAGACAACCGTCTTCAACAGTTATTACTTTATTAAACTTTGTAAACACTTCGTGCAACAGCGCTTCATCTAAAGGTTTTACAAAACGCAAGTCGTAATGTGCTGGATAATATCCTTCGGTATTCAATTCGGCTGTTGCTTTTACAACTTCGTTGCCAATATGCCCTATGGATAAAATAGCAACTTCTTCGCCATCACATATTTTACGTCCTTTACCAACTTTTATTGGTTTTAAAGGCCGTTGCCAGTCAACCATAACGCCATTACCGCGTGGATATCTTATAACAAAAGGCCCCATGTCATCCTGCTGGGCGGTAAACATTAGGTTACGTAGCTCCTCTTCATTCATTGGCGCCGAAACCGTCATATTAGGGATACAGCGCATAAAGGCAATATCGTAGGCTCCGTGGTGGGTTGGCCCGTCGGCACCGGCAACACCAGCCCTGTCAAGGCAAAACACCACGTTGAGGTTCTGTATGGCCACGTCATGGATAACCTGGTCATAAGCTCTTTGCATAAAGCTGGAGTATATATTGCAAAACGGAATTAATCCCTGTGAAGCCAGTCCGGCAGAAAATGTTACGGCATGCTGTTCGGCTATACCCACATCAAAAGCACGGTTTGGCATTGCCTTCATCATTAGGTTTAACGAACATCCTGAAGGCATAGCAGGTGTTATCCCCATTATTTTAGGATTTTGTTCTGCCAGCTCAATAATGGTATGCCCAAATACATCCTGGTATTTTGGCGGCTGTGGTTTGTCTGACTTTGATTTTTTTATCTCGCCGGTTATCTTATCGAATAGGCCGGGGGCATGCCACTTGGTCTGGTCCTTTTCGGCTAAGGCATAGCCCTTGCCTTTTACTGTAACGCAGTGTAAAAGCTTTGGCCCGGGAATATCCCGCAAATCACGCAATACTTTAACCAGGTGTTCTACATCGTGCCCGTCGATAGGCCCAAAATACCTGAATTTAAGAGCCTCGAAAAAGTTACTTTTTTTAAGCAGCGTTCCTTTAATGCTTTTTTCAAGCTTTTGAGCTATTTTAAAAGCATCGGGACCTATTGCCGAGATCTTGGCAAGTATGTGTGCAATATCATCCCTGAAACGGTTGTAAGGCTTTGATGTAGTAATATCTGTTAAATATTCCTTTAGCGCCCCTACATTCGGGTCGATAGACATGTTGTTATCGTTAAGGATCACCAGCAGGTTTGAGTTTTCAATTCCCGCGTGGTTTAATGCCTCAAATGCCATCCCCGCAGTCATGGAGCCATCGCCAATTACGGCTACATGCTGCCTGTCGGTTTCGCCTTTATAATGCGAAGCTACGGCCATACCTAATGCGGCTGAAATTGATGTAGATGAGTGCCCAACGCCGAAAGTATCATACACGCTTTCTGAACGTTTCGGGAAACCGCTTAACCCGCCATGCACCCTGTTGGTATGAAAAACATCCCGGCGGCCGGTTAATATTTTATGGCCGTAAGCCTGGTGGCCAACGTCCCATACTAACTGATCATAGGGCGTATTTAAAACATATTGTAATGCAACTGTTAATTCAACCACCCCTAAACTTGCGGCAAAATGCCCCCCATTTACCGAAACTACATCAATTATATACTGACGCAACTCCTGGCAAACTTGTTTAAGTTCATCCTCTTTAAGCTGTTTTAGATCAGACGGGGTATTAATTTTTTGAAGTAAATTGCCTGCTGGTACCTGCATTTAAGTCCTTAGATATTTAACCTACAAAGTACGGCAATTTATTATAAATTAATTGATAAACTTTTTGAATAATTATTGAACATCATAAAAGGTGTGTTAATAATGACTGAGGAGTACCATTTTTAGGCTGTAATTGGTAGAGAAATGCTCGGCAAGGGATTTAAGTTGCGGGGCGTATGCAATACGCTCATAAACCACGTGTGATTTTTTGACGCACGTAATATGTAAGGGCGTATTGTATACGCCCCCAAATCTGCCAAACAAAATTTCAGCTTTTACAACCCTTACTTTTTACCTATTTTTGAACCAATGATGGTCGAAGAAAATTTTGAGATAAAGTTGCCCCAGTTTGAAGGGCCATTTGACCTTTTGCTTTTTTTTATTGAGCGCGATGAACTCGAGATCCATGATATTCCTATTGCAAGGATCACCGATGATTTTTTAAACTACATCCATCAGATGACCATCCTTAACATGGAACTGGCCAGCGAGTTTATTATAGTAGCTGCCACCCTGATGCGGATCAAGGCAAAAATGTTGTTGCCGCGATACGATGCCGAAGATGATGGTAATCAAATTGATACCAAAGAGGACCTGATCCGTAAGTTGATTGAGTATAAAAAATTCAAAGAGGTTTGTGAAGAGTTGCACCCGCTGGAAGATGAGCGGTTTATGCAGGAGAAGCGGGGCAATATAAAATTTGATATAGAACAAACCGAAGCTGTAGCCTTGCCAGGCGAAGAGTTATCAGAATTAAATCTTTATAAATTAATGATGGTTTATGGCAGGTTAATGAAACGTTTTCTTAACCGTACCGAAGAGGTAACACACACAGTTATACAATATCCATACACCATTGAGCAGCAAAAGAAAACCATTGGCGACTTGCTGCGGATAAACAAAATGATGGATTTTAAAGCCATAGTAGGGCAGTCAGAAAATAAGGTTCAGTTTGTTTATAATTTTTTAGCCGTGCTTGAAATGCTGCAGCAGGAGCTGATAGAGATCCAGGTAGGGCTGGGGTACAATAATTTTTGGATTTCGGCGAAGGTAGCTGAAAGCTGAAAGCCAAAAGCTTAAAGCAAAAAAAGCTTTGGACTTTCACCTTTCAGCTTTCAGCTTTTTATTACCTTTGCGCCATCAAATCACACAATGAAAAGAGACAAATTAATTTTTAAACTGTTGGATGAAGAGCAGGAACGCCAGGAAGAAGGCATAGAGCTCATCGCATCTGAAAATTTTGTAAGCAGGCAGGTAATGGAAGCCGCCGGATCGGTAGCAACCAATAAATATGCTGAAGGATTACCGGGAAAACGCTATTATGGTGGTTGCCAGGTGGTTGATGAAATTGAAACAATAGCTATTGATAGGGCTAAACAATTATTTAATGCCGAATGGGCAAATGTTCAGCCACACTCGGGTGCGCAGGCTAATGCGGCGGTTATGCTGGCGGTTTTGCAGCCCGGCGATAAAATTTTAGGCTTTGACTTGTCGCATGGTGGCCACTTAACACATGGTTCGCCGGTAAACTTTTCAGGTAAGTTATATGAGCCGCATTTTTATGGGGTGAAGAAGGAAACAGGCCTGCGGTGCTTCGGCTTATTCGCGCGATTGGGATTATGAATTTATCCGTAAAGTAGCTGATGAAGTTGGCGCTTTGGTGCTCGCTGATATCTCACATCCTGCCGGTCTTATAGCCCGCGGTTTATTGAATGATCCGCTGCCGCATTGCCATATTGTTACCACAACAACTCATAAAACCTTGCGTGGCCCGCGTGGTGGAATGATCCTTTTAGGAAAAGACTTTGAAAACCCATGGGGACTTAAAACACCAAAAGGCGAGATCAGAATGATGTCGTCCTTGTTGGATATGGCGGTTTTTCCTGGTACACAGGGTGGCCCGTTAGAACATATTATCGCAGCTAAAGCTATTGCATTTGGTGAGGCCTTAAGTGATGATTATATGAAATACATAGTACAGGTAAAAAAGAACGGCGCCGCAATGGCTAAAGCATTTACCGACAGGGGCTATGAGATCGTTTCAGGCGGCACCGATAATCACCTGATATTAATCGATCTTCGCAATAAGAACATCACCGGCAAAGCTGCTGAGAATGCTTTGGTTGCTGCGGATATTACGGTAAACAAAAACATGGTGCCTTATGATGATAAATCGCCATTTGTTACTTCAGGCATCCGTGTAGGTACTGCCGCAATTTCAACACGCGAAATGAAGGAAGAACAAATGGAAGACATAGTGGAGCTGATTGACCAGGTTATTAAGGATCCTGAAAATGAGGATAACTTAAAAAAAGTGCGTAAAAAAGTTCATAAACTAATGCACGATTATCCGCTTTATCGCACAAAACATGCAGAAATAGATTAAACATATTTACGGTAGAGATGTAATTTTTTACATCTCTACTTATTATTTTATAACCTTTTTGAATGTTGCAACGTATAAAGGCGAATATCTACTGTTACTAAACTTAAAAAATTGGAAACTGAATTAAATATAAATGTGCTGGTTGTTGATGACAACAACATAAACAGGCTTTTAATTAATAAAGTACTCACCAGGTGGGGCGCACATGCCGATTTTGCTGAAAATGGTCTGCAAGCCGTTGAAAAGATAACCAATAACCAGAATTACGATGTTGTTTTAATGGATGTTTATATGCCCGAAATGGGAGGCGTTGAAGCTACCCAGGTAATCCGCTCAAAGCCGGAGCCTTACTTTCAGCAACTGCCCATTATTGCCCTTACAGCATCTATGCTCAGCAGCGAAAGAAACCAGATAGAAGATGCAGGCATGAACGATTATATCCTAAAACCTTTCGATCCCAAGAATTTATTCGAAAAACTAAGTGCCTATCAGAAGGTGTGAGAAGAGGCGAAAGCTGAAAGCCGAAAGGTTTTAAAAACATCAGTTTCATCACAAACATCAGCCTAAAATCAGTGATCCTACTCCGCATAAGCAATTGTAGCTATACTTAATTTTAGACCCTCAATTTTAAGCAGCTCAGCACCGCAGGCTTCTAATGTCGATCCCGTTGTTATAACATCATCCACCAATAAAATATGCTTATCCATTAGCTTTTCAGGGTTGATAACTGTAAAAACTTCCTGCATATTCTCAAACCGGGCAAAGCGCGACTTATGGGTTTGCGTTTCGGTGGATTTTGCCCTTATCAAATTATCATCCTCAACAACAGCATTCAATTTGGTTGCTAACCCTTCAGCAAAGCAGGCGCTTTGATTATAGCCGCGTTCTTTTAATCTTTTTTTATGAAGCGGAACGGGAATTATAAAGTCGACTGTATTAAATAGCTCATTTTTTATTAATTGCTCTGCAGCTATGTTTCCTAACATGTTGCCAATCTGGTGCACGCCGTTGTACTTAAACAGGTGCATCAGGTTCTGGATCTTTCCGCCTTTATTAAAATAAAAAAGAGCGAAAGCAGCCTCCAGTTTAATTTTTCCCCAAAACTGCCGGGCAACAATATTATCAGCCTGTAAATGGAAATTTGTATAGGGTAAATTGTAACGGCAATCAGTGCATAAAAGGTGTTCATTAACTACCAGGCTTTCCCTGCAGGCAACACAAAGTTCAGGAAACAACAGCGAAACAAAATCGGCCAGGTAACTGCGTTGCAGGTTCATGGGTTGAATTTAAGCAGATTTTGATTTTTATTTAAGGAAAATAATAAAAATTGTCATTGCGAGCGATAGCGCGGCAATCGCGAACTTACAGAGCAGACAGAACCATGTACAGCCTGCAAAGCGGAAATGCAGAGTTCGCGATTGCTTCGTACCTCGCAATGACAAGGTTTTTATTGCTTAAACCTTCGCTTCTTCTTTTATCGCAAGCTGCCCGCAAGCTGCATCAATGTCTTTACCACGGCTCCGGCGCAAATGCACATTAACACCCTGCCTTTTTAGATAATCTGCAAAAGCTTCTACCTTATCTTCACCCGCATTAATAAAGGCAGCCATTGATATAGGGTTATATTCAATAATGTTTACCTTACAAGGCAGGTGTTTGCAGAATTGGGCAAGCTCGGCGGCATCCTCAATATTATCATTAAAGCCATCAAAAATAATGTACTCGTAAGTTACCGGATTTTTGGTTTTTGCATAGTAATATTTCAAAGCTTCGGCCAGTGCTTTTAACGAGTTTTGCTCGTTTATAGGCATTATGGTATTCCGTTTATCATCATTGGCAGCATGCAGAGACAAAGCCAGGTTGAATTTTACCTGGTCGTCACCCAATTTTTTTATCATTTTGGCTATGCCGGCTGTTGATACGGTTATTCGTTTAGCGGCCATGTTAAGTCCTTCCTCCGAGGTGATCTTCTCAACAGAATCAAGCACATTCTTATAATTTAGCAATGGCTCGCCCATACCCATGTAAACGATATTTGAAAGCGGGATGCCATAATTTTCCCGGGCCTGCTTGTCAATCAGTACCACCTGGTCATATATTTCATCCGGGTTCAGGTTGCGTTTGCGCTCCATGTATCCCGTTGCACAAAACTTACAGGTTAAACTGCAACCTACCTGCGATGAAACACAGGCAGTCATCCGGCCGGGAGTTGGAATTAAAACACCTTCAATTAAGTGAGTATCATGTAAAATAAAAGAATTTTTTATAGTTTTATCCGCGCTAAACTGTGAGTTATGAATTTTAACGTTATTTATAGTAAAATGTTCATTAAGTTTAGTGCGAAGTTCTTTTGAAATATTACTCATCTCATCGAAAGAAAAGCATGATTTCTTCCATAGCCATTCGTAAACTTGCTTTGCCCTGAACCCCTTTTCATCCATTTGGATAAAATGTTCCTGCAAAGTGCTGAGGCTGAGGCTACGGATGTCTATTTTTCCTTTTGTATTAATCACGGTACAAAGGTACTAAATAAAAAAAACTATCTTTTTTAAATGACATTCTTTTATCTTTAAAAATAATAACTAAAAGTTAAGTGCAGTTGGATTAATTAAAAGAATTTTACGAGTAGCATTACTAATACCCGAATGAAAAGTTTTAAAGCCGATTACATTTATCCCGTTTGTGCAGATCCAATTAAGAATGGAATAGTTACAGTTGATGATTTTGGAAAGATAAGAGCCGTTATTGATCCGGGTTTGTTGCCGGAAACCTATAACGCGCCGGTTGAGCAGGTTAACGGTATTATTTGTCCGGGCTTTATTAATACTCATTGCCATCTCGAACTCTCACACCTAAAGGAGAAAGTTAAACAGGGTACCGGGCTGGTTAATTTTATTATTGATATTCAGAAAAACCGCGGTACTGATAGCGCCCAGGTTTTAGATGCCGCCACCCGTGCCGATAGCGAAATGTATGAGAACGGTATTGTTGCCGTTGGTGATATATCAAATACAAACAGCACCATAGCTATTAAAACCGGCAGCAAATTATATTACCACAGCTTTATTGAAACATTTGGCTTTTTGCCTGACAGGGCAACTACGGTATTTGACAACGCGCTTGCCCTGTTGAATGAGTTTAAGCCCCTGTCTTGCTCAATAACTCCGCATGCGCCATATTCGGTATCAAAAGAGCTGTTTAAGCTGATCCAGAAATACAGCGATACCGGGCATAATCTTATCAGCATTCATAACCAGGAATGTGAAGACGAAAACAAATTTTACAGGTATAAACTGGGAAGTTTTAATGACCTCTATGCTCATTTCAGGATGGATATTTCGCATTTTAAACCGCAGGCGCGGAATTCACTCCAATCAATATTGCCTTTATTAACAAACAAACAGGAGGTTTTGCTGGTGCATAATACCTGCACTAATTTGAAAGATATCTACTTCATTAAAAGATTCGACCGTAAGATCCATTTTTGTTTTTGCCCTAATGCAAATCTGTATATTGAAGGGATGCTGCCTAAAATTGAGTTATTTATAGGGCAGGGATACAATATTACCCTGGGTACCGATAGCCTGGCATCAAACAATAAACTGTGTATTTTAAGCGAAATGCGCACTATACAGGAAAAGTTTCCATCAATTACCACACGGCAATTAATAGAGTGGGGGACACTTAATGGTGCAAAATATTTAGGTATTGATGACGAAAGGGGTTCCATTGAACCCGGCAAAACCCCAGGACTAAACTTGATAACAGGTTTGGATGGTCAGAAAATTACACCTGAGACAAAGGTGAGGAGACTTGTTTAAAAGTTGTAAGGTTGAAAAGTTGTAATGTTTCCAAAATATTCAAATAACCAATCACATTAATATTTACAGGCAAAACAATCTTTCCTAACTTTACAACCTTTCAACATTACAACTTTACAACCAAATGAAACACCTCGATATAACAGTAAAAGGCAAAGTTCAGGGTGTTTTCTACAGGGCATCAACCAAAGCCGTAGCCGATCAGCTTGGTGTTAAAGGATCTATAAAAAATGAGCCTAACGGTGATGTTTTTATTGAGGCCGAAGGTGATAAAATTGCACTCGAAATGTTTTTGGAATGGTGCAATGAAGGACCGCAGGACGCCGAAGTAAATAGTGTTGAAAGCAATGAAGGCGAATTGAAAAACTATCGTAATTTTGAAGTTGTAAAAAAATAGCTGTTATAGCTATAAGCTTTCATTAATAACATCTAAATATTGTCAACCGCTAAAAAATTCGCCGGCCAAACAGCTTTATATGGCTTAAGTACAATAGCCGGCAGGGTGCTCAACTTTTTCCTTACCCCGGTTTACACCCGTGCTTACTCTACCAAAGTATACGGCATATTCGGCAATATGTATAGTTATGCATCAATGCTTAACGCCTTGCTGGCATTTGGCATGGAAACTACCTTTTTCAGGTATCTTAACAAAAAAACCGATGATAAGAATGTTGTTTACAATAACTCCTTCGGCGCCATTCTTACTGTATCAGCTATATTTCTGCTCATCACATTTCCGCTAAGTGGTTTAATTACAAAGTGGATCCAAATAGATCCAAACACCCCTTTTACAGAATATGTACAGTATACCCGTTACTTTATAGGTATTTTAGTAATTGACGCCCTTTGTGTAATACCGTTTGCCAAGATCAGGGCTGATGGGCGGCCGGGCAGGTACGGAGCCATTAAGCTGTTCAATATTATTGTTTTTGTGGGGCTTAACCTGGCCTTTATTTATGTGCTGCCTTACGTGGTTAAACATAACTTGCCGGGCACTGCGCTAATAAGTCCATGGTTTAAGCATGGCTGGCTTGGTTACGTGTTTCTTTCAAACCTTATTGCCAGTATAATAACCTTATTAATGCTGCTGCCCGAACTTGTTAAACTAAGGCCCCGGTTCAACCGCGTTTTATTTGCCGAAATGTTGTTGTATAGTTGGCCGGTACTAATAGCCAATTTTTCATTCCTCATTAATGAAAATCTCGATAAAATATTACTGGGCAAATTACTCCCGGTAAAAGAGAGCGCTACGCAGGTGGGTATTTATGTAGCCTGTGCTAAAATATCCATCTTCCTCAGCATATTTGTTAATGCCTTCAGGCTGGGGGCCGAGCCTTTCTTTTTTAGTCATGCCAGTAGTAAAAATGCTAATCAAACATACGCTCGTATTATGAATTATTTTGTAATTGCGGTATGTATGATATTTGTGGCGCTGGTAGCCAATATCGATCTGCTTAAGTACTTCATAAAAGGCAAGGATGCAACGCAAACGGCTTTGTATTGGTCGGGTTTACGCGTTGTGCCCTTGCTGCTTTTTGGGTATGTAAGCCTGGGGATCTACATGAATCTTTCGGTGTGGTATAAACTATCTGATCAAACCAAATATGGCCTTTATATATCCGGGGTGGGCGCTATCCTTACCATTATCCTCAACGTTCTATTTATTCCTGGATATGGTTACATGGCATCGGCCTGGATCTCGTTAATAGCATATGCAACCATGATGGTGCTATCGTATCTATGGGGGCAAAAAAATTACCCTATTCCGTATAATCTAAAAAAGAACCTGGCTTATATTATTATTGCAATTGTGCTCGTTTATTTATCATTCTATGTATTAAATCGTAATATATTTGCAGGTAATGCGCTGTTACTATTATTTGCAGCGGGCGCTTTTTATACAGAACGGAAAGAATTAAAAGCTATTTTTAGCAAGCGATGAACATTAGAATAATTAATAAATCAAAAAATAGCTTACCTGCTTACGAAACACTGCATGCTGCAGGTATGGATCTGCGGGCCGACCTTGAAGAAACAGTAACGCTTAAACCAATGGAGCGTAAATTAGTCCCAACAGGGTTGTATATTGAGTTGCCCGATGGGTTTGAGGCACAGATCCGCCCGCGAAGTGGTCTGGCATTTAAACACGGGATAGGGATAGTTAATTCGCCGGGAACTATTGATGCTGATTACAGGGGTGAAATTAAAGTGCTGCTGATAAATTTTTCAGATCAGCATTTTGAGATCAATACCGGCGACAGGATAGCACAAATGATTGTAGCCAGATATGAGCAGGTTAGCTGGGAACAGGTTGAAGTATTAAATGAAACATTGAGAGGTGCTGGTGGCTACGGACATACAGGAGTTTAATGAAGCGTCAAGACAAGAAAAGAACCAGGAAAGGATTAACAAGGGAATAACTAGATGAGAAACAGACAAGTAAATAGCGTGCGTATAAGTAACTGTAATCTGCAGCTTACCCGCGCTGTCTTGATTCTTGTCTCTTGTTTCTTGACGCTGTCTTCTCATGGTCAGAACAAAAAGATCGTGGTTGTTGCGGGAAGACCTATGAGCGCAACTGACAGTGCGATGGTAAAGCAGATCTTCTTTTCGGCCCTCAGCGCTAAAACAATTGAAAATACCACACTGGCTTCGGAGCTTTTTGAACGAGTTACCCAGCTTGATCCGGCAAATGATGCTTCACTATACGAACTGGCTGTCCTCAAAAAAACAAAAAATAATTATGCCGAAGCCCAAACCCTGCTTGAAAAAGCGGTAACCATTAATCCCGATAATGAATGGTACTGGACAGCCCTGGCAGATTGTTATGAAAAAAACAATGGAATTGATAAGCTTGATAATGTATTTAACGAATTAATAAGAATTCACCCGGACAAGCCCGATTATTATTATGATAAGGCAAATGCTTTTTTTTATCAAAACAAATATGACGAAGCTTTAAAAGTTTATGATAAGATTGAGGAATTAACCGGCCCAACGGATGACCTGCTTGCAAACCGGCAGAAAATTTATCTTAAACAGGGTAAGGTAGATCTGGCAGCACAGCAGCTTGAACAGATGATTGCTGCAAATCCATCTCAAATAAAATATTATTTATTTCTTGCCCAGCTTTACAGTTCAAACAACTTTACCGATAAGGCACTGAAGGTTTTGCAAACTGCCGAACAGATAAAACCAACCAGTGGATTAATTCATTTAGCGCTTGCAGATGTTTACAGGGACAAAAAAAACATTGAAGCCAGCTATAATGAGCTCATACTGGCATTTGGCATTCCGGACCTGGATATAGAACAAAAAATAAAAATTGTTTTAGGCTATCTTCCCCAATTTCCTAATCCTAATGCCAAGGCCAGTGCACTTGAGCTAAGCCGGATTCTGACTGTTGCACATCCCCTGGATGCTAAAGCTTATGCCATTTATGGCGATATGCTGCTGCAAAATGAAAAGCTTAAAGATGCCAAGGTAATGTATCAAAAGTCGGTTGCGTTAAATAGCCAGGTTTATGAGGTACAGGAACAACTGGTACGGATTGAACTTGGTGACAATGATATTGAAGGTGCAATAAAGGATGGTGAAAATTCACTGTCGCTTTTCCCAAACCAGGCCTGGATGAATTACCTGGTTGGCGTTGCCTGGCTGCAGAAGAAAGATTACCACAAGGCCGTAGATTATATTAAAAATGCAACTTCATTAGAACTTCAGGATAAGGACCTACTTTCGCAGAGTTTTTCATCACTCGGCGACTGTTATCATGATTTAAAAGACAATAAAAGCGCTTACGAGGCGTATGATAAGGCTTTAACCTACAATGCCGACAATGCATTTACTTTAAATAACTATGCTTATTACCTATCGTTAACCGGCGAACAACTGGAAAAGGCGGAGAAAATGTCGAAGCGTTCAAACGAACTGCAGCCAAATAATGCATCGTTTGAAGATACCTATGCCTGGGTATTGTTTAAGCAAAAGGATTATAAGGGCGCTAAAATATGGATAGACAAGGCACTTGCAGATGATGCAACAAAAAGCGCCGGAAAAATAGAACATTATGGCGATATCCTTTTTTATTTAGGGGATGTTGACGGAGCCGTTGAGAATTGGAAAAAAGCTAAGGACAAAGGTGATAAGTCGCCGGTTTTGGAACAAAAAATAAATGAAAAGAAATACATTGAATAATATTTTATATAGCAAGGCTTCATTTGCCAATAGTTATATAAAATTGATAGCAATTTGCTGCCTGCTGTTTGTTTTTAGCTGTAAAAGCCGAAAACAGGTGTTGGTAAAAAGACCAACTGCCGACAGCACTGCGGCTGTTAAGCCTGTTGATACTAAAGCAGCTAAATTAACAGTAATAAGGGCTAAGCAAACTAATTTTAACACTTTTTCAGGCAAGGCTAAAACTAAGCTTGACATTAGTGGCAGCAGTAATGATGTTACCCTCAACATCAGGATCCAGAAAGATAAAAAGATCTGGGTTTCGGTTACCGCCATTGCTGGTATTGAGGTTGCCAGGGCAGTGATAACACCTGATAGCATAATGCTTATAAACAGGTTGCAAAGTTTGTATGTACGCAAGCCTTTTAGCTATCTTAATAAATTTGCCGGCAAACAGATTAATTACAAAACGCTGGAATCAATATTAATTGGCAATGCTATTCCAGAGCTGCTAACTGAAGATGCTGAATTTCTTTCAACCAATGGCAATACCACATTAAGCGGTAATTTAAACGATGTAATTTATAAGCTTATATTAGGGCCGGATCTGAAGACCACCCAAACAAATTTAGCTAACCAAACAGCAGCGCAAACACTGCAGGTTACAAACAGCGCGTTCATCCAGGCTACTAACAGGATCATACCTTCACAAATAGATATGGCTTCAGTAGTAAAAGATAAAAAAATACAGGTTAATTTGCACTATACAAAAGCAGACTTCGATCAGCCGCAGGATTACCCGTTTAGTATTCCGTCAAGATATCAGCCTGCAGATTAACAATTAGCAAAAATAAATGAGGTTATTTAAAGTAGTATTCTTTTTAGTTTTAATTTTTGCGGCATTTAATGTACATGCGCAAAGCAGCGCTGAATTAAAACGCCAGCGTGAAGCATTAACACAACAATTGGAGCAGCTTAACCATGAATACCAGGAAACAGCCAACAACAAAAAAACTACTTTAAAACAACTTACGTTATTAAAACAGCAGATCAGCATCCGCGAACAAAAGATCAGCAATATAAATTCGGAGGTAAGAAACCTTGATAACCAGATCTCGGAGAGCAACAACTTTGTGCATAACTTACAATCGCAGCTCGATCAGCTAAAAAAAGAATATGCAGCCATGGTGCTGTTCACCTATCGAAATCAAAGCGCCTATAATAAGCTAATGTTTATTTTTGCCGCTAAAGACTTTAACCAGGCATATAAACGTTTAAAATATTTACAGCAAATAGGAACCTACAGGGAGCGGCAGGCCGGTTATATCCAGGAAACACAAACCGAGCTGCATGTTAAGATAAATGAGCTCGACAAAAACAAAAAGGAAAAAAATAACCTGCTGGTAGACCAGGAGAAGGAAAAGAAGACCCTTGGCGATGAAAAAAATGCCCAGGTGCAGGTAGTGGCTGATCTTTCACAGCATGAAGGGCAGCTAAAGCAGCAACAGCAGGATATTCAAAAGAAAATAGCAAAGAAAAATAAGGAGATTGCTGCAACCATCCGCAGGGAAATTGAAGAAGCAAGGCGCAAGGCCGAAGAGGAAGCGAGAGCTGCTGCAAGGGCCGCTGCCGCCGCCGCTGCAAAAGCCAAAGCCGAGAATAGAGACGTGGCAGCAGTGCCGAAAGTAAGAACGATAACAAAAAACTCGTCAAATAGTGAAGTTTTAAACGCAACTCCTGAAGCTGCTAAACTATCAAGCGACTTTTTAGATAACCGGGGCTCACTGCCATGGCCGGTTACAAACGGCAGTGTTAAACAGGGTTTTGGAATTTATTACGACGAAACCAGGATAAAAAATGAAAGCCTGGGTTGGGATATAAAGACAAATACGGGCGCTTCGGTACGGGCGGTATTCCAGGGCGAAGTGTCAAATGTTAAAGACGTAAGCGGAACTTACCTGGTGGTAATAAAGCATGGTGAATATTTTACTGCATACTCCAACCTTAAATCAGTAAGTGTTAGGGCAGGGCAAAAAGTAACCACTAAGCAGGTTATAGGCACTGTAGCTACCGATTCGTCAACAGGTGAGGCTATTGTAAGTTTCTCGTTATATAAGGGAACAAATCCGGTTAATCCTAAAATTTGGCTTGTGCCAAATTAGTTTTGAATTTTATAAACTTTAAATTGCCTATATTTGTAGGCTTAATTAATAATCCGTATGCATAGTTTAGTATTGGGATTTTTGAACATCGGTTCATCTGAAATGGTACTTATAGTATTTGTTGCCCTGTTGCTTTTTGGTGGCGAGAAACTGCCGGAAATTGCACGCGGGCTAGGAAAAGGGATCCGTGATTTTAAAGACGCTTCTGAAGGCGTTAAACGCGAGATAAATAACCAGATAAACAGCTACGAGGAAAAAAGAGAAGAGACAAAGCTAAATGAACTTGCCGCTAACCACGAGGCAGATCAAGCTAAAACCGCCGATCTTCCGGAAGGCTTTACACCCGTTGAAAACACAATTCCTGTAAATGATAGTCATTTTGCAGTAAGTGATAACACAACAGTTGAAACACATACAGAACCGGTTACTGAAAAACATGCTATTGATTTTACAAAGCACGAGCCGGTAACACATCCGGAAGTTTCAGATCATGAAACATCTGAAATATCAAAGAACACGAAATAAGAATATTAATCATAATTAAACATAAAAAATCATGGGTGGATTAGGCGCACCAGAAATTATTCTGATCATCATTGCAATTTTAATACTGTTTGGCGGTAAAAAAATTCCTGAACTAATGAAAGGTTTAGGTAAAGGCATGAAAGAATTTAAAGATGCACAAAACGGCGAAAGCAGCACAACGACCAATACTGAAGAGAAACCAAAAGTTTAAGTTGTAAAAGGTCCGGGAGATCCGGTACTGACTGTATCGATGTTTTATATTTTAAACTTATCTGTTGATTATTTATACATTCAACGGATAAGTTTTTTATTTTAGCCCCATGACTACATCTTATACCTCGTTAAGCGAGATAAAGAATGAGATTGCAACTGGGAAAATTACGCTCGGGAAACTGGTACAAGGCTACATTAATAACATTGCCGCTAATGTGCGGTTAAATGCTTTTAATGAAGTGTTTGAAAGTGAAGCGCTTGCCAGGGCAATAGAAATTGATGCACGCATTAAGCAGGGCACTGCCGGGAAACTGGCCGGGATGGTTATTGCCATAAAGGATAACATCTGCTACAAAGGACATAAAGTAACGGCCTCCTCAAAAATTTTAAAGGATTTTACCTCTGTTTACTCATCAACCATAGTTGAGCGCTTACTGGCTGAAGATGCCATAATTATCGGGCGCTGTAATTGTGATGAATTTGGTATGGGTGCTGCTAACGAGAACTCGTATTTCGGCCCGGTAAAAAACTATGCTGACGAAACCAGGGTTTCCGGTGGATCATCAGGTGGCTCGGCGGTGGCTGTGCAGGCAAATATGTGCCAAGCTGCAATAGGTACGGACACCGGAGGCTCAGTAAGGCAGCCAGCTGCATTTTGCGGACTTGTTGGCCTAAAACCAACTTATGGCCGCATTTCAAGACATGGTATAATTGCTTATGCGTCATCATTTGACCAGGTTGGCGTAATTACGAAATCGGTGGAGGATGCTGCGCTTTTGTTGGAAGTTATGGCCGGACCGGATGAATACGATAGCACGTTAGCGAGAGCCGCTGTCCCGGCATTCAGCAAGGAAGTTAAAGCGCCTGGTATAAAAAAGATAGCTTATCTGCAGGAGGCACTGTCAAGCCCGGGTGTTGATACTGATGTTAAAAATGCGCTGGTTGATAGTATTGAGAAGTTACGTGCCGAAGGCCATACAGTTAAACCAATTGCGTTTGATTACCTTGATTATATGGTGCCCGCTTATTATATACTGGCAATGGCCGAAGCGTCATCAAATTTGTCAAGGTATGATGGTGTGCATTACGGCTACCGTAGTCCCGCAGCAACTGATCTGACATCAACCTATAAAAAATCTCGCTCCGATGGGTTTGGCAAGGAAGTTAAACGCCGCATTATGCTGGGTACGTTTGTACTGAGCGCCGGGTATTACGATGCCTATTTTTCCAAAGCTCAAAAAGTACGCAGGTTAATAAGAGAAAAAACTGACGCTATTTTGCAGGAATATGATTTTATACTGATTCCCACAGCTCCTGAACCGGCTTTCGCCATTGGTAAACTTGAAAAAGACCCGGTTATAACGTATCTTTCTGACATTTTCACCGTACAAGCATCGTTAACAGGCGCACCGGCTATTTCGCTGCCTGTGGGCAATAATAGCAAAGGATTGCCGTTAGGATTGCAGTTGATAACCAAACATTTTGAGGAACAGGAATTGTTAAATTTTTCCAAATATTTCCTCGAACTATAGGAAATTAATATATTAGTAAAATATCCTGGTAGTATTCGCTAAGTTAAACCCTAAAGAATGAAGAGAACACTTACGCTGATAATCTGTTTACTGTTATTACAAATAGTTAAAGCCTCCTCCCGTTTTTCCCATGCTTCAGCTGCTGTACTGCAAAATGCAAAGCTGAATAATGATTTTCTGAACCACCCCGCAGATACCATCATAGTCCCGGTGGTCAATCAACCGGCCCCTTTAACCAGCCAAAGCGGCATTTACAAACGTCGCTTAGATTCAATAAAAAAAGATATCCCGCTTGATTATAACGAATATGTACAAAGCTACATAGACATTTATATGCGTAACCGCGATGAAATGGGTCATGTGCTGGGCTTAACAAAATATTACTTCCCTATTTATGAAAAGGCTTTTCATGATGCGGGGATCCCTGATGAAATAAAATATTTATCCATTGTTGAATCAAAGCTCGATCCTTTTGCAGTTTCAAGGGTAGGAGCTACCGGACCTTGGCAGTTTATGTTTACCACGGCAAAGCTGTATGGCCTAAACATGGACGATTATGTTGATGACCGCCGCGACCCTATTCAAGCCAGCTATGCAGCAGCAGCCTATTTAAAAGATGCCTACCAGGAATTTGGCGACTGGCTTTTGGCCATAGCATCATACAATTGCGGTAAAAGCAATGTAGAGCGCGCTATTGAAAAAGCAGGCGGAGCAACTGATTTTTGGTCTATCCGCCAATATCTGCCAAACGAAACAAGAGGCTATGTGCCTGCATTTATTGCAGTAGCTTATATAATGAATTACTATGATAAGCATAATATAATCCCACAGGCCTGCAACTTTGCATTAAAGACATATACCATTTTGGTAAACAAATACCTGCCGTTAAGCACCGTTTCGCAATCGCTGAAGCTTGATTTGGGGCAGTTAACCATTTTAAATCCGTCGTATAAAAGACAGATAATAAACGGTACAGCCAGCAGGCCGCGCCGCATGATAATTCCGCAGATAGACAAAGCGCAATATGCTGCTTTGTATGAAGCATTAAATAATACAAATTTACCGGCAGCTGCACCGCAGCCAATGGTTTATGCCGCTTATCACGAAAACAAAGAAGAAAAAACGCCATCCTATCATAAAGTACGGCGTGGCGAAACGTTAAGGGATATTGCAGATAATTTTGGTATTGAAGTACAAGATCTTAAAGTCTGGAACCATTTACACGGCAACAAAGCCGTGGTTGGGCAAAGACTGAAAGTAAAAGATTCGGCCGATGAACCGGCAGAAAAACCAACTAAGACGAGTGACCATAGTTACGTAACCTATAAAGTTAAAAGTGGTGATACCCTTAAAGGAATTGCCTCAAAATTTGAGGCTTCGGCTGAAAAGATCCGCGAACTTAACGGCTTAAAAAAAGGCCGCCTGCAGCCCGGTATGATGATTAAGATCAATAAAGGGTAGGGGATTTCGGAAGTTGACTGTTTGATTTGTTAAATGCAGAAGTATGAAAATATGTTAAAGGTATTTTGCGGGAGCGGGATACCTTTTTTTCTTATTATCAAAACGTAAAACAATGTCAAAGCTTAACTTCATTTCGCCGTTTTTTATTGTTTCTAATATAAAAGATTCGGTAGACTTCTATGTAAATAAGCTTGGGTTTGGAGTATGGTATACTGGCCCCGAAGGCGATCCATATTGGGCTATGGTAGGCCGGGGCCCTGTTTCCATTATGCTAAAGGCAATTGCGGGGGACATAAAACCCATTCCCAATTACACCCGGCATGAATGGGCCGCCTGGGATGCGTACATTTCTACCGAAGACCCTGACGCCTTATTTGAAGAATTCAGTTCAAAGGGTGTAACATTCCGTCAACCCCTATGGAACAACAGCGATGGGCTGCGTGGATTTGAAGTAACAGATGCAGATGGCTATGTTTTGTTTTTTGGAAGGCCCAAAGTATAACTGGATACCAGTTGCCTCACTCAACAATCCTTCCTCATTCCGCAATCGGCTTTCCGACTTCCGCATTTATACAATTTCGCAATCGACATTCCGACTTCCGCATTTATATAAATCCGAAATCGAACATCCGAATTCCGAAATAAATCTTCCTCCTTTCAGCTTTATCCTTAATTTTGCGGTACCAGTAACTGAGAAGATGAACAAACCCACCCGTAACCAGGATGCGCTAAATTACCATTCAAAAGGTCGTCCCGGAAAAATACAGGTAGTACCTACCAAACCCACCAACTCGCAGCGCGATTTAAGTATGGCTTACTCGCCGGGTGTTGCAGAACCCTGCCTACGCATTGCCGAAAACGTTGAAGACGTGTATAAATATACAGCCAAAGGCAACCTGGTTGGTGTAATAAGCAATGGCACAGCAGTGCTGGGCTTAGGTAACATTGGCCCAGAGGCAAGCAAGCCCGTTATGGAAGGTAAGGGCCTGCTGTTTAAAATTTATGCTGATATTGATGTTTTCGATCTTGAGGTAAATGCTAAAACCGTTGATGAGTTTGTGAACATTGTAAAGGCGCTTGAACCTACTTTTGGCGGGATCAACCTGGAAGATATTTCGGCGCCAACCTGTTTTGAAATTGAGCGCAGGTTAAAGGCCGAAATGAAGATCCCGGTAATGCACGATGATCAGCATGGTACGGCAATTATATCAGGCGCAGCATTAATAAATGCCTGCGAGATCCAGGGGAAAAAACTGGATAAAATAAAAATGGTGGTGAATGGCGCGGGCGCTGCTGCGGTATCCTGCTCAAAAATGTACCTGGCCCTTGGGGTGAAAAGAGAAAACCTGGTGATGTTTGACATCAATGGTTTAATAACCCCTGATCGTACCGATCTGGATGATATCAGGCTTGAATTTGCAACTACCCGTAAGGACGCAAAAACGCTTGCAGAGGCTATGAAGGGAGCCGATGTTTTTGTTGGCTTATCAGCAGGTAACATTGTTACACCTGACATGCTGAAAGCAATGGCAAAGAACCCTATTGTTTTTGCAATGGCCAACCCCAATCCTGAAATTGCTTATGACCTTGCCATAAATTCGCGCAAGGATATTATAATGGCTACAGGCCGGTCTGATTTTCCAAACCAGGTAAATAATGTTTTGGGCTTCCCCTATATTTTCAGGGGAGCGCTTGATGTTAGGGCAACGGCTATTAACGAGGAAATGAAAATTGCTGCGGTTATGGCAATAGCAGGGATGGCCAAAAAACCGATCCCTGAAGCTGTTAACCTGGCCTATAATACTAAAAACTTAAAATTCGGCAGGGATTATATCATCCCAAAACCAATGGACCCGCGGTTAATTACTGAAGTTTCATCGGCAGTGGCAAGGGCCGCGGTAGAATCAGGAGTGGCCCGACAGGCAATAACTGATTGGGATGCGTACACGGAAGAATTAAGATCGCGCATAGGCATTAATGATAAGCTGCTGCGTAACCTTACCAATAAAGCAAAATCGAACCCGAAACGAATAGTTTTTGCCGAGGCAGATACCTACAAGATTTTAAGAGCAGCTCAAATTGTTAAAGAAGAAGGGATTGCCACTCCAATTTTGCTTGGAAATACTGCCAGGATCAGGCAGATAATGAAGGAGAATGAAATTGAGCTGGGTGATGTTCATATTATCGATCCGCAGGAAAATTGCGAGCGAATGGATGAGTACGCCGCATACTTATACAACAAGCGCCAGCGCAAAGGAGTTTCGGTTTATGAATCGAAGAAACTGATGCATGACCGTAATTATTATGGCGCATGTATGGTGCAATTTGGCGAAGCTGACGCTTTAATATCGGGTTTAACCAAGGATTATGTAACTACTATAAAACCGGCATTGCAAATTATAGGCACCGGTGACGGGGTTAGCAGAGTAGCCGGCATGTATATGATGATCACAAAAAAAGGCCCGGTGTTTTTTGGCGATACCACGGTTAATGTAAATCCATCTACGCAGGACCTGGTTGATATAACCGTGCTGATAGAACGTTCTGTAAGGAAATTCAATATCGACCCGAGAGTTGCTATTCTTTCATACTCTAACTTCGGGTCTAACCAGGGGCCTATCCCTGAAAAAACGATGGAAGCAGTCCGCATTTTGCATGAAAAATATCCTGATATGATAATTGATGGCGACATGCAAGCCAATTTTGCATTAAATGCCGATCTGCTTGCAGATAATTTCCCTTTTTCCACTTTAAAAGGTAAGCCGGCTAATACGCTGATATTCCCAAATCTTGAATCGGGCAATATAGCATATAAGTTATTGCAGGAAATTGGCGGCGCTGAAGCTGTTGGCCCTATATTATTGGGACTGAAAAAACCTGTGCATGTACTGCAGTTAGGAAGTTCTGTACGTGAAATAGTGAACATGATAACCATAGCGGTAGTTGACGCCCAGGAAAAGGGCGATGAAGAAGTAAAAAACAAAAAATAAATAGCCGGGGAGGTGAAAGGCAAAAGGTTAAAGGCGAAAGGTTTACACCTCGCTTCAATAATTCCGCGGTCGGCATTCCGACTTTCACATTATTGAAAAAACTTTCACCTTTCGCCCTTAACCTTTCACCCGCCCCTCATATAAATTGGGGATAAGATTTTTTTTAAAAAACCATAAAAACCTTTTACCTTTCACCTTTAACCTTACACCCCCAATTTGATAAAATATGTACGCCTATATTGATGGTAAATTAACTTTTAAAAGCGCTGCTTTTGTAGTGATTGATGTGGGCGGAATAGGGTATCATATCAACATTTCATTAAACACTTATTCAAAAATTGGGAGCAGCGAACGTTGTAAACTTTTTACCTGGCTGCATGTAAAAGAGGATGCCCATACCTTGTACGGATTTATTGATGAAGGCGAACGCCGTTTATTCCTGCACCTTATCTCTATATCGGGCATTGGGCCAAATACAGGCCGGATGATGCTTTCGTCAATAACGCCCGAGGAAATTCAGAACGCAATAATTTCGGGGAATGTTGCATTGATCCAGCGGATAAAAGGAATCGGCCCGAAGTCTGCACAGCGGGTTATATTGGAGCTGCAGGATAAGTTACGCAAGGAGGGCTCCGATACATTAAGCACCCTGCCATTAAATAAAACAGTGCGCGAAGAGGCATTGTCTGCCCTGGTTATGCTGGGTTTTGTGCGCAATGCTGCTGAAAAAGTACTTGACAATGAAATAAGCAAAAATAATAGTGATTTAACTGTTGAACAGCTGATTAAATCTGCGTTAAAAGCTTTATAATTACGTGAATTATTACTTGAGCCTTGATTAGAATTTTTACCTGGAGATTAGCTGTAATTGTATCATTTATTTCTGCATTTTGCGGGATAGGTGATGCCTTTGCCCAGCAGACACCAGGCACCTCAAAGGACTCCGTTAAGGTGCAGATCCCGGCGAAAATAAATGAGTCAAAAAACTACCGCTTACGCGAGGGCGCATTTATTAACGACCCGATAAACCTGGTACGAACTTTTGAATACGATCCTATAACCAACAGGTACGTAATGTATGAGCGTGTTGGGAACCTTCTATACAGGCCGCCGCAGTACTTAACCTTTGATGAATACCTGCGCTACAAGGAGAGGGAAAACCGGCGAAATTATTTTAAGACGCTTTCTGATAACTATGCCTATGCGTCACAGCAGCCGGGTTTTATTCCGCCGATAAGGCTCAGGAGCCAAACGTTTGACCAGATCTTCGGCGGATCGACCATTGATATAAGGCCGCAGGGTTCTGCTGAGGCTATAATGTCGGGTCAGATCAATAAAAATGAGAACCCACTTTATAATACCAGGCAGCGTACCCAGTTCAATTTTAATTTTGATCAGAAGATCCAGCTGAATGTAACCGGAAGCATAGGTGATAAATTAAAGATCACTACCAATTATAATACCGATGCCCAGTTTCAGTTTGAAAACCAGATAAAGCTTGATTATACCGGCAAGCCGGATGAGATCATTCAAAAAATTGAGGCGGGTACTGTAAGCATGCCATTAAATACCACGCTTATTACCGGGAGTCAGGCCCTTTTTGGCGTAAAAACAAAGCTTAAATTCGGCAAGCTTGATGTAACTGCAATTATGTCGCAGCAACGGTCGCAGTCAAAAACTATCACCATAACAAACGGGGCGCAGCAGGGACAGTTTAAATTTACACCCGCTGATTATGAGGCTAACCGACATTACTTTTTGGCGCAATTTTTCCGTGAGAATTACAACAGGGCCCTTGCGAATATTCCAATCATCTCCTCAAATATTAATATCACGAAAATTGAGGTTTGGACAACCAACAGAACAAATAATACAACAGACTCGAGAGATGTGCTGGCGCTGATGGACCTTGGCGAAAATAAGCCGTACAATACAACGCTTATCCATGGCGGCCCGGCTTATTCAGGTTTTCCGGCAGGTTTTAAGGGACCGGGTTTTCCGCAGCAGTCAAATACGTTACTTACAAATTTGCCCGCGTCTACACGTTTAACTAATGATCCTCAGAATACTATAGGTACCTATTTTAAAAATACAGGCGGTTCTGATAACTATACCAAGCTTACTTATGCGCGTAAGTTAACCGCCAAAGAATTTACGCTTCATCCGCAACTGGGTTACATCTCGTTAAATTATCCTTTGAATAATGATGAGGTATTGGCAGTAGCCTATCAGTATACTTATAATGGTGTACAGTACCAGGTGGGTGAGTTTTCCAGCGATGTTCCGGTTGATCCAAATAATCCAAAGGTTTTATACGTAAAGCTGCTTAAAAACCAGTTGCTAAAAACCAGCCTGCCGACCTGGAAGTTAATGATGAAGAACATTTATTCATTAAACTCTTTCCAGGTTAGTCCTAAAGATTTTAAGCTGACCGTGACCCGGCTGGATGATAAATCGGGAATTGAAAAAACCATTATGGAAGAGGGGCAGAATACCAAGAGCAAGCTCTGGCTGCAGATAACCAATTTGGATAACCTCGATCAGCAGCAAAATAAACAGCCTGACGGGTATTTTGACTTTTTGGAAGGGATAACTATCGATTCACAAAACGGACGAATAATTTTCCCTGAGCTTGAACCTTTTGGATCAGACCTGGCCAAACAATTTACGGCGTCGGAGTCGGCCCTGGCCAAACGTTATGTTTACCAGCAATTATATGACTCAACCAAAACCATAGCACAGCAATTTTTTCCGCAACTAAACAGGTACTTAATAAAGGGTACTTACACAGCAACCTCCGGATCAGAGTACCAGTTAAATGCAGTTAACATCCCGCAGGGATCGGTGGTGGTAAATGCCGGTACGCTAAAGCTTGTTGAGGGTACTGATTATACAATTGATTATAGCGCCGGCCGGATCAGAGTTTTAAATACAGCCTTGTTATCGTCAGGCCAGCCAATTACTGTTAAGGTTGAGAACAATGAGCTGTTTGGCGTACAGCAGAAATCATTATTCGGATCGAGATTTGATTATAAGGTAAATGATAACCTGGCCATTGGGGCAACCATAATGCACCTGACGGAGCAGCCTATCACCCAAAATGAAATAATTGGTGAAGAATCGATATCAAACACCATCTACGGTTTTGACATAAATTATAATGCAAACTCGAGGCTGTTAACTCGCCTTGTTGATAAGATCCCGTTTATACATACTAAAGCGCCATCATCAATAAGCTTTAGTGGTGAATTTGCGCAGCTGTTACCCGGAAGCCCGTCTATTTTGAATTTTGCAGGCGCAAAAAATGGCACGTCTTATCTTGATGATTTTGAGAATAGCCAGTCGGTAATTGATGTTAAAAGTGCAAATAGCTGGCAAATTTCGGGTACGCCGCAACTATTTCCGGAGTCGCAGTCATTTAATGACCTGAGTTATGGTTATAACCGTGCCAGGCTGGCCTTCTATAATATTGACCCCGTTTTCTATACCGGTTCAAGCACAATACCTGTTAGCCGCAATGAGCTGTCAAATCATTATGTGCGGCAAGTACTTCAAAATGAAGTTTACCCGTTCAAGCAATCACCAACAGGGCAGCCATTAAATATTTCTACGCTCGATCTTGCTTTTTATCCAACAGTGAGAGGTCCTTATAACTTTTCAGTAACCGGGCTTAATACCGATGGAAGCCTGAAAAACCCGCAAACACGCTGGGGCGGTATAATGAGGGGGATAAATGCCAATGATTTTGAATCGTTAAACGTTCAGTACATTGAGTTTTGGGTAATGGACCCCTACATCTATAAGCCTAACTCAACAGGTGGCGACTTGTATTTTAACCTTGGTAATATTTCTGAAGATATATTAAAGGATGGGAGAAAAAGCCTGGAAAATGGCTTACCTGTTGATGGCAACTACAGCAATACCGACGAAACAAACTGGGGTAGGGTATCAAAACTACAGCCCGTTGTAAATGCTTTTGACAACGATCCAAATTCGCGTAAATCACAGGATGTAGGTTTGGATGGTTTGAATGATGCTGATGAGCAGAAAAAATTCTCAGGCGTGGTGACGCAGGTTAAAGGTTCAATTAACGCACAGGCGGCTAATGCTTTTGCAGCAGATCCATCCTCGGACGATTACCAGTATTACCAGGGCCCCGACCTGGATAAAACTGCAGCAGGCATCCTGAAACGTTACAGCAGGTATAATGGCACAGATGGCAACTCACCTACAGCAGAACAATCACAGGCATTACTTGGCCTGCAAACATCGGCATCAACATCATTGCCTGACGGGGAAGATATTAACCATGATAATAATATGGACCAGGACGATGAATACTTTCAATATAAAGTATCTATGCGCCCTGCAGACCTCATAGTAGGTAAAAACTTTGTTAGCGATAAGGTTACTTCAAATGTTAAGCTGCCAAACGGGCTTACACAGGCAGTTACCTGGTACCAGTTCAGAGTGCCGATAAATTCTTATCAGCAGGCAGTTGGTGGCATCCAGGATTTTAAATCTATCCGCTATATGCGAATGTTCATGACCAATTTTGCCGATACCGCTGTATTGCGTTTTGCATCGATGCAACTGGTGCGGGGCGAATGGCGTGCTTTTAATACTGAAAACAACCCTAATAATGTAATAGCCGACCCTGCTTTAGTTAATCCGCCGCTTGATAATTCAGCGCTTGATGTTGAAACGGTAAATATTGAGGCTAACGGTAACCGCCAGCCAATTCCTTATGTAGTTCCGCCGGGCATAACCCGCCAGGTTGATTACAACAACATACAAGCCAATACCAAGCTGAATGAGCAATCACTGTCATTAAAAGTAACCGACCTGCGCGATGGTTATTCGCGTGCAGCCTTCCGCCTGTTTAACAATGATCTGCGGAAATATAAAACATTGCAGATGTTTATCCATGCCGAGGGGACCCAGCTAAGGGATAATGATTTGAGCGCATTTATACGCCTGGGCGTTGATTATGTAGATAACTATTATGAGTACGAGATCCCGCTAAAAATAACCCAGCCCGGCACTTCGTCGCCTACCTCAATATGGCCTGATGTTAATGAACTTGATCTGCAGCTTTCCTTATTAACCACGGCAAAACTTGCCCGTAATAATGCCAAATACCAGGGTAAGCCATGGCCTTTAACATTGCCTTTTACTGTAACAGACGGTTTAAATAAAATCACTATTGTGGGCCAGCCAGATCTTAGCAGACTTACTGCTGTAATGCTGGGGGTTAGGAACCCCTTGAAACCGGCTTCAAATACAAGCAATGATGATGGCCTTGACAAGTCTGGTACCCTTTGGTTTGATGAATTGCGCCTAACCAATTTTGATCAAAAAGGAGGGTGGGCCGCAACGGCACGGGTTAATACCAAACTTGCTGATTTTGCAGATATAACTGTATCAGGCAGTAAAACTACCGTTGGCTTTGGGGCGCTTGATTCACGGCTGGCCGACAGAAGCTTGTATGATAACCAGGTTTACGATGTGGCAGCCAACGTTGAGCTTGGGAAGTTTTTTCCGGATAAAAGTGGGGTGCATATCCCGGCTTATGTAAATGTATCGTCGCAGGTAAGTACGCCGCAGTATGATCCTGCATCACCTGATATAACCTTAAAACAAACGCTTAGTGCAACCAGTGATGCTAAAAAGCGCGACTCAATAAAGAATGCCGCTGAGGATTATACCATGCGTAAAAGCTTCAGTTTTACCAATGTACACATAGCAAAAACAGACCCCAAAGCAAAAAACCATGTATGGGATGTTTCAAATTTTAATGCTACGTATTCTTATTCGCTATTGCAGCATCATGATTTTACCACGCAGAATGACCTGGAAAAAACTTATAAAGCTGAATTAGATTATAATTATACCAATCAGCCAAAATTTTATAGCCCGTTTAGTAAGATCATTAAAAGTAACATGCTCTCAATACTCCGCGATATTAATTATAGCCTGTTGCCTTCGCGGTTGAATTTCAGTATCAGCTTTGATCGTTTTTATTCGGAAAATACATTGAGGAATAACGATCCGAACAATTTTATCCCAATCCCTACTACATTTAATAAAACTTTTAACATTACCAGGGTTTATGGTATTGGCTGGAATTTATCAAAATCCCTTACTATGGATATTGATGCCACTAACCTGGCAACAGTTGACGAACCCGCAGGCCGCGTAAATGGCTTAAAAGTTGATACGCTGTGGGAGAACCTAAAACGACTGGGGCGCACAACAAACTATAATCATACCATAAACTTTAATTATACGGTGCCACTTGCCAAAATTCCGGGTATGGACTGGACAAGCATGATTGCCCATTACAGCACAAATTTTCACTGGCAAACGCAGCCGCTCTTTGCAATAAACGACCCTCAGTATAACGTAGGTAACAGCATCCAGAATTCACGTACCATACAGCTTAACCCAACACTGAATTTTGACCAGTTTTATAATAAGTTTAAATTTATAAAAAGGACGATGGGGGCCGATAATACCAACGGCCTTACCAAATTCCTTGTGGGCCTGTTAACCAGTGTTAAAAATATCAGCGGTACCTATACCCGTACAGAAGGTACATTTATTCCCGGTTACCTACCTCAGTCTAATTTTGCAGGTGAGGACTTAAACTATGGTGCACCGGGCATAGGATTTTTGTTAGGCAGCCAGGCCGACTTGCGGCAAAAAGCTATTGCCAACGGCTGGATAAGTACTGATACGCTTCAAAATCAGCTTTATGTTAAAACACTGAACGAGGACCTGCACCTGAAAGGAACCTTTGAGCCTGTTAAATACCTGCGGATAGAGCTGCAGGCCATGAAAACCCAGGATCATACCTATCAAACCAACTTTAAATCTCTTGACGGCTCAAACAATATTCAAAACCTTAGCCCAACAACAACAGGTGATTATACCATATCCTATTTAACCCTGGCAACAGCATTTTCAAAATCAAAAGGGGTTGACAATACTTCACCAACCTTCCAAAAGTTTTTGGACAACCGGGCAATTATTTCACAACGGTTAGGAAAGCAAAACCCCAACTCAATAGGCACACCGGTTGGCGGTTTTAGCGATGGTTATAGCTCAAACTCGCAAAACGTATTGGTACCCGCATTCCTGGACGCCTATGCTGGTAAAGATGCCGGGAAATCAGGGCTGGGGCAATTTCCGAACATCCCTATTCCCAACTGGCAGATAACCTATAACGGTTTAAGCCATGTGCCATTATTTATGGAATGGTTTGATTCATTTGATGTAACACACGGTTACCGTTCAACCTATAGTGTATCTGGCTTTACCACCCAGCTGCAATACCAGGCGGCAAACGGTGCAGTAAGCTCAAGGGATGCCAATAACGACTTCCTGCCGTATTACCAGTTTTCGCAGGTTACCATATTTGAGCAATTTGTGCCATTGATAGGTTTAACCGGCCGGTTTAAAAATAATATGACGGCAAATTTTGAATACCGTAAAAGCCGTTCATTAAGTTTGAGTTTGTTGAACAGCCAGCTTGCGCAGCAAAATGAAAGCATATTGGTTTTCGGCTGGGGCTATCATGCAAAAAATTTCAGGTTCCCTTTTGGCTTGATGCGCGGCAAACAGGATAATGATGTGAATTTTAAGGTCGATTTTTCGTTACAGGATAATAAAACGCTGATCTACCGTGCAGATGTACAGTCCGCCGAAATATCATCGGGTGCGCAAAATATCACAGTGCGCCCGTCAATTGATTATGTGATAAACCAGCGCTTTAACCTTAATGTATTTTACGATTCAAACATAACCCGGCCATACACTTCACAAACTTTTAATACGGCATTTACCAATTTTGGGATCAATTTGAAATTGTTGCTGCAATAGCGGTAGTAACTCACCAATACGTCCTTGCGAGCCTGGCTGCTTGCAGACAGGGATCGAAGCAATCTCTGAGTTATGCATGCTGCGAAGTAAAAGCAATATGGTTACCAAACAGCGGCTGTAGGTCCCCCGGCATAAAGGTTCATTGATTGTCCTGCACGGAGGTTGCTTCGTTCCTCGCAATGACGCTCTTTTTGGTGTTACCGCCAAACAAAAAAAGCTGCCTGTTACAGCAGCTTGAAGAATATATATTATAAGTTATTAAGTGCTTTTTAAGCTAAGAGCAGAAAGATCATAGAGAAAAGTCTTCTTGCTTTCGGCTTTATGCTTAGCCTAGTTTTCCTTGCTCAACCTGCCTGAGCCAACTGTGCGGCTATCAGAGATGGTTGCGTTGCCTGAGTAAATCACGTTGCCCGATCCTACAATAGTGGCTGAGATGCTTTTATCAGCGCCAAAATGGGCGTTCCCTGAACCTGCTATAGTAACCGAAGCTGTATTTGTTTTAAAATGCCTTCCGTCCAGATCGCCCGACCCGCTGATGGCAACTTTTGATTCGTCTGCGCTGCCGCTAAGTGAAATTGAACCCGATCCGCTAATTGCAGCATGAAAATTTCCTGCTTTAACAGATGAAGCAATACTGCCCGATCCGCTTAATGAGATATTAACTTTAGCGCCGCTAACAGTACCTTCTACTTTAATAGAACCTGAACCTGCATTGGCAATGCCTGATAGCGATTTTGCGGTAACATAAATATCTATCTTGCCATAATTTTCATGGTCACCACCACGGTGTTTGAATTTTATTTGCAGGCCGCCGTCTTCAACTTTGGTTTCAATTTCTCTTATAGCTTCAGGTGACCCCTTAATTTTTAAGCTTTCAGTGCCATCAATTTTTACGTGCACATCAAACGGTCCGCCTGAGCCAATGTTGGAAAATCCCGAAACCTGGCGTGATTCTTCTGATTGCGCCGATGCTTTTATTGTAGTTGCAACCGTTAATACAGCGGCAAAAATGATATAGGCTATTCTTTTCATAATTGTTTTAGTTTGTTACTTTATCAATAAGATGCGATTGCCTTATGAAACGTTGCACAAGAAGAAAAGTTTTGTGATTAGAGACTGGAGATTAGAGACCAGAGGTTAGTCGTTTTTTGTCCGAAAGTCAGTAAAGTCCGGAAGTCCGAAAGAAAAAGAAACGCCATTGCGCCGCTGGAGTAGAGCTCAAATAACTGTGTTAATGATTAATTTAATTTCGAATCTCTAACCTCTAACCTCTGGTCTCTAATCTCTAGCCTCTGATCTCTTTTTCTTCCGCTCAGCCCGTCTTTGCTGGCGTTGTTCCTTTTTAATTTTGCGATTTTGTTTATCTGCGGCTTGCTGGTTCTGCATGGCTACAATGGCCTGTTCAGTTTTTTTATCAAAGCCAACAGATGGTTTAATCCCGCTCAGCAGCGTTTGCCATACCGATTTAAAAAAGGCGGTTTCAGGTTCCCTTGTATAATTAACATATGCAATACGTGGTTGCCCGCCTTCTTTATCGGGATTGTTATGCTTTAATATGAAAATGTTTGCATAGAGCGAAGCAACTAATTTCTTTTTTAGCTTATCCTGTATGGTGTCAGCCTTTAATAACGCTATTTTAATATCCTTATATAATAATTCAACTTTTCCCTTTGATCCGTTTCGATCAGCATTAATATCAAAACTAAACTGCGTAAGTGTGCCTGAATTAACCTTAAACATACCTAATGCCTGGGAAGCGGGGTTTATCGCTCTCAAATCCATTGCGCCCAGGTTGCCTTTGTAGGTAAAAGAATTGTTTTTATCAGTCAAATTAAAATTAAGCGTAACGTCAAATTTACCCCTGTTCATAAAGTAAGTGTTGATCTGGATGCTGGTTATGTTGTTTTTTTGGAGAGCATCTTTGTTGTTGGTCAGGTTTAAAATTCGCCCGCTGGTTTTATTAAATGTAAGTGTTCCGGTTTTTTTCGCTTTTACATTAAACTCATTGTAGGTAATATTAATTCGCCTGAGTAAAACAGTATCAATTTTTAAATCGGCGCCAAGGCTGTCCAGCGCAACATTTGGAAAGCTTCTTATTTTATCCTTTTTAATTTTTAAGTGATTAGGGTTAGCAAACACCTGTAACGAGCCGTTAGTCAGAACAAAATCTGATGCATTAACGATGCGATATTTATGATAACTTAAAAAGTTGAAGTGATTCAATTGTGCCGAATCCAGATGAAGCATAAACCTGTCCTTATGGCTTTGGGTAAAAAACATATCGGTGGCTGCGGGTTTTAATGTTAGCCCTGTTATGTTCAGCTGCGATTTCGAGGTGGATAGCTTAAGCGATTTCATGTTGTAAGAATACAGCCCGTTGGGAGTTTTACCTGTATAATTATTTAGCTCAGCCGTTATATCTTTACAATATAGCAACCTTGATTTGTCTGTTTGTGTTGCCGAATCTATCAGCAGGTCATGAGCGCTCAGGTTCATTTCCTTAAGCTGGGAGATAACCAGTTTATTGCCCGAATAATCATTGTAAGTAAATTTAACATCGCCCATTAATATATTACCAATGTGGATGTAATGCAGGTTTTTTGATATTTTTTGCCAGGCGGTACGCTTATCTTTTAACACCGTATCGCGGGTGTGGTTAAGCTGGTAGCTTACATTAAGTTCCGGGTTATATAACATAACCTGCCCAATATCAAGTTTGTTTTTAAAGTAAAGCCTGAAGGGATGAATGCGTGATAATACAAGTTTTTTTATATGCAGCTCAACAAGGTTATTTGGCGCCAGATGCTCCTTTTTTTTGCTGTTATATACGGCTGTATCGGGTTTTAAGGTGATATTAAAAATTACAATGGTGCCTCTTAAAATATGCAGTTCGGCTGATGAAAAATCAACAGTATAAAGGCTATCGCTGCTGGTTGTAACAATATCTTTAACTCTTCCCTCTAAAATAGGTGACCAATAGCTGTTCACAATTAAAGCAAGCAACAAAATAAGCAGGGTAACTCCTAACAAAATAGCAAGGCTTATTTTTTGCCATTTATGCTTTATATAGTTAAACGCCATTAATTAACATCGTTTTGTTTTCCTTTTCCAAGAGAATCCTTTTCGCCAGGCACGTCTGTTTTCATTGTCTCCCTATGTTTTTACCACCCCGCCTTAAATTTATTAAAAATTGTCGGGTAAATTTAAGATACAGATGATTCTCTTTTCGAATTGCCACGATCTTATTTGAAAACGTCTTTCTAATCGGGGTTATTACTTTCAAAAGCCCCCATTTGTTTTGCCTTTTTCCATACCATAGCTGGAAATAGGGTTGGGCTTAATAAGATGGGGCTTTAACTATACTTAAATTTAATCAGCGTTTATTTAACTTAATCAAACCCAGTCGACTAAAATAACTGCCAATCTGTCACGCTGTAATTAAATTTTATGTATTTTTGCAGACTAATTTTTATAATGATGATGGATTTGCTCGTTCCGGATAAAACACATGATGAAAGCAGGCAGGGTGAGGCTCTATTGTTAGAACCAGTTAAAGGTGAGAACAATGGCCGCAAATTATACATTGAAAGTTATGGCTGTGCTATGAATTTCTCTGATAGCGAGATAGTAGCTTCTATTTTATCGGAAAAGGGCTTTGAAACCACATCTGACTATACCACTGCCGATGTTATTTTTATCAACACCTGCTCTATTCGCGAGAATGCTGAACAGCGTGTCCGCAACAGGCTAAGAGACTTTACCGTAGCTAAAGTTAAAAATCCCGGCCTTATTGTAGGGGTTTTGGGCTGTATGGCTGAGCGCTTAAAATCAAAATTCTTAGAAGAAGAAAAGCTGGTTGATGTTGTTGTGGGCCCTGATGCCTACCGCGATCTGCCTAACCTGATTGAGCAGGTTGGAGGGGGGCAAAAGGCGGTGAATGTGCTTTTATCCCGCGAGGAAACTTATGCAGATATAAGCCCTGTGCGGTTAAACAGCAATGGTATTAATGCCTTTGTATCCATAATGCGTGGCTGCGATAATATGTGCTCGTTCTGCGTGGTGCCATTTACCCGTGGCCGTGAGCGCAGCCGCGATCCGCAATCAATTGTAGCTGAATGTACCGATCTGTTTAACAGGGGATACCGTGAGGTTACTTTGCTGGGGCAAAATGTGGATTCTTATAAATGGAAGTCCGAAAGTCCGGAAGTCCGAAAGTCCGAAAGTGAGAAACCTGTACTGGGAATGGATCTGCTGGATAAAGTGCTTGCTTCGGGCGAAGATCTGAGCGTAATGTATAACCACACGGTTGAAGAAGGCGATGTTACTTTTGCCAATCTATTGGAGATGGTGGCACTGATAAGTCCGGAGTTGCGTGTACGGTTTTCAACCTCGCATCCTAAGGATATTACCGACGATGTATTGTACACTATTGCAAAGTATGATAACATTTGCAATTACATCCACCTGCCTATCCAATCAGGTAACAGCAGGGTGTTAAAGCTAATGAACCGTACCTATAACCGGGAATGGTATATGGACAGGATAGCGGCGATTAACCGCATTATTCCTGAATGTGCCGTATCAACTGATATAATAACCGGTTTTTGCTCCGAAACAGAAGAAGAACACCAGGATACCTTGAGTATGATGGATCATGTACAATTTTATTTTGCTTACATGTTTATGTACTCAGAAAGACCAGGAACGTTAGCTGCGAAGCGTTATGCTGATGATATTCCGGAAACAGTTAAAAAACGCCGCTTGCAGGAAGTGGTAGCCAAACAGCAGGAACACTCGCACGAGCGCCTGAAAAAACTGGTGGGTACCACACAAAAAGTGCTGATAGAAGGTTTTTCAAAAAAATCAAACAACGATTACTCCGGAAGAAGTGATCAGAATACGGTGGTAGTTTTTCCTGTAGGAGAAAATTACAAGCCGGGTGAATACGTAAATGTACTAGTCGAAAAATGCACAACTGCTACCTTGATAGGTAAGGTGGTGAGCCCCCAAACCCCCTAAAGGGGAGTTACGTCCTGATGGTAGGTCAGGAGTATATGGGGCTGCAAGAAATTAATAACTAAATATTTAACTAACTCCCCCTTTAGGGGGTCGGGGGGTATGGAGATACAAGAAATTAAACAACGTTTCGGGATCATTGGCAGTTCGCCTTTGCTTAACCGGGCAATAAATATAGCTAACCAGGTTGCACCTACTGATATATCAGTTTTAATTACGGGTGAGAGCGGGAGCGGGAAGGAAGTGTTTTCGCATATCATACACCAGATGAGCCCGCGTAAGCATGGGCCTTTTATTGCGGTAAACTGCGGCGCTATCCCTGAAGGGACTATCGATTCAGAATTGTTTGGCCACGAAAAAGGCGCCTACACCGGTGCAGTTGGTGAGCGAAAGGGTTACTTTGAAACCGTAAACGGCGGCACCATATTTTTAGATGAAATTGCCGAAATGCCGCTGGGCACGCAAGCACGTTTATTAAGGGTGCTGGAATCAGGCCAGTATATAAAAGTAGGATCATCAAAGGTCGAGAAAACAAATGTGCGCGTAATAGCGGCTACCAACGTAGATGTTTATGATGCAGTAAAAAACGGTAAATTCAGGGAAGATCTTTACTACCGTTTAAACACTGTTCCGTTACGGATTCCGCCTTTAAGAGACAGGAAGGAAGATGTTTACCTGTTGTTCAGGAAATTTACTTCAGATTTTACCGATAAATACCGCACTCCGCCCATTCAGCTTGATGAAGAGGCACAGCAGGTACTTATCAATTATTCGTGGCCGGGTAATGTGCGCCAGTTAAAAAACATGGCCGAGCAATTGGCTGTACTTGAGCGCGACCGCATTATTACAGCGCAAACGTTGCTTACCTACATTCCGCTTGAGGTTGGCGGAAGGAACCTGCCTATGCGCGTTGATAACCAGCCTAAGGAAGATTTTTCTGAACGTGATATTTTATATAAAGTGCTGTTTGATATGAAACGCGACATGGTTGAATTGAAGAAACTTGTTGCTGATATTATTGAACATGGCGGTATTTCTATTAATCATGCCAATCATTCGCAAACCATAAATCAGCTGTACAGGGATATTGAATTGCCTAATACTCCTGAAGCGCAATTTACTTTGCAGCAACCCGTTATTGGCAATAATAACACTAACAACAACACCGTTAATCCATATAACATAACCCAGGATGCCGAAGAGGTGGAAGAATCTCTTTCGCTGATAGATAAAGAATCGGACCTGATAAGGAAAGCATTGAAAAAGCATAAAGGCAAGCGCAAGCTGGCTGCAAATGAGTTGGGGATTTCTGAAAGGACTTTGTACAGAAAAATAAAAGAATTAAATTTATAATTAAATGAGGAGAATAAAGGGGTTAGCGATAACACTTATTGGTTTAATTTGGGTTTTACAGGCATGCACTTATAAGCTAAGCTTAAGCGGAACTTCAATTCCGCCAAACATGAAAACTATAAGAATTGAGTTTTTTGAAAACACTGCCCCGTTGGTTGTAAATAACTTAAGCCAGCAATTTACCGAAGCATTAAAAGACAGGATCAGGAATACAACGCGGTTAAGTGTTGTAACCGGCGAAGCTGACGCTGTAATGTCTGGCACAATTACTGATTATAATATAGCGCCGGTATCAGTACAGGCTACAAACAATACAACACAGCCTTTGGCCGATCAAACACGTTTAAGCATTACAGTTAACGTAAAATATGTGTATGATGCGGATAAAAAGCTTAGTTTTGAACAACAATTTACAAAATATAAAGATTTTAAAGGCGCTATTGCGTCAGTGGAACAGTCGCTTATAGCAGATATTAATAAGCAGCTAACCGAAGATATTTTTAACAGGACATTTGACAATTGGGATTAATTTGTAGCTTTCAACAACGTGGATCAAAATTATAATAATAGTCAGAACGAATTTTTATGGGTATTGTTAGCTAACCCTGCTAATGATGCGCATTTATATAATTATAATTTACAACGACTGGTTAATGATTTCCCGCAGAGTGGTATTTTACAGGCATTGCTTGCACATTCAAGTGAAGAAAAGAACTTAAGGCAAGCATCTGTTTACTTCAATGCAAGGTCTCTTTATAAGCTTATCAACGCGCCTTCGTCATTTATCGGCGTATCTGATGAAAAAATTATAGTTCAGAATAATATCCCGTCTGCAAACTTTGCTCCATACCAGCACCAGTTTGCCGATGCAGACAGCGGTGAAAACTATTTCAGCGATCATACACCTGTTGAAACAGAAACAGAAGCTGTTGCAGAATCACAACCATCATTTGAGCATGAAATTACCCAACCCGAAGCTGACGCTCACCATATTGAAGAAACCGTTGCTGAAAATTTAAATATTGCTTCCGTTGAAGAACAGGTTGAAAATCATCTTACAGAAGAGCACCCAACTGAAGAAAAACATGAAAGCCTGGTTTCTGAAATTAAGGATGAAATTTCCCAACATATTCCTTTTGAACATCTTGATACTGACCCCGCGGAAGCACATGAAAGCGTAAATGAAGTACATGATGTTACAGAAGATAAGCAGGAAGGTCTGGCTTCAGAAGTTAAAGATGAAATTTTAAGTCATACGCCTTTTGAGCATCAGGAAACCGGACATGCGGAAGAAGCGGCTGTGGGTTTAGATGATCCGAATCCTATAGAAGAAAAGCAAGAGGGCGGGGTTTCAGAAATTAAGGATGAAGTTTTAAATCACGTTCCTTCTGAACATCATGACGCAAGCCCTGTGGAAGAAACGCATGGAAATATACATGAAGCAAGCGATGCCACAGAAGAAAAACATGAAGGCTGGGCTACTGAAATAAAGGATGAAGTAATAAAAGACATTCCGTACGCTGAGCCAATTATAAATTATGCATCGGGGATGGGACACAGGTTACCGCCTGATGCCGAAGTTACCGGTAATGTTCCGGTTGAGCAATCATCTGAAACCGCTGCAACTATAAATGATGACGAGGCAAGAAATGAAACCCCGGCAGCTGTTGATGAGGAACACCCAATTGAGCATAATACCATTGAAGAGCCTGCACCGTCAGAACAGGTTGCTGAGCAATTTGTGAATACTAATGGAGCCGCGCATCACGAATTTACACAGCCATCCGTACAGGAGCAGATCGGCAATGAAGAGCAGCCAGCGGATAATGGTATAGCTGAAGATAGTCATATTGCTGCGCCTGAAAATGAGCACAAGCAGGAAGAAGTAACTTCTCCGACTGAAGAAACTCATCAACCTCAAATTGAATCCATATCAGAGAGTCATACTATTGAAGAGGAAACTTTTGATGAGATAACCGGGAACATTGATGTTGAACCGGATATAATAAGCAGCATAGCTGCAAATGATTATTTTTCGTTCGATCGTGCTTTTGGAGAACATAGAGAGCCGGAACCTGTAACTGAAGCGGAGCAACCAGCAACGGCCACTGAGGCTGTAAATGAGCATGCCGGCGATGCAGACCAGCAGGACGTGTCAAAATATAACGATGAAAAGATGCCTTACAGCTTTTTGTGGTGGCTTGATAAAACGCGCAAGGAGCATTCAGGGGTCTATCAGCCTTATGTTGCACCGGAAAATGAAAATCCTGTTAATACAAATACCAAATCAAAGCGCGGTACAGACGAATTGCAGCAGCAGTATTATGAGAATATTTTTCATATAACCTCAGTTGAAGAACTTGACAAGAGTGTTCCGCCACCGCCGTTTATACCTGAGCCTCCTGCACATAAGATTAAAGAACAGGTAATAATTGAACGCTTTATACAGGAAGAGCCT